>Ga0070688_100001872_pt1 | contig 10542 bp, 20 predicted proteins | sample KBSS13HmetaG_FD_64679 | JGI IMG/M metagenome (GOLD analysis project Ga0070688, IMG submission 64679) | Switchgrass rhizosphere microbial communities from Kellogg Biological Station, Michigan, USA - KBS S1-3H metaG | ecosystem: Host-associated > Plants > Roots > Rhizosphere ...
GTAGCTTCAAGGCAGCCTTTCCCGACATCGTGTTCATGCGGCATCGCGAGCTTAACGGCCATACATGGCGAGCGTGGTGGATGTTCCGCAATGATGAGGACTTCAACACCTTCAAGCAATGGGCGGCGAACCTATGAAAGTGTTTCTTGTCATGGGGAACGACTTTCCCGAGATAGTTTTCAACACTCTGGAAGCTGCTGAGAAGTATTGCCATGAGAAGAAACAAGAGGCGCTGCTGGCAAAGAGCGGCTTTCGCCGCATGATCTACTGGCGTGTTTACCCGTTCGAGGTGCAGACATGACCTGGGAACCGCGCCGGTATCAGCCCTCGCGCCAGCCATTTGTCTGCATCAAATGTGATGCAGTGACGGACGATGACAACCCCATTTATTGCGAACACTGCGGTTGGGACGGGATAAGTTTTGCGTTCCCTCCCGTGGAGGATGATAGCGATGATGAATGACTATTGGCATGGTTTCGCCCATGGCATTTTATTCGGTGGGCTTATCGCTAACGGCATAGTTATTTATGTGATGGAGAGGGTGCGTCGTGCCAACCGTAAGTGAATCCGGCGGCGATCTGCGCACCGCCTCATTCGCACGTGCGCGCGAGGCATTCATCAAGGGCACGATCGGCCAGGTGACGTTTGCCGTGTCACTGGAGATCATGGGACTGCGCGGCCAGGACGTTACCGCCGAGATCCAACTCGCGATGATGGAGAGGAAGAGGCCATCATGACCCCGACCCCTGACACAGTGGTTGTGCCGCGCAAGTCAACAGCAGAGACAACGCTTGCCGACATCATGGAAAGGACGGAAGTCTTTGTTGGTGAATACCGGCTTTCCGCTTGGGATAAGCAAACTGTTATTGACGCCCTTCGCGCCGCATCCCCCGCCCTTTCCGCCTCCGAGCCGGTGGCGTACCTCTACGAGCGGGCAATGGGCATGACGGTTGGCGGCGAGCCAGACTGTTGGCAAACCGGGCTTACATTCGTCAACCCAGACAGGCACAGCGGAATTCGCAACGTCCGCCCGCTCTACACCCACCCCGCCCCCTCAGTGTCGCCGAGCGTGGAGGAGATAAGCAACCTTGTCGATTTTATTTTAAATGACGGTCAATATCTGGCCAGCACAGCAGTAAATCGAACGCCCCGTGAATTTAGCGACCTGCGCGACGAGATTAAACGCCGTCGTACCCAATCCATTGCCGCCCTCTTTGAAGGAGGGAAGAAGTGAGTGATTTTGCCAGCTACTGCGCAATTTACAGCGCGATCATGACAACAGTTTGCTTCATCGGATTAGCCGTCATCAACGACAGGATTTCACGGAAATGACCATTGGCAATCCAGATACCGGATTTTGGGGCTGTGTGATCGTAATCATCTTTTTAATTGCAGCCACAATCGGCGGCATTGATCTGTATCTCTTCTTTGGAACGAAGTGATGGACCTCAAGCTTTTAAAGCAAATCGAATATGCATCTCGCAAGGACAGCTTGAGCGAACACGAACGCCTATTGTCCGTGCGCTCGCTTGTCACCGCAGCAATTTCACGAACCGAGGCAACGGCCTCAACGAAATCTGAGGGCGGCGTGGAAGGACACGCTACAACTCCCATTGGGTTAGGCGAGGCCCGGAAGGCGAAGCCTATGTCCTGTTCGATTCAGGAGGGGAGCCATGGTGCACGAGCCGGAATCAAGCCCGGCCCCTCAGACCCCCTTCCCGCGTCGTCCGGCACCATGGCGGGAGAGGCGTTGAAGGCACTCAAGGCTGCAAAGCAGTTCATCGAGAACGGCGTAGAGCTTGGCTACATCAGGATGCCTGGCGCTGATTTGCCTGATCCGGCGCATAACACATTGTCGATTATCAATGCCGCCCTCGCACCCCCGCCCACGGGTGAGATGTGGCTTGGAGGCACGCCAACCGACACTAGACTTCCAAACTATAACCAAGATTTGAGCGCGCAATACAGCGCCGCAATCGACAAACTCAACCGGACAACCGACCGAGAAATGAACGAGCCTCTCCCGTCCGCGCCGGGAGCAACGAGGTCAGCCCTGCCAAGACCGCGCTCTCTACCTTCGGGAGAGAGTAAGCCGCCAGTGATGTCGGCTACTGGCGGGGCTGACACCACCGAGTTGCGAGAGGCGTTGGAGCCGTTCGCTGTCGCTTACACCAATCTTGACCCGAATTTCCCCGACAGTATGTCGGTCAAAATATCGTTGTCAGTTGGCTCATTGCGCCGCGCAGCCAATGCCCGCTACGGATGCACGCTCAAGCAACAAATGCCGAACGGGGATTGTCCATGAGCGATCCCGATAACGAATATATTCCATCATGGAACGGTCGCGACGAAGCTGGGCACAAAGAACGTGTTGCCAAAGGCTGCCTGTTCATCCTGTGTCTGCCGTTCGCGGTCATCATTATCATGAACGTTTACATCTTTGGCATGATGCTGATGGGGTTTAAGCCATGACCTCACCCCTCACCCGCCGCGAGCACTGAAAGCCAGAAAATGATTTGGATGTGGGCGTATGGGCTCGTGGCATGGATAGCAGCGATGTCCCAGATTTGGAATATTGCAGCAGGGGCATCTGTAATTACGTTCGTTTTTGCTGTTCAGGCCATCGTTGACGAAATCAGAAAAGGACGCGAATAGATGTCATCATTCTCCGAACAAGTCGCGCAGATGGAAGTGGAGTTGAACACGCTTCGCATTCAGAATGACTCACTCACACGGTCCAATCAGTATTTGACCCAGCATAACCACCGGCTGGAAGGTGATCTGCTGGTGCTTGCCAATGAGCGCGATGCTGCTTTGCGCAAGGTCTCTGAAGTCAGTCAGATTATTGATGGCATCGGCAAGATGGCCATTGACGGCATGACCAAAATGCGGACCGAGAACGCCATGCGCCAGGTCAGGGAGCGGCACCATAACCCTGACGATCGCATGCCCGACCCACCGATGTTCCTGGCCGACCAGCGCGAAGAGGGCTGAGGTGGATATCTGGACGCTCGACTTCGAGACCTATTTCAGCGACGACTACACGCTGAAGAAAATGACGACTGAGGAGTACATCCGTGATGAACGCTTTCAGGCGCACATGCTGGGAGCCCGTGACCCGCGCGGTAACCTCGCATGGCATGAGCACAGCGATATACCGGACTTTCTGGCTTCAGTTGATTGGAGCCGTTGCGGTGTTCTATGCCACCACGCGCATTTTGATGGGCTGATTCTCTCGCACCACTACGGAGTGAAACCAGGTGCATGGCTTGACACCCTCTCCATGGGACGCCTCGTTCTGGGCAATCATATCAAGCTTGGCCTTGATAGCCTCGCTTCTCACTTCGGCCTGGAGGGAAAATCAGTACCTTATGACCAGTTCAAGGGCCTGCGCTGGGAAGCTATTCCTCATTATCTGCGTCGTCTGCTTGGCAGTGGCTGTGTACATGACGTTGAGTTGACCTGGGACATCTTTTGCCGGCTGGCGCGAGGCTTCCCGGTTGAGGAGTACCAGGTCATTGACCATACCATCCGCATGTTTACCGAGCCTCAATTTGTGGGAGATCTCGATGCCTTCGGCAAAGTCTGGACGGATGAACAACAATCAAAAGCTCAGCGGCTTGCCCAATTGGGAATTAGCGGAGATGCTCTCCAGAGCAGTGAAAAATTCGCCAGCCTGCTTCGAGAACAAGGCGTTGAACCAGAAACTAAGATCAGCCCTAAAGGCAATACCAACTACGCCTTTGCCAAAACAGACGAGTTCATGAAGGGACTGCTGGAGCATGAAGACGAAACAGTTGCCCTACTTGCTGCCGCCCGACTGGGAGAAAAGTCAACACTCGATCAGAGCCGTGCTGAACGTCTCGGCTTCATGGCCACTCGGGGCCCGATGCCTGTCTACCTCAACTATTGTGGAGCGCACACGACCCGATGGTCGGGTGGAGATAAAGTTAACTGGCAAAATTTTAGACGCGGAGGCGGTCTTAGGAAGGGCGTTAAAGCTCCTGCAGGACATGTCATCCTCAAAGCGGACAAGTCGCAAATAGAGTGCCGTATCCTCAACCATGTTGCAGGGCAGACCGATGTCATCGAACGCTTTCGAAACCACGAAGACCCCTACATTGGAATCGCAAGCCAATTCTATGGTCGACCAATTACAAAGGCTGATCCGGCAGAACGTGGAGTTGGCAAACAACTCGAACTCTCCTGTGGATATGGCGCTGGAGCTTCGACGATCGTTGCAACGGCACGTCGAGGCACTTATGGCCCTCCAGTTATCCTTACTGAGAGTGAGGGTCTATCCGCCCGAGATCTCTACCGATCTACACACCCAGGAGTGGTCGCCTACTGGAGAACTGCCGAGCTCAACCTGAAGCGGATGGACAATTTCCTGTCCTTCGACTGGGGGCCGATGGCGGTGTGCTGCGATGTCGACAAGGGCACACGGCGCATTGTGCTGCCCAACGGCGCACAGTTGATCTATGACACGCTGGAGTGGCACACCGAGGAGAATGGTGACAGCTACTGGCGCCAGCGCAAACGCTACGGCTGGACCAAGCTGTATGGTGCCAAGCTGGTTGAGAACGTGATTCAGGCGCTCAGCCGGGTGGACATGTCGCAGTCCATGCTGCGCATTTACCAGCGCTCTGGTTATCGTGCAGCGCTCACCGAGCATGACGCTGGTTACTGGGTGGTGCGCACCGGGGACGCAGGCGCTATGCTCAAGGTTGTCGAGGAAGAGATGACGCGGACGCCGGACTGGCTACCGGGCATTCCGATCGGATGTGAGGCGCAGGTGGGAGAGACGATGTGATTATCAGGGACAGCGTGTATCTTTCTTACACCAAAAAGCGCAACGGCACCCACCAGTACCAGTTTCACATTTCCTTTGATGACAAAGAACAGTCCGATCGGTTTATGGACTATGTTGTGAACTTAATAGGGGAGGAGAATGAACGTGAGGGTGAGAATCAATATGGTGGTAGCTAACAGTGTTGAAGTGGATGGCGTTATTTTAAATAACCGCGGGGATGTTGCCCGCCTGATTGGTACGCTCAAGAAAGCGCGCGATGAAGTGTGGCCGATGAAGAAAGAACAGAAAGCTTCAAAGTGATTTACTCCTACACCTTCCTCAACACCTACGAGATCTGCCCTCACCAAGCGTACCGGCGCTATGTGAAAAAGGATCTGCCATTCGTTGAGACGGAAGAGATGAAGTGGGGCACCAGCGTCCACAAGGCGATGGAGGCACGCCTGAAATATGGCGCCGCATTGCCCGAAGGTATGCAGAAATATGAGGTGTTTGCCACTTACTTCATCACGCAACGTGCCGAGCCTGAAATGAACCTTGCGCTGGCTCATGATGGCAGCGCCACCATGTTCTGGAGCAAGAACCCCGAGCCGTACACTCGCGGCAAAGTGGATGTGCACTGGCTGCCCAATCCCGAGATCGCATTCATCGCGGACTACAAGACTGGCAAGGTCCGCGAGGAGCCCTTCGAGCTCGAACTGTTTGGCCTGATGCTTCATGCGCGCTACCCGTCATTGAAGACCATCAAGGGGCGCTACATCTGGCTGCGTGACATGAAGCTGGGCAAGGAGCACGACCTCAGCAACACCATGAGGACGTGGCAGGATCTGAAGTCTCGCACCAACACCATCGAGAACTATGCCAGGATGGACCACTGGCCGAAGCGGCAATCACCGCTCTGTGGCTGGTGCAACGTCAAGGACTGCCAATTCAACCCGGAGTACCGACCGTGACCAAAATCTTTTTCCGCATTTACATTCGTGGCCAGAACGACTGGCTCGACTACGCGCTGCCCGATAACCAGCAGGACTTGCCGCTGCCGGTCTTCATTCAGAATATCCGGCGCGATGGGTTCGTTTTGACCGAGCACATTTATGTCTCGGTGCAGGACATTTCCCATATCTTGCGCATGCAGATGGAAGCGAGCCAGACTGGTACTTTCACCCCGAGGATCGTGAACTGACATGACACCTGAAGGCAGAGTCAAAGCCAAGATCAAGGATTATCTCAGGAGCATCGGCGCCTATTTTTTCATGCCGGTGCAGACCGGCTATGGTGCTTCCACGCTGGACATCCTCTGCTGCATCAATGGCTGGTTTGTTGGCATCGAGGTGAAGCGGCCGGGTGAAGTACCGACGCCCCGGCAGAAGATCTGCATGATGGAGATCGACCAAGCGGACGGTATTGCCTTCTATGCAACATCGGTTGATCAGGTGAAGGAAGCGTTGCGCGACGTACTGAGGGAGCCACGGTTGAACCGGGTGATACGCAATGACAATCCGGCATAATGGCATTGAGATTGATCTTAAGTACCACATGATCTGCCATCGCGGGCACATTCACTATTTCCGCAATGGCCCAAGAGAAGTCATGTTCAAGGCGTGGTGTGCATTTATCCTGGGGGACTTCTCGCGCGACAAGATGTTTGAGCATCTTCATGGTCACCAAGCAGATGGTGGCCCAATCCACGGGGTGAAATGGATAGACATCCGTGTCGCCCAGTGGCGCCCGGCAGCGGAGAAAATGGAGTTGCAATTCACCAAAGACAAACGCGGTGGCCATATCTACTGGGCAATAGAGCCACAACCTTTCAGTATCCAACGCACCGCAGATCGTATCCTGGCACATGTGGGTTGATGCACAACGTAACCTTATCATCTATGACACACCGAAAGCTGACAGGATCGCAGCTTCGGTGCCGGGATCTGCACGCCTGACCAACGGCTACGTTGCCTCTCCCATCAACCTCTATAATCTCCAGCTGCTGCGCTACCTCGGCATGGACGTACCGCCGCCCATGGAGGGCACCTATGACTGGCCTGGACGATTCACACCTTTCCACGCTCAGAGAGTCACTGCGAATTTTCTTAGCCTTAACCCCCGCGCTTTTGTTCTTAGTGACATGGGGACAGGCAAAACTATGGCCGCACTTTGGGCAGCTGATTTTGTTATGGGCAGTTATCATCGCGGTGCTTGCCGTGCGGTCATTGTTTCACCCTTAAGCACACTCCAAAGGGTCTGGTCAGATGCCGTCTTCGCTAATTTCATGCTTCGACGCAAAGCAGTTGTCCTCCATGGCTCTGCAGAAAAACGTAGAGCACTTCTCAAAGAGGATGTTGATTTCTACATCGTTAATTTCGATGGCCTCAAGGTTCTCGAAAAGGAGCTTGCCTTACGCGATGACATACGGATGGCCATCGTTGACGAAGCAAGTGCTTATCGGGACGGGACGACGCTACGTCATAAGGTGGCTCGCAGACTGCTCGCAACTCGAGATTATCTCTGGATGATGACGGGCACGCCCGTCCCCAATGGCCCCACCGATGCCTACGGTTTGGCCAAGCTCGTCAACAATGCCTATGGCGAGTCCTACCGGCATTTTGAAGACCGCGTCACCGCCAAGATTGGCATGTGGAAGCGGGTGCCGAAGCCCGGTGCCAACGCGGAAGCCTACAAGCTGCTGCAGCCGGCCGTCCGCTTTGCCATTGAGGACTGCCAGGATCTGCCACCGATCACTACGCAGCAGCGCGAGGTAGAGCTGAGCCCCGAACAAGCCAAAGCCTATAAGGACATGAAGAAAGATCTGATTCTTCAGGCCAAGGCTGGTCCGATCACCGCGGCCAACGAGGCGGTGCTGCGGCTGAAACTGATCCAGATCGTGTGTGGCGCAGTCTATGGGCCAAGCCGGGAAACACACCATCTTGACTGTGGGCCACGTATTGCAGCGTTGAAGGAAGTCATTGAACAGGCACCGCAGAAAATTATTGTTTTTGTTGGGTTGACAAATGTGTTAATGTTGCTCCAGAATGAATTGAAAGCCTACTCGACAGCTACTATCAACGGCGCAGTTAAACCCAATGAGCGAAATGAAATCATCCGAGCCTTCCAGCAAGATGACCATCCACGTGTCCTACTTGCAGATCCCGCTACCATGGCTCATGGAATTGATCTTTGGGCAGCCTCCATCATTGTCTGGTTTGGACCTACCGATCGAACTGAGCTCTATCTCCAAGCCAATAAGCGCATACATCGCCCCGGACAAACAAACGCTTGTACTGTTGTACAGCTCGCAGCCACAGCCACCGAGCGAGAAATCTACCGACGACTAGAGAACAACGAGACCATGCAGGGCGTGGTCCTCACCATGATCAAGGCAGGACGAGAAGAATGACCCTCACATCCGACCAGCTGGTGGCCAAGTACATTGAATATCGCGACTTCCTTGAGGCGAAGACCAAGGAATTCAATGAGGCGATGAAGCCATATCAGGACGCCATGGTGTTAATCCAGAACACCATGCAGCAGCGCATGAACGATGCTGGCGAGACATCGGTCAAGACCGCAGCCGGCACTGCCTACAAGTCCAGCACCTTGTCTGTGAAAGTTGCTGACAGGCAGACGTTCTATGATTACATCTTTGCCGATCCGGCAACATCACGCCAGATGGCCGAGGTGTTTTTCACTGCCAATATCGCCAAGGACGCGGTCAAGGAGTTCCTTGACCAGCACCACTTCAACCCGCCCGGTGTGAGCACCGAGACCATCACCAAAGTTCTTTTCCGACGCGCATAGGAGCGACCATGGAACGCCCAAGTTATTTGCCCGCACGCACCAACAAACTTGCTGAGCAGGCCGTTGCTGGCCTCGGCGGACAGTCCCCTCCCCATCTGTCGATTGCTGGCAACCGCTTCACCCTGATTGACCCCGCTGGTAATGAGAAACCATTCAGCCAGCTGGACCAGCAAAGCGGGCAGCTTTATTGCGACGTCATCATTGCTGACATCAATGAGAACGTCAGCAAGATCTATTACCGTGACAAGTTTGATCCCTCAGCTACAGACTACAAGCCGCCGACGTGCTTCTCGGATAACGGCGTGGCGCCCTCGCAGCAGGCAGCCGAGCCACAATCACCGACCTGCGCAGCGTGCCCCCACAACGCTTGGGGTTCCAAGATCTCGGAACAGAGCGGCAAGCAGGTCAAGTCTTGCAACGATCTGAAGAAACTGGCATTCGTCGCTCCTGGGGAACAGATGCCGTTCCTCATGCGCGTGCCACCGGCCACGCTGAAGAACTTCAAGACCTACGCCCAGACGGTGGCTGGCCACGGTGCGGATCTGTGTGAGGTGGTTACCCGCCTCATGTTTGAGTCGCAGGGTGTCATCAAGTTTGCCCCGGTGGGCTGGATCGATCAACCGATGGCTGCGTTCCTGACGACGCTGGAACAGTCCAAGGCAACCGACGCCTTGGTGGGTCGCAATGATATCCCCAATACCCGGCCGATTGGTGCTCAGCAAGCAGCCGCGTTGCCTGCGCCGGTTGCTCCCACGCAGACAGCCCCACAACTGGCACCCGCTGCACCGCAGGCAGCACCGCCTTCTCCACCGGCAGGTATTGCCCAGCCAGCCTTCATGGCCCCGGCTGCGGCCGCGCCTCCTGCTGCCTTTGCACCGCCGCCCCCGCCACCTCCTGCGCAAACGGCACCGCTCGCAGGCACGACTGAAGGAGCACCGACGCCGCGCCGCACCCGTGGACCTAACAAGCCGAAGGGGACGGTTGAGACCGCTGGCAATGCCGCGGCGCAAGCTGCCGCACCTGCCAATGGCTTGGCGCAAGCAGGAGGTGCTATCGCTGGAAATGCTGACGACATTCCACCCTTCCTGCGACGCAACCCGCCTGCGCCTGAAGCGCCGCCTCAGCCGTCATTTGGCATGGCGCAACCGGCGCCGGCTCCTGCAGGGCTGGAGGAGCAACTCAACCAGGCATTCGCTCTGCCAACAAAGTAAATGAGACGAAATGAGTAAGTCATTCAACGAACGACTGCAGAAGTGCATAGCTCGCGGTGACCTCACAGTTATGGACTTGAAAAACTGGTTCGATCGACCTTACGCTACGGTTCGCACTTGGGCGGTTCTGGGCTATGCGCCGCAAGGACCGGGGGACAAAGCGGCTTTGAAGCGTCTCGCGACCCTTGAGGTGGCGATACGGGAGAAAAGGCTTCCACTCTCCCGGTTCACAGAACGCCGCGGTCGACCAGCGACAATCAGGAAGCTCCGCAATGACATCGACAGGCGCAGCGCTTCAGTTCCTCCGCGCCATACTGCCGGATGAAGGGTACAAATGCGCCTACGTTGTCGATGGAGACCGGAAGTGGAATCAGTTCTTCGCCTCACACGAAGACCTGCTGAACTTCATTCTTACGCAGGATGGCCTGGGCAAGACCGTCTACCACGCCTGCGCCACCTTCAAGGTGCCGGAAAATGACAGCCGTCATGTTCCACGAAACCAGAGAACGCTGGGCAGGACTGCTCACAACGTTCTCAACGTGTCGGCTTTCTGGGCGGACGTGGATGCTGGTGAGGGGAAGCCATATCCCGATGCTGAAGCTGCATATGCAGCGCTGCAATGTTTTCTTACCGAAACGGGGTTTCCGCAACCTATTGTCGTGGGATCGGGAAACGGCATCCATATCTATTGGCCTCTTCAGGAAATACTGGAGCCTGAAGAATGGCGGA
>Ga0070688_100001873_pt1 | contig 10537 bp, 6 predicted proteins | sample KBSS13HmetaG_FD_64679 | JGI IMG/M metagenome (GOLD analysis project Ga0070688, IMG submission 64679) | Switchgrass rhizosphere microbial communities from Kellogg Biological Station, Michigan, USA - KBS S1-3H metaG | ecosystem: Host-associated > Plants > Roots > Rhizosphere ...
GAAAGGCCACGTAGTTCTCGCGGAAGAAACGGAAAAGGTCGTATTCGTCGGCGATTGTCTGTTCGCCGGATCGATCGGCCGGACGGATCTTCCCGGCGGCAACTACGAGCAGTTGATGGAATCGATCAACGAGAACATAATCTCGCTCGGCGACGACTTTACTGTTTACTCCGGGCACGGCCCCGAAACAACTGTCGGCCAGGAAAGAATAGGAAATCCGTTTCTCAACGGCACTTATCAGTTATCCAAGGGAAAATACTTTTGAACTCAGAGGTGAGGATAAATATGCGTACGCTTTTTAGCTTGATCGGACTCTCAGCTTTGTTGGTCGGCCAGGTCTTCGCACACGGCGATGACAGTCATTTCGAAAATCGTCAGGACGTGCAGGTCAAGACGACGAAGGTAAACGGAAACGTTTACATGCTTCAGGGGCGTGGCGGCAACGTCGGTGCGTTAGTCGGAATGGAGGGGATACTGATCGTCGACGACGACTACAAGGCCATCAGTACCAAACTCGCGGCGGCCCTCAAGGAGCTTGGATCCGATAAGCCGCGTTACGTTTTCAATACGCACTGGCACGGCGATCATACCGAGGGCAACGAATTCTTTGGAAAGGATTCGACGATCATCGCTCATGTGAATGTTCGAAAGCGTCTCCTCGATCCGCCGGTTATATTTGGAATGAAAACCCCTCCGTATGCTGCGTTCGCGCTTCCGATCATTACGTATACCGAGAGCATGACCCTTTACATCAATGGTGAAGAAGTTCGTGCCGTCCATTTTCCGAACGGCCACACCGATGGCGATTCGGTGATCTTTTTTAAGAACGCAAATGTCGTCCATCTCGGAGACGATTTCTTCGTCGGCCGCTTTCCTTTCATCGATCTCGACAGCGGCGGCAGCGTTCAGGGAATGATCAACAATGTCGGAGCCTTGATTCAGCAGATCCCGTCGGATGCGAAATTAATCCCCGGCCACGGACCGCTTGCGACGCTCGCCGATCTGAAGGCATATCATCAGACTCTGGTCGAGACTTCGAATCTTATTCAAGACGAGATGAAGAAGGGTAAGTCCGTCGATGAGATCAAAAAGACGGGGCTGCCGGAAAAGTACAAGGAATGGGGAAGCGGATTCGTGAAGAACGATTTCTGGATCGAAACGGTTTATAAAAGTTATTCGAAGAAGTAGTAGTTCAGAGTGCGCGATTCATCGCGTAGTTCAACTCGCGATTTATCGCGGTTGATCTTGCCCGCGAACGACGCGATAAATCGCGAGTTGAACTACGCGATAAATCGCGCACTCTGAACTTCCTAAGCCACCGTAATTTCTTTCGAAAGATAAACGTCCTGGATCGCGTTCAGCAGTTCGATGCCTTCGTTCATCGGACGCTGGAATGCTTTGCGGCCCGAGATCAATCCGGTGCCGCCGCCGCGTTTGTTGACGACCGCGGTTCGAACCGCATCCGCGAGATCGCTCTCACCCTTCGACTCACCGCCCGAATTGATCAAACCGCATCGGCCCATATAACAGTTTGCGACCTGGTACCGCACGAGATCGATCGGATTGTCGCTCGTTAGATCGGAATAGATCTTCGGATTGGTCTTGCCGTAGCTGCTCTCAGTGTTGAGCACGTTGTAACCGCCATTGTTCGTGGGCAGCTTCTGCTTGATGATGTCAGCCTGAATCGTGACGCCGAGATGATTTGCCTGGCCCGTAAGATCGGCGGCCGTGTGAAAGTCACCTTCTTTCGTCTTGAACTTAGGATTGCGCAGATAGCACCAGAGGATCGTCGCCATGCCGAGCTGATGGGCGTACGAGAAGGCCTCTGAAACTTCCGTGATCTGTCGCGTCGATTCCTCGGATCCGAAATAGATCGTTGCCCCGACTGCCACCGCTCCCATGTCGCGAGCTTCGTCGATTGTGCCAAACATCACCTGATCGAACTTGTTGGGAAACGTCATCAGCTCGTTGTGATTGATCTTTACGATGAACGGGATCTTGTGTGCGTATTTACGTGCGACCGATCCGAGAACTCCGTACGTCGACGCGACCGCGTTACATCCGCCTTCGATGGCGAGCTTCACGATATTCTCCGGATCGAAGTACTGCGGATTCGGGGCGAAGCTTGCTCCGCCCGAGTGCTCGATACCCTGGTCGACCGGAAGGATCGAGAGATATCCGGTTCCGCCGAGGCGGCCGCCGTTATTCAACGTCTGCAGGCTTCGAAGGACAGCGGGCGTTCTGTCCGAGTTGGTCCAGACCCGGTCAACGAAATCGCCACCCGGTAAATGCAAATTGTCTTTGGGGATCGTTTTGGATACGTGATTCAGCAGCGACTCGGATTCATCACCTAAAAGCTGCTGTATTTTTGAGAAATCTACAGACATTCACTAGCTCCTGTGCAAAATAGGATAGATCAAGGCGTTTTGAGCAAGCCGAAATTATAGCATATTCGATTTTCGTACTATTTCGATCCAAAAGCCTGAGGTCGAAAATAATAATTAACGTGAACCTGACAAATGTCATCAAAGCCGATTGATTTTGGCGGGTTCACAAGATAGAATCCGCTACTTGTAGAAAAGTTCGGTCGGATCCCCCCATGCAAATGTCCGGCTGTCCCCAAAAAAACCAAATTGGCCATTAACCCGGTCGATCCAAATTTAGAGGTCAAAGAGTATGAAGTTTCTCTCGTTGGGAAAGCTGTCGTCAATGCTTTCGTTTTTGTGTGTTTGCGTCGCTGTGGGCCATTACTCAGTTGCGGCTCAGGATAAGGAATGGCGTTCAGTCTCAGCCGCGGAGTTGGCTGCTAAAACGCCAGTCGTGGAAGCGGACGCGGATGCAGAAGCGATCTTCTGGGAAGTGCGCATCGACGATAGCTCGGAGGAGGATCTGTCCCTGCGGCACTACGTTCGAGTGAAGATATTCACCGAACGCGGGCGTGAGAAATACAGCAAGTTCGATATCCCCTTCACGAAAGGGATGAAGATCAAAGAGCTAGCTGCTCGAGTGATCAAGCCGGACGGATCGGTGACCGAGATAAAAAAGGAAGATATCTTTGACCGAGAGATCGTGAAGGCCAGCGGCCTTAAGGTGAAAGCAAAGTCATTTGCGGTGCCCAACATTGAGCCCGGTGTGATAGTTGAATATCGCTACAAGGAAGCGATCAGCGATTCCGGAGCGAAGGGAATGCGTCTGGCATTTCAGCGCGATATTCCTGTTCAGAATCTTTCGTATTACTACAAGCCCTTCAACTCTCAGAACCCCGGATATCAAAGCTACAACTTTACGGATACAAAATTCGTCAAGGACGAAAAGGGGTTCTGGCTTGCGAGTCGTAAGAACGTCCCCTCGTTCAAAGAAGAGCCCCGCATGCCGCCCGAAGATATGGTGCGGCCCTGGATGCTGATAACCGGGACGCGCCTTTCGATCACCAGCATGTCTGAGTTCGGGATCTCATTCGTCATCAAGGACCCGAAGAGCGTGTCGAGTTATTGGGGCGCTGTCGCATCCGAGAATATCCCGCTCGTTAAACTAATGACGAAGCAGTCCGGCGACATAAAAAAGACGGCGCTCGAAGTGACGGCCGGAGCGACGACGCCCGAAGAGAAGCTTCAAAAGCTCTACGAGTTCTGTCAGACACAGATCAAAAACACGACCTTCGACGCGTCATTGACCGACGAAGACCGGCGTAAGCTGCCGAAGATCCAGTCAGTCGCGGATGTGCTCAAGCGACGCTCGGGCAGCTCGCAGTATATCGACCTCCTTTTCGGAGCGCTCGCCAGTTCGCTTGGGATGGACACCCGGATCGCATTCTCCGGCAATCGAAGCGAGATGTTCTTCACGCCCGAGATGACGAATGAGAATCTCGTTCACCCTGCTGCCATTGCGGTGGCCGTCGGCGACAAGTGGAAGTTCTTTAATCCGGGCGTCAGATTTCTTCCGCACGGCATGTTGACGTGGTACGAAGAAAGCACGTGGGCGCTGCTGATCGGCGAGAAGAAATACGGCTGGGAGGAGACACCGGTAACGGACTACGGCGCCTCGCAGGCGAAACGCGAGGGTGCCTTCAAACTTTCCGAAGACGGGACTCTCGAAGGAACCGTGCGGATCGAATATACCGGGCATCCGGCCTTGAACTATCGACTCGAGAATTACGACGAGACGCTTTCAAAGCTCGAAGAGAATCTGACTAACGAGGTCAAGAAGCAGTACGATGCCGGAGAGGTTTCAGAGGTTAAGATCGAGAATCTGATCGAAAGCTCGAAGCCGCTTATTCATCAGTACAAGATCCGTGTTCCGAACTACGCGCAGAAGACCGGCAAACGGTTGTTCTTGCAGCCGAGTGTCTTTGAGCACGGAGAGGAGCCGCTGTTCTCCAGTGCGACTCGCAAGTACGACGTCGCGTTTCGATACCCGTGGTCGGAACTGGACAAGATCAAGGTCGAGCTGCCGACCGGATACGCGCTCGACAGCGCCGATGTCCCGGCACCGGTAGGCGATGCACAAAAGATCGGGTTGCTGAGCATCAAGGTCGCAGTCGATAAGCAGGAGACAAATCTGGTCTTCAATCGCGAGTTCCATTTCGGCGGCGGAGGAAATCTCCTATTCCCGGCGGGATCGTATATCGCGGTCAAGCGCTTGTTCGACGACTTCCACAAATCCGATTTACACACGATCACACTGAAGCAGAAACCGTGACGGAGGTTCTCCCACTCTGTCCGTTACGAACTTGATGAAGCCAGCAGTAAGACCAACGATCATCCTCCTCACATTCGCGATTTATGTGGGACTTGCGTTCGCTTCGGATGAGCCCGTGGTCTGGCGTCCGATCTCGCCGGCCGAACTGCAGATGAAAGCTCCGGTCGTGGAGCCGGATTCGGATGCGGAGGCGATATTCTGGGAAGTTTGGCTGGATGATAAAAAGCTGAACAGCATCTATTACGAACACTATGTCCGCGTAAAGATCTTCACCGCACGCGGTCAGGAAAAGTTCAGCAAGTTTGCGATTCCGTTCGCCAAGGGTACCAAGATCGACAACATCGCCGCTCGCGTGATCAAACCCGATGGCTCGACCGTCTTGCTTGATCCGAAAGATGTCTTCGAGCGCGAGATCGTGAAAGCCGGGAAGATCAAGGTGAAGACGAAGTCGTTCGCGATTCCGGGAATCGAGCCCGGGGTGATCGTCGAGTACAAGTATCGCGAGACCATCAAAGATGCATGGGGCAATGGGATCCGTCTTGTTTTTCAGCAAGACATCCCGATGCAGAAGATCGTCTTTCACGTCCGGCCGCAGAAGGGATTCTCGCTGGTTCCACGTTTTTACAACATGGCCCAGACGACCTTTGTCGAGGACCCGGATGAAAAGGGGTTCCTTGTTGCATCGCTCTCCAACGTTCCCGCATATAAGGTCGAGCCCCAGATGCCGCCCGAGGACGAGGTGCGGAAATGGGCCTTCGTAAAATATTACGCCATCGATCCGGGCGCAACATGGCAGTCGGTGAACCGGAAATACTCGCAGTGGATTTCGACATATGCGAAGCCGACTGAACCGATCCAAAAAAAGGCGGCTGAGCTACTGCAAGGTGCGACCACGGACGACGAAAAGCTCCGCCGGATCTACGCATACATTCAGAAGGACATCCGAAACGTCGACTTCGATACGACGTTGACCGACGATGATCGAGACAAGCTCGATTACGATCACGCGGAGGACACTCTTCGACTGCGAATGGGAAATTCGATTTATGTCGAACTCCTATTTGCTGCGCTCGCACGTGCCGCCGGTTATGAAGTGAACCTGGTTTTCTCCGGAGATCGGAGTGATAGCTTTTTTTCTCCCGACAAATATCCCTTCGCCTCATTCATTCATCTCGCCTGTGTGGCCGTCAAAGTCGGGGACGATTGGAAGTACTTCAACGCGAGTGTTCCGTATCTCCCCTACGGATTTCTGACTTGGAATGAAGAAGGCGTAACGGCAATGCTGGTCGCGGAAGACGGCTTCATGTGGCGAAACACCCCGATCTCTGATCAGGATAAATCGCCGGCGAAGCGAACCGCGAACCTCGCGCTCCTCGAGGACGGAACACTCGAAGGTACGATCAAACTCGAGTACTCCGGGCAGCAGGCGATCACTCGCCGACGCGACAACTTTCGCGAGTCGGAGGCGAAGATCAAAGAGAACGCTGAAGATCAGATCAAGTCGCGGATGAGCACCGCTGAAGTTTCGGACGTCGTCATCGAAAACATGAATGATACGTCGAAGCCTCTGACATATTCGATGAAGGTGCGTGTTCCAAACTATGCGCAGAAGACAGGCCAGCGTCTGTTTCTGCAGCCTGGGTTTTTTGAATATGGCGTGAAACCGCTTTTTTCAGCGGCGACCCGCGAACATGGAATATACTTCGCGTACCCGTGGTCGGAGCACGACAGCGTCGAGATCCAACTTCCCGCCGCTTTTTCGTTGGACAGCGCGGATCAGCCGGCCGGGATCGCGGATGCAAAGAATATTGGATCGATGAAGATCCTTATCAATTACGACAAGGCGACGAACGTTCTCCGATACAAGCGGGACTTTCATTTTGGCGGCGGTAGCGTCGTGTTATTTCCAAAGGTGGCATACCCGGCATTGAAAGGTATGTTCGACGCCTTCAGCAGAGCTGACCAGCATGTCATCACGCTGAAGCATAACTAGAGTTTCGATTCCGAACTACGACGGCGGTACCCTTATGATCTCTCGAATTACATTTAGCTTTTTGATTCTTCTCACGGTTTGCGCGGCAACTTGTTTTGCCGGCGATACCGCTCCCCAGTGGCTTCAGCAGGCCGCCGCAATAAAGACGCCGGAGTACGGTAAAGACGTGAAAGCCGTCGTGCTCCGAAAGGAACAGCAGGTTACGCTCGACTCGAGCGGCAAGCTCGTCACCGTCGATCGGTATGCTGTCCGGATCCTGACCCGCGAAGGCCGAGGAAAGGCAGTCGCCCTTGCGTTCTATCTCTCGAATTTCAGTCAGGTCCGTGACATGGAAGCGTGGCTCATCGGCCCGACCGGTTCGGTGAAGGCATATGGAAAAAAGGACATCATCGATCGTGTTTCCGACACGGATGACATTTACGATGAAGGACGCATCAAGTTTATCGACGCATCCAGCGACTCCGACATCGGCTACGTTTTCGGATTCACCTCGACCACGGACGACAAGCCTCTTTTCTATCAGGACAAGTTTTCTTTCCAGGATGATCTTCCGACGATCGTGTCGCGTTACACCTTAACGCTGCCGGACGGCTGGAAAGCGTCGAGCATGACATTCAATCGCGCGTCGGTCGAGCCTCAGGTCAGCGGAACTGCCTACACGTGGGAGATCCATGATCTTCCTCCGATCGCCGATGAGCCGATGAGTCCCTCATTCGTAAATATTGCTCCGAGGCTCGCCGTAAATTATTCGCCGCCCGCGGGCAATCAGGCCGTGAACAAAGCTTTCGCGGACTGGCTCGAAGTTTCGAAATTTGCAAGCGCGCTGCATGACCCGCAGGTCATCATCGATGACAGCGTCGCGGCGAAGACAAGAGATTTGACTGCCAATGCGAAGAGCGAGCTGGAGATAATCAAGGCGATCGGCACGTACGTCCAGAATCTTCAATATATCTCGATCGACATCGGTGTCGGCTACGGAAACGGAATGAAGCCGCGTCCGTCGAATGTGGTTTTGAATCGCGGCTACGGCGACTGCAAGGACAAGGCGAATCTGATGCGGGCGATGCTGAAGATGATGAAGATCGAGGCGTACCCGGTGATCATCTATTCGGGCGATCCGACGTTCGTCCGCAAAGAATGGGCGTCGCCGAGCCAGTTCAACCACTGCATCATCGCGATCCGCGTCTCGCCGGAGACGAAGGCTGCGACCGTTATCGAGCACGCGAAACTCGGCCGGCTGCTGATATTCGACGCCACCGATCAATACACACCAGTCGGCGATCTGCCGGATTATCTGCAGGGAAGTCTTGCGGTAGTTGTTGCCGGTGAGAATGGCGGCCTCCTCGAGATGCCGGTTACGCCTGCTGATTTCAATGCGTGGAACCGCGAGACCGAGATCACGCTCGGGTCGGACGGCAGCATCAAGGGAATTATCCGCGAGCGTACCAGCGGACAGGAATCGCGTCCGGCTCGGACGATGCTCCGCTCGATGTCGAACGTGGATTTCAGCAAGGTCATCGAACGATGGCTTACACGCGGAGCGACGGCAGCGAGGCTCGACAAGATCACGCCGAAGGATCGCCAGTCTGACGCTGCGTTCGATATGGATGTTGAGTTCAGTGCTCCGAACTACGGACAGTTGATGCAGAATCGTCTGCTGGTGTTCAAGCCCGCAGTCATGAGCCGGACGAACTCAGTTTACTTGACGGAGAAAAATCGTCAGTATCCGGTGATGCTGGAATCGAATTCGTTTAACGAAAAAGCGACGTTCAATCTTCCGGCCGGCTTTGACGTCGATGAGATCCCGAACGCGGTATCGTTGCAGACTCCATTTGGAAAATATGCGACTACCTATGAAGTAAAGGGCAGCAAGCTGATATTTACGCGCTCGTTGACGATGAGTCGTTCGACCGTATCGCCGGAAAGGTATAAAGACGTCCGCGACTTCTTTACGGGCATGCTCAATGCCGAGCAATCGCCTGTCGTGTTGATCCGGAAGTAGATCAAGAAACATGCAATGCCGAAAACTGAAGGGCAGCTCTCCGAGCTGCCCTTAATTTTTTCCGTTGCGGTTCAGCAGACGCAGGAGCGCCTTTTCCTCGGGTTCGTAATCGCTCTCGACACGCCGGATCCGCCGTTTCTGTTTCGGACGGAACTCTTCGATGGTCACCCCTTTTTCGTAGTCGCTCAAGATCGTCGGGTGTATGTACGACGAGCGAGCGACGGTTGGCGTGTTGCCGAGTTCCTCGGCGACCTTCTTCACGGCTTTGACGATATTACTTTTCAACTGGCGCGGATCTTCGGCTTTGCCGATCTCGGCGAGTTCGATCGCGGCAAGCAAAGTTCCTCCCCAGGTCCGAAAATCCTTCGACGAGAATTCCGGTGACGTCGCGGTCTTAATATAGGAGTTGATGTCCGACGGTTTCACTGCGCGCGCCTTACCTTCTTCATCGAGATAATGAAACAGCTTTCGCGCCACTCCGAGCTGCTTGAGATCCTTCATTACGGACGCCAGTTCTTCATCGACCAGGACCTTCCGGTGTTTGATATGACTCTTGCCGATAAAATCGAAGACGAGCTGGCCGCCGCGTTTTATCTCGAGGTGTTTGTTCTGGAGAGTGGTGATGCCGTAGGTCCGGTAATGCCGCGCGCTTTTTTCCGTCCCGACGCGGATGTAGAGCGAATTGATCAACCGCATCATGACGGCGAGAACTTTCTCTTTCGGAAACCCTTCGAGAGAAATATCGTCATTCGTCACCTTTCGAAACTGCGGAAGGTACTCACCGAATTTTTCGATCTTTGCGAATTTCTTGCGCTGCTGCTTCTCGGAAAACTTGGAATGGTAGAGATACTGAATGCGGCCCGTAGTGTCCATTCCGACAGCCTGAACGCGGCTGCCTTCGGATGGCGAGATTCGAACATGACTCCAAGCGGGCGGAATCACGATCGACTTGATACGTTCGATCGTCGTCTCGTCAGTGATCTTCTTACCGGCATGGTCGGTATAGAAAAAACCGCGGCTCTTCGAGCCACGACGCATGATCCACTTCGCACGCCGGCCTTTCTCGATCGTCGCCCTGGCCTTTGCTTTATCAAATATTGGTTTCGGTTTTGCCATATCCCTTGCTCGTTCGTTTAGTGAGAGTATAGCGAATTTAGTTGGTCGGATTGTTTCCTTTGTTTTTCTGACGGATGATGCGACACAGCGGATCTGAAATAGTAAGGACTTTCTTGGTTCGTGTGTCCTTTTTCGTGTGATTCGTGTGTTTCGTGGTTTCGGCTTTCTAAGAAGCAACCACGAAACACACGAATCACACGAAAAAGAACACTAACCAAGAAAAAAGGAGGCTGAAAATTAATGCAGCCTCTCTTTATTTGTAATGAATGTCGATCTCTATTCCGAAACAGGCTTACCCTCAGAGTCCAGAATCGTGATCGAGTATCCGAGATCTTTCAATCCCGGCTCGATGACTTTCCTGTCGCCGACGATGACGATCGCCATCTTCGAAGGATCGAGATACTGCTTCGCAACACGATTGACGTCGTCAAGCGTGACAGCATTCACCTTCGAGATGTAGTCGTTGAAGTAGGTGTCGGGCAATCCGTAAACGACAAGGTTCGAAAGCTGATTCGAGATCGCACCGATGGTTTCAAACCCCGCCGGATATCGCCGGATCAAGCTCTGCTTGTTGTAATCCAGCTCCTTTGCCGTGATCGGAATGTCGCCGCGAATGCCGTTGAGCTCCTTCATGAACTCGACTACGGCTTCTTTAGTGACCGCGGTCTGGATGTCGCCGCCGGCACGGAACGGACCCGCTCCGCGACGGAATTGCCAACCGCTGTTTG
>Ga0070688_100001884_pt1 | contig 10517 bp, 9 predicted proteins | sample KBSS13HmetaG_FD_64679 | JGI IMG/M metagenome (GOLD analysis project Ga0070688, IMG submission 64679) | Switchgrass rhizosphere microbial communities from Kellogg Biological Station, Michigan, USA - KBS S1-3H metaG | ecosystem: Host-associated > Plants > Roots > Rhizosphere ...
GTAGAGAGGGCGAACCATCGGCGGCAAACTAGCGAACCGGGCGGCAAGGGGAAAGCTTGAATCGTGATCCCCCGGCCGCCGCCCCGGTCCTTGAGGCGTAGGGCGGGCTTTGTTAGCCTGCCCGGCCTACTTCGACCGGTGGGGTGCGATGGGGCACGAAAGGAGCCAGATGGTGAGCAGCAACGCGTCGCGCAGCGACCGCAACCTCGGGGTGTGGATCGGGTCGTTGGCGTTGCTCCTTCTCGGCGCCGGCTCGACCGAAGCCCAGACCCTGGACCCGTGGGCCAAAGGCTCCGAGTGGCTCTCCGTCCGCGCGGGCTATGCCAAGTCCTCGGCGGCCGGCGCGGCCGATGGGAACTTCGGGATCGGCTTCGGATACCAGCGGTTCCGCAACAACAAGTGGTCGTTCGGAGCCCAGGTCGCCTTCGACGTGCTCGGGCGATACGGCGACGCCACCGAGGTCGAGTCTCCCTGGACGGTCGAGGTGCTGCGCCACTATCACTGGAAGACCCCCGCACGCCCTTACATCGGCTTTGGTGGCGGCGCCTACTACAACAAGGTGAGCGGCACCGGCGACGACCACGCGGGCATCAATCCCGGCGTCTACCTCGCGAGCGGGGTCAACACGCTGGTGAGCTCCCACGGCCTGTTCGGCGTCGACGTGCGCATGAGCTGGGTGGAGCTCTCCGACCCGAACAATCCGGTGTTCGGCGGAGAAGCGACGCTCGGCGACCCGCAGAGCAACGCCATCCACTGGAGCGCCAAGGCCACCTACTCCTGGGCGTTCTGACCGGAGCGTCAGACTCTCGACGTCTCTGACCACGCGACCGCCGTTCACGGCGGTGTCTGCCACGCGAAGAACGCTCGTGCTCCACGACACTCACGCGGCACGAAAGCTGCGGATTCGCTCGCACCAGCATCGGAACCTGCGTGGGCCGGGGCGTGTGGAGCGGCTGGGTGATCGGGTCGGGTCGGGAGCCTCCGAGGTCGATCGCCGCCTCGGCCAAGCGCCGGAGATTCAGCTCGATGAGGGCGGCTCGGACTTTCGAATGCGTCGGTCCACGAACTCGAGCACCTGGATCGCGATGTAGATCCCCATCGCGAGCAACGCCAGCACGAGCAAGCCGTATTGGCGAGGGAGCGCGGACAGCACTACGGCCATGACGCCGAGGTAGGCGCCGACGTACCACATCAGCAGGACGGCCGAGCGTTGCGACAGTCCGATCCTGAGCAGGCGGTGGTGGATGTGTCCGGCATCGGCCACGAACACCGAGCGCCCGCTCAGCGCCCGCCGTCCGAACGACAGCAAGCCATCGAGGATCGGCACTCCCATCGTCACCAGCGGGAACAGAAGGGTGATGGTGGCGGCTCCCTTGCGATTGTCGATGAGCGAGATCGTGGCGAGCGTGAAACCCAGGAACTGGCTCCCCGTGTCGCCCATGAAGATCCGTGCGGGCGGAAAGTTGTAGCGCAGGAACCCGAGTGTTGCGCCAGCGACGATCGCGGTGATGAACAGCACGTAGATATCGAGATGGGCTCGCCCCACGGTCCACAGTGTCATCGAGGCGATGAACACCGTCCCGGCCGCCAGGCCGTCCAGGCCGTCGATCAGGTTGATCGCGTTGGTCACGAGCAGGATCCAGCCGATCGTGAGCGGAACGTTCAGAAACCCGGTCGGCGTCTGGTCCGTGAAGGGCAGGGTGATCAGCGGGATCCCGAGGCCGAACTCCGTGAGGATGACGGCGGCCAACGCCTGCACGATGAGCTTGGCGAAAGGACTCGCGCCGCGAAGGTCGTCGACGATCCCCAGGACCACGATGACCAGGCTGGCCATGGAATAGCCCATGAGCGGACGCGGATCGATCGCGCCATTCAGCGGGCCAGGCAGAAGGTAGGCGGCCCAGGCCATGCCGAGCACGGTGATCGCCATCGACAGGCCTCCCAGCTTCGGCACCGGCTCCTGGTGAACGCGGCGCGGGCCGGGATGGTCGAGCGCTCCGATGCGCACGGCGAGAGCGCGAATCGCGGGCGTGAGCGCGAGCGTGATCAGGGCCGAGATGACGAACAGGATCAGCGAGTAGGGGACGCGAAATCCCAGCCAGGAAACGTTCACGTCAGCGCGGCTTCAACGCGTTGGCTGTCATCATCAAGCCCGCCCGCAACAGAATGAACAGATCGGCGACCCCGGCCAGCAGTGGATGGGTGGGATGGTGCTTGTGGAAGTAGCGCATCATTCCGCGGTGCCGCTCGAGGATGAGGTGATTGGAGACGCGGGTCCGGCTCGCTCCGATCCGGTGCGTCGCGCGCGCCTCGGGAACGTAGGTCACCTTCCAGCCGCCGTTCCCCATGCGCCGGCACCAGTCGACGTCCTCGTTGAACATGAAAAAGGCAGGGTCCATGGGGCCGACGGCATCGATCGCCGCACGGCGAACCAGCATGCAGGCGCCCGAGACCCAGTCGACATCCCTCACCGTGCGGTGATCCCAGTCGGTGAGCAGGTAACGGCGGCTGAATGGGTTGTCGGGAAACCAGCGGGTGAGCAGGGAGTAGCGGTTGAAGAGGAACGAGAAGGCATCGGGAAACGATCGAGCCGAGTATTCGATCGAGCCATCCTCGGTCAGTAGCTGAGGACCGACGATGCCGACCCGAGGATTCTCCCGAGCGTGCCGCATCATCACGAGGACGGCGTCCTTCTCGAGGAAGCAGTCGGGGTTCATGACCAGCACGAACTCCCCGCGGCTCCCGGCGATTCCCTGATTCACCGCCTTGGCATATCCGAGGTTCTCGGAGTTCGTGATCAGCCGCGCCTCGGGTCGCTCGCGAGCGATCCACGCGGCCACGTCATCGCTCGAGGCATTGTCGACCACCACGGTCTCACGAGCCATCCCTCGGGACGCAGCGTCGAGGGCATTCAGGCAAGTCGGGAGCGTGTCGAGGGAGCGGTAGTGGACGACGACGGTGGAGAGGTCCATGCGGGCCGGCGCGAGGCTTTCGCGGCCAGGAAGTCTAGCATCCGTTTCGACTTCAGCGGAAACCGGTTCAAACGAAACCGCCGAGCCCGGCGAGAAGGTCGCTCGCAGGAACTCGGCGGTTCTTGATGCCTTGAGCGGGAGACGAACCGGTTGGAGCCGCTCCCCACTTACTCTCCGGGCTCCTAGAGTCCGTCAGTCCCCGCTCAAGCTTCATATACTACGGACGGCCGCGTCGGGCGCAACCACTCATTGAGCGGTGCTACGCGCGTGGACGCGTCGGGGGCGGTCTCCTTCCGCCCGCCTTTGGTTGTCAGCCTCTCAGTGACAACCACGCCCAAAACGCGGCCGTCGTTACTCTTGTCTTCAAACTTCAGAGGTACGGGCCGGTGAATGAGGGTGCGTTTCTCGGATGCGTTATCCCTTGCTAACCGGCCCGACCCGTGAAGCTCGCGACCCCGGTGGTTTCCGTGGGGACTCCGAGCTGCGGGACGGAGCCCACCGGTGAATCGACGCTCGCGAAAGACGCGCGCGTCGGTTCGGCTTCTGCCAGATTAGTGCCAAGACAGGGTGAGGAACTGTGGCCGACCTCCGCGGGGGACCCAACTCCCCATGAGGTGCGAACTTGAGTAAATCTGAGAGATCTAGATCCAGGGTGGCAATAAGGACTAGCTTTCCACGTAGTACTGCGTAATATCTACCAACCTGGAAAAAAGAACATGGTTCGTTCCGTGGAGCCTCTCCCATGAGAGTCATGGTCGTCGATGACCACCTCGCTTCAGCCGAAGGCCTTCGTGACTACCTGACGGAGTGGGGCCACGAGTCCCGTTCCGCGCCGGGCGCCGCCGAAGCCCTGGTGATGCTCGAGTCGTGGCGACCCGACGTCATCGTCTGCGACCTCCTCATGCCGCCTGGACCGGGCGGCCTCGAGCTCCTTCGTCAGGTGCAGACGGTCGATCCCTGGATCGGCTTCATCATGCTGACCGGTCAGGGAACGATCGAGGACGCGGTGCTGGCCATCCGCCAGGGCGCGTTCGACTTCCTCACGAAGCCCGTGGACCTGGAACGGTTGCGGCTCCTGGTCGACCGCCTCCGCGAGCGCAACAGCATGCACGACGAAGTGGTGCGCCTCCGCCAGAAGCTGGCCCATCTCGACGACGACGTGGTGGTGAGCCGGTCGCCCGCCATGCGGCGAGTCATGGATCTCGTCGAGCGCGTCGCCCCTTCGACGGCCTCGGTCCTGGTGACCGGCGAGAGCGGCTCGGGGAAGGACTTCGTCGCCCAGCGGCTCCATCAGCTTTCCGGCCGCGCTGCCGCCCCGTTCATCGCGGTCAATTGCCCGGCCATTCCCGAGGCGCTGCTGGAGAGCGAGCTCTTCGGCCACGAGCGCGGGGCCTTCACGGGTGCGACCAACGAGCGCACCGGACTCTTCGAGCACGCCGGGAGCGGCACACTGCTGCTCGACGAGATCACCGAGATGGCCCCCGGCCTCCAGGCCAAACTCCTCCGCGTGCTCGAGACGCGTCGATTCCGCCGGGTCGGCGGTCGCGACGAGCGATCGGCCGACTTTCGCGTGGTCGCCGCCACCAATCGCGACCCCGAGACGGCGGTGCGTCAGGGGCGCCTGCGCGAAGACCTCTACTACCGCCTCAACGTCTTCAGCGTCGCCATGCCCGCGTTGCGCGCCCGCAAGGAGGACATCGCACCGCTCGTCGCGCGCTTCATCGCCTCCTTCGCGGAGCAGAACGGACGTCCCCTCGAGGGGTTGTCGAACGATGCCTTGATCGCGCTCGAGAGCTACGATTGGCCGGGCAACGTCCGCGAGCTGCGCAACGCCATCGAGCGCGCCGTCGTGCTGGCGCGCGGTTCGGTGATCGAGCTCGGCGACCTGCCCCAGCGGATCGCTCGTCCGATCGGGATCGTCGACCAAAGATCCGGCGAGGTGGAGCCGCTCGACGAGGTCGAGCGCAAGGCGATCTTGAGCGCGCTCCAGAGCTTCGCGCAGAACAAGACGCACGCCGCGCGCGCGCTCGGCATCAGCCTCAAGACCCTGCACAACAAGCTCAAGCTCTATGCGAACCGAGAGTCGGCGTGAAGCTGCCCTTCGGTCTCCGCGCCTCGCTGTCGCTCTCGATGGTGGGCCTCGCCGTCCTGGTCGCGGTGCTCGCGATTGGCGTTCACTTGGCACTGGCGGTCCAGGCCACCGTGCAGGCCTCGGCCGAGCGATCACGGGCACTGGCGCACCAGACCGCCTGGCTGGCGACCCGCGCGACGCGCGCACCGTCGGTTCCCACGGTCGCGGCGATTCGCGGCGACCGCGCCTTGCAAGCGCTGTTCGCGAGCGCCGTGGCCGGCGATCCCACCGTCCTGGACCTGGCGATCGTGGATCGATCGGGCAACGTCGTGGTTCATTCGCAGGGACTCGACGTGGGAGAGACCTCCGAGCGAAGGCCCGACATCCAGGCCCTCGAAGAAGGCAATGTCTTCAAACAGGGTGCGCGACTGCTCGGCCCGTCTCGCGCCTACGAAGCGCGGATCCCAATGACCTCCGGAGGCCAGCCCTTCGGAGAGGTGCGTGTCGGCGTGTCGACGGCACTGATGAAGACCGCGCTCCTCGAATCCCTGCGCGCCGGCCTGTGGGTGACCGCGGTCGCGCTCCTGCTCGCCATCCTGGTCGCGCTGATCTCGGCGGAGTTCCTCTCGCGCCGGGTTCGCGCGATGACCACAGGACTCGAGCGGCTGCGAGGCGGTGACTTCGACTATCGAGTCGAGGTCGATGGTCGCGACGAGCTGTCCGTTCTGGCGTCCTCGATCAACGCGCTGGGCGAGCGGCTGGAAGGACTGCGGCGCCGCGCGGCGGCGGGTGAGCTGGATCAGGGCGAGCTGCTCGACGCGGCGGGCGAAGCATCGGCCTGGGCGCGCGTCGCTTCGGGACTGACGCACGAGCTGGCCGATCCGCTCAACGGAGCGGGTCTCCACCTCGGGCTGTTGCGGGCCAAGCTCAAGGACGCGCCGGAGGATGCGCTCCACTACCTCGATGTGGTCGCCCAGGAATTCGAGCGGCTGAAGACCGTGGTCGAGCGCTTCCGCCGATTCTCCCAGCAGGGTGAGCTGCGTCCGGACTGGCTCGATCTCCCGGTGTTGCTCGAACAGGAAGTGCAGCGCGCGCGTCGACGGGCTTCGGCCGGGATCGAGATCCGGCTCGACGTCGAGCGTGCCCCCGACCGCTTCTGGGGGGACGGCTCACTGCTCCGGCAGGCGCTCACCAACCTCATCGCCAACGCGGTCCAGGCCATGCCCGAAGGCGGATGCGTCACGGTTCAAGCCGAGCGGAGAGAAGGGCAGGTCGCGGTGACGGTGCGCGACGAGGGACCCGGAATCCCGGCCGAGCTCCAGCGTCAGGTGTTCGACTTCTACTTCACGACCAAGCCCGAGGGCTCGGGGATCGGTCTCGCGGTGGTCAAGAACGTGGTGAAGCTCCACAAGGGCCGCGTGCATCTCCACTCGGCGCCCGGCCAGGGGACCGAAGTCGTGATCGAGCTGCCGGAGAGCAAGCTCGAGCCGGTCGGAGCGGCATGATCCGCCGAAAGCCTTTCGGTTTCGGGTTACTGATGGTTCTCGCGGCCGCTTCGCTCTCCGCATGCGCGCACCGCCCGCGTCAGACGGGCGTGTCGATCGACCAGCGGCCGACCCCTCCCCAGCCTCCGCCCGAGGACGCGACCAAGCCTGGCTCGACGACCACGACCACGCCGCCGACCGCGAGTCCGCCGCTCAACACGAGCATGTCCTCGGCCGAGCGCGAGCAGACCCTCCAGCGCATTGTCGCCGACACCACCGCGGCCAGCGCGGCGGTTCGCAAATGCGCGTCCAAGACCTTGCTTCCCGATCAGGAGTCGGTTTTCGAGACGACGCGCGGCTATCTCATCCAGGCACGCGCGGCCATGAAGCGCGACGAGCTGTGGCAGGCGGAGTCGCTCGCCCGCAAGGCGCGCCAGCTCGCGCTCTCGCTGGAGTGCCACTGAGCTCGACTCAGGACTCCGGCGCCGTCGCGCCGGGCAATGGCTTTCCCAGCGCCTCCTCGAGCCAGGCGCGCAATCGCGCCACGTGCGAGCCTTCCCAGTACCACTTGCCGCAGCTCGGGCAGTAGGTCAGCCACGGCGACGTGCGGAGCACGCGGCCCGGCACTTCGCCCCGGGCTTCGAACCCATGGCGACGCTGGAGCGCGACGTTGCACTCCGGACAGCGGCTGAACGGCGCGCCCGCCGGCGCGGCTTCGGCGGCGATCGCACGCACCAGCTCGCGGGGATCGGTGCGCGGCAGCGTTCGCGAGCTGACGTCCGCGTAGCGCCGTGGATGGCGCGCGCTGGTGGTGAGCACCACCCGACCTTCGGCGCGGCCGAGCTCGAGCAGCTCTTCGAGCCGCGCGCCTTTCACGACCAGCACGTCATAGCCGAGGAAACGAAGCCTCCGCGCCAGAAAGGCGAGCGAGGAGTCGGTGACGAATCGCGCGGGATCCACACCGCCACGCTAGCCACCCCGAGCCGCGATCGGCAAGGCGGAGGGCGCATAGGGGGGCCCAGCCCAGGCGCTTGGGGGTCCCGTGTTGACGCCGCGTCGGGGGTCCCGCACTGTCGGATGCCTGATGGACGCCCCTCCAAGACGGACCCGCCGCGGGACGTCCGACGTCACGGTCGGCGAAGGCAGTCTTCCACGACGGCAATTCCTCACGGTGGTCGCCGGCGCGGCCGCCTACGCCGTCCTCCGCCCGGGCGAGAGTCTGGCGAAGAAGCTCGCCCGGCCGCTGCCGCCGCTCCAGCCCTGGTCTCTGCCCGCCGATCCTCCGAGCGATCCGCACGCCCTCGCCCGTGCGCTGGCGGGCGCCGCCGTCCTCGCGCCGAGCCAGTGGAACACGCAGCCGTGGAAGCTCGAGTTCAACGGCAGCTCGGTGCGGTTGCTGGCTGACGGAGGCCGCGCCATGCCGATCAACGATCCCGAGGGCTGCGGACTCATGATGTCGCTCGGCGCCGCGCTCGAGAACGTGCTGGTGGCGTTGCGCGCCTACGGCTACCGGCCATCGGTGACCTATTTCCCGAACGGCGAGAAGTCTCCGGTCGTGGCCACGGTCAGCTGGTCGCACGGGGACTCGCGGCGCGATCGGGATCTCTTCGCCGCCATTCCGGCGCGTCGCACCAATCGACGCTCGTACGATGGGCGCGGGCTCTTCATGCAGAGTCGCGCGGCGCTGTCGGCGTTGGTGCCTGGCGAGCTCAAGCTCTACTGGCTCGACGATCGAAAGGGCATTCGTGGCGTGGGGGATCTGGCGTACGACGCCACACGCGATCGCGTGCTCGACGGCCGCGCCGAAGCCGAGTGCTACACGTGGACGCGCTTCGGAGACGACGAGGCGCGCGAACGGGCGGACGGAGTCACGGTGGACGACCTCGAGATGAACGGGCCGGCGCGCTGGCTCGCCGGCCGATCGTTGCGGCCGGGAAGCATGTTCCTCGGATTCGGCGCCGGCAGCGCGGCCAAGCAAGCGCGCGAGCAGGTGCGCTCGGTGGGCGCGCTGGCGCTGCTCACCACGCCGCGCGATGGCGAGGCGGCGCGACTCACGGCGGGGCAGACCTACGAGCGATTCGCGCTCCGCGCCACGCACCTCGGAATCGCCCATCATCCGCTCCAGGCGCCGATCGAGCGCACGCGTCACCGCGCCGAGCTCCTGCGACTCTTCGGCGCCATCGACGAGCGGCCGCTCATGCTGCTCCGTCTCGGTCACGCCAATCGCCCGCAGCCCTCCATGCGACGCGGGGTCGCGCTGGTGGCGAGCTTCCGGAACACCTGATCGAGCCGCAGCCACCACGACCTGTGCTAATCTCCTCGGCCCGATGAAGCGCGAGCTCCTCAACACCCTCGTCCTGGTCGCCGCGGTCCTCGTGACCGCGATCGGTGGCCCGTGGCTCTGGCATCAGGTCCGAAGCCTCCCCGGACACCGCGCGCTCGCGGCGCGCGCCGGCGAGCGCATCGTCACGCTCGAAGTCGGCGGCATGACGTGCAACGGCTGCGCCACCAAGCTGCAGGGTGAGCTTTCCGCGGTGGACGGCGTCTCCGCGGTCGAGGTGCGACTCGCTCAGGACAAGGCGTTCGTGGTGTGCCGCCCGAGCGTGGAGGACAGCACGCTGCTGTCCGCGGTGCGTCGCGCGGGGCCTGGATTCGCGGCCTTCGTCACCACGCCCTGACGTCGCACACGACGCGTCCGACGCGCGCGTTCTCTCGGAAGCTCTGTGCTAACGTCGCCCCGTGAGCACCTCCCAGCAGCCTGCCGAGCGCGAACACCCTCCTTACGAGCCGGGTACTGACGGCTGCCTGGAGATCCTCTCGGATCGCCTGAGGCACAGCCCCGGCGTGGTCGCGCTGGAGGCGGACTTCCCCGAGAACCGGCTCACGGTCCGCTATCAGCCCTCATTGGTGGAGCCCGACCAGCTGAATGCGCTGGCCGACGAAGTCGGGGCGCTGTTCGCGCAGCGAGTGACCACGTGTGAGCGGCGGACGTCGCTGGATGCCTGCGAGGAGTGCGCGCTCCGGCTCGGGCGCGTGCCGGGCACGCTCGACGACTTCAGGGTCACCGCGGAGCAGGGACGGGTCGGACTCTCACGCCGCCACGTTCCCGAGGACACGGTCGAGCTGGTGAGGCCGCTCGGCAAGACCTGGGGCGCGCGCTTCACCGCCGACGAGCAGCAGCAGCTGGGCAAGAGCCGGATGATGGCGCTGCTCACCGGAGGCTGCCTCGGGCTCCTGATCCTGGGAATGATCCTCGATCGCGCCGGGCAGCCGGCGGCCGTCGTCTCCACGGTCTACATGCTCTCGGCGATCTGCGGCTCGTGGTTCGCGCTGCGGTCCACCGTGCGCTCGCTGCTCGAGCGGCGTCTGGACGTCAACCTGCTGATGATCCTGGCCGCTCTCGGCGCGGGAATCATCGGTTACGTGTTCGAGGCCGCGGTCCTGATGTTCCTGTTCTCGCTCAGCAACACGCTCGAGGTCTACACCATGGGTCGCACGCGACGGGCGATCCATGCGCTGCTCAAGCTTCGGCCGGCGCGCGCGCTCGTCTTGCGCGGCGATCGTGAGATCGAAGTCGATGCCGAGAGCGTCCGGATCGGCGAGCGCGTGGTCGTGAAGCCAGGCGTGACCGTTCCCGTCGACGGGGTCATCGTGTCGGGCGCTTCGCTCATCGACCAGAGCACGCTCACCGGAGAATCGGTGCCGGTCGAGAAAGGCGTGAGCGATCGGGTCTTCGCCGGCACGCTCAATCAAGCCGGAGCCCTCGAGGTGCGGGTGACCCGCGAATCCGGCGACACCACGCTGGCCCGCATCGTCGCTCTGGTCCAGGAGGCTCAGGAGCAGAAGTCGCGCACCGAGGAGATCGCGGACTGGGTCGGGCGCTACTACACGATCGCGGTCGTGATCGGAGCGCTGGCGATGATCGTGATCCCGCTCGCGCTCGGCCACCCGTTCGCGCCTTCGTTCTATCGCGCGATGACGCTGCTGGTC
>Ga0070688_100001886_pt1 | contig 10516 bp, 11 predicted proteins | sample KBSS13HmetaG_FD_64679 | JGI IMG/M metagenome (GOLD analysis project Ga0070688, IMG submission 64679) | Switchgrass rhizosphere microbial communities from Kellogg Biological Station, Michigan, USA - KBS S1-3H metaG | ecosystem: Host-associated > Plants > Roots > Rhizosphere ...
GCTGGTCGCCGCTCGCCAACCGGGTCAGCCAGCACACCGCCCGGGTCAGCCCCGACGGCGAGGTGGCGCTCTTCATGTCGACCGCGCCGCTGACCGGCTTCGACAACACCGACGCGGTCTCCGGGGAACCCGACGCGGAGGTCTTCCGCTACGACGCCGCCGCGGGTAGCCTGCTCTGCCTCTCCTGCAACCCGAGCGGGATCGCGCCGAGCGGGCGGGAACTGACCCTCGGCTCGGCGGGGCTCTTACACCTCGGGATCTGGGCCGCCGCCCAGATCCCCCCCTGGGAAGCCCAGCTCGCCGCCCCCCGGGTCCTCTCCGCGGGGGGGAACAGGGCCTTCTTCGAGAGCTACGAGTCCCTCACCCCCCGCGACACCGACGGCACCCAGGACGTCTATGAGTGGGAGGCGCCGGGCACCGGCGGCTGCACCGCCCAGAGCCGCGACTACCTCGAAGCCAACGGCGGCTGCCTCGCCCTGATCTCCTCGGGCCACAGCTCGCTTGACTCAGAGCTGGTCGACGCCTCGGCCTCCGGCCGCGACGTCTTCCTCACCACCTCCTCGAGCCTGGTGGCCTCAGACCCCGGCCTGATCGACCTCTACGACGCCCGCGAGGGCGGTGGCTTCCCCGCCCCGCCCGCGCCCCCCGGCGAGTGTCAGGGCGAGGGCTGCCAGAGCCCGCCCCCCGCCCCCGGGGCGAGCACCCCCGCCTCGGCCGCCTACCACGGCCCGGGCAACCTCAAGCCCGGGGCCGGGCGTTGCCCGAAGCCGAAGGCGAAAGCCAAGGGCAGGAAGAAGGGCTGCGGCAAGGCTCGCAAGCACGGAAAGCATCACCAGCACAAGAAGCACAATCGAGCAGACTCTCAGCAACCCTAGAGGCCCGAACCACCATGAGGCCCGGCTGATGCCTCGCTTTCGAGTTCGTCAAGCTGCAGTACCGCTTCCATCTCTCCCATCATCGCGGTTAGAGGCCGCGAGAGCTTCTCTTCGATCAGGCGGAGGCGGTTTGCGACCGTTCGGCGGCTGATCCCCAATGCGGCGGCGGCAGATGAGACGTTGCGGCCGGCGGCGAAGTAGGCTCGCAGAGTACGTCGTGCCGACTCTCCTCCGTCCCGGCTCCTCTCCAGAGGCTTGAGATAGATCTCTTTCAACGAGGCCGCCAAAAGCTCGTCCTGCATGAGCGCGGAAAGGAGCGCTACCTCTGCGTATCTGACCACCTCCTGCCGACGCAGACAGATCGGAAGGGCCGCTTTCGCCTGGCGGTGGGTGAGGCGCCAGCCCGAAAGTCCCTCTGCCGGCTCGCCCATAGCGAGGGTACAAGGGTCCGGCGACACCCCGGCCACCGTCTGCTCTAGCTCGGCCGGCTCCAACTCCTCCTTGCCTCCGAGCCATGCCCAGGCGACTTCGGCATCCGGACGGACGAGTAGGAGCCGCCGGTTCAGCTGCGAGGCAAGATCACGGACCGCAACCTCGGCGTCCTGGCCGACGCAGACCGTTCCGAGATGATGCTCCTCGAACCCATAGTCGATCCCGCCGAGATCCATCAGTTCGCCGTCGAGAAGGCCCTGCAAGCGTGCCGCGAGCTTCCGCTCAGATCCTTCCCGCCGTGTCCTCCCCTGCTCGTCGACGTAATCGGCAGCGACCGCCTCCACCAGCCGGTCGAACCGGACTGCTTGGTCCCGCATGATCACCTGCAGGGCAGCTGTCGGCATACCCGCTTCACGCGCCTCACTGAAGGTGAAGTCGCTGATCAGCGTGAAACCGGCGAAATAGCGGCGCAGCACGGCGTCCAGTGGAACGTCGGTGCGGGCAGCGAGGCGTGCCTGCGAAAGAAGCGCCTGCGGGATTGGGAGCACAGCCGACCCAGGTTCCTCGAGGCTCGCCAATGCATAGGTAACGGCTGCCCTCACACTCATGCGGAGCCCCTCCAGATACTGAGGGTTGCCGCTGCTTGCGGAAGGGGACAGTGCGTGAACCCGGGTGCTGACGGATTCCTGGATCTCCCGGCAACGAGCCCGGAGACGTGCGCTTAGCGCCCGACGGTGGCTAGCCGAAGCCGCAGAGTCAGCGGACCGCACGATCTTCTCCTATCGCATGTTTCCCTATCGAACCCACGCCACAAAACGACAGGCATTTACCGAAGGGGATAGTAAGCACTCCTCTGCGAAATCAGGGGTTCCGTTAAAGTCAACCTAGTTCGAAGTTTTCAGATATCTTTGGACCCCTTGACTGGCCAAGAATGAAAACGACGGCACGGGCGGAGGCCCGTGCCGTCGCATTCGCGCCGACGCCGTTTGGTGCGGCTCGATTCCCGGCGCGCCTAGTGGCGTCCGCTGAGTTCGAACGTGGTACTCAACGTCCCGTTCGCGGTTTCAGTCGTACCGCAATAACTACCGGTCCCATAATGTTTCAGACCCGACCCCGACACCGATGCGACAACGTGTCGCGTGAGTCCCGCGCCGACATTTTCAAGCGTCGCCGTCCCCAGCGTTTGTTTGGGGAAGGTAATAGTGCAAAGCGTCACCCCGAAACTCTGAGGGCTGAACGACAACGCGGTGGCGCCGCCGCCCGGGCATTCGAGATTCATAGTCCCGGAATAGGGCGGCCCTGCGTTCGCCAAGGTCAGGCTCTCCCAGCACAACGATCCTATTTGGACCGTGGCTTTGAATCCGAATGCGTAGCAGTTATTCAGATTTAGAAGCGGGTAGATGGTGGCTTCGGCTTTGGAGAGACTGGAGCCACTGACGGTGCCCGAACATTCGATATTTCCGCTTTCCGTTTTGATCACGAGGTTTTTCGTGATGGGTCCGGAGTAGGAAGCCGGATATTCTTCAGCGGCCAGCTTCGGCTGGGTGGGGGCAGCACCTTCGATGAACAACCCAGTTTGTGCCGATACCTGGACCCCCGTCGAGCTGCTTAGATCCCAGCCCCAATGGAAGGTCTGGGACGTTTTGCTTCCGGCGCAGCTGTAGAGGTTTTCGATGCTGCCGTCAACCGATACGTGAACCTTGGCACCAGTGCCGGTACCCACGTTTTGGAACGTCGCGGGGTAACTCGACCCGGGGTAGAAGTTCTCGAAGCACCCTGCGCTCCGTTCCCATTTGAAGGGGCCACAGCCGGCCGGGCCGATTTCAGCCGTCCCGCCGAACACGCCTTTTGCCGTTTCGGACCCCGGGCGGAGCACCATGTAACAGCCGTTGTACTGCATCGCTTTCGAGGTGCTGAAGGACACGCAGGTGCCGCCGCCGGCTTCCTGCAGCGGGGCCGGGCTTTCAAGGTACGGCCAGGCGCCCTGGGGAATGGAACCGGTAAACCCCGTGCCCGTGCAGGTGAGGTCCCCCCGGCCCGAAGTGTAGGTATGAGTGGTCGGCGTCGCGGTTACGGTGCTGCTTTCAGTAACGATCCGCGACGCCGAAGCTGACGCAACACCTAGCCCAGCAGTGAACGCAAGCACGGCACACGCGGCCAAGCCTAACCTCATGAGGCGTTTCATATGATCCTCCCTCCCGGCCTTCGACCGGGGTAGCTCGTAGTTGGAGCCGTCGAGCTGCGACGGCAGGTGCGGGACGCTTTGCGTCGTGACCAACAATCTCCCTGCTAATCGCGATGCACCCGTACCCGCTTGAAACACTGAGTCTTAACGGCGGTGTGCCAGACGGTAAGGACCATGTTGCGAACTCAAAAAAGTGGAAACTTCCTAAGTGAGCACTCTCGGATGGATAGGCTAAGGCCGTGAACTTCGCCCTCAGCGACGAGCAGAAGGACTTCGTTGACGCGATTCGCGACTTCTGCGACCGCGAGTGCGGGACCGCGGACCAGCGCGAGCGGCTGACCGACGGCTATCGCGAGCACCACAACTTCGAGATCTACAACAAGATGGCCGAGCTCGGCTGGCTCGGGGTGACGATCCCCGAGCGCTACGGCGGCTCCGACGGGTCGATGCTGGACGCCTGCCTGTTCATGGAGGAGACCTCGCGCGGCCTCGCCCCTATCGGCGGCTACGCGACGACGCTGATCGTCGCCGGCGCCACCCAGCGCTTCGGCAGCGAGCCCCAGAAGGAGGGGATCCTCGGCGGCATCGCCTCCGGCTCGGTCGAGGCGATCGCGATGACCGAGCCCGAGGCCGGCTCCGACGTCGGCGCCCTCTCCTGCAAGGCAGAGCGCGCCGAGGGCGGCTTCGTCCTCAACGGCCAGAAGGTCTTCTGCTCCAACGCCCACATCTCCGACCACGTCCTGGTCGTCTGCCGCACCACCCGCAGCGACGACAAGCACGCCGGGCTGACGATGATCTGGGTGCCGAAAGACGTCGAGGGGATGGAGGTGGTCCCGATCGAGACGATGGGCGGCCGCGAGACCAACCACCTCTACTTCACCGACTGCTTCGCCAGCGAGGAGGACGTCCTCGGCGAGGTCGATCAGGGCTGGACGCAGCTGATGGCGGGTCTCAACGTCGAGCGCCTGATCCTCGCCGCGACGATGCTGGGGATCGCCCAGCGGGCGATGGACGACCTCCTGCTCTACGTCAAGGAGCGGCGCCAGTTCGACCGCCCGATCGGCTCGTTCCAGGCGCTCCAGCACCGGATCGCCGACCTCGTCACCGACCTCCAGGCGGCCCGTCTGATGACCCACTGGGTCGCCACTCTCGTCGACGAGGCCCCCGACCGGATGCTGCCCAAAGAGGCCTCGATGGTGAAGCTCTTCGTCACCGAGGTGACCAAGCGAGTGACCTTGGAAGGGATGCAGATGATGGGCGGCTACGGCTACTCCTCCGAGTACGACATGGAGCGCCTCGTCCGCACCTCGCTGGTCTCGACGATCTACGGCGGGACCTCCGAGATCCAGCGCACGATCATCGCCAAAACGCTCGGCCTCTAAGCCGCGGTGACGAGGTTGCCGCCCTCGACCAGCGCCGGCCTGCCGATGTGGAAGCCCTGCGCGTAGTCGATCTCGAACGCCCGCACCATCGCCAGCGTCTCCGCGTCCTCGATCCCCTCGGCGACGGTCTCCTGGCCGAAGGCTTTGGCGAACTGGACCAGCGCGTTGACGAGGCGCTGGTCGGTCGGCGAGCGGGGAAGCTCGCGGATGAACTCGATGTCGATCTTCAGGTGCTGGACCGGCAGTTCCTTCAGGTAGCTGAACGAGCTGAAGCCGGTGCCGAAATCGTCGAGGCCGAGGCCGCAGCCCATTGCGGTCACCGCCTCGGCGAAGGCGCGGGCGTGGTCCATGTTGGAGATCGCCGCGGTCTCGGTGATCTCGAAGTCGAGCCAGGCCGGGTTGAGCCCGTCGGCGATCGCCGCGCGGACGTCGGCGATCAGCCGCGGGTCGGAGAGCGAGGCGCCGCTGACGTTGACCGCGATCGGCTGGGAGCGGCCCGCCAGCTCGACCGCTTTCGCCAGCACCATGCGGTCGATCTCGGTGATCAGCCCGAGCCGCTCGGCGGTCGGCAGGAAGGAGGAGGGAGGGATGACGTCGTCGTTCTCGTCGAGCATCCGCACCAGCAGCTCTTCCCGCGCCACGCACTCCTTGCGCAGGTCGAAGATCGGCTGCGCGTAGACGACGAGTCGCTGCTGGTCGATCGCTTCGCGGATCCGGTCGGCCCAGGTCAGTTTCAGGTTGGGGCCGCCGCCCGCCTCGACCGCTCGGCCACCGCCGGCTTCCTTCGCTTCGCAGAGGGCGATGTCGGCGGCGATCATCAGTCCTTCGGCGCTGACTTCCTCGCCGGTGCCGCCGAAGGTGGCGATCCCGACACTGGCGCCAACCGCCGGCTGGCCCCGCTCCCGCACCAGGGCGATCAGCCGCTCGGCGGTGGCCATCGCCTGCAGCGGCGTCGCCCGCGGCAGCAGGAGGCCGAATTCGTCGGCGCAGATCCGGGCGGGCAGATCGCCGCTGCGCGATTCCTCGCGCAGCGCCACCGCGACCGCCTCGAGCAGGCGGTCGCCGGCCTCGTGCCCGAGCGAGTCGTTGACGATGTGGAAGGAGTCGATGTCGAGCAGCAGCAGGGCCCCCGCCTGTTCGGCATGGAGCGGATCGAGGATCCGTTCTTCCACTGCTTCTACGAAGCTGTCCCGGTCATAGAGACCGCTGTCGCTGCCGATCGCCGCCCGCATCTGGCCTCCGAAGTGCCCGCAAACTTTGGCTGGAAAACGACTTTACAAAAAATTGGGTAATCCGTTGACAACCTGTTCCAGACGGGCGGCGGCTGCCAGTCATTGGGCGACGCCGGGCGCTATCCTTGCCCTCAGCCTCGCGCCTCGGCCCGGGGTTTGTTTTTTGTAACGACTTCTGTAACGACTACCTCAGGCACGGAACGAGGGAGAAGATGGCTCGCGGAGATGTCCGCATTGCGGTGACGATGGCTTGCGAAGAGTGCAAGCGTCGCAACTACCAGACCAACAAGTCGCGGCGGAACACGCCGGACCGCATCGAGATGCGCAAGTTCTGCCGCTGGTGCGGCCGCCACACCCCTCACAAAGAGACCAGGTAGTTCGCGATGGCGAAAACCCGTGCACAGCGCAAGGCCGAGCGCCGGGCTCGGGAAGCCGAACAGCAGAAAAGTCCGCGCGGCCACGACACCCCGGGCCAGGCCCAGCACGACACCCAGGTCCCGGTCTCCGGTGAGGTAGCCGAGGCCGAGGCGGTGGAGATGGGGATCGCCGCCGGCGCCCCCGAGTCGCAGCTCGAGACGCCCGACGCCCCCAAGCCCCGCAGCTCCCGCCGCGCCGAGGCGAAGGCCGCCAAGGAAGCGGAAAAGCGCAAACGCGACGAGCAAAAGCGCCGTGAGCGCCAGCAGCTGGACAAGAAACAGAAACAGGCGAAAGCCGAACGTCAGCGCAGCGGCTTCATCGGTTTCCTAATCTCTTGCTGGCAGGAGCTGAAGAAAGTCCAGTGGCCCGACCGCGAGACCCTGGTGCAGGCCACGGCCGTCACCATCCTCTTCGTGGTCGTCGCAGCTGCCTACCTGGGCGCCCTCGACGCGGCCTTCAACTGGCTCATCAAGCAGATCCTCTAGCGGGATCCCGAACAAAGGCTTCGAAACGCGATGTATCGCTGGTACGTGATCAACACTTACTCCGGGCACGAGAACAAGGTCAAGCACAACCTCGAGCACCGGGTGCAGACGATGAGCCAGAACCGCAACGTGCGGCAGGTCGTCGTCCCCACCGAGCAGGTCTCCGAGATGAAGGACGGGCAGAAAGTCCAGACCGAGAAACGGACGATGCCCGGCTACGTCCTCGTCAACATGGAGATGACCGACGACGCCTGGGGCCTGGTCAAAAACACCCCCGGCGTCACCGGCTTCGTCGGCTCCCGCAACAAACCGGTGCCGCTCTCAAAACCGGAGGTCGACCGCCTGCTCCACCGCGAGACCGCCGAGCGGCCGCGGACCCAGGCCCAGTTCGCGATCGGCGAATCGGTCAAAGTCATCTCCGGCCCGCTCTCCGACTTCTCCGGCGAGATCGCCGAGATCAATGAGGACGCCGCCAAACTCAAGGTGCTGGTCTCGATCTTCGGCCGCGAGACGCCGGTCGAGGTCGGCTACGACCAAGTGAAGAAGATTTAGGTCGCGAAGACCGCTACCCTCCCGAACCCCTTATGGCAAGAAAAGTCCTCACGGTCATCAAGCTGCAGATTCAGGCGGGCAACGCCAACCCGGCGCCGCCGGTCGGTCCGGCGCTGGGTCAGCACGGCGTCAACATCATGGACTTCTGCAAAGCCTTCAACGCCCAGACCCAAGGCGAGGGCGGGACGATCATCCCGGTTGAAATCACCGTCTTCGAGGACCGCTCCTTCACCTTCGTCACCAAGACGCCGCCGGCCGCCGTCCTGATCAAGGAAGCGATCAAAATCCCGAAGGGCTCGGGCGAGCCGCACGTGAACAAGGTCGGCACGATCTCCGAAGCCCAGATTCAGGAGATCGCCGAACGGAAGATGCCCGACCTCAACGCCAACGACATCGACGCGGCGAAGAAAATCATCGCCGGGACCGCCCGCTCGATGGGCGTCGACGTCGCTTAGGAGAACTTCATGGCCCACGGCAAACGATTCCGCGCCCAGTACGACAAGGTCGACCGCGACCGCGCCTATCCGCCGGCCGAGGCGATCGCGCTGGTCAAAGAGACCGCCAGCACCAAATTTGACGAGACCGTCGAGCTGCACGTCCTGCTCGGCGTCAACGTCCGCCACGCCGACGAGCAGCTGCGCGGCACCCTGGCGCTCCCGCACGGGCTCGGCAAAGACGTCACCGTCGCCGTTTTCGCGCAGGGCCAGCAGGGCCGCGACGCCGAGGCGGCCGGAGCAGACTTCGTCGGCGGCCAGGACCTGGTCGAGAAAGTCCAGGAGGGCTGGACCGACTTCGATGTCGCGATCTCGACCCCGGAGATGATGCGGAGCGTCGGCCAGCTCGGCCGCGTGCTCGGCCCCCAGGGCCTGATGCCGAACCCGAAGGTCGGCACGGTCACCGACGACGTCGAGAAAGCCGTCAGCGACTCGAAATCCGGCAAAGTCGAATACCGCACCGATCGCCAGGCGATCGTCCACATGGCGATTGGCAAGGCCAGCTTCGAGGCGGAGAAACTGCTCGAGAACTACCAGGCCGTGATCGGCGAGATCATCCGCGCCAAGCCTTCCGCCGCAAAGGGCAAATACATCGTCTCGGCAACGCTGGCGACGACGATGGGTCCCGGCATCCGGGTCGACGCCGGCGCCAAAGCCGACCGCGATGGCACTGCCGCAACCGCCTCCGCTGACGAGACCGCACCGGAGCCGGTGACCGCCTAAACTGCGTCGCCGCTAACCGGAGACCACCGGCCGAGCGCAAGCTCTAGAAGCCCGGTGCAGGTGAGACCATGAACCGCGAGGAAAAGTCCGCAGCCATACAAGAGATCGCCGCCCAGATCGAGGAGTCTGAGGCGATCTTCGCTGTCGATTACCGCGGTATCAGCGTCCCCCAGGCCGCCGAGCTGCGCTCGAAACTGCGCGAAGCCGACGCCAGCTTTCGCATCGTCAAAAACCGGCTGACGAAAATCGCCGCCGATCAGGTCGGCGAGGAGCGGCTGCCGGAGCTGCTGCAGGGCCCGACCGCGCTCACCTTCGTCCGCGGAGACACCGCCCAGGCCGCGAAAGCGATCACGACCTTCAACAAAGAGCACGACGTCCTCACTTACAAGGGCGGCTTCATGGACGGGACCTCGCTCGACGAGGGCGCGTTCAAATCGATCGCCAAACTGCCCGGCCGCGAAGTCCTCAACGGTCAGCTCGCCGGCGTCGTCGCCAGCCCGCTCACCGGTCTGGTCCGCGGCCTCGGCGGCATGATCCAGGGCTTGGCCCTGCAGCTCGGCCAGATCGCCGAGAAAGGCCTGGTCAGCGGCGAGGCTCCGGCCGCCGAGGAGGCTCCGGCCGAGCCTGAGCCTGAGAAAGCTGAGGAGGCGCCCGTCGAGGAGGCACCGACCGAGGCTGCAAGCGGCAACGAGCCGCCTGCCGATCAGGCAGAGGCTCCGGATGTAGAGACTTCAGATGAAGAGACTTCGAATGAGGATTCAAACGAGGAAGAGGGGTAGCGACTGATGGCAACCAAGACTTCAACCGAGGACTGGATCGAGGAGCTGAAAAGCATCTCGGTCCTCGAGCTCTCCGAGCGGATCAAAGCGCTCGAGGAGGAGTTCGGTGTCTCCGCGACGGCGGTAGCGGCCGCTGCTCCGGCTGCTGCCGGCGGCGGTGGCGGCGGCGACGAGGGCGGGGCCGAAGAGTCCTCGACCGTCGATGTCGTCCTCAAAGAGGTGGGCGGGCAGAAAGTCCCGGTCATCAAGGTGGTGCGTTCGGCAACCGGACTCGGCCTCAAAGAGGCCAAGGCGCTGGTCGACGAGGCCCCGAAAGCGATCAAAGAGGGCGTCGAACGCGATGAGGCCGACAAACTCAAAGCTGAACTCGAGGAGGCCGGGGCCACCGTCGAACTCGCCTAGCGAGTCGGTGGGGCTCCCGAGGCCGCTCGGAGAGCCAAACTTGAAGGCGCCGTCGGCGGTGTGTTATTTTCCGCCGTCGCGCGCCATTTGAGTGCCCCTGCCCTTATTTGCGCTGTATCCACGTCCCTCTGACCGTCCGAGGAGTCGCCGACTTTGGCACGTTCCAACGCTGCCCCCGTAACCCGTAGGAGCTTTTCCCGCCTAGACAACCCTCTCGAGGTCCCACACCTGATCGACATCCAGCGACGTTCCTTCGAGGAACTGACGGATCCGAAGAGCGGTGGGCTGCGGGAGACGATCAACGACATATCCCCGATCGAGGACTACACGGGGAACCTCCAGATCGTCTTCGGCGAGTTCAAATTCGAGGAGCCGCCGCACTCGATCGAGGAGTGCCGTGAGAAGGACATGACCTACTCGCGGCCGCTGACCGCAACCGTCGCCTTCCAGAACAAGGAGACCGGCGAGATCCGCGAGCAGGCCGTCTTCATGGGCGACTTCCCGTGGATGACCGAGCGCGGGACCTTCATCATCAACGGCACCGAGCGCGTCGTCGTG
>Ga0070688_100001887_pt1 | contig 10511 bp, 9 predicted proteins | sample KBSS13HmetaG_FD_64679 | JGI IMG/M metagenome (GOLD analysis project Ga0070688, IMG submission 64679) | Switchgrass rhizosphere microbial communities from Kellogg Biological Station, Michigan, USA - KBS S1-3H metaG | ecosystem: Host-associated > Plants > Roots > Rhizosphere ...
CGCGGACGATACCGTCCCGGTTCGCGCGACGCGTGACGACGACGGCGCAACCACACACGGCCGCCTCGACGAGTCGTTGCCGCGACGCGTCGCTCGCGGACGCGCACACGACCGTCGCTGCGCGATTGAACGTATCGGCGCGCTGCTGCGGCGTGCCGTTCGGATCCTGCACCACCTCCGAGAACTCGGTCCCTGCAAGGAATGCCGCCGGCTCATGCAACCAGGGCTCGAACGCCGGCTGCGGCTCCGCAGGCGACGGCCGCAGGCAGACGACCCGGGGTCCGCGTTCCACGGCGGATTCGCTGACGCGAAACGTGTCCTCATCCAGCGCAACGGGAAGGAGGCACGTGCGCGGCAGCGGCCCCAGCCGGCGCCACAGCCGTTCGTCCGCGATCAGGACGAGATCGGCGATCGCATAGCATTCGTGAAATCGCTCCAAGTCCGCGGGCCACGGTTCGAGGAACGCGACGACGAGGCGCGTCCGGGGATTGGTGCGCGACCAGCGCTCGCGCAGCGCGTTCGCGCGCGACGCGGCGAGAAGAATCACGCAGTCGGCATCGAAGTGTTCCGACGGAAGAGGGCCTTCGGCGTGCAGCGCCGCGGCGACGATCCGCTGGCCAGGCGGGCATTCGCGAACGAAAAGGCGCGCGATCTCGGCTTGCGGCGCAGACGCCGGATCGAAGACCACGACGTGACGCGGCGCGTTCATGCCGCCGCTCGTGCGGCCGGACCGCTTCGCTTTCCCCGCCCGCGTGGATTGGCGCGTCGGCGCGGCTCTCCAGCGCTCATCGCGGGACCGTGCCACGACCGCGCATCGCCAGCGTTTGCCGGATAAAACCTGCCTGCTTTCCGGCGGCGACGATCAACTCGCATAAACGATCGTCACCGTGTTCCGGTTGTTCGCCACGTTTCGCTGCAACGCGCGCGGTGACGGCTTGCGCGGCGAGGCGCGCGATTGCGCGATAGCGTCGCCAGTCAATGCAGCGGCGCCATCGGGTGTCGCCGAGAACATCGCCGTACTTCCCCACGATGTTCGCTGCCGCCTCGCCATGCTGCAGGGCTTTGCGCCAAAGTGCCATCAGCGTGTGCGGGTGAATGTGGGCGACGACGGCATCGTCGATGTATCCGAACGTCGCGCGCCCCGCGAAAAAGGCGCGATACGAAAGTTCGACGTCCTGGCCGCGCAGAAAAGATTCGTCGAACACGCCGAGCGCTGCGAGCGTCTCGCGACTTGCGATCATGTTCGCACTGACCGCGTACGGTGGCTTGAATTCGCAGATCGCACGCTGCTGGTCGAACAACCGTTCCGAGAACCGTTCGACACCCGTCGTCGGCTTGTACGCGACGATGCGCCCGCCCATGAGCCCTGCGCATCGAGGCCCCCGAACGAACCGCATCAGTGCGCTCAGCCAACCGGGTTCGGGCACGCAGTCGCAATCGGTGAACGCGACCCATGGATGGCTCGCGGCCCGGATGCCCTCGTTACGTGCGGCCGATGCTCCGCGAGTGTCGGCGCGCAGGATCTGCACGCGCGGTGAGAACCGCCGCATCAGCGCGACGCTATCGTCAGTCGAGCCGTTGTCGACGCAAAGGATCTCGAAGCGTTCTGGCGGATAGTCCTGCGCGAGCAGGGCCGGAAGGCACAGCGGCAGCGTGTGCGCTCCATTCCTGACCGGCACGACGACGCTCACCCGATCGAGGTCCGGCATCACGCGTGCGCCCGCGATTGCAGCGCTTCGACGAGACTCGTCGTGCCCGGCTCGTATGCATTCGCGCCCAGCGTGCAACGGAGCATGGGGATGTGCTGCGCCGCGAGGTCCGACACCCATTCCCGCTCGAACGCGGCACTTCGAGGGCTACCGCCGAACGCGCTCGGCGACCCTGCGCGCGACCCAGAGGGAAACAGCGCCGAGGCGAGCCAATCGCGCGCCGTGCTGCCCGGCAACTCGGCAACGTCGATACCGGACGCCGCCGGCGAAATGACCGGAAACAGGATCGCCCCGAGCCGACCTCCTCTCGACGAAGACACTCGCAGAGCGTCCGCGAACTGACGCGGATTGAGGATCATCGCTTCGCGGCGCTCCGCGACAGTGGCGGGAAGATTGGTATCGTGCTCCGAGCGCGTGAGGCAACCGCTGTCGGCCCCGAAACCGTGGCCATCGAAGTGGCGGGCAAACGTCGCGCGCGTGCCCGCTCGGACATTGACGAGCGTCGGCATGCCGCGGACCGCAGCGCCTCGGGAGGACCGCTCGAGCAGCACGCGGTCGTTCGCGACGAACCGGTTGCCACCGCACGCAAGCGCGTGAACGAGCAGCGTCGTCTTCCCCGCATGCTTCGGGCCGGCGATGACATAGGCGATGCCATCGCGCTCGAATGCGGCCGCATGCAGGAACACACCGCCGTCGGCGGCGGCTTCCTCCATCGCCAATTCGCGCACCACGCGCAGGAGTGCTACACGACCCCATGGACGCAAGGTCCGCGCGAGTACGTCGACGTGGCGCCGAGCTTCACTCACCGTGTAGTAGACGTCGAACTCTTCGTCGAACGCCACGACTTCATCGGTGGCGCCACCGTTCCACCGCGGCAAGCGCACCAACCGTGAATCGAGCGTGAAGAATGCGACCGGTTCGCCCACTGGCGTCCGTTGTTGCGCCATGACGCGGCCGAAGCGTTCAGGATCCGACGAAAACGCGACGCTCCAGTCGCACGCGTTCGTCGTCTGCGCGACGAAATGCGGTTCGAGGCATTCGCGCAGCCATTCCAGGTGCCCGGCCGCCTCGGTCGCGACACGTGTGCAGCGCCGCAAGTACTGGAGCGCGAGCGTGGCACTCATTGCGGTCGCCACGACGGCGATGGCGTCGGTGATTTCAAGAGCGCTTGCAATCGCCGGATCGGCACCTCAGCGGAGACGCCCTCGCGCAGACGGAAAGCCGCGGACCGCAGCAGCGCGCAGATCGCCCAGAACTGAAAGTGCGCGAGGAACGTATCCGTTTGCCGATGCTCGCGGTAGCCGTCGAGGAACGCTGCGAACGCGAGCGTCTCCATCGGCCAGCGATACCACGTGCGGGCGAGATCGTAGTCCTGCCACAACTCGCAGATCGTCTCGTTGTCGACGACGTGCAGTCCGAGCACGGGAACGACCAGCAGGTTCTCCGCGCAGAAATCGCCGTGACACAGTCCCCAGTCGGCCGTTACCGGCGCCGATCGGCGCGCGAGCGCCACGGCTTCCTGCGCAGACGCGGCGTCGCACCCGGCTGCCACGAGCGCGCCGACGTCGAGCGACTCGTCGAGCCAGCGCGGTTGGAGCGCACGTCGGCAATCCGCCCGCGGCGTGCCTACGCAATGAAGGCCACCGAGCAGTACGCCCGCCTCGCGTGCGTGCTCGTGTCCATCCCAATCGACTGCCACCGCCAGCCCGGGCAACCACTCCTCGAGTAGCGCTTCGGATCGCCAGGCGACGACGCGGGCCACGGGTGCGGCGCTGAGATAGGCGTTCGCAAGGCGCCACACCGTCTCGGCCTGCCGCATCGTCTCGAGGCAACGACCCTTGAGCACCCGACCGTCCGAGAACTGCAGGCGAAACGCGGCGCGACAAGATCGCGACGAAGCAAGCGGATTGATGGCGACTGCATCCTCGAGGACCCCGGGTTGCTCGCGAATGAGGCCTTCGAGACTCGCGCCGAACGCGTGCCACGGTATCGTCACGTGGGCGCGCACTCTCTTGCGGAATGCAGCCCTGCCTCGACGACGTGGACGGGCGCTCCGAACCAGACCGCATGTTCCTGCAGCATCCGTTCGCGCGCGTCCCCGCGAACGCCGTGCTTGTCCAGGATTCTTGCGAGATCGCGCCGCTGCAGGTCGGCCGCGCGCAGCGATAACCGCTCGCCATGATGGTCGCGATAGTTGTAGAGCAGATCCGGAATGACGGCAACGGTTGCACCGTGCTCGAGCATCGTCCAGATCAGATCGAAGTCGTCGGCACCGGTCGAGCCGATCGTCTCGTCGACTCCGCCGACCGCTATCAGCGCGTCGCGGCGAAACAGGAAGAAGTGCTCGAGGTAAGCCGCCTTCCGCTCGATCGTCGCCAGCGTCTCGTAAACCGCTTGCGTGGGGCGGCGTTGCAGTGACAGGAACTCGCGCTGCCCGTCGTCGTTCCAGACTCTCAGCCCACTGCTGACGATGTCGGCACGATGCGAGAGACAGCGTTCGACGGCGCTACTTTCGAGCCAGTCGTCCGCCAGCAGGAAGCCGACGTGGCTCGTCCGGCTCGCACGAATGCCTGTGTTGAGGGCTGAAGCGAAGCCAGTCCCCTCTTCGACCAACACCGCGAGTCGTGACGCATCGACACGTAAGCGACGCAGCGCGGCGAGCAGTTCTTCCGGCGTATGAGGCGACACGACCACGAGCACTTCGCAGACCTCCGACTGCGCGAGCGCCGACCGGACGCATTGCTCGAGCCATTCCAGCGGCTCGCGCAGCAGCGGGATGACGAGCGAGGCGCGCAGCATCACAGCCAGCGCCTCCGGAACCTGCGGCCGCTTCGCCTTCCCCAGTCCCGAACGGGAATCGCCACGTAGTCGTGAACCAGACGGATGGGGACATAGGCCGAAAACGGCAGCAGCGGCACGTTCAACAGCGACAGATGTTCGAGGCGCGGCGCGCTGATCGTGCGCCAGGTATAGCGGATACGATCTGTCATGTGATCGAACGACAGCGCGCGCCAGCGACTGTATTCGAAGATGGACGTTCCCCGGTCGGCGAACTGCTGCAATCGGCGCAGCACGTCGCGGGCAAGGTCGCGGACCACGCGGTCCGATTCGACTCGTTGCGCGGTGTCGGGAGGGAGCTTCGCGCCTAGCCACGCGGACGCCAGGTACAAAGCGAGCAGGAACTTGCGGCGCGCGTGCCACTGGTCGGCAATGCGCCAGCACGCCTCCCAGTCGAGATCTGCGTCAGCCGCCACCATCGCCGCGACGTCGGCGATCATTTGCAGGCGTCGCCATTGCTCCTTCGCACCATGCAGTGACAGATACACGAGCGTGTCCTCCCGCGAGAACGTCGTCGTGCGAATGCCGCCGATGTCGATCGGGGCCGAACGTGCCCGCAGGCCGGCGTAGTCGACGGGAATCGGAAAATTGACCGGGAACAGCGACCAATGAACGTCGATGTCCGGCCCCTCCGCCGCCGGCGAGTACGTGTGGGCGAAGTGGTAGCGGGCGTAGAGCTTCTCCTGTCGCTTCGAGAACGCATCGCGCTGGTATTGCAGCGGTCGCAGCGCATCGTCCACCGCCTGAAAGTCGGTCTTGCGCACGAGCAGGTCGAGGTCCCAGTAGAACCGCATGCCGGGATCGGGATAGGCCTGCTGGCCGAGAACCGGCCCCTTGAACAGCAGGCACGGCGTCCCTCGTCGTGAGAGTTCGTTGAGGATCGAATCGAGCACGACCAGCGAGGCGTCGTTGCGGCGGCGGTTGTCGAGCTCGTACGCTTCGAGGGACGCAATCACGTCCTGCGGAATCCCCTGCGCCGGCCCCCGGCGCATGCCGTGGAGAAGCAGCACGTCGACTCGATTCTCGCGCGCGAGCCTCTGCAGCAAAGGCCAGTCGATCGACGATCGGTCGAACGTCGCAAGCCGCACCCGCGCCGCGGGATCGAGCGCGCAGCAAACGCACGCCACGAGGAAACGAAATGTCACGGAGCCGAGTTCGGTGAGGTCGGATGCCTCCGACCGCCTCGTGCGAGGGGTCGTCGTGGGCCTGTGCTGCCAGCCGTGCATCGCGTCTGCTGTGTCCCCCACTCCCCCTCCCGGCGCGGATTCATGGCTAGCATAGCCGCGAGCGGCGCAGGTTGTTCGTCCGCTCGTCGTCAACGTGCCGGCGACCGATGTCCTCGCCGGCCTGGCAATCGACACGATCGCGCGGAGCATGTCAGCGGAGTCGAGCCGCGCGATCCGCCTGACGACCCTACGACAGATGGCGAAGGTCATTGGGCGCGCGATAGAGTCGATCGAACCGGAAACCCGACACGCGGCGGTGCGCGGCTTTCCAACCGATCCCGGCGCGATCACGACGAACCGCGACCCGCCCGACGCAAGCGAAACGACCCGCCAAAGCGGGCCGTAACGGGAAGCCTGCTCGAGTTACCGGGCTCGGCGTCGCGCGAATCCGATGCCTGCGATTCCGGCAGCGAGCAGCGCGAGCGTCGCGGGTTCGGGGACCGCGGCGGCTGCGGCAAACGCAATACCGCCGCTATTGCCTGCTTCGCTCCCCCATGTGAACCCCCTATATTGTTGAACTGGCGTTCCAAGCAAGCCATGAGCCAGTCCTCAATTGAACATCAATTCAACAACTTGCAGGTCGTCACTTCACCAAGACATTTGAATCTTGTAAGGGCTACCGACAGGCAACTCCGGTCGCGACGATCCGTCACGACGTGGTTCGCTGACGTTGGTCGTGACAACGATGGGACGGAAAGAACGCGTTCGCAACAGCGTCAGCGTGAACGTAACCGTCGAGCAGCAGCCGCGGAAGCTGTTCGCGGAAATCGGCCCGCGCTCGATTGCCGCGCAACGCGCGAGCGTCGTCAGCCGGCCGCGGCTCAAAACAGACTCGAACGATCGGAGAAGCGACGCGATGGCGTACGTTACCGCCCGACGAACGCCGCCGAACTTACTTTGCCGTCGAGCGGGCCGAGATCGTTGTAGCGGCCGGGGCCGAAGTCACGACAGTTGCCCTGCATGCGTGCGTCGGTGCAAAGGCGCCACACGGCGCGGCGCACGATCGCCGCATCGACGCGATCGTTGAAGCCGACGTTCTCGAAATTCGGCGCATTCTTGTTCAGCGTGATCGAACGACCACCGAACTCGCGGCGCTCGAAGACCTGACTGCTCGGGGAACCATTGCAACCCGCGCCCGGCGGAAACGGCCCTGATTCGGCGGAGGAACGGGTTCGTCGTCATACCCCCCGCACAGCGTAATTTCCGCGGCCATCGCCGCGCTTGCCGACATTGCGCAAATCGCACCCATTAGCAGTGCAAACATTCGCGATTGCACTGAGTTGCTCGTGATTGTCGCGATCAATTGCGCCTGAAATCGAGTGTACGCCGGGCATTCGCGACGTTCGTAAGCGTCGGCGGTTGGCATGCCAATCGCGTTAAGCTAAAATGCGCAGCGTTTGCAGGCGCGTAGCTCAGCTGGTTAGAGCACCACCTTGACATGGTGGGGGTCGTTGGTTCGAGTCCAATCGCGCCTACCAATTCTTCTTGCATCACGACGTCGATGGCGACGAAGGCATGGTTATGACACCGCGAACGCGTGGAGGATCGGCGTAGCCAGACGCGGTGCCTGCTCGCGCTGACGGTTTGCTGTCCGTCCCGATGAAGAGTGCGGCCCCGCCGCACTTTTTCATTTCAGCGACCGGTTGATCGTTGCGGGCCCGATGCGGGCGCGCGGGAATCCGGTTCTCGTACGAGAGGTCGTCATGCCGAAGATTCGATTGCCCGACGGTACCGTCAAGCCCTTCGACGGTCCGGTCACCGTTGCCGAACTCGCAGCGTCCATCGGACCTGGTCTCGCGAAAGCAGCACTTGCCGGCAAGGTCGATGGCAAGGTCGTGGACACGTCGCACGTGATCGATAGCGACGCCGCCGTGGCGATTGTCACCGAGCGCGACACCGAAGGCCTCGACGTGATCCGCCATTCGACGGCGCACCTGCTCGCCTATGCGGTGAAGGAACTGTTCCCCGACGCGCAGGTCACGATCGGCCCCGTTATCGAGGACGGCTTCTACTACGATTTCGCGTTCAAGCGACCGTTCACGCCCGAAGACCTCGAGGCGATCGAACGCAAGATGAGCGAGCTCGTGAAAAAGAACGAACCCGTTACGCGGTCGCTGATGGCGCGCGACGAGGCGGTGCGCTATTTCCAGTCGCTCGGCGAGCACTACAAAGCCGAGATCATCGCGTCGATTCCGTCCGACGAGCCGATATCGCTGTACGCCGAGGGCAAGTTCGTCGACCTTTGCCGCGGTCCGCACGTACCGTCCACCGGGCGCCTGAAGGTCTTCAAGCTGATGAAGGTCGCCGGCGCGTACTGGCGCGGCGACTCGCGCAACGAGATGCTGCAGCGGATCTACGGCACCGCGTGGACGAAGAAGGAGGATCTCGACGCGTACCTGATGCGCATCGAGGAAGCGGAAAAGCGCGACCACCGCAAGCTCGGCCGGCAGCTCGACCTCTTCCACCTGCAGGACGAGGCGCCGGGCATGGTGTTCTGGCATCCGAAGGGCTGGTCGATCTGGCAGCAGGTCGAGCAGTACATGCGGGGCGTCTATCGCGCCAGCGGTTACCAGGAAGTGCGTTGTCCGCAGATCCTCGACCGCTCTCTATGGGAGCGCTCGGGGCATTGGGAGAATTTCAAGGACAACATGTTCACGACCGAGTCGGAGAAGCGCGACCTGGCGATCAAGCCGATGAACTGTCCCGGTCACGTGCAAATCTACAACACCGGGCTGCGCAGCTATCGCGACCTCCCATTGCGCTACGGCGAGTTCGGCGCTTGCCACCGCAACGAGCCTTCCGGCGCGCTGCACGGGCTCATGCGCGTGCGTGGATTCACGCAGGACGACGGCCACATCTTCTGCACCGAGGAACAGATCGAGCCCGAGGTGACCGCGTTCAACAATGTGGCGCTCGGCGTCTATCGCGTGTTCGGCTTCGACGCGATCACGATCAAGCTCGCGCTGCGTCCGGACAAGCGGCTCGGCGACGACGCCACTTGGGACCGCGCTGAGCACGCGCTGCGCGACGCGTTGCGTGCCTGCGGCGTCGATTGGACCGAGTTGCCCGGCGAGGGTGCGTTCTACGGCCCCAAGATCGAGTACCACCTCAAGGACTCGATCGGCCGCTCGTGGCAATGCGGAACCATGCAGGTGGATTTCCAGATGCCTGGGCGGCTGGGCGCCGAATACGTGGCGGCCGACGACACCCGGCATACGCCGGTCATGCTTCACCGCGCGATCGTCGGCTCGCTCGAGCGGTTCATCGGCATCCTGATCGAACACCACGCCGGCGCGATGCCGCTGTGGCTCGCCCCCGTCCAGGCGGTGGTACTGACGATTGCCGACCGCCACCACGATTACGCCGTGCGGGTGGCGGACGCACTCAGGGCCGGCGGCCTGCGCGTGGCGACCGATTTGCGCAATGAGAAAATAACCTATAAAATTCGAGAACATAGCCTTCAAAAGCTACCCTATCAGTTGATCGTCGGCGATAAGGAGCAGGAGGCTTCCACGGTGGCTGTGCGCAATCGTGGCGGTGAGGATCTGGGCTCGATGCCCGTCGCGTCCTTGCTGGAGCGCTTCCTGCGCGAAGCGCAACCCGAGAAAGGCCTTCAGTAGTCAGGCCTTTTCTTTTTTGAACGTTATGGAGATTGCACAATAGCTCTTGACAAGCAGCAACAGCGACTGAACGGCGAAATCAATGCCCCCGAGATTCGACTCGTGGGCGTGGACGGCGAGCAGCTCGGCATCGTGTCGTTGGTCGATGCGATCGCCAAGGCGGAAGCGGCGGAGCTCGACCTGGTCGAGATCGCCCCGACGGCCAAGCCCCCGGTGTGCCGGATCATGGATTACGGCAAGTTCAAGTACCGGGAAGCGAAGAAGCAGCACGAAGCGAAGCTCAAGCTGAAGCAGATCCAGGTCAAGGAAGTGAAGTTCAGGCCTGGAACGGACGAAGGCGATTACAAGATCAAGCTTCGCAATCTCACCCGGTTCCTGTCCGAAGGTGACAAGGCCAAGGTGACGCTGCGGTTTCGCGGTCGCGAGATGGCGCATCAGGAATTCGGTGTCCGCCTGCTCGAGCGGATCCGCGGCGATCTCGAACCGGTTGCGATCGTCGAACAGTTTCCGAGACTCGAGGGACGGCAAATGGTGATGCTGCTGGCCCCGAAGAAGACGTTGCCGAAAACGCATCACCCGGACAAGCCCGAAGACGGTGCGCCACAGGGCGCAAAAGCCTCTCCGAAGCCGGAGAGCACCGCGGTGGGCAGCAAATAAAGGAACGGCATCATGCCGAAGATGAAAACCAAGTCGGGCGCTAAGAAGCGCTTCCGCGTTCGCGGAAACGGTTCGATCAAGCGCTCGCAGGCGTTCAAGCGCCACATCCTCACCAAGAGGACCACCAAGAACAAGCGGCAGTTGCGCGGCTCGACGAGCGTCCATGCGACGAACGCCAACGCCGTCGCAGCGATGCTGCCGTACGCGTAAGGAGCCGCCATGCCAAGAGTCAAACGTGGCGTAACCGCGCGCGCGCGGCACAAGAAGGTCATCGAGCAGGCCAAGGGTTATCGCGGCCGGCGCAAGAACGTCTATCGCATCGCCAAGGAAGCGGTGATGAAGGCCGGTCAGTATCAGTATCGCGACCGGCGGCAGAAGAAGCGCGAGTTCCGCGCGCTGTGGATCGCCCGTATCAACGCGGCTGTCCGCGAGCTCGGCCTCACGTACAGCGCGTTCATGAA
>Ga0070688_100001889_pt1 | contig 10508 bp, 9 predicted proteins | sample KBSS13HmetaG_FD_64679 | JGI IMG/M metagenome (GOLD analysis project Ga0070688, IMG submission 64679) | Switchgrass rhizosphere microbial communities from Kellogg Biological Station, Michigan, USA - KBS S1-3H metaG | ecosystem: Host-associated > Plants > Roots > Rhizosphere ...
CAGACCGAGGGGACAACGGTACGCGCTCGGGAAAGGCATGAAGTGAACGCCCGCCATCAAATTCGCGACGCCCTTCGGCGCGATATTGCCCATAAGGCTCAGCGAGCCGTTCGTGTGGCCGTGATACGCGCCGCGAAACGCGACCATCGCGCTGCGCCCCGTCGCAATCTTCACGAGCTTTATCGCCGCCTCAATCCCGTCGCTGCCCGTCGGGCCGCAGAACTGAATCCGCGCATCGCGCGCCAGTTCCGGCGGCAGGCTCGCAAAAAGTTCGGTGATGAATTCATCGCGCAGCGGGCTGCCCAGATCGAACGTTTGCAGCGGCAGCTCCGCCGCGAGATGCGCCCGGATTGCCTCCACCACGACGGGATGATTGTGCCCGAGCGCGAGCGTGCCCGCGCCCGCGAGACAATCCAGAAAAACCCGGCCATCGACATCCGTGATGAAACATCCGCGTGCCTTTGCGATGGTGAACGGGAGCCGCCGCGAATACGTGCGCGCATTGGATTCGCGCGCCTGCTGTCGCCCGAGATAATCCGATGACATTGAGACTGGAGGAAGGTGCGGTCGCGTAACGCGGGGCGGATTTTCGATCGTGTCGTGAGATCGGCCCAAGCCGACGACGCAAGGTAGAGTTGTCATATTTTTTGTTTTCATCTTTTTGTTGGATTATTGAACTGCATGAACTGCAATCCAGTTCCGCGCAGAACCGGGATCCATCCTCACGAGGTGCTTTTGGGAAGAAGCGGCCTCACTTCGGTTGACTCGGGGCTCCAGTTGGACATGGGGGGATCGCGCTAAACGGTGTCTCAGCGAAGGTCCAGCCCTGCGGCTTATTCAGCCGTGCCGAAGATAAGTTGAAACGTCGGATGACGTAATCGAGGAGGCATTTACGTGATGCGGGACAGTTTGTCGAACTTTAATTCACCGCTCCGGCGTTCGCTGAGCGCTCTGCCGGATCGAACCGCCGCTTCAAGTTGGATAAACGCCGTCACTTTTCATCCGCACGCGGAGGGAGTGCGCCCGACAGGGGTCGAACCTGCAACCTTTGGCTCCGGAGGCCAACGCTCTATCCAGTTGAGCTACGAGCGCAATGAGCACGGGAATTAGCCACAGATCCTGCAGATTTTCACAGATTTTTCTGATGATGTCCTGCGCAAGCTGGCCTGCCACGCCGTAGTGGAACGAAGGCGGGTCCTTCGTGCTCGTGCTCAAATGGTTGGCGATTTCGGGTTGCAAAACCCGTGGCTTCGAATGAGAGTGTCCGCCCGCAGCCGCGCGGCTGGCGACGAGTTTATGAATCAGGTCATCGATACCATCGAGAAAGAACAGCAGAAAGGCGATGCCAAAGCGTTTTCTGTTGGCGATAGCGTGCGCGTGCATACTCGCGTCGTGGAAGGAGACAAGGAACGAATTCAGATCTTTGCCGGTGTTGTGATCGGCCGAAAGGGCCGCGGGCTCAACGAAACTTTCACCGTGCGCCGCATCTCGTACGGCGAGGGCGTCGAGAGGGTATTTCCCCTGCATTCGCCGCGCATCGCAAAAGTGGAAGTGGAACAAAAAGGCCGCGCCCGCCGCGCGAAACTAAATTATCTTCGCACTCGCAAGGGGAAGGAAGCGACAGCAGTTCGCGAGTGATCGACTGTTATAGGTAGGGACGGCAGTCCCATGCCGTCTGTTCGGCGCGCACGGAGTGACGCGCCCTACCGAAATTTTCTGGTGGCTGGTCACATGTCACTTGTCACTGGCGCAAATTTGCCAATGATTTGCGCCGATGTACCGGCGATGCGGATTTCGTTACGAAAAAAAACTTCGCATCACAGGAGTCTCGAGCATTGCGGGAATTGACGAAGCCGGGCGTGGCGCCTTGGCCGGTCCGGTCGTTGCCGCTGCGGCGATTCTTCCCGAAAGATTTCGGCATCGTCGTCTGAACGATTCCAAACAGCTCGCGCCGGAATTACGTGAAGAAATCTATTGCGAGCTGATTTCGAATCCTGAAATCAGTTGGACCGTGGGCATTGTCGATTCTGTCGAGATCGACCGGATCAACATCTTGCGTGCGAGCCACCGTGCGATGCGTCTCGCGATTGAAGCGTTGCTCGAACCGCCGGAGCACGTTTTGATTGATGGGTTACCGGTAATTCCTTTTCCATTTCCGCAGACGGCAATTGTTGATGGCGATTGCATCAGTTTGAGCATCGCAGCGGCAAGCGTGATCGCGAAGGTCACGCGCGACCGGATCATGCGTGACTTTTGCGCGCAGTTCCCGCAGTATTGTTTCAGCCAGCACAAAGGTTACGGAACAGAACTGCATCTTTTGAAGCTCCATGAATTCGGCCCTTGCCCGATCCATCGCCGATCTTTCGAGCCAGTGGCGCAACCGCTACTTGCCTTGGACGAAATCGTCCAAGTCCGGTCATCTCCGGCGCGGCGTGCACGGCGAGAAATTAGCGTGCCGATTCCTGAAGCGTAGCGGTTACAAAATCCTCTTCCGCAATTTCCGTGGTCGCAGTGGCGGCGAAATCGACGTTGTATGCCGTGACAAAGACACGCTGGTGTTTGTCGAAGTAAAAACGCGGACGCGCGAAGATTTCGGCCGGCCGCTGGAAGCGGTCGACCGCGCGAAACAAAAACGCATTTCACGCGGTGCGCTCGCCTGGCTGCGGATGCTCGATAACCCCGACATTCTTTTCCGATTCGATGTTGTCGAGGTTGTCGTCGCTGAAAATACGGAGCCCCGCCTCGAAGTGATTAAGAACGCCTTTCCGCTTTCGAAGCCGTATTTGTACTGATCAACCCGAATTTAAAGAACGGCGGGCAGAGGACTGCCCGCCCTACCAATCAGGTCTGCGGTTTCTTCTAGTAGTAGGGCGCGTCACTCCGTGCGCGCCGTTTTTAGCGGCCGCGCTGGACAATCGCCAAACGAGTGGCCAAGATCATGATCTGAATTATGGCCGAACCAATTCTCGTCGCGGAATCCAAGGAACCGATTTTTTTGCTGCCTAGAATGGCGAATCGCCACGGCTTGATTGCCGGTGCCACGGGCACAGGGAAAACCGTGACTCTGCAAACGCTCGCGGAAAATTTCAGTGCCCGCGGTGTGGCTGTGTTTATGGCCGACGTCAAAGGCGATCTCGCCGGCTTGAGTCAGCCGGGCGCAAACAATCCGAAAGTCGTCGAGCGGGCAAAGGAACTTAAGATCGACAATTTCACCGGCGAACCGTGCCCGGTCGTCTTCTGGGATGTGTTCGGTGAGCAGGGACATCCCGTGCGCGCGACGGTTTCGGAAATGGGCCCGTTGCTGCTAGGACGATTGCTTGATTTAAACGACACGCAGGCGGGCGTGCTCAACATGGTTTTCAAAATCGCCGACGATAACGGTTTGCTGCTGCTCGATCTCAAAGACCTGCGCGCGATGTTGCAGTACGTCGCCGACAATGCCGACCAATTTAAAACCCAGTATGGAAATATCTCCACAGCCAGCGCCGGAACAATCCAGCGCAACCTGCTCGCGCTGGAATCGCAGGGCGCGGACAAATTTTTCGGTGAGCCTGCGCTTAATCTTGAAGATTTGATCCAGACTCAAAATGGACGCGGCGTCGTTAACATTCTCGCTGCCGACAAGCTGATGCAAAAATCGCCGAAAGTGTACGCGACATTTCTGCTCTGGATGCTGTCGGAGTTGTTTGAGAATCTTCCCGAAATTGGCGATCCCGAAAAACCAAAGCTGGTCTTTTTCTTTGATGAAGCGCATCTGCTGTTCACAGACATCGAGCCGGCGGTTGAACAGAAAATTGAGCAGATGGTGCGCCTGATCCGTTCCAAAGGCGTCGGTGTTTACTTCGTCAGCCAGAATCCGCTCGATATTCCCGAGGTTGTTCTTGGCCAACTCGGCAATCGCGCGCAACACGCCCTGCGCGCCTTTACCCCGCGCGATCAAAAGGCAGTGAAAGCCGCGGCCGAAACGTTTCGTCAAAATCCCAAATTGAAGACTGAAACTGTGCTCACCGAGCTCGCTGTAGGCGAAGCGCTTGTATCCATGCTGGATGAAAATGGCAGCCCGCAAATTGTCGAGCGCGCAAAAATTGTTCCGCCGCGCAGTCAGGTCGGGGCAATTACACCGGATCAGCGAAAGCAAATCATCGATTCATCCGTGCTCGCGGGTCACTACGAAAAGGCGATTGATCGTGAATCAGCTTACGAAAAATTGCAGGCGCGAGCAGGGGAGAAAACGCAAAGCGCCGACGCACCGCCAGTGACACAAGCTCAGCCGACAACAGAACGACCGCAATCCTCGATCCTTGCGGATGCATTGGGAACAGTGACTGCTGCATTTCAGCCAACAATCGGACCGCGCGGCGCTGTTCGCGATTCGTTTGCTACTTCAATGGCCAAGAGCGTGATGCGCGCCGCGAGCAGCCAGGTCGGCCGGCAAATCGCTCGCGGCCTGCTTGGCGGAATCCTCGGCGGCAGCGGTAGTAGACGGCGATAGGTTGCACAAATGGCTCGTTAGGCCATGGCGGACGACGATCATCCTCCGGCAGCTGAATGGAGGATTGTCGGGGCGACAAGACCAGAATCAGTCTCGCTTCTCTACAAACTCGGACTAGCCGCCGTTGCGTTCGTGATGGTGTTACTACCAATTATTTACGTCGGGATCATCGTTCTGGTGGCGTGGGGTGTTTATGAACACGCTCTTCATCCGCGCTACCAACTTGGAGGTGGCATACTGGCGCTGCTCGGTTATCTGGCGCCGATCATTGTCGGCGGCGTGCTCGTCTTCTTTATGATCAAGCCGCTCTTTGCGCGCCGACCCAAAGATTACGAACCGCACGACGTGCTGCCGGGAGAAGAACCAGAGCTTTTCCGCTTCATCTATGCAGTCTGCGATGCGGTGCAGGCCCCTCGTCCGGCGCGGGTGCTGGTCGATTTCCAAGTCAATGCCTTCGCCGGTTTTCGCCGCGGACTCCCGGACCTGCTGCGCCGGCGACTCACCTTATCTATCGGTCTACCACTGGTGGCCGGGCTGAGCGTGCGGCAATTTGGCGGCGTCCTTGCGCATGAGTTCGGACATTTTTCGCAAGGCGCGGCCATGCGCCTGACCTTTATCGTCCGGAATGTCAACGCCTGGTTTGCGCGTGTGGTTTATGAACGCGACGCATGGGACGACCGGTTGCGTAGCAGCGCGGAGCGCAGTGATTTTCGATTTGGCATCATTCTCCACCTGGCGCGTGCGATGGTTTGGGTAACGCGTCGGATACTCTGGCTGCTCATGAATGTCGGCCATGCCGTCAGCTGTTTCATGATGCGGCAGATGGAATTCGATGCGGACCGATTTGAAAACCAGGTGGCGGGAAGCGAAACCTTCGCCGAGACGATGCGGCACTTTCAAGTGCTCAATGCAGCGTGGCAAAGGACCATCGCGCAACAAACCGAGGCTTATGCGACCAATCGATTGGTCAACGATCTGCCAGGGCTGAGCGCGATGGCGGCCAAGGGTCTTGCCACAAAGACAGTTCAAGAAAACGAAGCTCTGCTTCCAACGGGAAAGACCCGCTGGTTTGATACGCACCCGAGTGATCACGATCGCGTTCAGGCGAGCAAAGCGCTTGGCGCAATTGGTATGCTGCACGGAGATGGTGATGCCACGAAATTGTTCCACGACTTTAGAGCAACGGCGCAGGCGTTAACCAAGCACTACTATGAGCAGGAGTGCGGGATCGATCTGAAGAATGTGACGCTGCACTCGCTCGAAGAGATGTCGGCCGAAGCTTTGGCCGCCGCGGAAGAAGACGAGCTGGTTGAAACGTGGTTTGGCTCAGTCCTGAACATCCACACGCTTGGATTTGTCAGGCTGGAGCGGTCTCAATCGGCTTCAGTATGCTCTCCTGCCGCCGCTGCAGCCGCGCTCGCTGCCACCGGACCGTTCGTTCAGACGTTGTTCAAAGCCGATGGAGAAGCGGTAAACGCCGGTAACGCGCTGCATCTTCTGAATGCCGGTTTCGTCGTTAATCCGAAGGACTTCGGTTTGAAAAAAGGGACACGCGAGGAAGCTGAAGCGGCCCAGCGGCAGGCGGATTCTCAGGTCGTTCAAGCTCGGACCAAGCTGGCGGAGCCGCTGAGTGTTACGTCCGCCCTGTTCGGAGACGCCGTGCGCGCTGCACAGGCGAACGACAGCACCGCGCGCGAACAATTGAATCTTTTCGCGGATTTAATTTCGCGTTTCCCTAACATTGCAGATTCTTTGCTGCGGCTGCATAAGCAGGTTTCAGCCCTTGAATTGCTCCTCCTCAATGCGCAAAACGCCACAAATTCGCTACTTTGGAACGAGGTCGCGGAGAAACTGGCGACCTCAATTGACGCAGACACTGCCGCGATCCTATCGGCTTTTTCCGGTTACGAATATCCGTTCCGACACGCGCGCGAGAACGTCTTGCTCAGCGATTTTCTGTGCGATTGGCAGGAGGCGAACCAACAAATCGGCGCTGTTTTTAATCGTGGCCGGTGCGTCTTTGGGCGGTCCTTAACCTTGCATTATCGCGTTCTTGCACGTTTGGCGTGCCTGGTCGAACACGCAAAGTGTTCGTCCGCGGCTTCCAGGGAAAAAGTTGAAACGGAAGCGCAGCCTGAAGTTCCAGTTCGAAGTTAGGGACGAGACAAGGGCGAAGAAGGTAGCGTTCTTGTCATTCTGAGCGAAGCGAAGAATCCAGCTACTTCGACCATCTGTGAGCTCAATTTGGATGACAAACCTTCGTGTGGATTCCGAGCCAAAACACTATCCGGAGTCGATTGAAGTAGCTGGATGTTTCGCTTCCGCTCAACATGACAATCGGAGAATAATCGCCGGACACGCCAACCGCATCCGGCGATTTGAGTTGTTTTCAGTCTATGGCGTTGGCGCAGCCTTCGCTTCTTTCTTAGCTCCCTTGCCTGCTTTCACTTCTACCTCAGTAGCGGACATGGTGTAGGTGACATGAACTTTATCGCCAACTTTGACGTCACCTGTGACTTTGGTGTTCGCGTCCCGATTAAGCTCCCAACGGTCTTTCCCCTTCTGGACCACGATCATGGAATCATTTACTTCCAGGACCGGCCCGGAGACCTCATATGTTTTCGCTCCGGCGAAAGCCACGCTGCTAAAAGCGAGACTCGCTGCGGCTAACAAACTAAATGCTGCTTTCATGTTCATAATGATCGATTAGACCGCCGCAACGCCGTTCTATTCAAGCGTTTTTGCGCGACGTTGACGTTTGTGACCGGCGAACTGTCGACCGCGCTGCTTTGTTTGCGCCCAATCCGAATTATTAGCGGCCAGGTGATGCTTCGTTTTTGTCCGGGCTTACCCCATGCGCTGCAAAGGTCGTCAGTGATTTGATCTAACGGATCGATCCCCCTGGCGGCGATGAACCGCTGGGTCGACGACCACGTTCGGAGATAGCCTAACAGACGCTCGAGATTCCAATGCGCCGTCATCTCGAATTTCGGTGCGGCAATCTCGGAAAAGGGGAAGGGGAGATCAGCAAACTGTTCGACGAGCCTGCGCTCCGGCGGCCAGAAAGGCCCGACCACTTCGTGGTAATATCGGTTCACAACCTCATCAATCGCCTTTTCGATGTGCAACAGGTTGTAAGCTGATGCAGCTATCACGCCGTCGGCTTTTAAGACGCGCCGCACTTCCGCGTAAAAGCGGTCCAGATCGAACCAGTGCAATGCTTGCGCGACCATGATCAGATCGATCGTCTCAGGTCCGATCCCGCTGTTCTCAGCGGGCGCGACACGATACTTGACTCTCTCATGTGCTGGCGCGTTCGCGATCTGCTTCTCACTCGCATCGGTCGCAATGACGCGATCAAACACTGATGCCAATCCGACTGCTGCTTGTCCATTCCCCGTGCCGCAATCCCATGCGAGCTGACGACTCGGCGCGATGCTTCCCAGATAGTCGAATAATTTTTGCGGATACCGCGGCCTGAACCTTGCGTAATCCGCCGCCTGCTTCGAAAAATGATCTTTGAAGCTCATCGCAGTTCTGGTCTGTAGCGGCCCCGCCTCTGAGGCGGGGCGACCGCCGAAATTCGGCGTTGAGCGTTGAGCGTTCGGCGTTTGCTTATTCTTTCGTCGGCTCCGGCATCGCTCTTACGCCGACTCGAGCCAGGTATTCATCCGCCTGCAGGAGATCATCGCCCGCGCGCTCAATGATCTTGAGCAAATTATCCATCGAAGATACTTCCTCGAGCTGCTCAGTCAGGAACCACTGCAAAAAATTGATCGTGATGTAGTCGTTCGCCTTTCGCGCGAGTTCGACCAAGCCGTTGATCTGATTGGTCACGTGAATTTCCTGATCGAGTGATAATTTCACCGCATCTCGCGGTATCTTAAATTTTGATTTTGGCGCATCGATGGCTGGGATCACCACGCGCCCACCGGCGTCGACCACGTATTTGATAAACCGCAACGCATGGCCTTTTTCTTCCTCTGCCTGCTGGAAAAAATGCTGAGACAATTGCGGCAGCGCCTCGGACGCGAAGTGCGCCCCGATCGCGTAATACTGCAGCGAAGCGCTGAACTCATACCCGATCTGCTCGTTAATCGCATCAATAACCTTCTGACTCGTTAGCATGACGAAGACATTAGCGCGGATTGCATGGTTGCAAACGCATCAATTCTGGGGACCAATTGCTGGGGAGCACAGGCTGCTAGCCTGTCGCATTCGGCTGCCAGCGGAATGCTCTCCCGAACGAAACGCAGTGACGTGTAACTTGCTTCGTGAAAAGACTCCATGTGAACGTACCTTACGTGCTATGAAGAACCCAGCTTTTGGAGCAACCAGCCAGCGAATTTGCAGCGGCATGAGCCGCCGCCTGTTTCTTCGTGCGACACTCGCAGGCGGAGCATCGCTTTTGGCGGGCAGAGCGGCGACACTCTTCGCGGCCGCATCGGTGAGGGAAAATTCCGGCTTCAGCATCGGTGGCGACTTGCCAGTTAATCGACTTGGATTTGGCGCGATGCGGCTGACGGGCGAGGGGATCTGGGGTTGGCCGCCGGATCGCGAGAACGCGCTCAAAGTTCTGCGGCGCGCAGTCGAACTCGGCGCAAACTTGATCGACACTGCAGATGCTTACGGACCCGAAACGGATGAATTACTTATCGCGGAAGCGCTTTATCCGTATCCGAAAGGGCTCGTCATCGCGACGAAAGGCGGGAATACCCGGCCGAGCCCGGAGAAGTGGGTGCCAGACGGTCGACCTGAATATCTCAAACAATGCGTCGATAAAAGTTTGAAGCGTCTAAAGCTTGAGCGCATCGATCTTTATCAACTGCACCGCGTCGATTCGAAGGTGCCGATGGAAGATTCGTTAGGCGCTTTGAAGGAAATGCAGAGCGCCGGCAAGATTCGTCACATCGGATTATCCGAAGTATCACCCGAGCAGGTGCAGCGCGCGCGCAAGATTGTGCCAATCGCGACTGTGCAGAACCGCTACAACATCACTGATCGAAAATGGGACAACACCCTCGCATATTGCGAAAAAGAACGAATTGGGTTCATGCCATGGGCGCCGGTCGGAGGGACCAGAGGAATGAGCAGCGCCGCTCTCGAAAGAATCGCGAAGGATCACCGCATGAGCATCTATCAGCTAGGGCTGGCATGGCTGCTACATCGATCTCCAGTGATGCTGCCCATTCCAGGCACGTCATCGCTCGCCCATTTGGAGGAAAATATGGCGGCGCAGAAAATACAGCTTAGTCCGGAAGAGTGGAAAACGATTGAAGCGCTAGCGAGCCAAATTTGATTTCGGCAGGAGCATGAATCGATGTCCTGCGCTCGCGCGGAATCATCGTGTGATCGCGTTACTCTTCGCTATGGAAACTTCCCGTGACTTCGCGGAGCAGTTGATTTTGTTTTTGCCATCTTGATTTCAGTGTCCATGCGAGAATTTGTTGAAAATGATCGCCGTCGTCCACGGTGGTATGAAGGAAAACAACGTTGGCTCCTTTTTCAGTTCCGGTCAGTTCGTCCTGCAGCGCTGAATGATCGTCGATTGTCAGCGAAACCGGATCGGTAGCGGAAGCGTTCTTCATTGTCTTTAACATCTGGTCACGTGTCTGTTGATGGTGTTTTTCCAAGGTGAAACCGTCGAGGTCGGCTTTCGTGTCGGTGATCACTATCATATACACTTCTTTGCTCTTGTTACCGACTTGCAGCGATGCCTGTTTGTGGAGCTCTGGCAATTTGGTCCACGTACCGGGTACAATAGCGCTGATTTTCCCGTCGTTAGACGCAACTTCTTTTCGCTCAGTGGAAAGCCGTTGTAATCGCTCGCGATCCGACTGGATCATGCTGACGAGCAACGGGATGCCCATAATACAGAGCACAAGGGCGATGTAGCCTAAAATCAGCCCGGCTGTCGCGATTCCTTTTCCGCCGAGCGCGCCGCCTGATTTGCGAATTTTCGAACGAGCAATGTGGCCGCAGATTACCGCCGGGATTGCGGTGAACAGCCAGCCGC
>Ga0070688_100001890_pt1 | contig 10507 bp, 9 predicted proteins | sample KBSS13HmetaG_FD_64679 | JGI IMG/M metagenome (GOLD analysis project Ga0070688, IMG submission 64679) | Switchgrass rhizosphere microbial communities from Kellogg Biological Station, Michigan, USA - KBS S1-3H metaG | ecosystem: Host-associated > Plants > Roots > Rhizosphere ...
GATGCAGGCGTCGGTCTATCCGGTTATTTCCGTAGCAGGGCACACGAAGGTGAGATAGTCGGTAACCTCCAGTGCTCCGATCGTCATGTTGCACTCTAAAAAGCAGCCGGGGCACAGTTTGTTGGGGTCCTTATGCCTGACGATGCAGGAGAACCACACCTCTTTCAACGCGGTAAAGATTGGTAAGATATGCGACGGTAATCACGATCGGTTTGGGCTTTTGAGCGAGCCAACCCCAGGAGTGTTCAAATGCGATTGTTCGTCCTTTTGGCATCTTCCGTTTCACTGCTGATCGCGCCCACTGTTTTCGCTCAAAAAGCGAAATCTCGCGGCGATTCCGCAGCACTGATTGCTCGCGGTAAGTATTTGGTAAGTGGTGTAGGAATGTGTGGGGACTGTCACAGCCCTAGAAATGAGAAGGGCGAGATTTCCGAAGCCCAATGGTTGCAAGGTGCGGTGCTGACATTTAAGCCCACAGTTCCAATGCCCGTTTGGGCGGAGAAGGCTCCGAAAATTGCTGGCCTGCCTGAATGGGAGAAGGATGCAGCCATCAGATTCCTAATGACCGGGATTGCTTACAACGAATTACCAGCGCGCCCACCGATGCCACAATACCGCTTCAACCAACAGGACGCGGAGGCGATTGTGGCGTATTTGAAATCACTAGCGCCGGCGAAATAGCGCCGCTTCCGCTCGTTCAAATATTTGCTCTCAATCGCGGCATCAGCCTGTCCCCTGGGACCATCAAAAAAGGAGGAGGTGCCGAGAATGCCTGCAGCGAATCCCGAACAGATTTGCCGTCTTTTCCAACAATATATGGCCGAAGGTGATATCGAATCCCTCCTCGGACTCTATGATGCTGACGCGGTATTTTTGACTCAGTCTCGAGAAGAAAAACGCGGCAAGGAGCAATTGCGAGAGCAACTCGCTCCCCTTGCCTCGGCGAGAGCTGCCTTCCGTTTTCGAATTAAGCAAATCGTTCAGTCCGGTGACATCGCGCTGATGCACACCGAGTGGAATGTGTCGTCACCTGACCCGATGTCCGTCTATGCGATCGAGGTAGCACGCCGGCAGCGCGATGGTACATGGCGTTGGCTGATAGGCGATCCCTTTACCGTGGGGAGAAACTGAGGTCTACCGGGGCGATCTAATCACACTTGAACCAGATTTCGTGTCCGCTCGGACAGCGATAGAGCCCAAACATGTGGCTGTTCACTAGTTTGGTCTGCCCAGTGAAATTCATGGGCCTACGGTGGAGTGGGCACTCAGCATTGGTTGAGCAACTGGCTAGTGCGGGTGTTGCGGCTGCAAGAACTATTACAGCGACGATCAGTATTATCCTCATCGAGAAAACTCCTTTCTCGAAGAAGGCGCTTCTAAAGAGTACTTTCAGAAAACTGTTGCCACCACGGTACGAAAGTAGTTGCGCAGAAGTGCGGAAGAGCTTGCAGTCACCCGTTTCGTGATTGTTGATTTATTGCACGCCAGATAGCCGCAAATGATAAGCCGTTCCGGATAGATTCGACCTCTCCTCACGAGGATATTGATCAAGCTAGCGTCTTTATCTAGGATGTCACCCGGCAAATTTCTGGTGAAAGTTGAGCTCATAATGCGGCGCATTTCTAATGGCCAAGTATTGATTCTGACCTTGATCGCAGTCTCGGTTTTGATCGCGAAACCTTCTGGCACAAGAGCCGCTGAAGCGGACAAGCCAACCCCTATTCTGCTTGGCATACACGATGCACCTGTACCCTTTCATGGTTCGGACGGGCAAGTTCATCTAGGCTACGAACTCTGGATGACAAATTTTTCAAGCGCCGAAGCATCTGTTGAACGGGTTGATGTATTGGGTGATGGCTCCGTTCTACACAGCATGAATGCTACTGAGATCGCCCGGCGATTGCAGCCGGCAGGACAGCGGGAGGCCGTCGCAGTGCTCTCCAATAGCACAGAGGCATTGCTGTTTGTCCACGTTACGCTTTCCCCCGGCGCCGCAATCCCTCGCCAGATCTCGCATCGCATCATGGCACGAGTGACAGCGGCTCCTCCCGGTCATCAGGAATTTACTGAAGAGGGTGGTACAACAACCGTGGACCGGCGATCAGTCGTCAGGATTGGTCCTCCCTTGCTTGGAGACAACTTCATCTCCGCGGACTCTTGCTGCGATGCGACCCGTCACACACGAGCGGCACTACCAGTCAATGGACGTGTGTGGATTTCTCAACGCTTCGCCGTCGATTGGGAGCAACTTGATAAAACGGGGCGGATCTATTCAGGGCCAAGAGAACGGTTGGAAAGCTACACGATTTTCGGTAAAGCTGCGATCGCGGTCGCGGACGCTACCGTCGAGTCTGTCACCAACGGATTCAATGAGGAAACACCGGGCAAGTACCCGACTGATGTGTCCCTGGATGCGGCCGATGGCAATTCGGTAATCCTCGATCTCGGAGATCATCGGTATGCACTGTACGCTCACCTCCAGCCCGGAAGCATAAAAGTTCATGCTAAGGACCGAGTCAGACGCGGACAGCAGCTTGGACTCGTCGGGAACACGGGCAACTCGGTTGCACCGCACCTCCACTTTCAAGTGATGGATGGCCCGTCATCTTTTGTGTCAAACGGTTTGCCATATGAGATCGATGAGTTTGAGATCACGGGTAAAACAGATGGCACGGAAGCGTTCGATAAGGCGGAAGCCGATGGAACTCCGCTTAAGATGAATCCTGTTAGCGCAGACCAGTCGGTTCGAGGCGGCCTGCCTCTTGATCAAACAATTGTTTCGTTCAAAGTAGGCCATGATAGTCCAGCTAAGTGACTGCCCGTTCCAGGTTTGGTTGTATACGCCCGAATTAGGGCTATCGACTGTTGCGGAGCCGGGGTTTAACTTCAGATGACACCGCGAACAGCCCTCGACGGCACCGGTTATCGAGCGGTCTCGTGTAAACTGAATGTCGATCATCGCCGCAATCCACGCGGCTGTATGCACATTCGATGGGCCCGTAGCTCAAGCGGATAGAGCATCGGATTTCTAATCCCTTTTGATGTCTGCGCACCGAAGCGCACCGAATTGCAGGAGGTAGCAACCTCTTGTCTTTCTGCCCCTGCTGGCCCTTTGTCTAGCGCAGCACGATGCATGACTCCGCACCAAGTAACGGCTCCAACTGACACCAGAACTGACACCATAAATCTGAACTCTTACTCGCTCCCCTTATTTCACGTTGATCTCGGTTTTAATCGTTCGCCGGAGACACCACGAAAGGGCTCCTGGAGGGCGAATGCCAGAGCTAGATTCTGAGTCGATTTGTCGACGCATGCATCCAAGAGGGCGTGGAACGAGTAAATATCACAGAAGTCATCAGCTCTGGTGCCTACGCAACGGCAGCTGACTTCGATCAGATCTTCACGCAGGAAATGAGTGCTCTCTATCTCCTGTCGTTTCTTTTGACCGGGGAGCGAGAAACGGCGGAGGAGTGCTTTGTCAGTGGCATTGGAGAATCCGCAAAAGCGAACCGTGTATTCAAGGAGTGGGCGCGGTCTTGGGCGCGACGCACGATTATTCAGAGTGCGATTCGGCTTGTTGCGCCGCTACAGTACTCCGATCGCGCCATGCGAAGCCCTTCCGTTGTGGGAACGATGGATAAACTGCCGATAGTGTCACTGGCAGAGGTCGCTGCGATTCTCGAGTTAAATCAGCTTGAGCGCTTCGTTTTTGTAATGTCGGCTCTGGAACGCTACTCCGATCACGAGTGTTCAATTCTTCTAGGTTGCGCACCGAGAGATGTGATCGGTGCACGAGCTCGCGCTTTGCAGCACTTGGGCCAGTTGATGGAATCTCAGAAGAGCGAGCGGGGTATCGGTTCGGGGGACTTGGCAGTCCGCAAAAATGCTATGCCGGTCACCGAATGGACAATTGCTCGATATTTCCCGGTGCCAAGTTGGAGTCGGGCGAATGCATCATCTCCGGCATGAGAACATTGCTGCATCATTGTTAGTTTAGAGCCCTTTGACTGCCACCGCCTTGGATAAGCGGGAGGTTGTCTCCGAATGAAGCCCTTTTCACCGAAGGGGGTTTTCTTTTATCGGTGCCGACTGCCAAGACCTAACTTGCGCATTGCATCGGTGAAGTCGTCATAAGCCCGGTCAACTGTCACCTGCGAATCGTCTTGCGCTCATACTGACGAAGGGCCGCATCCAGTTTCCGAAGGGCGGAGCGGATCGCTTTGTAAACCGACTCTATAGGCACAACGCGCACCCGATAGTCTTTATGCAGAGTCGTTAGCAAGTGAACCTCTCCCCTATTTCTTCTCATCCTGTGGCGCGGCGGGGGCGTGCTTGTTGCTGTAGTAGAAGGGTCAGGAAAGGGGCCAAACGGCTTCGTACTCCTCGCGTTGTCTCTTCTTAAAACTCGCAACGTAGTCCACAACAAGTTCGCAATCATCTACACCTATTAGTTGATGAGAAAAAGACAGGTTTCAATAGACAGCCGAAATTCCGTTTAAGACCTGCCACGCACTGTCAAAAATCCCATCCAGATCAGCAACGGTAATTTCGCTTTGTTTTACCACTTCAATTGGATTGGAAACAATCTTCGGGTCCAAATGGGCTAGCGTTTTGCTTCTTCGGGTGTTCACCGCGTTCCGAAAAGGTTCCAGGCTGAGAAGTCGTGCGTTCCCCTCTGCGACAGAACATCATCCCCGCCAGAGCGCCAATGATCATTGCTTGAATGGCCCGTAGCGAAGCGTGGAAAATCGAGATCCTCCCTACCGCATAAGACACGAAACCCAATATGCCGGAGGGTCCTCCTGTCGTACATCGCCGGTCGCAGGGTGAATACTGTATTGGGGAGACACAAATTAAGAGAGCGCCCGCTACGGGGGAAGCCGAAAAGGGGCGCTCGGGCGCCTAATTAATGATACCGCCTGGTCAAATAAAAACGGCAGCCCGCTCGAACGTGTTAGAACGCATATTTCACACACAACAAAGCACCGTCGCAACGGCCGACAGACCTCGACCTGGGAGTTTTAGCGCTCCATCGGCCGCTTCATGTTCCCGTGGTCTTCCAGCATCTAAATGATCGGAGTGGCTTACAGGACCCAGCGACCTGCGTGCGATTATGAAATAGGCTGCCACTTGAGGCCAAGCGAGGCGGGGTTGAACCACTCTTGAAAAATCACCACAACACTCATTGCCCCGTAGTTTTCACATCAGCAGGAAAAGACGACGCTATAATTCAACGCCACTGAGATTCTGGATGAACAAAGCAACCCGGCGAGTGGCGTCTCCCCATGTTGTGAGCATCGAGGACCTCCGGCCGTTGGCCCAACGCAAGTTGCCTAGGGTGGTTTTTGACTACCTTGACGGCGGCGCTGAAGGTGAAGTGACCCTTCGGGAAAACTGTCGGGCATTTCAGGAAGTTACCTTCCGACCGCGCCACGCGGTGGCGTTACCTCATTGTGATCTGAGTACTCGTGTGCTGGGCTTCGACTTTGCACTGCCCGCGCAGCTTGCCCCGGTGGGCTACAGCCGCCTGATGGATCCGGGCGGCGAAGTCGCGGCTGCTCGGGCCGCCGGAATGGCGGGGACTGCCTACATTCTCTCCACCATCTCCGGGCACCGGCTGGAGGATGTCAAGGCAGCCTCCTCAGGCCATGTGTTCTACCAGCTTTATCTGTTGGGTGGCCGCGCAGCGGCAGAAGCCGCGATTGAACGTGCACGGCTCGCGGGTTTTTCTGCCCTCTTTGTCACGATCGATACCGCGGTTGCCGGAATGCGCGAGCGTGACTTCCGAAATGGCATGAAAGAGCTGATCAGTGGCGGACTGATGCAAAAGTTACCGTTTCTGCCACAAGTATTGTCGCGCCCGGGTTGGCTGCTCCGGTTCCTGCTTGACGGCGGCATGCCGCCGCTTCCGAACGTTGTCATCCCCGGCGAAGGACCGATGCCGCTGGTCGATGTCAATGCTGCGTTGGGAAGCTCAACAGTGACGTGGCAAGATCTGCGGTGGATCCGTGACCTTTGGCGGGGACCCATGGTTATCAAGGGAGTCCTTACTGGAGACGATGCTCGAAGAGCTATCGACGAAGGAGCCGCTGCCTTGGTCGTGTCGAATCACGGAGCGCGCCAGTTGGACTGCGTTCCTGCATCGCTGCGCGCCTTGCCGGAAGTGGTGGCGGCCGTGAACGGTCGGATTGAAGTGTTGATGGACGGCGGCATTCGTCGCGGTAGCGACATTGTGAAGGCTATCTGTCTGGGGGCGCGTGCTGTTCTGTGCGGCCGCGCTTACGCCTACGGCCTCGCGGCTGCGGGAGAAGCCGGCATCACTCGTGCGCTGGAGATCTTGCGAATTGATCTTGAGCGAACCCTCAGGCTTCTCGGATGCCCTTCAGTTGCTGCTCTCGATCGCTCGTATGTGAACGTTCCGGTGAGCTGGCAGGCTTGAATCGATTACGACTTCAGGAATTGGTGATAAGGAAATCGCATGCAATGGACCCAGGTCTATGACCCGATCGGCTATTGGTGGGCCTCCACGCTGATTGCCGCTCTTCCGATCATCGTGTTGCTCGGACTGCTGGCGGGATTCAAGGTTAAGCCGCACTGGTGCGCCATTGCAGGTGCTTTCACCGCAATCGCAGTGGCAATTCTCGTTTTCAAAATGCCGATCATTCTCGCTGTAATGAGCTTCGGCTATGGGGTCGCCTTCGGCATTCTAAAGATCGCCTGGATAGTTCTCGCCGCCGTTTTTCTGTACGACATCTCGGTAGAAACTGGCCAGTTTGAAATCATGAAGGAATCGGTCGCGGCTATCACGCCCGACCGTCGGCTTCAACTGCTGCTCGTAGCATTTTGCTTTGGAGCACTCATCGAAGGGGCAGCGGGATTCGGTGCGCCGGTAGCGATCGCGGGCGCTTTCATGATTGGACTTGGGTTCCGGCCCTTTCATGCAGCCGCCTTAAATCTGATCGCCAACACGGCGCCTGTTGCGTGGGGAGCCATCGGTACTCCGGTCCACACGCTGGCTGCGGTAAGCGCTCTCCCGGAATCCGATCTGAATGCGATGATCGGCCGCATCCTGCCTTTCACCGCCATCATCGTTCCGTTCTGGCTCGTGCGCACTATGGTGAGTTGGAAAGAAACCGTGGAAGTAATCCCAGCGATTCTGGTGGTGGGTGTTTCATTTGGACTGACTCAGTTCTTTTGGTCGAACTATGTGGATAGCAATCTGGTCGACATTGTGGCTGGCATGGTCTCGGTTATTGCCACATTGGCTTTTCTCCACTTCTGGAAACCCCGCAATATTTGGCGCTTCGACTACGACAGACCCCAGGCGCCTCTACCGCACCCCTCAACAGAGATCAAGGACCAGTTCGGCGGAGAATGGGCTGCTGACAGATTTGATGGATCTGTCACTGTGCGCAAATATTCCACCGGACAGGTCTTAAGAGCATGGTTGCCGTTCGCGATCCTGTCGATGTTCGTGCTGGTCTTCGGCCTTCCGCCAATCAAATTGGCCATCAATGGGGCCACGACGCCAGCATTTAAAGTCTATCTTGCAGATGGCACGATGCGTCCGGGTCCGCCAGGCTGGGATGTTCCTTTTCTGCACGATGCAGTCTATCGTTCAGAACCGGTGGTGGCTAAGCCAACTCCAGAACCCGCCCGATATGACTTCAATTGGTTATCAGCAACAGGGACTAGCTGCTTTCTTGCGGCCGTTGTCTCAGGATTATTGCTGGGACTTTCTCCAAATCGGCTTGCACGAATTTTCTGGCGCACGCTGGTACGTATGCGGCTGGCCATGATCGCGATCTCTTTTATGTTGGGCTTGGGTTACGTAACGCGGTACTCAGGTCTGGACGCCGTTCTGGGACTCGCCTTCACCCGCACCGGCTGGTTTTACCCATTCTTTGGCACGTTTCTCGGCTGGCTCGGCGTCGCGCTCACGGGCAGCGACACGTCGTCCAATGCGTTGTTCGGAAGCTTGCAGCGGATCACATCTCAGCAGCTCGGGATAGATCCCGTGCTCATGTGTGCCGCCAACAGCGCCGGTGGCGTCATGGGCAAAATGGTCGACGCGCAATCGATCACAATTGCTACAGCGGCTACCGCACAAGTTGGGAATGAAGGGATCATCTTCCGCTTCGTTGTCTGGCACTCGATTGCCCTGGGTGCCATCGTGGCGATCATCGTCATGTTGTACGCCTATGTTTTCTCGAACGCGATTCCTCATGGACTGACGTTCGCCAAATGATCGTCGGGGGAAACCAAAATCTGCCCAAGCGACCGTCACTCTAGTCTGGCCTGTTACCGTCAATGCGGCTGCGGTTGTAGGTGTCGTTAGACCAAAGTCGCTGATTCGCGGGGAGTCGGGTGACGTTCTTGATCGCGTCGCAGGAGAGTTCAGACTGGCTAAATTAGCACCTACCCAAGACCTGTTGCACGGCCCGTTGAGCTTCCAAGATCGAATAACGATGGTCCATCGCACCCGCCAGATCGGTATTCGCAAATGCAATTCTTCCGAACGGAGTTTTACGGAGCACCTCACGAGGAGCAGGGTTTCCGTTCTTGCCAAAGAAAAAGCCGGGTTGCGGGTTTAGGTAGGCGTGTCCCCAGCGGTTCAAAATGATCCCGCCGATGTCACGTTGGGCATCGAATCCTCCGCTTGCAAACATCTCTGAGAATTGTTCGCGAATTTTCTTCTCGTATTGCGCGAACGATGTGCTCAACATCTCACGGCGACCAAGATTGCCCTGCTCCTCTGTCGAACGTCCGGGATAGGAATAAAGGACCTTCAAGGTGAGCACCGTAGGCGAGTCCGGATCGATTGACGCACTCTCATCTGACATGATTGCAAATCTGCGGACGTCCATATAATTGCCGAAGCCTTCAAACCAGCGGCATCCGCTCATTCCCATTTTGTAGAGGAATCGCCAGTTTCGAACGGCGACATTTGCCATCAGGCATGGCGAGCGATAAAACTGCCCATATGCTTGACGATGGCTATCCGGAAGATCTCTAACGATGTGTTTGGTCGTCCAACTTCCTCCTGCCATCACCGCGGAACGCGCTCGTACCCGGTAAAGCTTGCCATCCTTCTGATAGATGACACTGATTGAATTAGCCTTGCCAGCTTCACCATCATGTTTCACTGATACGACGGTGGACGACAAACGCACCCTTGATTGACCCTCAGCATCAAGAGCCGCAAAGTTGACGGCACCTCGAGTGACTCCTTCCACAGTGGCGGTCCCGTTGATGGCTCTGGGAAGCAGGCTCTTCAACATCAAACGCGCGATGGTTGCATTGCCGCCAGGAAACATTTGATCCGAACCGCCCTCATCTTCTTTTAAAGGATAAAGCATTTCGAATGCGTACTCAGAGTAGGCCGACAAGGCGTCGGGACCTAGCCCTGAACCTCCGCCTTCCACTGGCGAGAGGAAAGTGCGAACCGTTTCGCGGCTGAGTCCAAATCGTTCCATGTAGTGTTGTTCGAGCGTAATGGAATCGAGGTAGCGAGAGATCGCATCACCCTCGACCTTCGGGTGCTCAAAAGGAGTTTTCTCGACCGGATGATTCTTCAGCCAGCGCAGCCACTCATCCCGAGTTGGCGCAGAAATAGGGGCTCCCGCCAGATTTTTGGAGAGCGGATCAATCAACCACATGCCTGGCCGTTGACCGAATCTTGTCCCAAACCAGAAGCCGTAACGGCCTGACTTCAAACCTGCAGCTTCATAAGGAGTCTTGGAAAGAGGAAATTCTGGGTCGACTCCGCCCCACCTCTGATAGCTGAGCTTGGGTTCCTTTAAGCCAATCGAATCATAAAAGCGCGCAATAAAACTATATGGATAAGGAACCTGATAAATGGCAGAGCCTTGGTGTGCGATCAGCCGCCGCCCGTCCACGAGAAATTCATTTTGCTTTGCCTCGCCGCCGAAAATCGGGTGATTCTCGAGGATCAGGCACTTCATTTTTGCTTCCGCTTGTCGTTGGAAAAACAGGGCAGCCGCGAGTCCACTGATTCCACCACCAACGATTACACAGGCATAATTCTCGCCGGTTTCGATGACATTCTTCGGAACTGGCTCATATATGTGATCGCGAATCGTGTGCCCGGCCTGCAGAACTTCCAAAGTATTCCCATTTGAAGAGCTGTATTCGCCCACACCGCCATAGCCAGTAAGTTCGTCCCTGTTCTTGATCAGTTCTACAGGGCTTGCGTTCCCGAGGAGAACAGATCCAGACGCCAAGAGTGTTGAGCCAATGAAATCGCGCCGAGTAATCCGTGCATTCGTGCCGAGAGAGCGCTTTCTCGCGTTGGTGAACTTTGAATTGGGCATTTGGAAAAGACTAGCGTGTGGTCGATTATAACGATGTGAAATATGACATATGGAATTTGTTAGAGTGCTTTGGTTTGTCGCGTTTTGGAGGTTTTATGGCGACATCACCACCGAACGCCCACGAGGACCACTTCGGTTCTGCGCAGCAACGAGAAGTGAAGCGGCCCAGGCCT
>Ga0070688_100001897_pt1 | contig 10490 bp, 4 predicted proteins | sample KBSS13HmetaG_FD_64679 | JGI IMG/M metagenome (GOLD analysis project Ga0070688, IMG submission 64679) | Switchgrass rhizosphere microbial communities from Kellogg Biological Station, Michigan, USA - KBS S1-3H metaG | ecosystem: Host-associated > Plants > Roots > Rhizosphere ...
CGTGGTCGCCCAGCGCGAAGTGGATCCACGCGAACTCGAGCGGCGACACGTAGCGCTCCCGGGCGTAGGCCTCGAGCTTGTGCAGCATCTCCAGCGCCTGCTTGCGTTTGCCTGAGAGCGCGAACGTCCGGCCGAGCGCGCCGTGCATGCGCGGCGTCTGCGGTGACAGGTGCAGCGCGCGCTGGAACGCCGCCGCCGATTCGTCGAAGTCCTTGCGCTGTTCCTGGATGACGCCGAGGATCCAGTAGGCCGGCGCGAAATGCGGGTTGAGCTCGATCGTGTGGTCGCACTGCTCGAGGCCCATTTCGAAGTCGCGGCGGTAGAAATGGATGACCGCCAGATCGCGCGCGACGATCGATGACACGGGATCGAGCGACTGCGCGATCATCACCTCGTCGCGCGCCTCGTCCAACCGGCCGAGCGGCGCCAGACAGGACATCGCGTACCAGTGATGCCCAGTTGCGTAGAGGGGATTGGCGGCGATCGCGCGCTGGAATTCGCGCTCGGCGCCGAGCCAGTCCCAATCCTGCGTCGATCGCACGTGGGCGAGAGAGGCATGCGCCTCGGCCGAATGATCGTCGAGCATCACCGCTTGCGCCGCGCTGGCAGCTGCCTTCGTCCAGACTTCAGCCGGTCCCAGCACGCCGTAGTGGCCGAGCAGGCTGTACGCATCGGCCAGACCGCTGTGGGCCAGCGCGTATTGGCCGTCCTCGACGAGTGCCTTCTCGAAGAAGTCGACGGCTTTCCGGAGTCCTTCCTCGGTGCGCTGATTGAGGTGATATCGGCCTTGGAGATACAGATTGTGGGCGGCCAGGTTCTCGTTCGGCCGCCGCGCGCCGGACGAGAGCCCGCGATCGCCAATCTCGGCTTCGAGCTTCTGCACGATCCGCTCGGCGACCTGCTCCTGTCCCTGAATCCCATCGCTCAATTGCACGTCGACTGATTCCGACCACACGTAGCAACCGCTCGTGCTGTCGACCAGCTGCGCGGCGACGCGCAATCGTTCACCGGATTGACGCACGCTGCCATTGATAACGAGCGCGCCACTCGTTTCAGCGGCGTTTGATGCGAGAATCCGTAGGTTGGGGAATCGCGCGAGGTGATGCACGATCTCTTCGCGCAATCCCTTGCAGAAGTAGTCCAGGTTCTTCGCGGCGCTGTGGTCGGCGAACGGCAAGACGACGAGAGTGTTGCGGCTGGCGAGGGCCGCGGCGATCGATCGCCGGACCAGCACCGGCGTGTCTCGGCGTTTGAACGTCGGGGCGTACCCACCTTTGGGCAGCTCGACGATCCATTCGTCCGCGCGTCCCTCCTCACGGTAGTAGCTCACCAGCTTGGCGCGGAGACGCCGCGCCTGGACGCGCACGATCGGGTCGGTCCGTGGATCGAACGACTCTTCCTTGCCGAACACCTGGACGCCGATCACGTACTCCTTGAGCTCGTTTCGGCGGCCGGCGATGGCCTCGTTGACGATGAAGGTCAGGAATCGCTTGAGGCGGTCACCCTGCTGGAACGTGGCGCTGGCGAGAATCCGCTGCAGCTGTTCCCGAACAGACTGCTCGGATTCACGATCGGCGGCCGCGATGGACTTGCCCGTGGCTGTACACCTCCGTCCCTGAACAGTCGGGACGAAGGTGTATGTTACCGCGAGCCATGAAGCCGCCACAGTTTGATCGCGGAGGACGGCGCGTGTTGCCGCTCGCTACAGCGCTGCTGGTGGCCGCGCCGCTGATGAGCACATGTTCGTCTCCACGTGCGGGGCGCGCGGCTCCGGGCGCGGCGCCGACGTTCACCACGGATGTCGCGCCGATTCTGTTCGCCCAATGCGCGCCGTGCCATCGGTCCGGGCAGCAGGTGCCGTTCACGTTGACCAGTTATGCGGACGCCAAGCCGCGCGGGGCGCGGATCGCTGCGGCCGTCGCCGAGCGCCGGATGCCGCCGTGGCCGCCCGATCCCGGCAATCCGCCCATGGTCGGCGAGCGCCGGCTGAGCGACGACGAGATCGCAATCATCCGGCGATGGGCCGATGCAGAGGCGCCGGAGGGCAATCCAGCGGATCTGCCGCGTCTAGCGTCGCCATCGTCCGACTGGCAGCTGGGAAAGCCCGACCTCGTCGCTCTGCTGCCGCGGCCGTACTCGCTGCCAGCGGCAGCAGGGCACGATATGTACCGCAACGTCGTGTTCCCGCTCGCGCTACCGGCAACGCGGTTCGTCCGCGCGATCGAATTCGAGCCGGGCAACGCGCCGATCCATCATGCGGTGATCCGCGTCGATCGACAGCACGCATCACGGGCACGGGACGGCGCCGATGGTCAGCCGGGGTTCGACGGGATGGCAGCCTACGACGTGCAGGATCCCGATGGCCACTTTCTCGGATGGGCGCCCGGCCGCGGTCCGATCGTCGCGCCTGACGGCTTACCTTGGGTCCTCGATCGCGGCGCCGACCTGGTCGTCGAACTGCATCTGATGCCCCGGCCGGCGGCGGCGGCGGTGCAGCCATCGATCGGCTTGTTCTTCACTGACACGCCGCCCAGCAAAACGCCCGTGACGATTGTGATGGGATCCAAAGCGATCGACATTCCCGCGGGAGCACCAGATTTCGCGATCGAGGATCGCTATCAACTCCCCGTCGACGTCGAGGTGTTGAGCGTCTATCCGCACGCGCATTACCTGGCGCGAGAGATGAACGTCGGCGCCGTGCTGCCCGACGGCTCCACGCGCCGGGTGCTGCATATCCGGCGCTGGAGTTTCAACTGGCAGCAGGACTACCGCTTCGTCACCCCGCTGGCGCTGCCGCGCGGCACGACGCTGGTGATGCGCTACACATACGACAATTCCTCACACAACCCGGCCAACCCGTACCGGCCTCCGCGCCGCGTCACCTGGGGTCCGCAGTCGCACGACGAGATGGGTAATCTTGGGCTTCAACTGGTGACGCGGACGACCGCGGAATCGGCGGACCTGGCGCGCTCGTTCGCGCAGCACGCGGCGCGCATCGATGTCGCCGGCGCCGAAACGCTCGTCAAGGCCGATCCGGAGAGCGCGGTGTATGCTGCGCTGCTGGGCTCGAGCTACATGCGCGTCGGGCGGTACGCGGATGCCCGTCCGGCGCTGGAGCGTGCGCTGCGGCTCGCGCCCGGGTCTGCGACGAACGAGAACCATCTCGCGGGCGCGCTGCTCGCGCTGGGGCGGACAGCTGAGGCGCTCGGGCATTTTCGAAGCGCCGTGGCGCACGCGCCGCGCGATTCGCATCTGCGCTTCAATCTGGCCAAGGTGCTCGCGTCGACTCACCACGACTCCAACGCGGTGGACGAGTACGAGCGTGCGCTGACCCTGGATCCGGACTTCGCCGAAGCTCACCAGCAGCTCGGCGTGTTGCTGTTCGGACGCGGCGCGCTCGACGCGGCCATTTCGCACCTGACGCGGGCTGCCGACCTGGCGCCGGCGTCCGCTTCCATCCACGCGGATCTCGGTGGCGCGCTGGCCGAGCGGGGCCGACTCGATCAGGCGGCAGCGCATCTGCGCCGCGCTCTGCAGATCGATCCATCCAATGACACGGCGCGGGAAAACCTCGCCCGCCTGGAGCGGCTGGCGGCAGGCGCGGCTCGGCCGAAGTTACCGTAACGCTACGGTTACATCGTAGGGGAGCCCGGCGCCCGGTGCTAGCGTGAGGCCGCCACGCTGAATCAGTTCACGCTCCGCTGGAGGGTTCGATGTTGATTCCGCAGCGACAGCGGCTCCTGTGCGCGCTCGTCCTTGGGTGCGTTGCGCTCCTCGGCCAGCCTCCAAACGCGCTCGGTCAGGGCATCACCGGCACGATCCTCGGCACCGTGAAGGACACGCAGGGCGGCGTCGTCCCCGGCGCGACGGTCACGATCATCAGCGAAACTCAAAAGACGATGTCTGCGCCGGTGGTCACCAACGAGAGCGGCGATTTCGTGGTTCCCAACGTCACCGCCGACACCTACACGGTGCAGGTCGAGATGCCGTCGTTCCGATCGCTGCGGCGCGAGCACGTCGAAGTCAATCCCGGCGCGCGCGTCGGGCTCGGGACGCTGACCGTCGAGGTGGGCGGCACGAGCGAAATGGTCATCGTCACGGGCGAGTCGCCGATCGTGCAGACGGCGAGCGGCGAGCGCTCCTTCACCGTGGCGACCGAAGCGGTCGCCAACCTGCCGCTCGCCAACCGCAGCTACGATGCGCTGCTGGCGCTGGCCCCCGGCGTGAACAGCCAGCCCGGCAACCTGACGCCGGCGACGCGTCTCGGGGGCGGCGGCGACGGCAACTTCATGCTGGACGGATCGACGTCGATGGACCCCGGCGTGAATCGTCCGGCGTCGCGCGTAAGCGTCGAAGCCATCGCCGAAGTCCGCGTGGTCACGTCCGGCTACCAGGCGGAGTACGGGCGGTCGAGCGGCTTGCAAATCAACGCGATCACGAAGAGCGGCACCAATCAGTTCCGCGGATCCCTGTACGACGTCGAGCGGAAGTCGAAATGGAACGCGAACAGCAAGAGGAACATCCTCAACGGCGACCCCAAGCCCTTCCAGGACGAACGCGACTGGGGATTTGCGATCGGCGGACCGGTCGGCAAGCCGGGCGGCACCAACAATCTATTCTTCTATTTCAACCTCGAATACAACCCGCGCAACTTCGGCAACACCGTCACGCGGTACCGCATGCCGACCGCGCTCGAGCGGCAGGGCGACTTCTCGCGGTCGACCGACAACCTCGGCAACCCGTTTCCGTACGTCAAGGATCCGCTGCTGCCCGGCGCCTGCAATGCGACGAATACGTCTGGCTGCTTCGCCGACGGCGGCGTGCTCGGTCGCATTCCGCAGAATCGACTGTACGGACCGGGGATGGCGATTCTGAAATGGTGGCCGGTGCCGAACATCCAGAACGTGCCGCCGGGCCAGGCCTACAACTTCGAAGTGACCGATCCCTCGATCGATCTGCTCGGGTACCAGCCGATTCTGCGCGTCGACTATCAGCCGTTCACGAAGCTGCGTGCGAGCTTCAAGTACCTTGAATACCAGCAGCCGAACGACGCCGTCCCGGGCATTCTTGGTGGCTTCAACGACAGCCGTGAAGACGACTACGGGGTCTATGTGCCGGCGGGAACGGTCAACTGGACCATCAACGCGACGACGTTCGTCGAGGCGGCGGTGGGGGCGAACTTCCATCATCAGGAAGGCTGTTCGATCACCGGCGGCTCGCCGAACTTCTGCCGCAACGGACTTCCGGTCAACAGCAGCGCGAACCGGTTCAACGCCGGGTTCGGCGCGATTCCGTACCTGTTTCCCAACGCCACGATCCTCGAGCCGGGCACGTTCTCGTACGACGTCGTGTCGCGCAGCGGATCGCCAATCTGGGACGGCACGCGCGTCAATGGCGCGCCGTCATTCGCATTTGGCACGCGCGTCGCGAACGCGCCGCCGAATTTCCAGGGCCCCTTCAGCAACTTCATTCTCGATACGCGCGTGTACAACCTGAACACCAGCCTGACCAAGGTGACCGGCCGTCATACCGTGAAGACCGGTTACTACTACTTCCATAGCTACCAGCGCCGCGGCCAGGGCACCATCCTCGGGTCGATCAACTTCCAGAACGACACCAACAACCCGCTCGACACCGGCTTCGGTTTTGCCAACGCGGCGCTCGGCATCTTCAGCTCGTACTCGCAGCTGTCGCGATGGGGCGAAGGCGCGTACACGGCAATCAACAATGAGGCGTACGTCCAGGACAACTGGAAAGTGAAGGACAATCTCACGCTGGACTACGGCGTGCGCGTCGTTCACCAAGTGCCGCAGTACGACGGCTACGGCAAGAGCTCGAACTTTCTCCCGGAGCGATGGTCGGCGTCGCAAGCGCCAGTGCTCTTTGTCGCCGGGTGCGCCAACGGCGTCTATCCGTGCACCGGTACGAACCGGCAGGCGATGAATCCGCTCAGCGGACAGTTCCTCGGCCCCAACTCCGCCGCCGCGATCGGCACCCTCGTGCCGAACACTGGCAATTTGAGCAACGGGGTTTTTGCCGACGGGCAGGGCATCGCCGACACCAACTACGAGTATCCGAAACTCGCGGTCGCGCCGCGCGTCGGGGCGGCCTGGGACGTCTCGAACAAGCAAACGTTCGTCGTGCGCGGCAGCGCGGGGTTGTTCTTCGATCGGCCGCCGGCGCAGAACGTCTACAACACGGTCAACAACCCGCCGTTCTCGCGCAACGTCACGGTCCGCTACGGGCAGCTCCAGGATCTGAGCAGCGCGGGTCTGACGACCGAAGCGCCTCCCACGCTGGTCGTCTGGCAGTACGACGAGCCCCTGCCTGCGTCAGCACAGTGGAACGCCGGCGTGCAGGTGGCGCTGCCGCACAGCACTGCGCTCGACGTCGCCTACACCGGTCAGCACAGCTACGGCTTTCCGACCGCGGTGAATATCAACGCGATCGACTTCGGCGCCGCGTTCTCGCCTGACACGCAGGACCGGACTCAGTCGAGCGCCGTGCCCGGTGCCGCCTCGATCGCGTCGCTCAATCCCGATCTGGCGCGCTCGTTCCGCGGCTACGGCACGATCGGCCAGCAGCAGTCGATTCAGTGGCGCACCTATCACTCGCTCCAGGTGTCACTGAATCGCCGGCTGGTCAAAGGACTGGCGCTCGGGTTCGCGGACACGATCGGTCTCTACGATCGGCAGCAGGCGCCCATCCGGCTCCAGCACGGTGGGAATGGCACGGCGAGCGTCCGCGACGATCAGGAGCAGGCCAACGATCTGCTGGGCAACAACCGGCCGCAGACACACATCATGGCCGCGAACTTCGTCTGGCAGCTGCCGGCGTTGTCCGGCGGCGGCAAAAAGGACGTATTGCGCCACATCGCGAACGACTGGAGTCTCTCAGGCATCTGGCGTGGCGCAACCGGCGCGTCGTACGTCGTCACGCCGCAGTACACGAGCAACGGCGCGAGCGTGAACATTACCGGCTCGCCGGACTACGCGCCGCGCATACGGATCGTGGGGGACACCGGCAGCGGCTGCAGTTCGGATCCGCTGCGGCAGCTTAACGCGGCGGCGTTCGCCGGCCCGCTGCCTGGCAGCGTCGGTCTGGATTCTGGGAACGACTACGCGCGCAGCTGCTTCCTCAGCCAGCTGGATCTGGCGGTCGCGCGTACCATTCGTCTGGGCCGCGGCAGCAGCAACCTCCAGTTCCGGCTCGATATCTTCAACCTGTTCAACCAGGCGGCCGTGATCGCGCGGAACGCGACGGTCCAATTCGCCAGTCCGACCACACCGACCACGGCGACGAATCTGCCGTTCGACGCGAACGGGAACGTCGTCGACGCGCGCGCCCGGCCACGGGGCGCCGGCTTCGGCGTCGCGACCGATTACCAGGATCCGCGGACGATGCAGATGCAGCTCCGCATTTCGTTCTGATGCGAAGGGCGCTTGCGGTCATCGCGCTCTGCGGGTCGGTCGCGGTGCATGCCCAGCGCGACTGGGTCCAGTACGGCCAGGATCCGGGCGGCAGCAAGTACTCGACGCTCGATCTGATCAACACGACCAACGTCGCGAAGCTGGAGCGCGCCTGGACGGTTCACACTGGCGATACCGGCGGCTTTTTTTCGAGCTCGCCGCTCGTCGTCGACAACATCGTCTACTTCACCTCGAGCAGCGGCATTTGGGCGATTGAGGGCCATACGGGCAAACAACTGTGGAAGCACGCGGCGCGAGGACCCGCGCGGCGCGGCGTTGCCTACTGGCCCGGTGACGGTCAGATAGGCCCGCGCATCTTCGCGACGGTTGGCACGAAGCTGCTCGCGCTCAACCCGAAGACCGGGATGCCGGTCGAAGGCTTCGGCGACGGCGGTGCCGTGGAAATGGCGACGAGTTGGGGATCACCGCCGGCCATCTACAAGAACCTCGTGCTGACCGGCGGCGGGCAGCCGACGGTGCGCGCCTGGGACGCGCGCAGCGGCGCGGTCGTCTGGACGTTCAATCTTGTGGCGCAGCCCGGCCAGCCCGGACACGACACATGGGAGAACGAGGCATGGAAGCGGCCGGGCGGAACGAACGTCTGGGCGTTCCTCTCGGTGGATGTCGCCAACGGCCTGGTCTTCGCGCCGGTCTCTCAAGCGGGCTTCGATTACGCGGGTCCGGAGCGTCCAGGCAACAACCTCTACGCCGACTGCGTCGTCGCGATCGACGCCCACAGCGGAACGCTGCGCTGGTATCAACAGACCGTCCATCACGACATCTGGGACTACGATCTCCCGTCGCAGCCGACGTTGTTCGACATCGTTCGCGGCAATCGCCGCATTCCCGCCATCGTGCAGTACTCGAAAACGGGGATGCTCTACATCTACGACCGGTTTACCGGCGAGCCGATTTTTCCGATCGAAGAGCGCCGTGTGCCACCGAGCGCCGTCCCAGGGGAGAAGACCGCTCCGACGCAGCCGTTTACCGTCAAGTCGCTGCAACTCGCGCGCAACACGATGACGAAGAACGATCTCTACAGTCTCACGCCGGAGCACGCCGCTTTCTGCAGAGATCTGTGGGACAAGAACAACGTGTACAACGACGGCCCCTACACGCCGTGGCCGCTCAAGGAAAGCGGACGGACAGCGGTGGTGTTCCCGGGTGCCGTCGGAGGCGGCAACTGGGGCGGAGTGGCGACGGACCCGCGGCTCGGGTACGTGTTTGCCAACGTGATGAATACCGGCCAGTGGGGATATCTCGAGAAGGGGAGCGGAGGCCGGGGCCGAGGGGGCGATGGCGATGGCGGCGGCGCGGGTGTCGGCGGCGGGTACACGAAGACGACGCCGTTCGGCGCCGGCAATCCGGCGCGGTTCCGGTTCTGGAATCCCGAGACGACATGGCCGTGTCAGAACCCGCCGTGGGGCGAGCTGTACGCGGTCAACGCGGCAACCGGCCAGGTCGCTTGGAAAGTGCCGCTCGGAAGCTTCCCCGATCTCGAAGCGAAGGGCGTGAAAGGCGCCGGCACGCCGAACATGGGCGGCGCGATCGCGACCGCGGGCGGGCTTGTCTTCATCGGCGCGACCGTTGATGGCAAGTTCCGCGCCTTCGAATCGAAGACCGGAAAGCTACTGTGGGAGGCGAATGTCGACGCTCCCGCCCACTCAGTGCCTTCGACCTACATCGGCGGCGACGGCCGGCAGTATGTCGTGCTGCCCGCGGGCGGCGGCGGATTCCTGCAGGGACCGACTGGAGATTCGATCATCTCATTCGCGCTTCCCAGCGCGAAGTGAAGCGGAGGGACACATGCGTTCGAGAATTCTGATCGCGTTGGTGCTGGCCACGGCAGCCTTGGGCCTCGGGGTCCAGGCGCAGAAGCCGACGCCGACGCCGCTGATGGACAGCCGCGGGTTGCCGCTTCCGTTCGGCGTGCAGCCGTACTACAAACCTGACTATCCACTCGGTAGCGGACCGTACAAAGCGATCATGGCCACCGAACCGGGTCTGTCGGCGCATGTCGCCTATTACCCCGCGGATCTGGCGCAGCTTGGCGCGAAGAAGATGCCGGTGATCATCTGGGGCAACGGTTCGTGTCTGTACGTGGGCAACCGGTATCGCCAACTGCTCACCGAGATCGCCTCGTACGGGTATCTCGTAATCACCGGTGGCCCGATGGGTCCCGTCGAAAACGAAGTGGGCCCGCAATCGAACCCGGCGGGCCGCGGCCAGGGCGCCGCGGATGCACGTCCACCGCAAGCGAATGCGGCTTCGGCGCCGGGGGCGCCGCAGCAGCGGGTGACCGTCGCGCTGCTCAAGGAAGCGGTCGACTGGGCCGTCAAGCAGAACGGCGATCGGGCAAGTCCGTTCCACGACAAGCTCGATCTCAACTGGATCGTGCCGATGGGCCACTCGTGCGGTGGAGGACTCGTCGTGCAGCTCGCAACCGAGGACACGCGCCTCAACGGACTCGGCATCTGGTTCAGCGGCGCCGGCCTCGCCGGCGCGCGCGGCAACGATGCCGCATCGTTGCAGAAGATCAAGGGCCCGGTCCTCATCATCACCGGTGACGAAAAGAACGACATCGCGTACGGCAATGGAAAGTCGACCTTCGCTGCGATCTCGCACACTCCTGTGTTCTACGGCTGGCAGGACGAACTGCAGCATATCGGCACGTTCGGCGCGAAGAACGGCGGCGACTTGGGCACCCTCGCGCGCACCTGGCTGGAGTGGACGACGCGGAGCGATCAGAAGGCGGCCGCGATGTTCAAGGGGGCGAATTGCACGCTGTGCAAGGATGCAACCTGGCACGTCGCGAAGAAGAAGATCGACGACCGGTCGACGACATCGGCGCGCCGCTGAGCAGCGCACCTCTCACACTCCGAACGGCCGGATGATCGGTTTGATTTCTTCGTAATCCTTCATACGCTGGAGCGCCGTGTTCACCTCGTCCAGCGAGTAGCGGTGCGAGATCATCCGCTCAAATGGAATGTGCTTCTGATGTGCTGAGATGAAGGCGAGCGC
>Ga0070688_100001902_pt1 | contig 10477 bp, 18 predicted proteins | sample KBSS13HmetaG_FD_64679 | JGI IMG/M metagenome (GOLD analysis project Ga0070688, IMG submission 64679) | Switchgrass rhizosphere microbial communities from Kellogg Biological Station, Michigan, USA - KBS S1-3H metaG | ecosystem: Host-associated > Plants > Roots > Rhizosphere ...
CCCATGAGGATCGCGATCGCCGCGGCGAGCCCGCTGTCCGAGCCCTCGTCGAGAGCGTGCTCGACGTAGCGCCGAGCCTCGTCGATCCGCAGTTGCAGCTTGCCGCGCGCGCGGGTGCCGGCGGCCTCGAGCTCAGCAAACGGGTCGCGCGGGAGCCAGCCCTGCGATGCGCACCAGGCCGCGAAGCCGTGCGCGGCCGCGAGCTCGCCGATCTGCGTGTCGGTGACGACCTCCGCGCGGCGCCGCTCGAGCAGCTCGCCGGCGAGGCGTGGCGTCAGCGCGCTGAGCGGGCGGTCCCGCTCGACGACGCGCAGGAGGCCGTGCAGCCGGTACCGCGCCGTGGTCACCGTCGTCGCCTTGCGTCCGCGCGCGCGGAGGTACTCGAGGTAGGCGTCGACGGCGCCGGCGAGGGTTCGGCCGTCGATCTCGCCGCGCGCGGCCTGGATGGCTTGCTCCGCGGCGGTTTTGCTCGCAAACGTCTCCACGCTTCGCTCGCCGTCCACGCGGACGAGGAAGATGCGCCATCGCTTACCGTGCTTGTAAGGTCCATGAACGTTCTCTCTTCTCTCTCTGGGCACTGGTCTTCTCCTTGGACCAGCACGCCGATTCCATGAATCGACGCTCGTCCGGAGTCGAGGGCACGCGCAAGCTCCTCGCGGATGATCACGCGGATCGCGTCGAGCTCGGCGCGGGTCATGCGCCCTCGACGTAGATGCCCGCATCACGGAGCATCCGATGAAAGACGAGGCTGACGCGACGTAGCCAGCCCTGCCGATCAACGATGCGTACGTCGTAGGTATGCCCTGGTCTCGGCACCGCACACCGAGCCGCACGGTAGATCCGGGCGACCATCGCGCTAGGAGGGTTCGCCCAGCGGCCATCGATCATGATGCGGGTCATGGCTGCAACCGGAATGGCAGGATGAAGCCAGGCGGATAGACCCAGAGATGCGCCATGTTCGCGCTGTCCACGAGCTCGTCATCCGGCGGAAAAACCTCGACCGCTACCCGATCGGCGCCAACGAGTTCGTTCTTGATGCGTTGCAGGTCCCGCCAGGAACGCGGCATCGATCCATCGTGAGCGCGGATCCAGAGGTGCGTCACCTCACCGTCCCCGGTACTGACGAGCGAAAGCTGCACCGAGTACCGGTTATTCACGTAGCAGTCGCGACGCCATTGCTCGTTGGCCGCGAGCACAGGTCGCTGCGCCGTGGTGACAGCGAACGCGTCTCTACGTTCCCATGCGGTCATCGGCTTGGCGGCGAGCTTGCGGAGCACACCAACCGGCACGTCGCGAATACGGAGCCCACTCATAGCGGTCGATCGCCCTCGTTGCGCGCCATCGCGTGCCCTCCGCCGCGGCGCATTCGGCTCTCATGAAGCGCCCAGGCGATCGCCGTCCAGACGTCGTCGTCCGATCCTGCGTAGCGCTGGCAGGTCGCGTGATCGACGAACATGGCGCGCCACGACGCTCCGGGGAGGCGCTTGTAGTGGCCGCCCCAGGCCCCGTACTCGATCACAAACTCGATCATCTCCGCCATGAGCTCGCCGCCGGGCACTGCGCGAAATGGCTCGTGTAGCGCGGGATTGGCTCGACGCCGGCGATCGCTCCGGCGGGTGCCTTGCCGACGTGCGTCGCCACGCCTTGGATCAGCGCCCACTCGCCTTTCAAGTCGTCCCTTTCGAGAGGCATCATCCTCCTGGTCCGGGCATTCGGCGCGAAGACGATGGCCAGGCCGCACGACCGACAGGTCGTTGGCGCGGTGCTGGGATTGGTTACGCCGCTCATTCGTCGATGAGCATTCGCGTTGGGATGGCACCGACCTCAGCAGATGGAGCCCGCGTCTCTCGCAGATCACGCTCGAACTCAGCCGCATCGGCGTCGCGGTCGACGCCGACCCTGACCACGAACGCATGAACCGCGATACCGCGCTCAGTTGTGCCCTCCCACACGCGACACGTGATGCCGTTGATCTCAACGAGCTTGGAGGTGCTCTCGAGCAAGACCTTCATCTGGCGCCGCCTTTCTTCGTCGGCTTGGCGTCGGCTTTCTGGCCATCCGCGATGGTTTTGGCCGCGGTGAGCGCCTTCTCCCAGCTCGGCCCGCCGAACAGCCGGAGCCCCTCCTCGAAGCGCTCCTTGGCTTCCCGGTCGGAGATCCCGTCGACATGGACGCTCGCGCCGTCGGCGCACATGAAGATCTCGATGATCAGCGCGCGGATCGCGCCGGCCGTGCGCGCTTTCTCGACCTCCTCGGTCAAGGCCTCGAATGTTCGGACACCACGCCGCTGGCCGACCAGGTCGGCGGTGCCGCCACTGTGCAGTGCGATCACCTGCCGTGCGATCCACCGCCACCACGCAAGCTCCTTCCGACCGGGGTCATCTGCGGCTGAGTTGGCGACCAGCTCCAGCACGATCTCCAGGGCGGCCTCGGCCAGCTCCTGGTCGTCGATGTGCTGGCCGATTGTCTTGCCAGGCCGCGGCGCCGCCGCTTCTCCGGCGCCGCCACCAGGCGACTTCCCCGGCGCTGGTTTCTTTTGCGAGCTCGGCGGCGTCGGCGAGGACGTCCGCTCGACCTTCCCGACCTCGCGGAGAAGCTTGGTCGCGGCATCGCGGTCGAGCAACTCGCGCGCCGCCCCGCTGGGGTCCTGCACGACGACAAACGGCACCTGGGGGAGCAGCTTGCCCAGCAGCTTCGCCCAGGTCGCCTTCGAGCCCGGCTTCGCGAGGTTCGGTGGGAGCTCGGCCTTGGGGTCGACGTAGGGCGAGCTCGGCGATACCGCATCGTTGTGGTCGAAGAGCTCCTTGGCCGCCTTGCCCTCGATGACGGTCAGGCCGCTGTCGCGGGCGATCTTCGCTTGCCGCTCCCATGACGCCTTCGTCTTCGCCTCGAAGCATGGCGGGTTCACGCAGAGGTCATCCTTCGAGCCGCCGACGCCGGGGAGCTCGGGCTGATTCCCGCTGCGATGCGCGCACGAAGTACACGCACCCGCTGGGGTCAGGTCGACGTCGTGCGGGTTGAACTTCGCGAGCTCGAGTCGGAGCGTGTAGCGGCGGCGGAGCAGCTGCGCGGCCGCGCGGTAGCTGAGCGGCTGCATGACCTCCTTGGCGCTGCCGTCCGAGGCCATGAGGGTCTCCGGCTGCGCGCCGGCGGCATCGTACGACTCCCACCCGCCCTCGCCGAGCACCTCCTTGCAGGCGCGCTCCTGAAGCTTGTGGTCGGCGATCCTCCCGAGCAGCTCGGCGATCGCCGGGACCAGCCGGCCATCCTGCAGCGCCTTCTTGCAGGCCGGCGCCAGCGCCGTCAACTTCATCCGGCTATAGAGGTACGAGCGCGAGCGCTTCGTCTTCTCGATGAGCTGCTCGAGCGTGTAGCCGTGCTTGGTGAGGAGCTGCTGGTAGTGCTCGCCCTCCTCCAGCGGGTGAACGTCGGCGCGCTGCAGGTTCTCGAGCAGCTGCTCCTCGATGACCTGGTCGTCCGTCAGGACCACGACCATCGCGGGGATGTCGTCCATGCCCGCGAGCTTGCTCGCCCGCCACCGGCGTTCACCCACGACGAGCTCGAAGGCGTTGGGCTCGCGAGAGCGTACGCGAATCGGCTGCAGGACGCCGCGCGTCTTGATGGACGCCGCCAGCTCATCGAGGGCCCCGAAGCTCTTGCGATACTGGTAGGGACTCGGCGTGATCGCGCCGAGCGGGATACGTTGATAGACCTCAGCAACGTGCTCTGACAAGGTGGACTCCCTTCGTGACGATCCTCGGGGTCGAACCGGCATCCACCGCATGGCGTCTGGGCCGAGCGGGGATGTGCACCCAGGCGTGCGGGTCGTCAGACACCCCGCGGAATGCGGGGGAGCGGTTCTCTCGGCCAGGCTTTCCGCCAACCTGGGAACGCCGCGCGCGGCGCAATGCACAACACCGCGCGCACACCGAGAACCTAGGTCGCTTTCGCCCCCTTGGAGGCGTGCTTGATCTCGGCGAGCTGCTCGCCGTAGGCCCTGGTACAGCGCTCCCTCGTCGCACGGTCCATTCGCCCGTAGGGAATGCGCGAACCCACCTCTTTGAGGTCTGACTCGGTCGTGCAGCCGCCGATCGCGGTGATGATCTCGACGATGGCATCCTCGCTGAGGGCCGGCGCCGAGCCGCGCTCCGCCGTCCGTTCCGACCGGGTTGTATGGCGCGCATGCTGCGGCGCCGTCGACCGTTGGCCGCGGCCGGACGGTGGCGCGTCAAACCCCTCATCCTCGGGAGCCAGGTCCTCGAGGTCCTGGGCGAGCACGTCGGAGGCCCCGGTCGCCGTTAGGGTGCAGTCAACGAGCGCGCGCTTCTTGGCCATCTTCAGCGCGGTGTTGAACTGATCTGCGGGGTCGGGGTTTTCCACACGCCCCGTGGGCTGATCTTCGATCGCGGGATCGCCATCCTTCCACTCGGTGCCGCAGCCACCCTTCTTGCTGAGGCAAACCCATCCACGGTCGCCGTACTTGCTCTTGATGATCGCCGCCTGCCCGCATTCCGGGCAGCGCCGTCCGCCGCCGCGCCACCGATGCTTGCTCTCCATCGTCGTGGCCGCACCAACACCCTCGGCAAGGGAGCACCCAGAGGCGATATGCGTAAGCGTGCACACGACCTGGTACTCGCGGTGACCACCGGGGAGGTCGATGCGCTCGATCTTATAGGTCGGCGCAAGGCAGAACGTCATGGTCAGGATCTCGGCGCCGGACTTGTACAGGGTCGGCTTGTCGCCGCACCCAGGAATCAGGCCGTAGTGGACGCCATCCCTCATCACCTTGGTCATGACCTCGGCGATCTTGTCCTTGCGGTCGATGACGTCCTGAACGCTCATCTGGCCGAACTGCGCGGCCACGGGCTCAGAGCTGATGACGGCTATCGCTTTCTCGGTGCTCATCTGGGCTCCTCGAGGTCGGGTCGAATGCACGGCACGCCGCCGCGCTCGGTCAAGGTGAGATCGGCGCGCGCCGCGCGGCGGGCCCGCCGGAGTTGGCGGGCGGTAGCCGGCGGCAGCATCGCCCGCGGCGCCCGATGGGGATTCGTGTCGTACGCGCACGCGGACGCCCAGACGACCTTGCCGATTGCGCCGAGGAAGATGCCGGCGATCAAGACGGACCAGATGCTCACGATGTGCTCTCGTCGTCGATTCCGCCAAATGCGCCGACGAGCTTGATGGCAACCTTGCCACCGAAGTTCCTCGTCAGCCGTTGCTCGTACTGGCGAACCTCCTCCTCCATGCCATCAGCGATCGCGGCAAGGTACTCGGCCTCGGTGATGAGGCCCTTGGCCATGAGGAGCTTCGCGAGCGAAGCCGAATCGCGCAGCGCCACGTTGATGCCGACGCGAGCGTGAACATGTTCGTCCCCGTCGGGAAACCCCCGGGCGTACTCCATCTTGACGCCTGCCTGCATGCAGTGCGAAGCGCGGAGGTGACGGTCCTGATCGCTGATGGTCATGTTGATCCTTCCTGTGAGTCCTGTGGGTCGACGCGCGACAGCCAGTCCCGGGCCGTCGCGATCATGTCCGCGCGCATCGCGGCCGACGCCTCGCCGGCCGCGAGGATCGTCGGAAGAAGTTCGTTCAGGGCGTCGGCGAGCTCGTAGCCGACGCGCTCGCCCGGGACGGCGACGAGCTCCGCCAAGATTTCGCGCAGGGCGCGCGCATTGGCGCGGGCGATGTACTCGAGCGTCGCGCTCACGTCGCACCGTCCCGCTCGGCGAGCTGCATGCCGCCGTCGAGCGGCTTCACGACGAGCACGAGCCGGGCATCGCACTCGTAGCAATCGAGATGCGCCTGGCTGTCGCAGGACGATGCGCATACGGGCGCCTGGCATCGCGGGCAGGGAAGCGACACGAGTCCGTTCGCGTCCGCCAGGAGCGCGACCTGAAACGCATGGCGGGCCGCGAGCTGACGAGCCGACGGCGGGACGCGCCGGGGTTCGCGATGCTCATCGCGCTCCCGGCGCGCCGCGGCGAGCTCGTCCCGCGGGTCGGGTTCGACGTGGCGCTTCACGAGCTCGCCGCCTTCACTCGCCCCTGCGCGCGCTGGTCGGCGGCCAGGGCGAGTCCTCGGCCGTTGACGAGCCCTTCGATCGCGCAACCGATGACACCCGCGGTGTTCCGGCAATCGTTGGCCAATAGGATGATCGCGCCGACCAGCGCCGCGACGGCCTCGGCCCGGTCGCCATCGCTCGCGTGCATCGCGAGCTCCCGGACAACCTCCGCATTCGCGACGGTGTTCGCGCCCTCACGGGCTGGTGGCGAGCCGTCCGTCACGGGCTGACCTCGAGTTCGCCAACGTCGACGACCACGGTCTCGTCGGCGTCGCCCTGCCATGGCAGCCCCGGGGGTGGGTCGGCGAGCAGCAGCTCCTCCAGCACCGAGCTGGTCGCGACGTGCGGCGCCTGGACCCGCGTCGATCGGTCTGCGCGATCCAAGATGAGCGCACGGGCCTCGTCCCGCTCGCGGATGGCGGTGTCGAAGCTCGCCAGCAGGCGGACGACCTCCGTGCGAGCCGCCTCGAGATCGGCGCGGCTCGTCCAGTGGGCCCCGCGCTCCCGCTCGAGCTCGTCGCGTCCGGTGCGGACGTCCGAGTCCAGGAGCACGCAGCCGAGCGCCAAGGCCTCGACCTCATGAGCCTCGAGGTCCCCACCGCCGTTGGTCATGACCGTGCGAGCGAGCTCGAGTAGCTCGCGGCGCTGGAGGATCCGCGCACGGCGCTGCGGCGCTGCAGGCATCACGCGGCACCGTCCCCGACCGGCGCGAGCTCGGCGTGGGCCCGGCAGTTCGCGGCCCAGCGCGCGGTCTGTTCGGTTCCGATCGCGTCGCAGCGCGCGGCGAGCTCAAGCCACCAGCTACGCAGCGTGATCCGGCTGTTGTGGAGGGCATGGACGTAGTCCTCGTGGAGCCGTTTGATCTCTTGACTGAATGGATCAGCCCGCTTGACCAGCCCGACGGCCACGAGCTTGCCGTCGTGGATCGTGATCGCGGCGACCAGGGCCCCGTCGCGCAGCACCTCGATGCTGGCGTCCGGAATGGCGAGCTGCATGGCGCGCGCCGCGAGATGATCTAGGCAACGCCCGGGGTCCGCCTCGTAGGGCGGTGCGTCCCGGATGAGCTGCGAGATGTTGCCGATACGGAGCCACCAGCTTCCGTCAGCGCAAGACGTGCATGTCGACAAGGCGAACCTCCTGAGCGGTCCCTGCAACGCCGGCCCCGGGCCGCCGGCGCTCCGAGGATGCTCAGGCGGCCCGGGCTGCGCGGCAGCGGCTCAGGTACGCGGCCGCCTCGGCCTCGGTGGCGAGCTGGAGCTGGCTGCGGTCGAAGACCCAGGGGCCACGGCCGAGCATCTTGTCGCCGTGGATGACGCGTGCCTCCTTCGAGGAGACCCAGCAAGCCTCGCCGATCGAGGAGTCGGGGAGGCGGACGATGGAGCCGTTGCGGATGTCGGCACTGGTGTTCGTCATACTTGAGAGGTACTCAAATACGAGCGCCGAGTCAAGCGTCGACTTAACTACTTCTCAAGGTCTGGATTTCCGGCGTGGTCGCTGAGCGTTACGGCGGGCCAGCACTTCGACCAGGGCAACCACGACCTCCAGCGCTGTTTGGTCGCCAAGAAGCTGCTCGCCTATGGCCAGTACTTCCTTGCGCAACACCTAAGACAGTAACACCGGATCGGGGCGGAAGTTGCTATGGCCGTCGAGCACCGGTTGCCAGCTGCTCGACCAAGCCGTTGACCAGCTCACGCTGTTCTTTCGTCAGCGAAGGCCATGCCCGGTTGATTCGCCGCAGCAAGTCATCATGGGCGGTTACCGTCGACGGCGGCGGGCGCCCGAGCTCTCGATGGATTGCTGGCACGAGGCGGCTCTGCTTGGTTACCGGTCGAAAAAGCACCGTAAGGGCTGCCTGGTTGACCCCGATGCGCCGCGACATTTCGGCCCGTGAGATCCCGGCTTTTGACATCTCTTCAAGGACCCCGCGTTTCCACAGTTCATCGACGGGCCACATCGCCCCAGAGGGTCTTCGCTGCCGGGCCATATCGCGAAGGGATTGCAACACGTGGCACTTGAGACGCACTTGACGCGGCGACTTGAGACGTAGTTAATCAGCACCATGGTCGGAAGTCGAATCGCCGCGTGGCGGAAAGCGCGCCAGCTTCCGCAGCGTTCGCTGGCCGATGCTGCAGGAGTTACCGTGTCCGCGGTTTCTTGGTGGGAGAGCGGAAGGAGTGCGCCATCGCAGAAGCATCTCGAGGCTGTCGTTACTGCCCTGGGGATCTCGATGGAGCAGTTCTACGGTCGCGTTCCTGAGAAGAACGAGGATTCCTGATGAGCCTACTCCTCGTAGATGCAGGCGTTACCGGCGAGTTCGCACGCCTTTTTTTCTCCAGTGCAAAGGGTGCTGGCGGGTTGGCAGTACGCTCGCTGTTGGGGCTCGCACGCGTCACCTTTTGCGACCTTGATGCAGTCGGCTCGCTGCCTAAAGCAGGTGAACCGTCCACGGAAGCACCACCAGTGTGCCGAGCTAGATGTGCCGGGCCTGGTGCGACGAAGATCAAGCATGCCGACGGACCCCTCGAAGAGGTTCCCAGGAAGATCCGACTCGTTGCCAGCGAAAACTGGCGACGGGCATTCGCTCAGATCGACGGCTCGCATCGGAGTGCGATCCATCCCGAACGCACGACGACAGTCCATCCCAACGACCATGCGCTTCCCAACTATGGCCACGTTGATCCGATAGTCGCGATATTCATTAAGCTCGTGCGTCGAACAGGTGGCCACCACCGTTTGGCCTGTAAACCACTTGCTAACAATCGTGTGCGCCGCACGATCCTGGACGTCGACGTCGATACCCGAAGACACCAAGAACTGCAGCGCAGCGTCGAAGAGCTGATCTTCGTCGGTGTCAGGTGGCAGATTGCCGAAGAACGTCTCGAGTGGTCGGATCTTGCTAACCAAATGGCAGCTGTCACCCGCGGCGGGGTTCGCAGTGACCGACACGCCCGGTTGAGCGTCGGTGCCCCCGACATGATCGATGGTCTCTTTGTTCGGGGCCTCCGGCGGGCTGCCTGCCTTGGTCGTGGGGTCCTTGCATCGCACCACGAGCACAATCTCCGGTCTTTCGTTCACGCGGCGACCGAAGACGGCCACGCGCTCGGTGCTCCGCACCGAGCTGACGTTGCTTTCGACGATATCGTACCCACTCGGACATGCCTCGCTGGCTCGACTGTGGGCGTATTGCAGCGCGAGTCCTTCGCTTGTTTCGTCGGCATCCGGAGCCGATCGGATCAGGAGCTTGCCGTCGCTGACCACGGTGGCATCAGCCCGATAGGGGGCATGCGCGCAGCTCACAGCCGTCGCCAGCATCGCGATCGCTCTTCCGTTCATCCCCCCATCCTACATCTCCTGAACCCGCATCGGGACGCGCGCGCAGTTGGCATGACGCCGGCGGTGGGCCTGCGATCCATCACCGTCGACGAAAAGGGGCGACGCGGCGATGTCGTACGCCCCTCTGCGCGCACTGCCGGTTCGACCCCGGCCGGGTTCACCTCCGGCCCTGCATCGGGACGCTGTCCGACCTCTCCCGCCTCGCCGCCAGCTCGCCCCATCACCCGAGCCGGCAACCGATTCGCACGGGCGAGGCGGCTCTCCGCGGACAGCTGCGCGTTCGACTCGCGCCAGGGCCACGCAACGTCGCCGGTGATCGGCGACGCAACCACGAGGACAACACCATGAACCAAGACCAGACCACGCAAGCCCCGCCACCGACCCAAGTCGATCCGATCATGCAGCACTTCGCGCTTGAAGATCTGCCGCCGGCGGTGGCAGTCGTCGCGAAGCCGTTCAGCGAGCTCGCCGCCCACATCGCTGCGACTCTGCCCCGCAACGCGGAGCGAACGGTCGCTCTCCGCAAGCTCCTCGAGAGCCTGGACTCCGCGATCCGCGCGTCCAGGTAGCACAGCGCAACTACACGACCACCCAAAGAGGAAAACATGACCGAACAGAGGAACCCCAAGCGCTTCGTGATCGTCGGCAACAGCAACTACGGGCTCTACTACGGGGAGACCGACGCGACCGACAAGGAGATCGTCGAGAAGGGCAGCGTGCGGCTCGACAACTGCCGGCACATCTTCCATTGGCAGGGCAAGACCGGGGGCATCACGTCGCTCGCGGCCAGCGGGCCCTGCGGCCCCCGCGCGACGCAATCGCGGATCGGCGCGCCAGCACCCAGCGCGCTCCTGACGAGCGTGGTGAACGTCTTCGACTGCAGCGCGGAGGCCGTCGCCAACTTCGCGCGCATCGAGGCGAGCGGTGGCTGATCCAGAGCCCGGCTCCGGCTCCGGCTCCGGCTCCGGCTCCGGCTTCGGCGACGGCTTCGGCGACGGCTTCGGCTTCGGCTTCGGCTTCGGCTTCGGCTCCGGCTCCGGCTCCGGCTCCGGCTCCGGCTCCGGCTCCGGCTCCGGCTCCGGCG
>Ga0070688_100001904_pt1 | contig 10471 bp, 12 predicted proteins | sample KBSS13HmetaG_FD_64679 | JGI IMG/M metagenome (GOLD analysis project Ga0070688, IMG submission 64679) | Switchgrass rhizosphere microbial communities from Kellogg Biological Station, Michigan, USA - KBS S1-3H metaG | ecosystem: Host-associated > Plants > Roots > Rhizosphere ...
TGGCCGGAACTCCTTCCTACTCAGCACGCTGCGATGTGCGCTTTCCAACTCTCAGACAAAAGCCTGCGACGAGCGTGACCAAGGTCCGCGCACAAGTTATGGTCCGTGGCTATTGCCTCTCCGAAGATGAAGAAGACAAAAATGGATGGGCGTCTCCGGCAAAATGCGCCGCCGCCAATCGCGAGCTTATCGCCCTCCACCACAAACTTACCGCGCACTGCGTAGCTTCTAACTTTAAGTCAAAAGCCTGCGACAAGTACGAGCCGATTGGCGCGCAAGTTATGGCCCGCGGCTATTGCCTCGACGACGATAGCTCCACCGGATGGGCATCTCCGGCAGAATGTGCCGCCGCTAACGCCATGCGCGAGCGGGACGAAGAACTCTACCGAAATCGAAACAAGGGTAGCCATTGAACTCGGCGGTGCGGAGTCGCTTCGACCTCCAATCCGGCGCGCTCAATTCCAAGCCCGCCTACACAGCTCAGCTTAGCTTCCTTTCAGCGTTGCTCGTTTGCGGGGGGCGCGCCGCTCCCGGAATTTCGCTCGCTTCAAAACAGCAACCGGGCGCGCATTATTTGTCTATCCTATGCAAGGGCAAACACTCGAACAACAAAACGCGGGTCGCGCCGCTTGCCATGACTGGGCAGTTGCCCAGACCGGGTTTGATCCCTCTCTCGTATATGCAGCCCAGCAAGCCGGGGTACCAACGCGAACCATCACCAATGTTACGCGTAGAATGGTCACTCCTGGCGGGATAGGCGGAGCCAGGGGGAACGCTGAGGTCCGCCGCATCAATGACCTCTATGACGCGTATCTCAGAGCCGGACAGGTCTGTTTAGAGGCCCGAGGCTATCAGGTTTCAAGATAGGAGCGGCCGATGCGAATCTCGACCTCTAAAGTTTTCCTGTGGCTCGCCTTTTCATGCATCGTCCCCGCTACTGGCTTCACTGAGGAGAAGTCTTACCTCTGCGCGATAAACGAAGTGTATGAGTGTGTGGCTGTCACCGGCTGCAGCCGCATTTCTATCGATGACGCCAATTTGGTGGGGGGTCGTGATCATCGACATGGAAAAGAAGCAGCTGCGCACGGCCCCCTTAGGTGGAGAACATCGCGCGGACGACATCGACAGTGTGGCGGTGACCGATAAGGCCATCGTCCTTCATGGTAGTGGCATTAAACAGATGGACAGAACCTGGAGCGCCGTCATCTCATTGGAAACGGGCAACTTAACCGCCGGCGTATCCACACTCGATTCATCGCTTTCCCTGTTGGGGAAATGCACAGCCCAACCTTGAATGCTTTGGACGAAGGCGCAGCAGGGCACCAGTGCCCACTCCGGGCCGGTAGTGGCTGTTAAAGGCAGCAGAGCGGAGTTATGGAGGAGGCAATCACATGTCGGTGTTAGGTGCCATTCCTAGCGCGGGAAGGGCAACAACGCCAAACTGCCGGAACTGCTCAAACAGTCTTAGAGGGTCGATGTCACGCGGAATTAGGGCCGCCTTCTTTTGCTTGCGCTTCGCATATACCTGCTGCATTGGGCCCAGCTCTTTCCGGTCACTTTTTCGCACCACGCCTGAAACTCATCTTCGTCGATTTGAGACTTCGCCCTCAACATCATCTCGCCGATCCTGCGGTTATAAGGGGCCCTCGCTTCTTCGTCGGCTATATCCCCCATTTCGATTTCCTCTTTAATAAGATTGGCAAGCTCGTCTGGAGTCGGAATAGCCTGTTCCGCTCCTTCTCCGTACATCCACGCCCAGCTCGCCATGTCGCTAGCAAATTGATTGGCGCGATACGCTAGATTGTATGCAGTGCGACCATATCCGCGCTGACGCCGATCAAAGACCGTGGCTACCAGGGCCGCATGGCGCTCGTTGAGCGGTTCGTTATGCGGAAGAAGGGCGGCGACCTTAGGAAGGTCATAGGGGTCGTATATTCTTCCATCGACTACCACTGAGGGGCGGTGGCCCGTCGCCTCTGTCACTTGCACAGCTTCCACCAGCAGGTCGATCAGGTTGTGGTAATCCGTGTCATCGAATTTGAGCACTGCCACCATTACTCCTGTTTGAGGCGGAAGCGTCCCAACTCAATGTTGGGGGTTGGGAGACGTTGCCGGGAGGGAATACCGGCACTAAGCGGACCACATCTGCGGCTAGACGGGGGCCTACCGACGTGCGATGCGGCCGCTCGTATAAGCTAATGGGAAGCCCTACAAAGAACTGGTCAAAATTGCTCAGCTACCGATTCGTTCGCCGCTCGATTGGGCAGCGTTCGACGAAAAATAGATAAATAGACGAAAAATAGATAAATTCATGATGAATGCGAGCGATGCTGCGGACAGCTCGTCGAAATCGACCACTATGGCGAGCGGCTAACAGGCTGCCCGACGTGCAACCGGTGGAAGCCTCAATGGCGAATGGTGCCGGCTTGCAGCAGACGACATTGTCGCGTTGCGCGCCGAACATCGGCTAAGCTCGCGACATTATCCGCGAGGCGGAAGCTGGTTCTAAGCTGGGCAAAACACAAACAACGTATTGACTTGCCCTGAGCGAAGGAAAAGTCTGCAAAAAGTGAGTCGTGGAAGTGCAGCGACATCAATACCTAATGGGAGGAAAACTATGGCGACGACAAGACGCACCGCGCGCAAGACGGCACGCACTGCCCGCAAGACTGGACGTAAGGTGGCGCGCGCTACTCGCAAGACGGGACGCAAGACGGCGCGCACTGTTCGCAAGACGGCACGCACTGCCCGCAAGACTGGACGCAAGGTGGCACGCACCGCCCGCAAGACGGGACGCAAGGTGGCGCGCACTGCCCGCAAGACGGGGCGCAAGGTGGCAACTGCCCGCAGAGCAAAAGCGACCCCTACATTGCCAACTGCTAGCTGACTAAGCGAAGAACCCCGGCCTTACCCGCCGGGGTTTTCCTTTTGTCGTCGGAAACTGCCGCACCAAGCTCCAGGGACCGCCGTCCGCTGATCCGAACCGACCATGGGTCGACATACCCGGCGAACTAGACGATGAGACTCGTATAAGATTCAGACCGAACTCCAAGCGGCGGTAGATCGCGCCGAGCATCGGCGTAAGCTCGCGAAGAAGACGCCTGGCGCCCCAAAAACCCGCGCAACCTGACGTTAGTTTGCGATCTTGACGACCGGCGGCTTCCAGGTGCCGTCGAGGATGGCGTGGTAGTGACTTTTGAGATCGCCGATGCCGGGGGTCTCGAACCGGGGCCATTAACAAAGTTACCGCCAGCCTAAGCAGATTTGCGATAGGCTCGCTGATCACACCCTGTATCACGTCCGTAGCAAGCAGCACGAAGGCAAACTCCACACCTTGGCTGAGCACGGAGCCGAGCCGCCGAGCGGTATCACTATTCAGCCCCCAACAGCGCTCGAGCAAATATGGGATGATGGCCCTGCTTGCTCTGAGGATGATCATGAGGCGCATGGTTGTGTCTCCCTCTTTTCGGAGCGCGGTCTCGACCGACCTTTTAACCCTTCTCCCTCTGTAATCACGTCGAACGAGGCTTCGTGAAATCGACACGTCTAACGAATTTTTTTGGGAGGTATTGCGGGGAGACAGCGATACCGCCCGCGGGAAACATCCCTACCCGGATGTGCCCGCTACAGCCGGGGTTCCTGGAAAGACTGCTTAGCGCGCGGTAGCCGTAGGCCTCGAGAATTTCAGAGTGTGCAGCCCGACCCGATGAAGCCTCTACCCAAGCCCGCGGCCGAGACACACTCTGAGGGGGCCCAAAAGAGGCGTCAGCGGTCGCGACGCTCCCGTTTCTCGCGGGACGCTAACCACCCAATACCGGACCCTCTAAATGTCCGCTTTGGGTCGAAAGCGGACTCTCTTCACAGCGTCACTCTATGTCCGCTTTGCCCCTGAAAGTGGACATTCACACCACCGGACAGCATGTCCGCAAAGTGCCATAAGCAGACTCTCTCACGCGCTTGCAAAGCAGCACCTCGGCGCAGCGACCAACGTGATCCAGTTAGAAGGCCAGCATTGCCCCCTGGTGTTCTAAAGCACGCCATGCGGAGACGGCAACCAGCAGTCTTGCGCTCCTAGCATGCGATGGTGGTCAATTGGACCGTGCAAACCACGATTGGCCAGCGCGCGCGAAAACAGATTTTGCGTTCAGTTGGCGCCGGCGTTCATTTCATCAGGGCCAGATTTCGCCAAAAGTTCTCCAGACTGTCCGTGCCGCCGAAAAGCGTGGTGAAGTTCGTTGAGTCCACGAGGACGATGTCGCCGGCGCGCTGCTCATTAGGCGCCACCCAGAGGAGACAATTGAACTCGGTGTTACCCGCTGCGGTGAAAGGATGCGGACGGTCTAGATCTATAGGCTGGCGTGCCAGCAGTTGCACCGACTTGCCGTTCTGGTCGGAAATTTCGTAGTGCGGCAGGTGGGGATGAAAATTGAGCGTAGGGACGTTTGCGAGGAGGCCGATCTTGTCAAGGTCCCTAAACGCATTGAGCGGGGCGATCTCATCCGTGCCTTTGGTACGTGCCGGACGAAGTCCCCACTTGTTGTGCACTGGCACGTCGAGCCCTTTCATCAACGAGCGGGTGTATTGCCCAAAGCGCTGCTGGCGCGGCACTAGGCGGTCTCCGTGGTGGCGGTATTCCATCTGGCGCTGGTTTAGGTCGTCCGTGAAGCCAACATCATGGTGCGGCGCGAGCAGGAGACATGTGCCTTCTCGCTTGAGCCATTCGCGGATAGCTAGGACCTCCTCCGGGGCGGCCTCCTGTTCGGAAAGCAGGTGATCCAGCCCGAACACTAGCAGGGTGTCGGTGTCCGCAAGTATCCGCTCGTCTATTGGGAGCTTGAAACCCGCTTGGTCGATGCGCTGGAATACGGCGACTGGATGCTCGGTCACCTCTCCTGCGATTTTCTGAAAGCTGAGTGTAGATCTGTGAAAGAGCTCAAGCGTGCCGGCGATTCCTTGAAGGAATTGTGCCGCACTCCACTCGGGCTTCTCATACTCCGGCCACAACACGTTGCGGACTTCGGTCATCGTCGAGAAGCGATTTTCCATCGCCGCGGGGTCCCGCTGGGACTCCCACGGGTAACTCCACGTCCAATAGATGCTCAGGCGGCGCTTGCCGGGCGTGTATTTGCGGGGAATGTGATTTTGGTTGTACGTGCGCGCTGGAGCCAGGGTGCTCATAGCTGTTCCCTTTCCTTTGACGTTCGATCTCAGAGCCTAGGCTATCGGGTATCGGTGAGTGCCGCGAGGTATCGAAGCGCCTTGAGACCAGGGAGGAAGAAATAGGCCCCGCCTCTGACCGTAGTGAAAGCCGGAAGGCCCGTGATTGTTTTGCGAATTGGACGCTTGGGAATCTTGAATTCGAGCGTGCCGTCCTGCGTGCCGATGATCGGATCGCGTTCGTTGCCAAGCTCATGGAAATTGCGGTCGTTCGCCCAGACATTTTGCGCGAACTCAAACTGGCGGATCAGGCTCGCACAGATCAGGAAGGCCGCGATGCCGCGGTCGGTGCCATCGTCTGGAGCATCTTCCGGCAAAGGCAAACCATAGGTGGCGCCGCGGCGAATCATGCGTCGCCGGTTTATGTTCGCTGCCGTGTCGCGGGGGTTCATGCGACGCATGTGCGACCCGAGCGGCACAGCGTATCCATGCGGATCCATCTCTTTGTAGTTGAAGTTGTTGTTTCGCTGCATGTCGGCCCCTAAGGCTGGATCTGCCTTATCCGGGGCTAGCACGAGTGGAGCGCCGCTCCTCCATCGACCCATGAGCTTTGCCGCCACGAGTTCCTGCTCCTCGGGCGTCTTGCCATGCTGGCGCAGAAAGTCACGAAACCTTCCGACATGCTCCTGGAGGCGCCGATAGGCCATATAGCTGCCATTTCGAGACAAGATTTCTGGTTGCGGTAGGTCTCCCGGCGGTCCCTTCTCGTCGGGGTAGCCAAGAATAAATTCTCCTGGCTTGAGTGGCTGCCCGGAGCCGGGCGTTGGTACGTCGTTAGTGCCTTCGATGACTGGCTGAGAGAGCCGGTCACGGTAACCGAAGTGGTCGTGTGCGGTATCAAATGGCGGGATCGCTAGGAGGTCCAGAGAGGATAGCACCTCAACGCCTTCGCAGTCCGCCAGGAGCCTTTGGTGCTCTGTAGTGCAACGCTCCCGCTCGCCTTCATTGCGGGCAAATAGAATGGCGATGGCGTGAAGATCCGAGCTGGCGAGTCCCCCTACCCAGTTGTCAGGATGATTCGCACCAGTGTCACCGAGGATTTCTGCGCGTGCGGCAATGCCTTGCTTGAACTCCTCCGGGAACGTGGCGAGCGATGTTTCGTCCACGCCTAGAGCCTTGAGCCCATTCCAAGTGAACGCCACCGTCACCCAGCGCTTGTCCTCATCGATCGAATCCAGAACATCCGCCGCTGACTGCACTGTCTTGAGAATCTCGTTCAGCCACGCCCGGCCGCCCGAAGCGCTGCGAAACGACAGAAACTCATATCGTCCGGTGAGTGCCGGAGTGCGCGTCAGCAGAATGTGCTGAATGTCGTCAAATTCGAGCATGTCGCTACCGAGGAGTGCCTTTCGTCCAGGCCCAAGCCACGATGTGCCACCCTTCAGCGAGGTTGCGTAGTGCAACGGTAAAGAAGGCGCCGGATTGCGTAATCTGCTTGCCGCCCACGTTGAACGTCATAGTCGCTGGAACAACCACATACGCGCTGTCATCAGTGACGTTGTTGTGCAGCGGCTCACCCACAGTGACGAAATAATCTGACGCACCATATTGCTTGCCTTCAATCAACACGTCTCGATACCAATCCTGAGCAGCTGTTGGCCCCTGCCACAGGTGTGGCGCCATGCCGTCCAGGATCGACCAGGGCACAGCGAAAGTCTCCGCCATCACCTTTGCGTCACCTTTGTTAAAGCCATCGATGTACTGGCGTACCGCCGCCATCGGATCTTTCGTGCTTATCTCGTCACTCCCTTCTTCGTTGGCGCTCGCAAACAGAAATGCCGATGATGCCCTGATGTCACTGCATCTGGTCGAGCATGTTGGAGAAGGCGGCCTTGAGCTTCAGCGCCTTCTTGATCTCGTCGGCACTCACGTAGGGATATTCCCCATATTCGAGGAAGCTCGGGACCTGATGCTCGCGGACAAACTTGACGAAATCCTCCGGCTTGGTTTTCCAATCTTTGGGAAAGCCTTCGAGGTTTTCGAAAACAGTATCAATGCCGGTGGCCGAGAAGAGAGCCACAGCGTCCTCGGTGTACTTGTCGAAGTCTGTGTCAAAGATGCCCTGATACATGAAGTAGGTCTCCCCGTTGATCGGAAAGAGGACCCAGCGCAGGTAGTGCAGCTTGAGCACGGCGAGACAGTCCGGCTGAGACGCTACGGTCTTCTCGATGTTTTTGGCATACTCGTAGAACACCTCCTCCCGACCGGGGATGATTTTCGCAAGAATCGAAAAGCCGTAGCAGGCTGGACTCTTGGGAAAGATCGGGCCGTATCTGCCCTGTTCCACCTTATCCTCGGCGAATCCTCCTTTGGGAATCGCCATCGCCGCCGGTTTTGTCCAGTCTTGCTGCTTCGATGCGTCAGACATAATCACGTGCCTTTCTTTGATCGGTGTCTGATTGCTGCTTCACTTCACGATCAACCATCTCGGTCACCTCGATCATCGCGCCGGGAACAGGAAGGTCATCCCAAGCCGGCCGCCGAAACCATGGGGACCCGTGTCGGGAGAGTCGATCCAATAGCGCACGCCGCCGACGATGCTGACTGGCTGTCCCCCAACCTTGACCACCTTGGAAACTAGGAAGTTGACCGGTGCCAACCATTCGCCAGTCTCCCAGTTGTAGGTATCTTCGCCCTGCAGCGTAAAGGTCCACGCCCGCGATGTCGTATAGGCGAGGACGGGCTGCAGGAATGTTTCGTTGACATCGGCGCGGTCGGCGTCGCCAGCGAAAGACCAGTTGTGCCAGGCGAGAATGCCCACCGTCCAGCCACTGCCCTGCCAGACGACAACCCCGGTCGGACCTGCGCCCCATTTCCCGGCGCCAAGCAGTTCATCGGTTCCGGTCGGCAGCAGAAAGATTGGCCCCGCTCCCAAGGTGAAGCCATTGAATGTTCGGCTTGGCGAAAAATAGAGTCCTTCCGTCGTGTCGCGCAGACCGGACTGCGAACCGGAGCCGGGGAAGAGGCCGTTCTGGCTAAACATTACGGGAAGGATTGTTCGCGAGATCACATGCCAATCGGGATTGAGGTCGAACGGTACCACTGGTTGGATGTTCACGAACCATTGTGAACCCTCTCTCTCCGAACCGACTTCCCCGTTGTAGTTACCGAAGAACGGTACGCTGATGAGGGCGGCGAGCGGGTTGGCGAGCTCTTCGGCCAGAGCTTTGCTGTCATCCTGCGCAAGCGCGGCTCCACCCCACCCAAAGAGTGAGGCAACCACGGCTGAAGCAACTAGCACACGCTTCGGGTCGGCCTTAGGCGGCCCGTTGGCTAAATTCGAGGCGGTCACGGCCCCACCCATTCTCTGGCCATCAAGCAAGCACTATGTAAGGCTCGAGTCGACCATTTAATGGCTCGTATAATCGACTGGGGTGCAGCGGAGCTGGCCGCCGCGTGCTTATCTTCCGATAGAGGAAGAAGGGGGATTCATTGCGCGCCTTTTTCACATTTGCAATCGTCGTCACCATGGTGGCGGTCGACTTGGAGGGTGCTTTTGGCATCACGAGCAGGCGGTGCAGACGCAACCTCTCAAATAGGCGAATACCTCAATCTCTCCATTTCGCAGTTGCATTACTCGGTCGAGTCTCTCGACCGGGTTTTTCCATGCTTACCTGATCTACGAGCAATTTATGAATGGACCCAAGCGGCCTCGGGACGAGCCTCCCGGGGCTTTTTGCGAGAGCAATATTGCCACACGGCGTAATCAATGCACGATCGTGACCAATGAACCCACCACCACCCAGGTTCGATACAAAACGTTGGACAAATACGCCACGAGGGATGAGGCCAAAGCAGCTTTGGACTCCATGATCGGACAGGCCTGGCCAAAACTGTGACTGTACCCGTGCAAAAATCGCCCGGTTCTGAGTGCAAACGCCTACATGCCATAGCGCACACTGTGTAGGCTCGGCGGACATGGCGGGTGGTGGTTCTGGGACGTGGACCTCAATAGCCGCTGAATGCTCGCTGCAGCAAGCTAGCCATTACGGTGCGGCCGCGGATGGGCTTTGACGTTACGGGCTTGACACGGGTTGATTGTTTCGAAGAGCGAATGGTGTTCGCGTAACGCTTGACCGGAATGGCTTTCGCGTAACGCTTGACCGGAACGGCGTTCGCGTACCGCTTAACTGGAACCGAGACCTGGTCAATGGGGCTTCGCCCTTGCGCTTCTTGCGACGCGATTTTGGTCTGCTCGGAATCACTAATCGCGCCTAGGTATTTTCGATAGATCCAGCCCGTTTTCGAGGTGCTTGGTTCGATAATTTCGAACCAGTCGTGCTGATAGCGGGTGGCGCGGAGCGGTGTTCCAACCGGGTAAAAATGGCTGGTCGGAGTGTCAACCGAAGGACCGGTATGAACCCTGGCGGGAAGTAACACCATCACCCAAGTCGATTCATGGTAGGGCGTTTCAGGCAAAACTGCAGCAGCAGGCTTTTCAATTGTCGCCAGCGGCTTGTTCGGAACTTCATTGGAAGGGTGAACCGAGCTCGTCTGCTTTGTGCGCGAGCTAGAGTCCTCATGAATTTCCTCGCGGTTGGCAACAGAGGTTGGAATCTTTAATGCAACACGCGACCTGCCGAGGTCATACACAATAGGCGACGCGATATATGACGCGACGGCGACATATGACGCGACGACAAGACACGGTACTAGCGCGAGCCTGTTCACGGCATCGTTTCACTGACTCCCCCGTCCTGAAAATGCCTAAGCGGAGCTCGAGTCATGCGCCCACTTGTCAGTGGCCGCGCCAGGCGTGACTTAAGGCCTCATCACGCCAGCAAGCGTGGTCAAACGCTCGCTCGAAAATCGGCCGGGGAGGTTAAGCCTCCCCAGCCCTGTTTCAGGGGCATTTCATCCCTTAACGCAACGGCCACCCACTGTATGCATTCCGACCGCACATCTGGCGGCGTTCCGGCGGGCAGCAGTACGAATGCAGGTGCCATTGACCATGTGATAACCGGCACCGCATGCATGGCGGACTTGCGTAATCATACCGTCCGACTGATGAAGCGGCGCAGGCGACATGGCCTGCGCAGAAGTTGCGACGGCCAAGGCAAAAACTACAGCGACCAGCCTGATCATGGCTTTTCTCCCATGTGAACCTTCAAGAAGAGATTTTCCTGAAGAATGATAAGCAGGAAAGCGTAATGGAAAGCCCTGCAAAGAACTGGTCAAAATTGCTCACCCACCGATCATTCGCCCGTCGGAATCCTTTGTGATGCCGGGAGTCACATGCAAAACCATGTTGAAT
>Ga0070688_100001919_pt1 | contig 10444 bp, 8 predicted proteins | sample KBSS13HmetaG_FD_64679 | JGI IMG/M metagenome (GOLD analysis project Ga0070688, IMG submission 64679) | Switchgrass rhizosphere microbial communities from Kellogg Biological Station, Michigan, USA - KBS S1-3H metaG | ecosystem: Host-associated > Plants > Roots > Rhizosphere ...
TTCGCGAGCTCGTCCTGGAGCGCCTCCAGGGAGCCGGCGACATCGGCCTTGAGGACGATGTTGAGCTCTTTGATCTCGCCCTCCTGGGCACGGGCGAAGACCTCATCGAGGCTGACCTTGCGGCCCTGGCGGCGGGCCAGCGCCTCAGTTTTGAGCCGGTGGGCGCGCTCCCCGGCCATCTGGCGGGCCTGGCGGTCGCCGTCGACGGTCTGTACGAACTCGCCGGCGTCGGCGACGCCGTCAAAGCCGAGCACCTCTACCGGCATCCCGGGCACCGCCTCGGACACGGCGGTGCCGGTGAAGTCCTGCATCGCCCGGACGCGCCCCCATTGCGGTCCGGCTACCAGCGAGTCGCCGACCCGCAGGGTGCCTCGCTCGACCAGCACGGTGACGACGGGGCCGCGACCGGGGTCGAGTTGGGACTCGATCACGTGGCCCGAGGCCTCGGTGTTCGGGTTGGCCGCGAGCTCCTCCAACTCGGTGACGAGGAGGATCATGTCGAGCAGGTTGTCGAGACCCTCCCTGGTCTTCGCCGAGACCTCGCAGAAGACGGTGTCGCCGCCCCAGTCCTCGGGGGTGATCTCCATCTGGGCGAGCTCGCCCTTGACTTTTTCCGGGTTGGCGCCCTCTTTGTCGATCTTGTTGACGGCGATCAGCATCGGCACGTCGGCGGCGCGGGCGTGGTCGATCGCCTCCCTGGTCTGCGGCATGACGCCGTCGTCCGCGGCGACGACGACGACGACCACGTCGGTGACCTTGGCGCCGCGGGCGCGCATCGCCGTGAAGGCGGCGTGGCCGGGCGTGTCGAGGAAGGTGATCGTCTTCTCGTCGTGGTGGACCTGGTATGCGCCGATGTGCTGGGTGATGCCGCCGGCCTCGCCCGCGGCAACCTCGGTCTCGCGGATCGCGTCCAGCAGCGAGGTCTTGCCGTGGTCGACGTGACCCATGATCGTCACCACCGGCGGCCGGTCGACCAGGTCCTCCTCGGCGTCGGAGAACTCGGGCTCCTCGGGCTCCTCGTCGGCGGCGTGGACGATCTCGACCTTGCGGTCGTACTCGTCGGCGATCGCCTTCACAGAGTCATCCGTAAGGGTCTGCGTGAGCGTCGCCATCTCGCCCATCATCATCAGTTTTTTGATCACCTCAGCCGGGGCCAGACCGAGCGATTCGGCGACTTCGCGGACGGTGGCGCCGGAGTTGACCTTGGTCGCCTCGGGCTCGGCGGGCGTCTCCGGTTTCGACGGCGGCTCCTCGAGCAGCGGCCGACGGCGGCGACCACCGCGGCGTCGCGGCGGGCGCTGCGGCGGCGGCCCACCCGGCTGCTCGCGCCGGGAAGCCTGCGAGTCGATCACCACGCGGCGTTTTTTCGAGGCCGCACCGCCGCCCCCGCCGCCGCCCTGCTGGGAGCCGGCCGCTCGCACGGGCTTGGTCGAAGCGCCGCTGCCTTTGGCAGCGACCGGTTTGGCCGCGGGTTTCGGTGCCGCGGCCACTTGGCCGTCTTTCGGCGCGGCTTTGGCGGCCTCGGCGCCGCCGTTGCCCTTGGCGGCCGAGATTGCCTTCAGCGCGTCGGCCTCCTCGACACTGGAGGCGGCCGCTTTGGCCTCCACCCCGGCCGCCTTCAGGGCAGCGAGCAGCTCCTTCGAGCTGACGCCCTGCGCTTTCGCGATCTCGTGAACCCGTTTCTTTGCCACTAAGCCTGCTCCGCCTCCTCGGTGACCTCAGGTGGGGCTCCGTTCTCGGACGCGGCCGCCTCCGGGTCCTCGCCGAGGGTCTCACCCTCGACTTCCTCGGCTTCGGTCGCCTCCTGCTGGATGTCCTCTTCGATTGCTTCCTCGGTCGCGACCTCGTCGGCGGTCTCCTCCGCGGGCGCCTCGGCCTCCTCGGCAGGGGCCTCCTCTGCGGGCTCGACGAATTCGGCTGCCGCCCGGTTGACGATCTCTTCGACCTGGCCTTCGTCGGCGTCGGGGTCGGCGAGGATCTCCACCTCGGTCTCGGAGACGTTGGCCAGCACCGCCACCTGGCTGGTCTCGAAGCGGGTGAGCGCCTGGTGCTGCGGCAGGCCGCAGTAGGTCGAGCCCGGCAGCGCCGCGTTGGGGCAGCGGCGGCCGGTCGTCATCACCGCCATGCAGCGGCCGTCGAAGGCTTCTTCGCCCTCCGCCTCGACCTCGTGTTCTTCGGAGGCGAACTCGGTCTCGGACTTGATGTCGACGCGCCAGCCGGTGAGGCGGGCGGCGAGGCGGGCGTTCTGGCCATCGCGGCCGATCGCCAGCGAGAGCTGGTCGTCGGGGACGATCACCGTCGCCTGGCGCTCGTCGTCGTCGACGATCACCTCGCGGACACGGGCCGGCGAGAGGGCTTTGGCGACGAAGCGGGCGGGCTCGTCGTTGTGGGGGATGATGTCGATCTTCTCGCCGCGGAGCTCGGAGACGACCATCCGCACGCGGGAGCCGCGGGGGCCGACGCAGGCGCCGACCGGGTCGACCCCGTCGGCGTGGGAGACGACGGCGATCTTCGAGCGGTAGCCGGGCTCGCGGGCGACGCCGACGATTTCGACCAGCTTGTCGGCGATCTCCGGCACCTCGAGCTCGAACAGGCTTTTGATCAGCTCCGGGCTGCGCCGGGAGACGACGATCGCCGGCCCTTTGGTCGAGTCGGAGACGTCGGTGATCACGGCCTTGACCCGCATCCCGTGGTCGTAGCGCTCGTTATAGACCTGCTCGGACTTCGGCAGGAGGGCCTCGACCCGCTCGCGCAGCTGGACCAGCGTGTAGCGCTTGTCGGACTGCTGGATGATCCCGGTGATCAGCTCGCCGACCCGGTCCTGGTACTCGTCGTACATCATCTGCCGCTCCGCCTCGCGGATCCGCTGCAGGATCACCTGCTTGGCGGTCTGGGCGGCGATCCGGCCGAAGTCGTCGGGGGTAACGTCCTTGGTCTCGATCTGGTCCTCGTAGGGAGCGATCATCTCCGGGTCGAGCTCGGGGTCCTCGGGCTCTTTCAGTTCGCCGGTCTCCGGGTCGACTTCAGGCTCCTCCTGCTGCTCGGCGGCTTCGGCCAGCAGCTTCTCCTCCAGCTCCGGCGGCAGGATCAGCTCGAAGACGCGGAAGTCCCCGGTCTCGTGGTCGAGGTCGACGCGGGCGTATTTCGCCGCACCCGGAGTCTTCTTGTAGGCCGAGAGGAGGGCGTCCTCGAGGGCGTCCATCAGCTTGTCGGCCGAAATCCCCTTCTCCTGCTCCAGTGCTTTGACGGCGTCGACGATCTCTTTGGTCACTGCGGGGACTCCTTGCTTTCGGAAGCGGTGGCGGTGCGACGGTACTTCGGGCCAGGCGACGAGACCTCGAGCGAATAATCGACCAGCAGGTGCTTCAGGTGCTTCGTGACTCTTTCGCAAAGTGCGAGGTCGACCCCGTCCGGGTGGTCGATGAAAAGCCGCAGGGCGTCGTTCCTCGGTTTCTCGAGGGCGACTAGGTCGATATCTGAATCCAGCTCGGAAAGCTCCTGCTGGAGGTCTTGCTCGGTGGGGTCGGTCATGCCTGGAAAGTTGGGGTGTGGGCGTAAAAAAAGTGGGCCAGGCCCACTTCTCGACACGCATAGGGACAAAAAAGCTTGGAGCCAGTATAGCCCGCTCAGCCTGCCGGCTGACTCTGTTTGTCCCGCAAGCGACCGACTTCGTCGAGAATCGCCTCGGCGACCGCGTCCTTGGAGTCGATCGGGACCTCGGTTGCCGTCTCGGCTCCGATCAGGGTGACCGCGTTGCGCTCGCTCTCGAAACCGATCTCCGGGTTGGAGACGTCGTTCAAGACGATCAGGTCGGCGCCCTTGCGCTGCAGCTTGCCGCGCGCCCGCTCGACCGCCTCCCCCCCGTGCTCGGCGGCGAAGCCGACCACCGTCTGCCCCTCGCGGCGCCCGGCGGAGAGGCCGGCGAGGATGTCCTCGGTCGGCTCCAGTGAGAGCTCCAGTGAGCCCGCGCGCCGCAGCTTGCCCGCGGCCGGGTCGCTGACGCGGAAGTCGGCGGGCGCAGCCGCCATCAAGAGGACATGCGCCGCCTCGAACTCGCGGGAGGCGATCTGCGCCAGCTCGTTCGCGGTCTCGACGTCGAGGCGGCGGACCCCGGCCGGTGAGGGCAGGGAGACGTTGGCGGCGATCAGGGTCACCTCTGCGCCCCGCCTTGCCGCGGCGGACGCCAGGGCGATCCCCATCCTGCCGCTGGAGCGGTTGCCGATGAAGCGGACAGGGTCGATCGGCTCGCGGGTGCCGCCGGCGGTGACGAGGACGCGCAACCCGTCCCAGGGCTTCTCCCCGGCGGGCAGCGCCGCCCCGATCCGGGCCAGCAGCTGCTCGGGATCGGGCAGGCGGCCACGCCCGTACTCGCCGCGGGAGGCGAGCTTGCCCTCGTCGGGCTCGATCACCTCGATCCCGCGCCCGCGCAAGGTCTCGAGGTTGGCTTGGGTCGCCGCGTCGGCGTACATACGGTCGTTCATCGCCGGCGCCACCAGCCGCGGCGCCGTGCAGGCGAGGAAGGAGGTGGTCAGCATCGAATCGGCGGCGCCGCTCGCCAGCTTGGCGACCGTGTTCGCCGAGGCCGGCGCGACGAGGTAGGCGTCGCAGCGGCTCGCCAGCTCGAGGTGTCCGATCGGGTCGTGGCCCGCCTGCTCCTCACCGGGGAAGGCGCCGCGCATCGGGTCGCGCTCGAACTCGGAGATCAGCACCGGCGCCCCGACGATGCCCTCGAAGGAGGCGGCGCCGACGAAGCGGGTCGCTGTCTCGGTCATCAGCACGCGGACGCCGTGGCCCGCGAGCGTCGCCAGCCGTGCCAGCTCAAGGGCCTTGTAGGCGGCGATGCCGCCGCTGACGCCTAGGAGGATCCGGGCCATGGACCCCTAATGAAAGCGCCCCGCGAGGGGCGGGGCGCTGTGACTGCTAGCTGCGGTACTCGTATTTCAGTTTGCCCTCGGCGAGCTCTTCGAGCGACATCGAGAGGTAATTCCTCTCGGCGTTGGTCTCGACCATCGGCGGCGGGTACTCCCCGAAGCCGCCCTCACCGAGGTTGTGGAAGTAACTGTTGATCTGGCGAGCGCGCTTGGCCGATACGACGACGGCGGCGTAATGAGAATCAGCGTGCTCCAGAAGCTTGTCTACGCGTGGTTTGATCATTCGGCGGTCGAGTCTAGCTCACGGCGGACGATGCCCACGAGGTCGGCGGCGGCGCGCTCGACTTCGTCGTTGACGACGCAGTGGTCGAAGTCGCCCTGCACGGCCAACTCCTGCTCGGCCACCTTGAGGCGCTCGTCGATCGCCTCCTGCGAATCGGTTCCCCGGCCCGAGAGCCGCTCGCGCAGGACCGCCGGGGCGGGCGGGGCGATGAAGATCTGCACCGACTCCAGCTCCGCGGCCCGTACCTGCTGGGCGCCCTGGACCTCGATCTCCAGAACCACCGAATGCCCCGCCGCCAGCCGCCTTTCGACCTCGCTGCGCAGGGTCCCGTAGCGGTTGCCGCTGTAGGTGGCGAACTCGAGAAAATCGCCTTCCTCTTTGCGCTGCTCGAACTGCTCTGGGGTGAGGAAGTGGTAGTCGCGGCCGTCGACCTCCCCCTCCCGCGGCGCCCGGGTGGTGGCTGAGACCGAGAGCTCGAGGTCGGGAACCGCCTTCAGCAGCTCCTTGATGAGGGTGCCCTTGCCGACCCCCGAGGGACCGGTGATGACGAAGACTTTGCTGGCCATGCGGCCGGGGATGATGACCGCCGGGGCGGTCGGCAACTAGCGGCGGAGCTGGGAGATCAGCTCGGCACGCTGGCGCTCGGAGAGGCCGCCGATCGTCTTCGACGGCGAGATCCGGCACTGGTTGAGGATCCGGTTCGTCTTCACGCGGCCGTACTTCGGCACCGCCAGCAGCATGTCGAAGACCTTGGCGGTGAGGACGTACTCGGGCGGGTCGAGCAGAATCGTTTGGATACTCGCACGGTTCGCCTTCAGGTCCTTCTTCAGTTTTGCGCGGGCGGTACGGATGTCGTTGGCCCGCTTGAGGGCCTCCATCCTCTGGTCGAGGGATCGTTCGGGCGCCGCGAGCGAAGAAGATTTGACTGAAGAGGCCGTCATGTGCGCGGCGAGTATAGCCGCGGCTCGGGGGCGTGCAAGGTGACTACGGCGAAAACCCCCAAAATTCGTCTCGACCTCTAGTCGAGGTGGAGGGCTCGCACGCGTGGCTGCGATTGCGAAACGGTGGTTTCCAGCCCTTTCGCCACTCGCGTCCCCGCCCCCGGGTCGCGAAAGCTCTCGGTGCCGACCGCCACCACGGTCGCACCCGCGGCGATGAATTCGGCTGCGTCGGCGGCAGTGGAGATCCCTCCCATTCCGATCAGCGGGACCTCGACCGCGGCCCGGACCGCGCGCAGCTGCTGCAGGGCAATCGGCCGCACCGCCGGCCCGGAGAGGCCGCCGTGCCCGGCGGCGATCGCCGGCTCGCCGCTCGCCGGGTCGACGGCGCTCGCCTTGAGGGTGTTGATCAGGGAAACCGCGTCCGCTCCCCCCTCCTCGGCGGCCAGCGCGACCGCCTCCGGGTTGGCGACGTTGGGGGTGAGCTTGACGATCAGCGGCTTCCCGGTTAGGGGCCGCAGCACTTCCAGCAGCGCCTCGGTCTCGCTCGGCTGCTCGCCGACGATCAGGCCCGAGTGCACATTGGGGCAGGAGACGTTGAGCTCGATCGCGGCCACCTCGTCGCGCTCGGCCACGCGCTCGATCATGCGCGCGAAGTCCTCGCGGTTCGTCGCCATCGCCGAGACGATCAGCGGCACCGGCAGCTCGGCCAGCTGCGGCAGGTCCTCCGCGAGAAAGCCCTCGAGGCCCTTGTTCGGCAGCCCGATCGAGTTGATCATCCCCGCCGGGGTCTCCCAGATCCGCCGCGGCTGGTTGCCGACCCGGGGCTCGGGGGTGATCGTCTTCGAGACGAAGGCCGAGAAGGGGAACTCGGCGAGCAGCGCGTCGCCGAAGACCCTGCGGGCGGCGATCGCGTCGTAGGTGCCGGAGGCGTTGATCACCGGGTGGGCGAGCTCGATGCCACAGAAGTCAGGCATGGGCCACCTCGAGGACGGCGTCGCCCCGCAGCACGGGGCCGTCCACGCAGAGGCGGATGTAGCCGCCGTCGGACTTCGGCACCGCGCAGCCGAAGCAGGCGCCGAAGCCGCACGCCATAGGCGACTCCATCGCCAACTCGCAGGCGACGTCGTGCTGGGCGCAGAGCGCCCGCACCGCCTCCAGCATCGCCGGCGGGCCGCAGGAGTAGACGACGGCGCTGGCGGCGTCGTCGCCCGCCAGCATCGTCGCCAGCAGGTCGGTGACGTAGCCCCGGTGGCCCGCGTGGCCGTCCTCGCTGGTGAGGCGGACGTCGGGGCAGAGGCTGCCGCCGGCGCAGAAGAGCTCCTCGAGGCCGCCGGAGTGAGCCTCGTTGCGGAAGCCGAGAAGGACGCGCAGGGGGATGCCCCTCTCGACCAGGTGTCGGCGCCAGATCGCCATCGGGGCGATGCCGATGCCGCCGCCGACGAGGATCGCCCCGGCGGCGTCCGGGTTGACCTGCGTGGGGGTCGAGAAGGAGTTGCCGAGCGGGCCGGTCACCCAGACGCGCTCGCCCGGCTCGAGGCAGCAGAGCCGCTCGGTGCCCGGGCCGACGTCCTCGACGAGGAAGTCCAGCCGCACGCCTTCGCCTGCCGGCACCGCCTCGGCGACCGAGATCGCCCGCGGCAGGAACGGCCGCCCTCCGCTCTCCCCCCAGCCGCTCTCGGCGGCGAGCATGTAGAACTGGCCGGGCTCGGGGGGCGGCCCCTCGCGGTCGCGCAGGGAGAAGATCCGGTAGCCGCCGCTCGCCGCGTCGGCGGTGACCTCGCAGGCGCGGCGGCCGAAGGGGGCGCTCATCGCGGTTGCGCCGCCCTCACCGTTCCCTCGTGGATCTCCTGCAGCGAGCGGACCTCGGCGTCGACCTCCTTGCCGGCGGCGATCGCACGGGCGGCGGCGGTGGCGCCGGTCATCGTCGTCACGCAGGGGATGCCGTGGCGGACGGCGGCGGTGCGGATCTCGTAGCCGTCGGTGCGGGCGCCGGAGCCGGTCGGGGTGTTGATCACCAGGTCGCATTCGCTCTTGCGGATCAGGTCGAGGACGTGGGGCGAGCCTTCCTGCAGCTTGTTGATCCGCCGCACCGGCACCCCCATCCGCTCGATCGCCTGGGCGGTGCCGCCGGTCGCGATCACCTCGAAGCCGAGGTCGTGGAAGCGGGTCGCAAGCTGCGTCGCCGCCGCCTTGTCGGTGTCGGTGACGGTGATGAAGACCGCGCCCGCTTCCGGCAGCCGCACCCCGGCCGCCGCCTGCGCCTTGCCGAAGGCGGTCGGGAAGTCGGCGGCGATCCCCATCACCTCGCCGGTGCTCTTCATCTCCGGGCCGAGGACCGAGTCGGCGCCCGCGAAGCGGGCGAATGGCAGCACCGCCTCCTTGACGCTGACGTGCTCCAGCGGGCCCTGCGGCAGCTCCTGGTCGGCCAGCTTCTCCCCCAGCATCAGCTTGCAGGCGAGCTTTGCCAGCGGCACCCCGATCGCCTTGGAGACGAAGGGGACGGTGCGGGAGGCGCGCGGATTGGCCTCGATCACGTAGAGGTCGCCGCCAGCGACCCCGTACTGGATGTTGATCAGGCCGACGACGCCGAGCTCGAGCGCGATCCGCTCGCTGGTCGCGCGGATCTTCTCCAGCATCTCCTCGCCGAGGCTGAGCGGCGGGATCACGCAGGCCGAGTCGCCGGAGTGGACCCCGGCCTCCTCGACGTGCTGCATGATCCCGGCGACGTAGACGTCGGTGCCGTCGCCGAGCGCGTCGACGTCGACCTCGATCGCGTTCTCGAGGAAGCGGTCGAGCAGCAGCGGGTGCTCGGGATCGGCCTTGACGTACCTGGCGAGGTAGGTCTCGAGGTCCTCGGTCGAGTAACAGATCTCCATCGCCCGGCCGCCGAGGACGTAGGAGGGCCGGACCAGCAGCGGGAAGCCGACCCTTTCCGCCACCGCGGTGGCCTCCTCGGCCGAGTAGGCGGTGCCGTAGGGCGGCGCCTTCACCCCGAGCCGCTCCAGCAGCTCGCCGAAGCGGCCGCGGTCCTCGGCGAGGTCGATCGCGTCGACCGGCGTACCCAGCAGCGGCACCCCGGCTTCTTCGAGGGTGCGCGCCAGCTTCAGCGGCGTCTGGCCGCCGAACTGGACGATCACGCCCTCCGGCCGCTCCTGCTCGCAGACCGCGAGCACGTCCTCTGCGGTCAGCGGCTCGAAGTAGAGGCGGTTCGAGGTGTCGTAGTCGGTGGAGACGGTCTCCGGGTTGCAGTTGACCATCACCGCGTCGCGACCGAGCTCGCGCGCGGTCATCGCGGCGTGGACGCAGCAGTAGTCGAACTCGATCCCCTGGCCGATCCGGTTCGGGCCGGCGCCGAGGATGACCACCGAGTCCTTCTCGCCGCGGCGGATCTCGTTCGCCGGTGGAGTGCCGTCGTGGCGGGGGCGCTCGTGGCCGGAGTAGTAGTACGGCGTCGCCGCCTCGAACTCGGCAGCGCAGGTGTCGACCGCCTTGTAGGTGCGGACGAGGCCGTCGGTGCCGTCGCCTTCGGTGGCGAGCGCCTGCAGCTCGCGCAGGAACCAGCGGTCGACCATGCAGGCCTCGTGGACCGCCTCGACGTCGAGGCCGCGCCCGAAGGCGGCGAGGACGAGGTCGAAGCGCTCGGCGCTCGGCTTCGCGATCGCCGCCAGCAGGTCCTCGTCGCTCTCCGGGATCTCGGGCGTCGAGTCGAGCTCGCGCGAGCGCATCGCCTTGGCGAAAGACTCGCGGAAGGTGCGGCCGATCGCCATCGCCTCGCCGACGCTCTGCATGTAGGTGGAGAGCCGCCCCTCCGAGCCGGGGAACTTCTCGAAGGCAAAGCGCGGGATCTTGGTGACGACGTAGTCGATCGTCGGCTCGAAGGAGGCGGGCGTGGCGCGAGTGATGTCGTTGGGGATCTCCTCCAGCGCGTAGCCGACCGCCAACTTTGCGGCCATCTTCGCGATCGGGAACCCGGTCGCCTTCGAGGCCAGCGCCGAGGAGCGGGAGACGCGCGGGTTCATCTCGATGACGACGATCTCGCCGTCCTCGGGGTTGACCGCGAACTGGACGTTGGAGCCGCCGGTCTCGACCCCGATCGCCCGGATCACCTTGATCGCCTGGTCGCGGAGGTCCTGGTAGAGCGGGTCGGGGAGCGTCTGCGCCGGGGCGACGGTGACCGAGTCGCCCGTGTGGACGCCCATCGGGTCGACGTTCTCGATCGAGCAGATGATGACCACGTTGTCGTTGCGGTCGCGCATCACCTCGAGCTCGAACTCGCCCCAGCCGATCACCGACTCCTCGACCAGGACCTGGTTGATCGGGCTGGCGGCGAGGCCCTCGGAGACGACCTG
>Ga0070688_100001923_pt1 | contig 10439 bp, 9 predicted proteins | sample KBSS13HmetaG_FD_64679 | JGI IMG/M metagenome (GOLD analysis project Ga0070688, IMG submission 64679) | Switchgrass rhizosphere microbial communities from Kellogg Biological Station, Michigan, USA - KBS S1-3H metaG | ecosystem: Host-associated > Plants > Roots > Rhizosphere ...
CGAAGCTCTGGACTGCAGACCGGCGACTCGCCGCTGTGGTGCGGGTCCTCCGTCTCGAGTGATGAACGACGGTGAACGCCGTGGAACTCGCCGCGTACACCCGCGCGCATCGTAGTTACCTCGAGCAGCTGAAGCGAGAGGCTTCGGTATTCTGCCGGTGGCCGCGCGCCGGCCGATGGTCGTCTCGCTCCACCGCGGTGGTCGTCACCGACCACCCAAATCATGATTGTCGTCCACACGTAGTCCAATACCGCCCAAACACCAGGCAAAATGGCGATCGTGGAGGGACCAGAGACCAGCACGAGACAACAGAAGCTACGACCCCTGCTAAATCTGCAAAACCTCCATCCCCGGTTCAAATCCGGGCGGCGCCTCCAAATTCTCAGTGCAAATTCGATCATTTGTGCGCCGATGGCATAAGAGGACGCGCCCCAAATGGACGTCAATGGACTACAAACCGCGCTCGCGCGCCAAGCCCGCCCTCTTAAGCCACTGAATCCATTGGCACTGCCGCGTGAAGATTTTGAAAGGGTGGAGATTTGCCGGACCTCCCCCTCTGAAGGATCAGTTCACCAAATTGACCGTGCTCAGGTCGGCGATGTCGAAGATTGCGAACGGGCTCTTTGTCGTCCGCTCGACAGCTTGCCAACCAGCCAGGCTCGGGCGGCGCGCCAGTCACGCTTCACCGTAATCACCGAGACGGCAAGCGCTTCGGCGACTTCCCCTTCGCTAAGACCGCCAAAGAAGCGTAGCTCGACGACGCGCGCGGCGCGTGGATCGGCTTTCTCCAACTTGGCCAGAACGTCGGAGTGCAAGGAGATCTTCGCTGCGCGCGACTGGATTCCAGCCGTCAACGGCTGACAGACTGACGCGCTGCTGCACGCCTCCTCGTTTATCGGCCACCCGCGCTCGCGCGTGGTCGATGAGGATCCTCCTCATCGTCTGTGCGGCGACGGCAAAGAAGTGGGCGCGGTCGTTGTAGGTGATGGGCTGCGCACCCAGCATGCGCAGGCAGAGCTCGTTGACCAGCGCGTTCGGTTCGAGTGTGTGATCGACGCGCTCATGGTGAAGGAAACGCGCGGCGATCTGTTGTAACTCAGGATGCACAAGGGCAAATAGCCGGTCACGGGCGGTGTCGTCACCGCGGCGCCAGTCGCCGAGCCATCGCGTGATCTGCTGCGAAAGCGGCGTGGATTCCACCGTGCCGCCGATGATACTGGGACGCAGACTTCTTCGCCATCGGGCGTACAGGGTTCTTGCTGCCGTTAACCACATCATTGGGCTTAGCGTCAAATCGACGAGGTGCGTATCAAACCGGGCGGCGGCGTGCGGCGAAGGCCAAGTGCAGGGCTGTCCGGCCAGCCGGGCGTATGATCGCGGCCGTCCACCGGAGCAGGCCGTATCGGGTCTGATACGAGATCAGGCAAGCGTGCGCTATAGAGACTAGACAGCGGCTCCCACGACTTCCGTATGCCTGAGCTTCCTTCACTCGAAACGGTCAGCCCGGACGACTTCCGGCGAATCAGGCAGGTATTTGAATCCGCCCTAAGCCGTCCCGAGTCCGAACGGCGCGCATATGTCGTCCAAGCGTGCGGCACCGACACTCTGGTTCTCAAGGAAGTCGAGCGCATGCTCGCGGCCGAAGCCGAACATGACGGCCTGTTCGATCGTGGCGACCTGGCCGGGACGCCGCGACTGCATGAGGGGCTCGCGACGCAGTGCTCGTCGTGTCATGCGATGCTCGGCGCCACCGACCGTTTCTGCCGGGCGTGCGGGACGCCCGCGCGTGCACTCCAGGGCGATGAAGGCCGGTTCAGAGCCGGGGCGCTCTTCGCCAACCGCTTCCGAATCATCGCGCGACTCGGTCGCGGCGGGATGGGGGAAGTGTACCGCGCCGACGATCTGGAACTCGGGCAGCCAGTCGCGCTGAAGTTTCTCAGGGGTCCAGCGAAAGCCGGACAGCACGCGCGGGCGGTGGAATTCGATGAGCGTGCGCGTGCGCGGCTGCGCAGCGAGGTGCGCCTCGCGCGTCAACTCGCGCACCCCAACGTCTGCCGCGTCTACGACATCGGCGGGGCGCACGGCGAGCTGTATCTGTCGATGGAGTACGTCGACGGGGAGGATCTGGCGGCACTGCTGAAGCGCATCGGCCGGGTGCCGATCGACAAAGGGATCGAGATCGCGCGGAAGCTCTGCGCGGGCCTTGCCGCTGCCCATGCGAAGGGCGTCCTGCATCGCGACTTCAAGCCCGCGAACATCATGATCGACAGCCACGGTGAAGTCCGCATCATGGACTTTGGGCTGGCCGCGATCGCCGATCAGCTCGACACGAGTGATGCGCGCAGCGGCACACCGGCGTACATGGCGCCGGAACAACTGGCGGGGAAGGAGGCGACTAGACAGAGCGACGTGTACGCGCTCGGCCTCGTCCTGTATGAGCTGTTCACCGGCAAGCCGCCGTTCGCAGGGAGAGATCTTCAGGAGCTCCAACGTCAACGCGCGGAGACACCGAAGACGACGCCATCGACGTTGATTCCCGACATCAGTCCCCGGCTCGAGAGCGCCATCCTCAGATGCCTTGAGCCCGAGCCGACCCTTCGGCCGGCGTCCGCATTGCAGGTCGCGGTGTCGCTGCCGGGTGGCGACCCGTTGGCGGAAGCGCTTGCTGCAGGAGAGACGCCGTCCCCTGACCTCCTGGCCGCCTCCGGCCCAAGAGAAGCGCTTCGACAGCAGACCGCCATCGCGCTGCTTGCGTGTGTTGCGGCGCTGTTCGTGATGGCAATCGTTCTTGCGCCGCGGGCACAGACAGTGGCGCGACTGCCGCTGAGGCATCCACCGGAGGTGCTAACCGAAAAAGCGCGTGAGGTCGTGCGAGCGCTCGGATACACAGAGGATCCGGTGGACTCGGCGTCCGGCTTCCGCAACGAAAGCGGTTGGCTCGAGTCTGTGAGAACGGCGATGCCCGCGAACGCGACCCGACAGACGTGGACCGAGCGACTCTCCGTCGAACCGTACCCCATATCGTTCTGGTACCGGCAAGGTGCGTCGGCGCTGGTGCAGCCGCTCACTCTAATCGCCCTCACCGGAAGGGCGTCGCCCAGCGGCAGTCGAATGCAGCCCGTGTCAGACGGAGTCGCCGTCGATTTGGACCTCGATGGCCGTTTGCTGAAATTCAGAGCGGCAGTTCATGGATCAGAGCACGCGGGGAATTCGAACGAAACGACGCCAGGGTGGGACGTACTCTTCAAGGCCGCGCAATTCGACAGCCGCCGCTTCACCCAGGTGGAGCCACGCTCGATTGCCCTCGATGTGACAGACCAACGGATCGCGTGGACCGGCAATTACGGCAGTCCTATGAGCGTACCGGTGCACGTCGAGGCGGGAGCTTACCAGGGCCGGCCCGTTTACTTCGAAGTCATGTTCCCTTGGACAACCGGAGACCGCGTGTCTCTGGAAAGATCAGTTTCAACGCCTTCTCGGTCCTCCATGTTCGCTGGATTGATCTTCTTAGTCGTGGGGGCCGCTTTCACGCGACACAACTGGAAGACCGGTCGAGGCGACGTTCGGGGTGCTGCGCTGGTCGGCGTGGCAACGTTCGCAGGTGTGTTGCTCACCCATACCCTGGGCGTACATGACACCCTCGCCGGCGGCTGGATTCTTCCACTGGCGATAGCGGACGGCGTATTCGCGGCTGTTCTGTACATGGCGCTCGAACCGTGGGTGCGCCGCCTTTGGCCGCGCGCGCTCATTACGTGGTCGCGAGTACTCGCGGGCCAGTGGCGCGACCCTGTCGTTGGACGGGACGTGCTGATTGGTGTCCTGTCCGCGGTGGCGATCGCTTGTGTCAGGCACGCACTCTATCTGAGCTTCAGCCCATCGGGCGCTCCTGCTGCTTCAAGCGTCCTTGAACTCGATATGCTGCAATTCACGCTCGATCAGTTGATGGGCACACGGTTCATAGGATCGGCTGGTTCCTTCGCTCTCGTCGTTGGGTTACTATCGGCACTGGAGATGTTCTTCCTGATGTTCCTTTGCCGCGTGTGCCTCCGCAAGCCGTGGCTCGCCACGCTTGTTTTTGTTGGACTCGTCGCGCCGCTTGCAGCAGCGTCCTCGTTCTCGCAGGGTGACTGGATTGAATCGATCGTCATGGTTCTGATCGTTGTCCTCAACGTCTTGATAATGGTCCGCTTTGGACTGCTGGCGAATGTTGTATCGGGTGCCGTGGGTCTGTTCATTGAGCACGGTCTGCTCACGACTGATTTCGGCGCGTGGTACGGCGAGAGTTCTCTCGTGGTCGTGGCCGTGGTCAGCGCGTTGGCTTTGTGGGCGTTCCGCGCGTCACTCGGCGGACAGCCGCTGTTTTCTGCTCATCCGCTCAAGGCGTAAGGGGTTCCATGCATGCGTGACCGCGATCCCTCGACGCCGTGACACTCGAGGCCTCCGTCTGAAGAGCGCGACTACGAGTGGGTGCAGGTCAATCCACCTTCAAAGCCTCTGCCCATCAGTCGGTAGAAGCGAAGCTCGCCTCAAAATGAGGAACTTGATCAGACGTCACCGAGGGGATCGTCGGACTGCAAGAAGGGCTGTTGCAGAAACCGCGCATGCTGTAGTCCAGATGTAGTCCAATACTGCCCAAACACCGGATAAAACTATGGTGCTGGACCGACCAGAGACCAGCACGAGACAACACTAACGACCACCTCGTTAAATCTGCAAAACCTCCATCCCCGGTTCAAATCCGGGCGGCGCCTCCAAATTTCTCGAAGGCCGTCGATCAAGTTCGCTCGTGTGGCTCATTGGACCCTCGGTTCAGCGTAACTTACAGCTTACGATCTCCGACCTCCTCTCTTCTTCGAGGTCGCGTAGTGTCTGAAAACTCGGCCGACACATTGGCATAGACTCTCCCAGTGTTTCCGCTCCAGATGATTCTCGCCGCGCTACTTGGATGGCTCGAGCGCGAGCAACGCGACGTGATCGCGTTCCTTCGCGAGGAGAATCGCACGCTGAAGGCGCAACTGTCCGGACGCCAGCTGCAGTTGAACGATGAGCAACGCCGGCGTCTCGCGGTCCCCGGGCAGCGGCTCGGACGCGCTGTCCTCCGAGAGGTGGCGACGCTCGTCACGCCAGACACGATTCTTCGATGGCATCGCGAATTGATTGCGCGGAAATGGACGTACGCCCGGCGGCGATCAGGCCGACCTGGAGTGCTCGCCGAGATTCGACGTCTGGTCCTACGGATGGCGACAGAGAATCCGAGTTGGGGCTACACGCGCATTCAGGGGGCGCTGAAGAACGTGGGCCATCGCGTGCTCGATCAACGATCGCGCCATCCTGAAGGCAGAAGGCATTCCACCGAGTCGCGAGCGGCCGAGCAGTTGGCGCACTTTTCTGCGAGCACATTGGTCCGCCCTTGTAGCGGCAGACTTTTTCACGACCGAGGTCTGGACCGCTCGCGGATTGGTGACGTACTACACGCTGTTCGTGCTCGAGTTGCAGTCGCGGCGCGTTCATGTGGCCGGATCCACCCCGTACCCAGATGAAGCCTTCGTCCTGCAAGCCGTCCGCGACCTGGCGAATGCGATGATGGCATCCTGGTAGAGGGATGCGTATTGATCTGCGATCGCGATCGCAAGTGGAGCCGTGGCGTACTGGAATTCGTTGAACACGAAGGTGTGCGAATCATTCGGACGCCGTTCCGTGCACCTAACTGCAACGCGTACGCGGAGCGATTCGTTCGGTCGATCAAGGAAGAGTGCCTCGAGCGCGTGATCGTGTTCGGGGAACGACATCTTCGACGCACGATTGCGGAGTTCGTCGCCCACTACCATGCAGAGCGGAATCATCAGGGCATTGGTAACGAGTTGATTGACCCACTCGAGCGAGCCGATGGCCAAGGACGTGTTCGCCGCCGTCAACGGATCGGAGGCATCCTGAACTATTACTATCGTGCCGCGTAGGCGTCTAACCGACTCCGATCGAGTTGTTGGACACTACGGGCGTAACCGCGGTCACCGCGGCTCTCGTCGCAGGTCGAGGATCTGACGCGGGCTATCAGGTCCACGTCTCGCGGCGGTCACGTCGTATGCAGCATCGACACCCGATCGGAACTGGTAGTGCTCATCCGCGATTCGTCCAGCGGCATCGTCGGGCAGATCGATATCGACAGCCATTCGCCGGCGGCATTCAGCATTCGTGAAGGGACGATGGTCAAAGATGTCGCGAGCCGTCGCCCACCTGGAGTCTCATGGTCCCGTCCACTGATATCGAACGGTTGCGCCTTCAGTCGCGCGTCGTATCTGGAGTTCGCATTCTGCGCAGCGGCCGTATCGCCCTTCGTCGAGACCCGACGACGGCGCGACACGTTCGCGTCGTCGTCGACGTGGCCACAGACGACAGGGGACACGTCAGTCGATGTGGCTATGGACGATTCCCTCAGTCGGTAGGTCCGGCTTGAACTCCTTGTGACACCCCACGCAGGATTCGACCAGTTGACCGTTCGCCTTCACCAGCGCACTGAGGTCCTTGCTCTTGGCGGCATTCATCGCAGCCACGCCAGCATCCGACATTCGCTGCGCGTAGCTCTGCCACGACGGTGATTTCACCCAGACTGCATCGCTCGGGCCGGTCCCTCCAACGGTGATGGCCGGTCCCGCAGCGGCAATCTGCACGGCGTGCTCCTGCACATTCTCCCAGTCGGCATCGGTCTTCGGGGCCTTGCCTTCTACTTCGACGTTCCACAGTTGGTGCCCTGCGTGGTCGATGAGAGCGACCATCACCGCATTGATGCTGACTTCCGGCTTCGCAGTGGTCGGTGCGCCTTCGTCCCCAGCGGGCGACGACGCCGACTCCTGCTGGGCAGAAGTGCCGCATGCTGAGACGAATAGCCCGCCCAACGCGAGCACGCCAAGTCCGGTGAGTATCCTAGTCTTCATTTGTTGTTCCCGTCTTCCTTGATGCCAGTGGTCGGCAGGAGGCGCCGTGCCGAATCGCAGCGCCAACTGCGCCACCCAACAATGCCTATTCGGCGAGTCTCATACTTTAGCGTTCCGCTCCAGGCGACGGAGTCTTCGGGCTGGACTCGTCGTCATCGACGCACACGTCGTCACTGATGCACCTCCCCGGAAGGTCGAAGAATGCCGATGCCGCAAAGAACTCTTTACCGTTCGTCAGAGTGACGCTCTTGGCGCTCACGCGTTTCTTGCCGTCTCCGGCCAACCATCCGTCCACGGTGACCTAGTCCCCCGACTTGAGCAGAGGGTCGGGGTCCATCCGTAGTGTTTCCCGAGCTCCCTAGCGCTCCCGAGTTCGAGAGCCCAGTTCGTCGTGGTTCCGGCCGCCTCCTTCACGTCAATGGATATGAGCGCATGCGGGTTCGTCCACTCAACCTTCGTCACCGTCCCCGTCAGCGTCACTGGCTTCTTCCAATCGAACTCCGGAGCAAACGCGTGATGCGCAAGGGTCGGCACAGCCGTCAGCGCGAGGCCATGCCGAGACCGCAAAGACGTTGCGCGATCAGTTGAACTTTCATCAGGGGTTCCTGTCTGTCCACACGAATCAGCCGGGACTTCGTGTTGGACTCCCGCACAACTGACGTCTCACGTTAGCGGTTTCGTCCCTAAACGTCTGTGCATATACGCACACACTCAGATCATCGGTTTGCTGTTCGACGTCTGTCGCGCCCCCACCCCCAGGAAGACGTGTTCGGCGCACTTTCACCGTTGCGGTTTCTGTGTCGGGACTCTTGCACACGCGCTCAACAGGGACGAGATTCGTGGACGTTTGCGAGGAGAGCGCGATGCTGCTCATCACGTGTTCAGGCGACCAGAGGGAGGGGCTGGTCGTATCCCAGCAGCGACCGACCCACAATCCGTCGAGGTGTGCCAACCCGTCCGCCTTATGTGCACGACGATCGCGCTCGCGCATCGGCACGTTCACAAGCGCACAGCCCAGACACACCGCTGGGTGTTAGGTTGCCTGGCATGGTGCAAGTTCTTGCACCCTTGCTGCGACGATGTCGTCCTGAAGGTTGCCTACGTCATGAAGTGCGTCGCCTCATGCAGCGCTCGCCCGTACAGAGTGAATCGTACCGGGTTTATCGGAGGGCTCATTCCGAGAGAGGATGGAGCCCATGGGACGACCGAGCAAGCACTCCCCCGAATTACGTGAGCGCGCAGTGCGCCTCGTCTTGGACCACGCCGCCGAGCACACCTCGGAGTGGGCGGCGATCCGATCGGTCGCCGAGAAACTCGGGTGCACGACGGAAACCTTGCGCCGGTGGGTGCGTCAGGCCGAGCGGGATGCCGGCCACCGTCCGGGCCTGACCACCGACGAACGGGCGCGCCTGAAGCAGCTCGAACGTGAGAATTTCGAGTTGCGGCGCGCCAACGAGATTTTGCGCAAGGCATCGGCGTTTTTCGCCCAGGCGGAGCTCGACCGCCGAGTGAAGTGATGGTCGCGTTCATCGATGAACACCGCGACACCTACGGAGTCGAGCCGATCTGTGCGGTCCTGCCCATCGCTCCGTCCACCTATTTCTTGCGGAAGGCACAGTGGGCAGATCCGACGACGCGATCGGCGCGGGCGCAACGGGATGCCGAGTGGCGCGCGGCGATTCAGCGCGTATGGGACGACAACGACCACGTCTATGGACCGCGGAAGGTGTGGAAGCAGCTGCGCCGCGAAGGCCACGGGATGGCGCGTTGCACCGTCGAGCGCCTGATGCGGGACATGGGGTTGAAAGGCGTCAGCCGCGGACGGGCATGGGTCGTTACCACGCATGCGGACGCGGCAGCCGACCGCCCGGCCGATCTCGTCGATCGTCGCTTTGACGCGACGCGGCCGAATCAACTGTGGGTCGCCGACTTCACGTACGTGGCGACATGGCGCGGCTTTGTCTATGTCGCCTTCGTGATCGATGTCTTCGCCCGCCGCATTGTCGGGTGGCGGGTCTCCGCGTCGCTGCGCACCGATTTTGTCCTCGATGCGCTCGAGCAGGCCATCTTTGATCGGCGCGGCGCCGGGGCGACGGATCTGGTCCACCACAGCGACCGCGGGACCCAGTACCTCTCGATGCGTTACACCGAGCGGCTGGCGGAGGCCGGTATCGAGCCGTCGGTCGGCAGCCGTGGTGACTCGTATGACAACGCGCTGGCTGAATCGATCATCGGACTTCAAAACGGAGGTGATTCAGCGGAAGGGCCCCTGGCGGCATCTTGAGGCCGTGGAATTCGCAACGCTCACGTGGGTCGATTGGTTCAACACCCGGCGGCTGCTCGAACCGATTGGCTATGTGCCGCCGGCGGAATATGAAGCGGGCTACTATCTACAGCTCGCAGGGGAGGGCGCTCGCCGGCATCCACCGTCCGACAACGCGGTTAACGGGACGGCCGCCGAGCGCCCGCAGGACTTTCTTCGAACGTTACCAAACGAAACACAGATGGCAGAACAATGACGTCGAACTCACACTAATCGCTCTCTGACAAACCCGGGGTGGTTCAATCGATACGATCGTCCAATGGATTGGACCGTCGGTAGTGTGGTGTCATGCGCGTTGAGCACGCCACTCCGGGAGGGCCCATGCGCATCGTCGTAATCGGGGGTGGATTCGGCGGCGTGACAACCGTGCGGCGCCTCGAGCGTATCTTGCGCCGACGCAGCGATGTCGAGATCACGTTGATCAGCCGCGAGAACTTCTTCGTCCTCACGCCACTGCTGTTCGAGGCATGCTCCGGCCGGTTGGAGCTGCGGCACTGCGCGCAGCCAATCCGCGCCGCACTGCGCCACGCTCGCTTCATCGAAGCCTCCGCCGAATCGGTTGATCTGGAGCAGCGGCTCGTTCGAGCCGTCACCGCTGATGGCGTTGCCTACGTCCTGCCATTCGACCATCTCGTCGTCGCGCTCGGCGCGTCGACGAACGACGCGCTGATTCCCGGCTCGTCTCACGGCCTGACCTTCAAGACGATGGCGGACGCGCTCGTGCTGAGAAACCATCTCATCGAATGCTTCGAACGCGCGGATGCAGCAGCCGACGAGACGCAGCGGCGCGGGTGCCTCACGGTCGCCGTCATCGGCGGTGGACTGGTCGGCACGGAACTCGTGGGAGAGCTCACGGCGTTTGCCGACGATGTCCTGCGCTTCTATCCGCGGATCCACTCCAAGGAAGTCCGCTTCTATCTGTTCGAGGCCGGCCCGCGGATTCTGCCGGAGCTCGACGCGACGCTGGCGGCCACGGCGGCGCGCGTGCTCCAGCGGCGCGGGGTTGACATCCAGGTCTCGACGGCTGTCCAGTCGATCGGGGCCGGGCGCGTGCGGCTAGAGAACGACACCATCGACGCTAGCACGATCGCACTTGCGGCGGGAATCGTCCCGAGCGCCGTCGCGAGCGCAATCCCTGTCGTACGCGACCAGCGTGGCCGGATCTCCGTCGACGCCACGATGCG
>Ga0070688_100001929_pt1 | contig 10415 bp, 10 predicted proteins | sample KBSS13HmetaG_FD_64679 | JGI IMG/M metagenome (GOLD analysis project Ga0070688, IMG submission 64679) | Switchgrass rhizosphere microbial communities from Kellogg Biological Station, Michigan, USA - KBS S1-3H metaG | ecosystem: Host-associated > Plants > Roots > Rhizosphere ...
TCATCGCCTACGCCAAAGCCAATCCGGGCAAACTCAACTTTGGATTTCCGACCGGGACGATGCCCCATCTGACCGGCGAGCTGTTCAAGCTCCGCACCGGCATCGACGTCGTCTTCATTCCCTACAAGGCCGCCAACGCCACCATCACCGATCTGGTCGCCGGGCAGATCGACTACACCTTCGAGCCCGCCTCCGTGCTGCTTGGCCACATCAACGACGGCACCATGCGGCCGCTTGCAGTCACGAGCCTGACCCGGCTGCCGCAGATCCCCGACGTGCCGACGCTGCACGAGAGCGGCTTTCCAGGCTTCGCCTCGATCTCCTGGAGCGGCGTGGTCGCTCCCGTCGGCACTCCCGCACTGATCATCGAAAAGCTCAACACCGCAATCAACGCCGAGCTCACAGCCGGCGAGATGCGTGAAACGCTCGCCCGCCTCGGCGCGGACGTGAAGGCCGGCACCCCTGCGGACTTCTCAGCCTTCGTCGCCGACGAGGCGCCGAAATGGGCGGAGGTGATAAGGTCCTCGGGGATGAAGCTCGAATAACCGGAGAATTCGGAAATGATCGACCGACGTGCATTGCTCGGGACCGTGGCGCTGACGCTGGCGGCCAGTGGCGCCACGGCGCAGGACAAGTATCCGAGCAAACCGATCCGGCTGATCGTGTCGTTTCCGCCGGGCGGCCCGCTCGACGTCATGGCGCGGCTCACCGCGCAATATCTTTCCGGCTCGCTCGGACAGATGATCGTCGACAACAAACCCGGCGCCGGCGGCACGCTGGCCGGCCGCGAGGCGGCCCGAGCTGAGCCCGACGGCTACACGCTGTTGTTCGGCAGCTCGGCGACGCTGGCGATCGGGCCTGCGCTCTACGGCAACAGCGGTTACGATCCGGTGAAAAGCTTTGCGCCGATCGCGATGGTGTCGAGCGTGCCCTATGTGATGATCGGGGCGACCAACGCACCCTACAAAACCGTGCCGGAGTTGATCGCCTACGCCAAGGCCAACCCGGGCACGCTCAATTTCGGCGTGCCGAATGGCGCGCCGCCGCACATGCTTGCGGAAATGTTCAAGATGCAGACCGGCGCCGACATCCAGGTCGTGCCTTACAAGGGCGCCTCGACCTTGATCACCGACATGATCGCGGGCCGCATCCATGGCGGCTTCGAGACCACCTCGGTGATGCTCGCTCATCTGCACGAGGGCAACATCCGCGGCCTCGCCGTGTTGCGCAACGCCCGCATCGCCGAGCTTCCCAACGTGCCCACCATGGTCGAAAGCGGTGTCACCGGGGTCGAAGGCTCATCGTGGTCGGGCGTGCTGGCGCCGGCAGGCACGTCACCGGCGATCATCGCGCGCCTGCGCGCCGATGTCATTGCGGCGCTACGCTCGCCCGACTTCGCCGGAAAGCTTAAGATGATGGCGGCCGATGTGCCGGACATGAGCGCCGCGGAATTCGGTGATTTCGTCGGCGCCGAGGCCAAGCGCATCGCGGCGATCATGCAGGCCGCCGGGCTGAAGGCGCAATGACCCGCGCGCTCGCCACCATGGCCTGCTGTTGCATCGGGCTCGGCCTGCTGTCGCTGCCCGCGCCTGCGCAGAACGCACCGACCCGGACGGAAATCGCGATCTATGCCGGCCTGCATGAGGCTGCAGCCAAGGGCGACGTCGCGGAGATCGAAAAGCTGATCGCCGAGGGCGAGAAGCCAAACATTCAGGATTCCAAGAGCCGCACGCCGCTTCACGTCGCCGTCTATATGAAACAGCACGCTGCCGCGCGAGCCTTGCTCAAACTTGGTGCCAATCCGAACGCGCTGGAGATCGATCGCTACGACATCGTAACCATCGCGGCGGTGGCGAATGACCTCGAGATGCTGAAGGTCGCGCTCGCGGGCGGCGCCAGCGCCAAGAACATCACCAGCCGCTACGACGGTACGGCGCTGATCGCGGCGGCGCATCTTGGTCACGCCGAGGCGGTGAAACTGCTGATCGATGCCAAGGCGCCGCTCAACCACGTCAACAATCTCGGCTGGACCGCGCTCATGGAAGCGATCGTGCTCGGCAACGGCGGCTTGAACCATACCGCCACGGTGCGCGCATTGGTTGAGGCCGGCGCGGACGTCAACATCGCCGACAAGCAGGGCGCCACGCCATTGCAGCACGCCCGCCGGCGGGGCTATGTCGAGATCGCGCGGATTTTGGAAAACGCCGGCGCGCGCTGACGAGAGCGGAAGAAACGAAACATGACCGACAGGCTGGAATTGAGCATCGCGCTGTCCGAGAACGAGAACACCCGCGCCGTTCTCGACGGCCGGATCGCGCCGGCCGCGATCAAGCTGCACCCCACCGCGCTGCATCCGTCCGAGATGTTCTGGCGGCAATTGAAATTCGCCGAGTTCGACGTGTCGGAAATGTCGATGTCGTCGCTGACCATCGCAACCTCCCAGGGACCGACGCAGTGGGTGGCGCTGCCGGTGTTTACCACGCGTGAGTTTTTTCACCTGCGCATCCTCGTCCGCGCCGCCTCCGGCATCCAGGCGCCCGCGGATTTGAAGGGCAAGCGCATCGGCGTGCCGGAATATCAGCAGACCGCCGCGATCTGGGGCCGCGGCGTTTTGCAGCACGAGTTCGGCGTGCACCCGCGCGACATGGAGTTTTTCATGGAGCGAACGCCGGAAACGAGCCACGGCGGCTCGACCGGCTTCAAGGCACCTGAGGGCGTCACGGTCCACAGTATCCCGGCGACCACCAACATCGGCGAGATGATGGTGCGCGGCGAGCTCGATGCGACGCTGCTCTATCTGACACACAACAACCTCGTCGATCGCAGCCGGATCGATCTCTACAACGATAACCGCTTCAAGCGGCTGTTCGACCGCGCCGCCGAGGCCAAGCGCTATTTCGCCAAGACTGGCATCTACCAGATCAACCACGGCATGGTGATCCGCCGCTCGATCTTCGAGCGTCATCCCTGGGCTGCGCTCAACATCTACAATGCCTTCGCCGAGGCGCGCGGAGCCGTCCTCCGCGCCCGCGATACGTCCCTGCTCCGCCATTTCGAGCCGGGCCTAATCGGCGACGACGTCCGCCGCGCGCTCGCCACCGACCCGATGGCCTATGGCGTGAAAGGAAACCGCAAGGTGCTGGAGACCATCACGCAATACGTCCACGAGCAGGGCCTCACCGCGCGCCGCGTTGCGCTCGAGGAAATGTTCGCGCCTAGCACGATGGATTTGTAAAGCAGCGACAGGGGAACCCACCGGGCGGGCCGATTTTCGGCGCTTTTAAGGGGCTTGCGTTAACCATCTAAGTGACGGAAACTATTGAGGTTGATGGGGTCCCAAGAGTGTTGATGGAGCCCAAGAGTGGAGGGATCAATGCGTAAAGGCGTGTTGGCTGCGGCCGGACTGGCGATCCTGGCCGCGGTATCCTGGAGTGCGGCGCCAGCCCAAGCGATGGCCATTTCCGCTCCCGCTGCGCTAAAGAGCGCCAGCGACAGCGTCAAGCTCACCGAGACCGTACACTGCTGGGGTTGCGGATACGGCTACGGATACGGGTATAGGCCGTACTATCGACCCTATTGGGGGTATTACCGGCCCTACTATCGCCCGTACTACCGGCCGTATTACTCCTACTACTCGGACTATGGGTATCGTCCGTACTACCGTCCCTACTATCGACCGTACTACCGGCCATATTGGGGTGGCGGATACGGATACGGCTACTACGCCCCGCGGCCGCGGTTCTACTTCGGGCCGAGAGTCTACTGGTACTAGCCGGCGCGGATTGACGCTGAGCCCCAGCGCGGCATGCGATGGTGCGCAAGCACCTCGAACACGCACGCTAGCGCTTCAGCCAAGCGACGACCTCGTCGGCGCTCCGATCGGGTGGAAACACCGGATAGAACACGTGAGTGACGACGCCCTCGTCGATCACCCAGGCCATCCGTTTGATCAAAGTCATGCCGTCGACCGTGAATGTCGGCAGCCGCATCGCGCGGGTCAACTGGAATTCCGCATCCGACAGGATTGCGAACGGCAGGTGCAGCCGCTCCGCGACCTCGCGCTGATAGGAATTGTCCTGGGTTGAAAGCCCGTACAGCGCATCGACGCCAAGCTGTTTCAGGTCGGCGAAATGATCGCGGAAGCCGCAGGACTGCGGCGTGCAGCCGCGCGCCCCGGGGATCGCGTTCCAACCGGTCGGCAGCGCCTGCCCGGGACGTCCCGTCCGCGGATAGACATAGACGACGGTGCGGCCCTTGAGCTTCGACAGATTGACCGGCGCGCCGTCGGTCGCAGCGAGCGCTATATCCGGAAGCCGAAAGCCTGTGAGGTGCTGCGCGGCGCCGTCGTCCTGCGGCACCGGCAGATCGTCCGGCAGCACATTTGGATCGTGCAGAACGTTGGCCATCTTCATCGCCCCAGATACGACATGAATTCCATCAGCGAGCCGTCCGGATCGCGGAAATAGACGCTGGTGCCCTCGCCCTTGGCACCGAACCGCTGCATCGGCCCGGCGTGGATCGCAACGTTGTGCTTCTTCAGATGCGCGATGGCGTCCTCGATCGGACCAGCCCACTCAAAACACAGGTCGCTGTTGCCCGGCTGCACCGGCAGCCGCGCCACCTCGGCTGGGCTGACGCCCTTGCCATGAACGTTAAGCTGCTTGTCGCCGAAGCGGTAGGCCCAGCCGATCGGCCGTTGCACCAGCTCTGCGCCCATCACGTCTCGGTAGAAGGCGTTGGAACGCTCCCAGTCCGAGACATGGATGACGCAGTGATCGAGCTTTGTGGGCACAGCCATCCGGGCCTCCTACAGTTTTTTGCCGACGCGCTCGGCGACCACGCGCCGCTGTTCGCTCAGCGCCGCGCCGCGGCCACGCAGCAAAGCAACCATCTCGGCCGACGCCGTCTCGATCGATCCGCAATTAAACGGCGGCGACGGATCGTATTCGATCTGCAACTGGATCTGCTTTGCCACCTCCTCGCCTTCGAGTATCGCCGCCACCGCCAGCGCGAAATCGATTCCGGCGGCGACGCCCGCCCCGGTGATGATGTTGCCGTCGATGACGACGCGCTGGCTCACCGGGATGGCGCCGAGTGGCCTGAGGTGCTCGATCGCGGTCCAGTGGCAGGTCGCGCGCTTGCCCTTGAGCAGCCCCGCGGCGCCCAGCACTAGCGAGCCGGTGCACACCGAAGTGACGTATTTCGCACCCGCTGCCTGCTTTCGCAAAAACTCCAGTACTACCGCGTCTTCCATCAAGTCCTGCTGACCGGCTCCGCCGGGTACCATGACGAGGTCGAATTGCGGACAATCGGCCAATGTCACCGTCGGCACGATCTCCATGCCGCGGTCGGTCTTCACCGGCGCCATGCTATGCGCGACCAAGTGCACCCTGGTGTTCGGCAACCGCGCCAGCACTTCGTAGGGCCCGGTCATGTCGAGCTGCGTGAGGCGCGGGAAGATCAGCATTCCGATCAGGCGCTCAGGCATTGCTCTCTATTCCTTCTGCCGCAGCAGGCGGCCGCGCTCGCGGGTCCAGTCGCGCTTCTTTTCGCTCTCGCGCTTGTCGTGCAGCTTCTTGCCCTTGGCGAGCGCAATCTCGACCTTGGCGCGGCCTTTGTCGTTGAAATAGATTTTCAGCGGCACGACCGTCATGCCCTCGCGCTCGACCGCGCCGATCAGCTTGTTGATCTGGCGCTGATGCAGCAGGAGCTTGCGCGGCCGTTTCGGCTCATGGTTGAAGCGGCCGGCCTGCTTGTACTCCGAGATGTTGGAGTTGAGCAGCCACAGCTCGCCGTCGCGCGAGGTGGCATAGGACTCGGCAATGCTGGTCTTGCCGGCGCGCATCGACTTCACCTCGCTGCCGGTCAGCACGATGCCGGCCTCGAACACCTCGCCAATAGCATAGTGAAACCGCGCCTTGCGGTTGTCAGCAACGAGCTTGAATCTGGGGTCGGGCTTGGCGGCCATGCTCTCGGAAATGTGGGGTGATTGCCAGTTCGCAATCCCTTATCATAATTCCACGGGGACACCGCAGCCTCCCCGTCAGATGGCCCCCATCCAAGCGCTGCTCGTCCGCTTTGCGGGCGGGTGAGTCTTGGGAGAAATTCATGATCCGGGGTCTTGATCCAACGCTGTTTGCCTGCCTTTTCCTCATTTCCACCTTTGTGGCCGCCGCGGTGGTTGGGCTGGCCGGTTTCGCCTTCGGCCTGGTGGCCTCGGGAATCTGGCTTTACATCCTGAGCCCGGTGCAGACCGCAACCATGATCCTGACATTCGGGTTCCTGGTGCAGAGCTACGCGGTCTGGATGCAACGGAGCGCGCTCGATTGGCGACGCATCTGGCCCATGGTCCTGGGCTCGGCCTTCGGCATCCCGCTCGGCATCGCAATCCTGACCGCGGCCAGTCCGGCGCATCTACGCATGGCCGTAGGCCTGCTGCTCGTTCTCTACAGCCTCTACGGCTTATTTCGCCCGACGATGAAGCCGCTCACCGCCGGCGGCGTCCCAGCCGACGTCGGCGCTGGATTCATCAACGGCGTCATCGGCGGCACCACCGGGCTTGCCGGTGTGGTCGCCACGATCTGGTGCCAGTTGCGCGGCGGCCCGCGCGACCAGCAGCGCGCGGTGTTCCAGCCGGTCGGCGTCGCGAGCTTCGTGATGTGCGGCGCCTGGCTCGGCGGCCGCGGCGAAATTCCGCCAGACACCTACTGGCTGATCCCGCTCGGCCTACCCGCGCTGATCGCCGGATGCTGGCTCGGCTGGAAGCTGTACGGCCGACTCGACGAGGCGCAGTTCCGCAAAATCGTGCTGATCCTGCTGCTGGTGTCCGGCGCAGTGCTGGTGTTCGGGCGCTAGTTGATCAGGCCGGCGTGCACCATGGCCTCGCGGACCGCCGCCTGCGCCTTCTCGGTCGCCGGCACCATCGGCAGCCGCAAGGTGTTGTTGCACTTGCCGAGCAACGACATCGCATACTTGATCGGCGCCGGGCTCGTCTCCACGAACAGGTTGATGTGCAGCGGCGCAAGCTTGTCTTGGAGCTTCAGCGCCGTGGCGTAGTCGCCCTTCAGGCACGCCGCCTGGAATTCCGAGCAAAGCCGCGGCGCCACATTCGAGGTCACCGAAATGCAGCCGTGGCCGCCATGGGCGTTGAAGCCAAGCGCGGTGATGTCCTCGCCGGAGAGCTGGTTGAAGTCATCGCCCATCGCCATGCGTTGCTGCGAAACCCGCGCCATGTTGGCGGTCGCATCCTTCACGCCGGCGATGTTCTTCAACTCATAGAGCCGCTTCATCGTGTCGACATTGATGTCGACGATTGAACGGGCGGGAATGTTGTACATGATGATCGGAATGCCGATCGCGTCGTTAATCGCCCTGAAGTGCTGGTAGAGCCCTTCCTGGGTCGGCTTGTTGTAATAGGGCGTCACCACCAGCACCGCGTCGGCGCCGGCCTTCTCGGCGTGCTTCGACAGGCTGACCGCCTCGGCGGTCGAATTCGAGCCTGCGCCCGCGATCACGGGAACCCGGCCCTTGGCCTGGTCCACGCACCATTCGACGACCAGCTCGTGCTCCTTGTGGCTGAGCGTCGGACTTTCGCCGGTGGTGCCGACCGGCACGAGGCCGTTGGTGCCCTCGGCGATCTGCCAGTCCACCAGGTCGCGGAACGCTTTTTCGTCGACCGAGCCGTTCTTGAACGGCGTGACGAGCGCGGTGAAAGAGCCCCGAAACGTCGTCTTGGCGGTCATGGCGTTCCTCGATTCACTATGGCGGCGGCCCTGGCGGGCGCCTTCCCCGACGATACCAACAAAATATCGCCTCGGCTTGGTCGATGAAAGAGCCGCATCCTGGTAACCTATTCCACATTCATCCGATTGATGATTGCGCCCTACTGTGGCCGCGTTTTCGGGTGATTTAGCTTTCATCAATCTTATCAACGCAATAGCTATCGGCAGGCACGTCTGAGTCGAACCGCCCGAAGGGAACGACCATTGGCTCGAGCGATGGCTCCAGAGATTGTGGCTGAGCGAATTGGGTTTCGCGCGCTGTGGCCTCTTGCCGCTGTGGGACTGGTCGTACTGCTCGCTCCCGCCGCAGCCGCGCCCGACGCTGCTAAGTCTCCTGTGGCCATCGTGGCCCAGGTCGACACCACCAAGCCCGCGACAGCGGACAAGGCCAAAGAGGGCAAGGCAAAAGAGCAGGCGTCCAGCAAACCGAAGGAAAAGAGCAAAGCCAAACCCGCATCCAAAGATGCGGCCAAGCCCGACGCCAAGACGGACAAGAACGCCAAGTCTGAGAAGCCCGGTTCTGAGAAGGCTAAGCCGGAGAATGCCAAGGCGCAGGCCAAGCCGGATTCCAAATCAGACTCCAAGCCCGATGCCAAAGCGGCGAAGGATAAGAAAGCGGCGGAAAAGCCGGATAAGGCAAAGGCCGCCGCCAAGCCGGCAGCGAAGCCCGCATCCGGCCAAGCAGCCGGCGCGCTCGCCCCCCCGGTTGCCGCAGCGCTAAAGCCGTCGCTGCCGAAGGAGGACGGGGCTGCGCCGCCGTCCGTACCTCCGCCCAACGCGACAGGACAAACCCAGGCGCTTCCCGCTCCGGCCAACACCATTATCACCGCAGCCGCGATTGACGTCGCCGCAGTGAAGCGCGCCATCGAAATGGTGCGCAACCGCAAGCAGACCGATGCCAACGAGGTCAAAAAGAACATCTCCGATCCGGCGGCAAAAAAGCTCGTCGAATGGGTGATCCTGCGTAGCGACGACTCCGGCGCCGACTTCGCTCGCTATGTCGCCTTCATCACGGCCAATCCGCAGTGGCCGAGCATCTCCACGTTGCGCCGCAAGGCCGAAGCCGTGGCGTTCCAGGACCAGCCGTCCAACGTACAGATCCAGGCGTTTTTCACTGAGTATCCGCCGATCTCGGCTAAGGGCCGTTTTGCACTCGCCCGCGCTCGCATCGCCGCCGGCAATCGCAAGGAAGCGGAGGGCGTGGTGCGCGAGGCCTGGCGCTATGACAGCTTCTCCCCGGACGTCGAAACGCGCGTGTTCGAAACCTTCGGTGAGTTCCTCACCAACGCCGATCATAAGGCGCGCATGGATCGGCGGCTCTACGAGAAGGACGACACCGAGGCCGGCCTCCGGGCCGCTACGCGGCTTGGCGGCAATGAGATCCTGATCGCCAAGGCCCGCATCGCCATGATGACCAAGGGTGGCAACAAGGCCGCGCTCGATGCCGTTCCGGCTGCGGGCCGCAACGATATCGGCTACAAGCTCGCACGCATTCAGATGCTGCGACGCGCCGACGAACTCGCCGAAGCGGTGGCGCTGATCAAGACCATTCCCCAGCTCGACAAGAGCCACGACCTCGATGAATGGTGGATGGAACGCCGCACGCTGGCCCGCAAGCTGCTCGACGATGGCAATGCCAAGGACGCCTACGTCGTCGTGCGCGACGCGACGCCGCCCGACAGCAACGGCTATCGCTCCGAGCATCAGTTCATGGCCGGCTGGATTGCGCTCCGCTACCTGCACGATCCGTCGACCGCCTATGCCCATTTCGCCAAAATCGCGGACTTCGCCGTAAACCCGACCTCGCTCGCCCGCGGCGCCTATTGGACTGGCCGGGCAGCCGAAGCTCTGAATAAGCCGCAGGAAGCGAAACAGCGCTATCAGGAGGCGGCGCGCTATCCGACCGCCTATTACGGCCAGCTCGCCCGCGCCAAGGCAGGTCTCGGCGAGCTCACCCTCAATCCCTCCCCCGCGCTTTCCAGCGCCGACCGCAACAAGGCGATGGCGTCCGACCTAGTGAAGGCGGCTGAGTTGCTCTACGCCGTCGATGCTCGCGATCTTGCCCAGACGATGATGGCCGATATCGGCGACAAGTCGACCGATGTCGCCACGCTCACCGTGATGTCGGAGCTGACCGCGAAATACCGCGATGCCCGCGGCATGCTGCTGATCGGCAAGCTCGCACTTGCCCGCGGCTACCCGATCGAGCACGCAGCCTTCCCCACCTTCGGCGTACCGGACTACACGCCCATCGGGCCGCCGGTCGATCCGGCGTTGGTCTATTCGATCGTGCGACAGGAAAGCTGGTTCAATCCGAAGACCGTATCGAGCGCCAATGCGCTCGGGCTGATGCAGGTCACGCCCGCGGCCGGCAAATACATCGCCGGCAAATTCAAGGCCACGTTCGACCAGAAGCGCCTGCTCAACGACATGCCCTACAACGTGCAGTTCGGCTCGGCCGAGCTTGGCGACGTCATCAAGGACTATCGCGGTTCCTACATTATGGCGTTTGCGGCCTACAACGCCGGCCGCGGGCGCCTGAAGGAATGGCTCGCGAAGTACGGCGACCCGCGCGACCCCAAGGTCGATCCGATCGACTGGGTCGAGCGCATCCCGTTCTCGGAGATGCGCAAT
>Ga0070688_100001951_pt1 | contig 10366 bp, 16 predicted proteins | sample KBSS13HmetaG_FD_64679 | JGI IMG/M metagenome (GOLD analysis project Ga0070688, IMG submission 64679) | Switchgrass rhizosphere microbial communities from Kellogg Biological Station, Michigan, USA - KBS S1-3H metaG | ecosystem: Host-associated > Plants > Roots > Rhizosphere ...
GGGAATGCTTCCATTGACGAACATCTCGGTTACGCATCGTAGCGGATCGATTACACCGTTTTGCACTTGCGCCGTAGGTCGTCCCTGGACCTGGTCCAGGGGTCCAGGGACGGACCACCCTTCCCGGACTACCTGGACAGCCGGTAGACGACGCCCGGTTTGCCCCGATGTTCGACCTCCTGGCGCTGGATGGCGCCGGTGGCCAGCATGGCCGTGATGACCGGGTCGAACTCGCCGCGCAGCTTCGACTTCACCGCCGAGCGGACCTCGGCGTGCGGCACCCAGCCGTCCGGACCCTCGGCTCTGGCCAGCTTGTTGCGCACGGTGCTCGCGACCTGCTGGCGGTCCTTCGCCTCTACCCGGTCCTCGACGATGATCCGCTTGTGCGCCTCGGCCTCAGCCTCGGCCGCATTGCGTTCGCGCCGCTCAGTGGCCAACTCGTCCAGGATGTGCTGCCGAGTGGCGTTCGACCGGGCCATGATCACGGCGGACAGGTCCCAATCCTCCTCGTCGACCTCGCACCGGCCGTCCAGGATGGCCAGCGCGGCCGCCACCTTGAGCCGCACGTAGTTGGCGTGCCCGTCCAGTGGGTCGCCCTGCCCCTGCACCGACAGGCGGCGCAGCTCGATCGTGCGGCGGATCGCGACCTCCGGCAGCTGGACGATCGTGCGAACCTTGCCGCGCAGCAGCTGCGCCACCGGCCACACCGGAGCCACCCACAGCAGCGGCTCCGGCGGCTCCGGCATGTCCTCCTCGGCGGGCAGTGCGCCCGCCTCCACCGTGGCGGGCAGCCACGCGAACCGCTGCGGGGTGCCGCCGTCGGCCTCCGCGAACAGGCCCGCGGCCCGTTTCGGCTGCACCCCGGCCAGCAGGCACAGCCGGTACGAGTGCTCCGGGACCAACATCCGCTTGTCCCGGTCGACGTAGAAGAATCCGAGCTGCTCACCCATGGCGGCCTGGCGCAGCTGCCCGCCGAGCGTCGAGCCCTGCCGGTTCTGCAACGCCGCGAGGGTGTCGATCTCGGGGATGGTGACCAGGGCCGCGGTGTTGTACTGGAACGGCTCCGGGTCGGGCTCCCCCCGGCGTGACGCCTTGGGCCGCTTCATGAACATGTGCGCCAGGCCCTCGCCGGAACCCAGCGCATTCTCGGCAAAGGCTGTCATCGGCCCGGACCGGCGCGGGTCGATCTCGATGCACGTGCGGGCCACGGCGTCGGACGACCCCTTGCCGCCGGACGGCCCGGCGACCAGGGCGACGAACAGGTTCAGGCTGCCGTACCCGCCGATGGTGTTCGGCAGCTGCACCGTGGGCGGCGTCGCGGCCAGCACACGCACCAGGACCGAGCCGAGCACGCCCCACGGCGAGGAATACCCGGCGATGGCCGACTGGTGGATGTGCCACAGCACCTTGCGTGCCGTCCAGAAGGCCTCATCCGGCACGCCGGTGTCCGCCCCGGCGGTCGGATCGTCCGGCGGCGGGTCGTCGTCGTACGGCACGACCTCGCCCGCGCCTGCGGGCGCTACGGCCCAATCCTCCGGCCACTGCAGGCCCTCGGCGTCCCGCACGGTCGACGCCTGTCCGGGCAGCTCAGGGGCGGTTTGGGGGCGATTTTCAGGCGTGGTCGTCGACACCGGCGCGGCGGGCACGGAGCTGGGCGCGTCGCAGTCGCAGGTGTCGCGCTGCTCGCCGTTGGCCACGATCCACTTGCCGACCGCGCCCCGGAGCATGCGCATCCAGTCGGCGTCTGCGAACTGCTCGCTTTCACCCCGGTACTGCATTCGGGCCTGGACGTATGCCGCCTGATGCTGCGACAGCGCCACCCGCACGCCCGCGTGGCCCTCTATGCCGAGCGCGGCCAGTGCGTAGAGCTTGCCGGGGGCGTGCAGCCCGCCGGCGGATTCGCGGTCACGCGCCCCCTCGATGCGCGACAGCTCCACCCGCAGGAGCGCGCCGACCCGCCGGCAGGCCTTGCCGTGGCGCATGCGCTCCACGACGGCCATGGTGGTCGCGTCGTCGGCGGCGTTGCCCTCCAACGGCGTGCCGGGCTTCGAGAGGATCTCGATCCAGTCGGCGTCCAGCTTGGTGAACTCGCCCGGGGAGGGCGCGTCCTCGTAGGGCTCGCCGCCCAGGTCATACCACCAGTACATTTCCCCAGAGGGGTGGATCGAGGGCCACACCACCGCGTAGCGGTGCCCGACGTGCAGCGCGTCGATGCCGGACTTGTCGCCGCCCGGGTGGTCGCGCCACACGCGGCCCTCCGGCAGCACCGCGCGGTAGAACCGGTGCCGCGACAGATCGGCCTGCCCGCGCGCCGTGCTCGTCCACGTCGGCGGCAACGCGTGGCCCACCTCGGCGGTCAGACGCGCAAGCGCCCGGTCCCCGCCGTTGTAGGCATCGACGTCAGGCACAACGATGCCGCTTGGCAGGTGCAGGCCGAGGTTCCATCCGCCTTCGCGGCCGTCGATCCACGCCTGGACGTCGGCGCCGGACGGGTCGGCGCCGGCCCACCCGGTGTAGCCCTTGATCGGCGGGTTTTTCTTCCGCGGGCCGTAGCCGACGGGGATCACACCCGTCCAGCCGGCCCGGCGGTACTGCCAGGCCGCCTCGGCGTAGGGGCGGACGTTCATCCGGCGCACCGGCCCGTGGCGGACGTGGCCCTGGTCATCTATGATCCTCCTGGCCTTACGAGGGGTTCGTTGCGGGTCGTCCGGTGCACGAGCTGGGCGGCCCGTTTACGTTGCCGGGCGGAAAAACGAGCCCGGGTGCACGCCGTAAAGGCCGGCGAGGGCGGCCAGCACCGACGCCGGTGGGTCGACGAGCCCCCGCTCGTACCGGGCGACCACGGACGCGGTCCGGTCGACCCGCGGGGCGACAGCGTGCAGGGACAGGCCCGCCGCGCGCCGGGCGCGCCGCAGGGCGGCCGGGTCAAGCGCCGGATCGAACACCGGGCGGGGGGCATGCTGAAGTGCCGCCGGAGCGGTCATGGTGGTCCTTTCGGTGGCCCCGTGGGGGAGGATGCGAGCCTAGCTGATCACTCACCGGTGTCGCCAGGTGTCAAACCGGGTGATTCCGGCCGGGTTCCAGCCCGGTTTCGGCCGGGTGTTTCCGCAGGTGACGTCACAGGCAAATCCTGGTACCCGGCTGGCCCCGCGGCCCCGGCCCGGCTACCATCGCAGGTGATCGAGCCGGGGCAACCTGGTGGTGGTCACCTCTCTGTGGTGGAGATGGGGGAAGGCCCCCACGCCTTGAAGCTTCGGGCGTGGGGGCCTTCCGTATGCGGTGGGTGTGCGGTGGGTGAGCGGTGGACGCCGGACAGTACCGGTAAGGCCAGGCATGTCGATCTGGGGTGGCCGGACGCGTCGGCTGGGAAGGGCAGGCAAGAACCGTCAGGGCGTGTCGAGCGGGCCGGTACGGGCGGGGGGCAGGTTGGGCGGTGCAGCGGGGGCATGACCTGTCGGGCGGCTCGTCAGGGCGTGTCGGGCAGGGTGGGACGGACAGGCGGGGATCGTCGGGGCTGTGCCGCACTGGAGGGTCGGAACGGTACGGGGTAGCGGCGGGTGGGGGTCGAGATGTCGAACCGGTGGTCAGGTACCACCGTAGAGGCCGAGGTGCCGCGGTTCGGCGGGGTGGTCGATACGCTGCAGGTAGCCGGGGGAACACAGGTCGAGGGCTTCGGCCAGCTGCCGGGCGGTGACCCGTGGCCCGCCGGTGTCGGCCCGGTACGGACCTCCGGCGCGGCGGCCGGTCTCCCCCGGCCGCCGGGGTGTCCGGGCCCGCACGGCGCCCGTCCCGGCGGCGGCCTGTGCGGCCGGGACGGTGGTGAGGGTGCTGCGCAGCACCGGGGACAGCGCGACCCGTACGTCGTGCACGTGGTCGGTGTACCGGCGGCCCGTCGGCCCCAGCTCCCGGCACCGTTCCCTGGGCCGGGCCTCACACCCGGGCGACGGGCACGGCTTATCCCGGTGGATCGGCGCCATGCCGCAGGCGAGCCGACCGTGGTCGGTGAGCACGTAGCCGCGCCCCGGGTGCAGCACCCACCAGCCGTTGAGCTGCAGCGATGCGGCGGTGCGGGTCTGCACGGTGTGCAGGGGCAGGCCCGCGCGGGTCGCCCAGGGCCGGTTGTCGGCGCCGCGGGCCGGGTCGTCGGCGGTGTTGCCGGCCCAGAAGCGCAGCGCGCGGTACTGGGCGGGCGACGCCGTCTTGGGCCCGTCCGGCGTGGGGGTCATATGCGTCTTGCGCGGCATCAGCCCTCCGGCGTGAACTGCTCGAACGTCTGATTGTCGATCTGGTCGAGGTCGAGGCTGAACCGGACCGGGAACTCGTTGATGTGCGTGGCGTAGCCGGAGCACTGCACGCACAAATCGACGGCGGGCTCATACTCGCCTTCGGCGTGGATTTCGCGCGCCTCGTCTTCGGTGTCGGCGTGGATTTCGACGGTCATCGAGCCGGTGACCGGAATGTCGATTTTCCAAACGGCCATGGGAACCTCCTTCGTGGTGGAAAGCACAAACTAGCAGACTGTCACGCCTCGTGTCAATGCGTGGGTCCCCAGGTGAAGTAGCCGAGGAAGATGCCGAGGGCGACCGCCGCCATGGCGCCGATGAGCACCACGAGCAGGATCAGCGCGAAGACGCCGAGGTAGGCGCGCACGATTTCCAGCCCGTCCATGTGCCGCTGGTGGCGCACCCGGCGCTGCTCCTGCTGTTCGGCGACCTTCTGCCGAGCGGCGGCCACCTCGGCGACGGTGGGCCCGCCGAGCGGCTTCCACCCGAACAGGCCACCGGGCCCGATCCGGCGGATCCGGGTCGCGGTCAGCAGGTTCAGTTCGTGCTGCTGGTCGAGGATGTGCGCGACAAGATGCGCGCGGGAGGCGTCGTCACCGGGGCCGGCAGCGGGGACGGGCCGCCCAGCGGCTGGGTGGGCGGCCCGGGACCGCGCGGCGGCCGGGATCTGGCTGATCGGTGGCGGCGGGCCGGTGCGTACCGCCCGCGGCGGGGGCACGGTCGGCAGGGCCTCGGTCGGTTCGGCGACGTGGGCGAGCGCGTCGAGGGCGAGCCGGGTCGGGATGTCCGCCGGACGTTGCGCGGCGCGCCGCTGGCGGGGCCATGCCTGCGTCGGTGCGTCGGTCGCGTCCGGGCTGCCGTCCCCGCCGGGCGGGGTGCCGCCGGGGCGGGCCAGGTCGTCGGGGTCGAGGTGCACGGGCTGCCTCCGCGTGGTGGAAACGGGACCGCCCCGCCCGGGGGTCGGACGGGGGCGGGGCGGCCGGGGACGATGGTACCGGGGACGGTGATGGATGTTACGGAGCCGGGCCGGGGCACGGCGGGGTCGGCCAGTCGTGCAGGTTGAGGCTGGGGCAAGCGGACTGGGTATATGTCGGCGCGGTATCCGGCCGGGGTCGTCGGGATGGGCACGTGGTGGTTCGTCGGATGGGCAGGGCCGGGGAGGTGAGTCGAGGTAGGGGTTGACAGGGCGCGGCAGGGCAAGCATTGACACGTCGATTGGGCCGGGATCGTGGCGTGCTGTGCGGTGGGGGGTTGCAGCGTCGGGAATTGCGGGGCGCTACGGGCTGAGCCGTCGGGTTGGCTCGGATGGTTCGGTGTTGGATTGTCGGGCCAGGGGATGTGTTGGCTCGTCGGGAGCAGGTAGGGGCCGCGCCGATCTGCATTGTCGGGACGGGTTTGGGTAGGAAGGGCCAGCGCTGATCTGTCGACAGGGGTGGAGGTGTTGTGGACGGTGTGTGACTGGTCGAGGGTGGATGGTACGGGCGGGGGCTGGGCTAGTCGGCGTTGAGGTCGATCCACTGTTCAGGGCCGCCGCCGGCCGCGGGGCCGGTCGACAGGGCATGGACGCGGGCGCCGGCCCGGTGTTCGATCACGGTCAGCATGGCGCCGACCCGGTCAGCAACCGCTTCGCTGACCTCGCCACCATCTTCGGGGTCGCGGGCGAAGCGGGCCGAGTTGAGCCCGGCCAGTTCGGGCACGAGCGTGTGGACGTTGCGCAGCGCCAGGTACATCGAGGCCGGCCGCGCACCGTGGCGGTTGTGGCCGCCGCCCTGCCGGGCGACTTCGATCTGCGCGGCGACGGCCGCGCCGAGCCCGCCCACGTTGGCCTCACACTGCGCGACGTCGATGACGACCCACAGTTCCAGCACGTCGATGTGGGTGTTCCACGGCGCCAGCCCGAAGGCGTGGAAGGCGTCGAGGAACGTCTGTCCGTCCCCGGCTTCGAGCAGGACGGTGCGGTGCCGTCCTGCGCCGCGCAGCACGCTGTCCCGGGCGATCTCGGCGAGGTTGCCGACCTCCACCGGCGCCGGGAGGGGGTGGCCGATCGGCTCGCCGTCGCGGGTGGCGAAGCCGCCGTGCTGGACGGTGACCCGGTGGCCGGCGTCGACGCCGAGGTCCCGGAGGGTGTTCAGGTCGATTCGCAGATCGCCCGTGGGGGCGCCGGTGTAGACGACCCCCAGGTTGGTGTCGGGGTGCTGCCATGCCGACGGCAGGCACCACAGCACAACGGAGCCGCTGTCCGGGGGGTCGGCGACGGGGTACGGGTTGGGGCTGGTGTGCGGTGTGAGCCCGTCGCTGCTGGGCACGATGCGCACGGCGAGCCCGTCGCCGAGGTTCCGGCCGAGCCACGCGGCGGCCGGCCCGATGTCGTGCCCGGCGGGGCCGGTGACGGCGATGACGGTCGCCGGGTTGGTGGTCATGTCCAGGCTCCTCACGCCGGGTTCGGGAAATGGTCGCCGACCGTGTACCGGTCGTAGGTCTCCTGGGCGACGTCACGGCACCCGCGCGCCTTCTTCCCGTCCTTGCCGGGGTTGTCGGCCTCCAGGCAGAGCGCCCAGGTGGGCGGGTGCCACTGCTGCATCGGCACGGAGTTGGTGCAGCCGCCCGTCTTCGGGTCGTAGGCGACGCACACGGAGTCGGTGGTGTAGTAGCCGGGGCTGGCCTCTTTGGCGTAGATGTAGCCGGACTCCGGCGGGTCGGCACACCCCGCGAGAGCGAGGGCGGCCAGCAGGGCGACGGCCCACCGGCGGCTCACCGGTGACCGCCGGTGGTCGACACGGCCGGGACCGGGCAGCCGGGCAGGTCCCGGTCGTGGGTCATGCGGTTGCCGACGACGGCGCCGATGATCAGGCACGCGACGGTGAGCAGGATGATCCGCATCAGCGGCCGTCCAGGGCGTTGGCTTCGGCGACGAGCCGTGCGGCTTCGGCCCGCAGCTCCCCGGCGCGAACCTCGCGCGCCGTGCGCTCCGCGGTGTACGCCTCGACCTCGGCGAGGGTCCGGGCGGGCGGCGGCGTGCCGTCGCGCCCGCTGCCGTCGCCGCCGAGCAGGAAGTCGTCGGACTGGATGGTCTTCACGCCGAACAGCTCCCGGATGGCCTCGTCGGTGAGGTAGTGGTCGCCGATCTGCCGCCGTTCGCCGTTGACGAACAGGGCGGACCACTCCTGGGAGCCCTCGTAGACGACGACCTCGGGGTACAGCTCCACGAGGTCGAACTCGGTGCGTCCCATGATCAGTCCTCCCGCCGTGACCGGCTGTTGCCCGGGAAAAACGCGGTCGCGTGGAACAGGGCCGTGATCAGAAACGACGCCCAGAAGCCGGGCAACGGCGTGGACGGCCACAGGTAGTGGTGGATGGCCTCGAACAGCCACATCAGCGCGCCCGCCTCGACGCCCAGTAGCAGGAGAGTAGTGGTGAGGCCACCGAGGAACTTCCCGAGGCCCTCGGCGCGTGTTCTGCGGCGGCGCTCCCGATTGAGCAGGTCGGCCAGCTCGGTCGGCCGGAACGGAACTCCGGATCTCATGGTCATGGCGTACTCCTTGTGGTGGTGGTGGAAGGCACCCGAACACCTTGCCCGAGTGTCGCGCGGTGTGTCAACCTACTCGGCGCAGTCGGCGTGTATCCAGCGGGTAAACGGCATTCGCGAGGGACCACGGTCGCCGCCGTACTCATGGGCCCGAATTGTGTCGCCTGCGGCGAACCGTTCGCCGCATTCGGGGCAGACGCCCGCGTAGCGTGCGGCGATCGGCTGGCCGTACCCGACGGTGCCGGGGTTGACGTCGATGCGCACCTGCCGCGCGTCGTACGTCTTACCCTTCGGGTGCTTGCGGCAGCCGCACTGGTCGACGGGCAGATCGGACAGGTCGCAGCGTTCGACGGCGGCCACGTCAGCCACCCACGATCATGATCGCCATGCCGCAGATCACGCCGACGACGAAGATCGCGGCGAGCACGAGGCAGCCGCCGAGGCGGGCCTCGCGTCCATGCCGCCGCATCCGGCGGTAGGCGCGGGACTCCTCGGCGGCCAGCAGGTCGGCGTGGGCCCGGTCGGCGGCCGCGCGTCGCTGCTGCCCGGCCTCTCAGCGGGATAGGTGGTCGGCGGCCGCGCCGGGGTTGGTGTTGAACAGCACCGCCGGGGGCGGGTCTGCGGGGTAGTCGTCGGACGGGTGGCGGGCCATGATCACTCCTTCGGGGCGGTGGGGGCGGGGGCGTTGCTGGCCTTCTCGGCGTCGTCGAGGTCGAGCACCATCTTGAGGGCGTCGACCCGGCCCGCGTAGAAGGAGCCCGCGGCCGCGGTGATGGCCAGGTTGCGCCAGGCGGCCGAGGAGTACTCGGCGTCGTCGAGGTGGTGCAGGTGCCGCTTCATCTCGGCGGCCTCGGCCGCGTGGGCCTTCCTGGCCATGGCGAGATGGTTTTCGACGGTGCGGCGGGTGTGAACGTCCATGACGTGCTCCTTGGCTGGGAGGAAGTACCCCGCACGGGACTCGAACCCGTACTGTTCCGGTTCTAGGTGCCGGATGCCTCTGCCGTTGGGCTAGCGGGGCGGGCGGGGCCCGGCCGAATGCCGGGCCCCGTGGTGCTAGAACGCCTTCGCGCAGTCAGGCCCAAGGCCTCGCGCGACGCTGGCGTCGTTGGTCAACGGGCTGCCGCACCGGCCGCAGGTGCTGGTCGCGTGGCCGAACCGGACGGCGGCGGCGCGCGGGTCGGCGGCGATCTTCGTCAACGCCACCTCCTGGTAGGTGATGTTCATCGGGTGCTTGGCGAAGTCACCGACGCCGCCGGTCAGCATGACGATGCGGGTGCCGGTGACCTGGAAGAAGTACACCGACTGCCCTTCGCCCGCCTCGGCACGGCGGGGCAGCGCGTACCGGCCGTCGGGGACGGCGGCAGCCATCGCGTTGAGCCGGGCGAACCGCTCGCGCTTGCCCTCCGGCGTGGTGACGGTCGCGATCGGCGTCTGCGGCTTCGGCCGGGCGTTGGCGGCGACGAACGCCTGCGCCCGCTCCCGGGCAGCCCGGCGGGCCGGGGTGGTGGCGGTGTTCCGCGGGGCGAGGGTCCCCTGCGCCGCGCGGAGCGCGACCCCCTGGGCCTCGGCGACGGCGCGCAGCGGCGCGGTGCGCATGTAGCCGGGGGCGGTGACGTCCCAGCGCCCGAACAGGGAGACGTAGGTCTTGGCGTGCTCGCGGTCCGCGGCCTTGGTTCCCATTGCTGCCTCCTGTGGTGGTAGGGGGCCGGATTGCTCCGACCCCCTGAAGGTAGCAAACTGTCACGCCGTGTGTCAACTGCTCATGAGCAGGGCGATTGCCCGGGCCCAGATGAGCAGGGCCAGCACGACCAGACCGGCGATGGTCGATATCTGCCAGGGCTTCATGCGGGTGGACTGGACTGGAACGAGAACCCCGCGGGCGGGGCGAATCCGCCTCCGCGGGTTTCTTCTGCGGGCAGGCTGCCCCACCGCGGGGTGGGTCCGGACGATACGGGGAGTCAGGCGTTGCGCCCATGCCTGGCGCTGTCTGGCGCGGCTCCGGTCGCGAGCCGGGTCCGGCGGACGCCTGCGCCCCCTATTCACCGCCGCCACCCGGCGCCGGACAGGCTATGTAGCCACAGGGTGGCCCCAAACCAGAAGATTCCAACGAGCACGGTGCCGGGGCCCACGCCGGAAAGCAGGAGGGTTGGGACGGTCGCGACCACGCCCACCATTACGGCTGAACCGACGGCGCGCAGCACGGCGCGCGTGTTGGCGTTCACCGTCGGCCCCGCGTCCACAGGATCAGCGTGGCGCCACCGACGAGCAGGACACCCTCCACGGCGACCACGGCGAACGGCCAGCGCCCCGTGGGCGGCTGCGGGTTGTCGCCGTAGCGAAGGACCGCCAGGAAGTGCAGCGTCAATGCGGCGACCATGAGCGCACCGCCGATGGCGCGCAGCACCTCCCCGGGCTTCACCGGGATTCCTCGCGCAATGCGGCAAGCTGGATGTCCTGCCGGTTGCGCACCTCGATCGCCCCGTCGGTGAACATGTCGAGCATCCGGCGCGTCAGCATGATCTCCAGCAGGGGCCGGGGCGGACTGTCGTGCCCGCGC
>Ga0070688_100001953_pt1 | contig 10364 bp, 7 predicted proteins | sample KBSS13HmetaG_FD_64679 | JGI IMG/M metagenome (GOLD analysis project Ga0070688, IMG submission 64679) | Switchgrass rhizosphere microbial communities from Kellogg Biological Station, Michigan, USA - KBS S1-3H metaG | ecosystem: Host-associated > Plants > Roots > Rhizosphere ...
GCGCCGCCGACGTCCATGTACTCGATGAAGCGCACTTCGGCCCCGGAGCGCTTGGCGAACTCCACGAGATCGACGAGCTCGTCCGCGTTCGTCCCGCGCAGCACGACGGAATCGAGCTTCACGCTTTGGAACCCCGCGCGCGAAGCCGCGTCGATGCCGGCGAGGACCTTCGCGAGAGCGTCGCGGCGGGTCAGCGCCAGGAAGCGCTCGGGGCGCAGCGTGTCGAGGCTGACGGTGATCCGGTGCAGTCCCGCGTCGGCGAGCGCGCGCGCCTGCCCCGCGAGCTCGATGCCGTTCGTGGTCAGCGCGAGATCCCGGATCGCGGGCTTGGCGGCGAGGAGGGAGACGAGCCGGGCGAGATCGCGGCGCAGCAGCGGCTCGCCGCCGGTCAGTCTGACCCTTTCGACCCCGACGTCCGTGAACGCGTCGACGAGGCCCGCGATCTCCTCGAAGGCGAGGATGTCCTTGCGCGGCAGCCACACGTACTCCGCCTCCGGCATGCAGTAGCTGCAGCGCAGGTTGCAGCGGTCGGTGACCGAGATGCGCAGGTTCGAGAGCGGTCGACCGAAGACGTCTACAGGTGCCATCCGCACCTACTCGCAGGGATAGCCGCAGGCCTGCCAGCCCGGCTCGACGACGCGGCCGGTCGCGTCGTGGCGGCCGTGGAAACCGCTCGACAGGTTCGCGAGATGCGCGTAGCCCTCCGCGGCGAGCAGGTCGCAGGCGCGCAGCGAGCGGACGCCGGACGCGCAGCCGACGAGGAGGCGCGCGTCGACGGGGAACATCTTCTTCGCCTGCGCGACGAACCCCGGGTTCGGCGCCATCCGGCCGGTCGAGTCGCGGACCATGACCGGGATGTTGCGCGCGCCGACCGCGTGCGCGTCGCGGAACTCCTCTTCCGTGCGGACGTCGAGGTAGATCCAGCCTTCTCCGCCCTCGAGGAGGCTCTTCGCGGCGTCGGGTTTCACGTTGCGGTGGGCCATGGGCAGCCGGGCCACCCATCCTAGCTCCGACCGCCTCACTCGTCCCGTGCCGGCCTCCACATCTCCCACAGCGGAACGATCGCGAACGCGAGCAGAGCAGGCGCGAGGAGCACGCGCGCGATCGCCTTCGTGCACGCGAAATCAGGCGAGATGCCGACGACGAGCCACGGGGCCGCGAGGTCGAGCGCGCACCCGATGAACGCGGCCCACACGAGCGCGAGCTTGAGCCACCTCGGCCAGCTCGTCATCAGGAACAGGTGCCCCTGGACGAAGAGCAGGAGCGGCATGCTGAACAGGTGGAAGTGCGTGACCTCGAGCAGCTCGCCGCGCGTCTTCGGATAGGCCCCCTCGCCGCCGGCGTAGTACTTCGCGACCGACGCGCTCGAGAAGCCGCTGCGATCGGACGCGAGCGCGATCATCACGGCGTAGCCGGCGAGCGAGAAGACGAGGAAGAGCGTGTAGACGAAGCGCGTCGACGGTTGCAGCGACCGCAAGCCGTTCTTCAGGTACAGGAACTCCTTCATCGAGCCTCGATCCGGCGGAACGCGTCGTTCCCCGTCGCCGTGCCGTCCGCGGCGACGAACAGCGCCGCGACGCCGCGGCGCGACGCGAGCTCGGCGCCCGCCTTCGCTCCGTGCACGAAGAGCGCCGTCGAGAGCGCGTCCGCCTCCGTCGCGCTCGCGCAGACGACGCTGACTCCGAGGATCCCCTCGACGGGCATGCCGGTGCGGGGATCGACGACGTGAGAGATCCGCCGTCCGGAGAGCGAGAGGCCGCGCTCGTAGTCGGCGGTCGTCGAGATCGATGCGTGGACGAGGTTCACGGACGTGCGGGTCGAATCGGGTTTCGCCGGGTCGCGCAGGTCGACTCTCCAGGCGGCCGCGTCCGGCGGGGGATCGAGCGCGAGGAACTGGCCGCCGAAATCGAGGAGCGCGCGGGTGACCCCGCGATCTTGCAGGATCGACGCGGCGCGGTCGAGCGCGTAGCCCTTGCCGATCGCGCCGAAGTCGAGCGCGGCGCCGGCGTGGAGGAGCCGCGCCCGCCCGTGCTCGGGGTCGGTCTCGATCTCTCCGGGGCCGCACAAGGCGCGCGCGGCCGCGATCTCGCCATCGGCGGGCGCCTTTCCGTCGCGCGCGGCCCGCTTCCACAGCTCGACGAGCGGTCCGACCGTGACGTCGAACGCGTGATCCGTGCTCGCGCAGAACTCGCGGCTCCGCGAGAGCAGGTCGAGGAGCTCCGGGCTCGCGGGAAGGAAGTCGCCGCCCGCGGCGCGGTTCAGCCTCGAGACCTCGCTCTCGCCGATGTACGTCGAGAGCATCCGGTCGAGGCGGTCGACCTCGGCGAGAGCCGCGTCGAGCGCCGCCGTCACCTCGCCCTCGCTCGTCCCGTGCGCCGTGATCGTCAGCATCGTCCCCATCGACATGCGCATGCGCCGCCACGGGCCTCCCGCGCCGCACGCCGACGCCGGAGGCGATTCCTTCCGCGTCGCGCGCGCGAGACAGGCGAGCTGCATGCGAACCCCGTCGGTCACGGAGCGGCACGAGATCGTCGCGCCGGCGACGTTGCGGATGTCGGTCCCGACGCGGACCGTCGACGCCGGAGTCTTGCCCGCGAACTGCGCGCGCCAGCCTTCCTGCCGCACCTCGCCGCCGCGCGATTCGCGGTACGCGAGGATCTCGACCGCGCGCACCGTGAGATTCGCGTCGGTCGCGACCATGTAGGTGATCGGCTCGCTCTTGCCGAGGCAGTCCTCGATCACCGCGTAGCCGACGACGTCGACGCCCTTCCTGCCGACGAAGTAGCGGAACAGCGAGGGCACGTCCGGGGCGCCGACGGCCTTCGCGATCGCCGCGCGCGCTTCCGGGTCGAGCAGCGCGACGCGCTTCTCGGTCGTGTCCGCGGCGGGGAAAGCGATCTTCAGCGCCTGCGCTTCGGTGAGGTACACCTCGGCGACGCCGCCCGGCCGTGCCGAGGACGCGGAGAGAGCTGCCGCGAGGATCGACGCGAGCAGCATCCGTCGCTCAGAAGCTCCAGCCGATCCCGAGATTGAAGCGTTCGGGAAGGCCCTCGGAGGAATCGTCGTCGCGCATCTGGTAGTCGGTCTTGAGCACGAGGCCGGTCGTCGGGAAGAACGAGAAGCCGACGGTGACGATCTCGCGTTCACCGGCGGGGTCGCGCGGGACGCCGTCCGGCATCGCCTTCTGCGTGTCGATCTCCTCGTAGCGCGCGAAGGCGACGAGGTCCGCTCTCTCGAGCCGCCCGTGCTTCCACGACTCCGGCAGGATGTGCCGCGCGGCTTCGACGTAGAACCCGTCGATCTCGGACGCCACGTTGTTGCCGATGCTCCCCGCGCCGTTGATCTTGTCGAGCGCGTACACGCCGCGGAAGTTCCACGCGCCGGGGTTGTACTGGAAGTCCGCCGAGTAGATCTCGACGTCGGCGTCGATGCCGGGGTTCACGCCCTGCGGGCCGTTGTCCACGCCGCCTCCGAAGAACGATGCGCCGACGCGCAGGTCGCCGCCCTGGGCGCCGGGGTACCAGTCGAGCCGCCCGGAGATCGCGGGCTCCGACATGCCGGGTCGTTCCTCCTGGCGTCCCTCGTGGAGACCCTCGATGGCGTCGAACCCCGAGCCGTCGAGGCTGCTCCCGAGGTAGAGCTGGTACTTCACGTACTCGGAAGGCCGCCCGAAGATCCCGACGCCGTCCGTGCTCCACGTCGTCGGGATCACGAACGTGTCGAAGTCCGGGCGATCGACGCCGTTGAACGTCGTCGGCTCGTGCGTCTCGTTGATGATCCCGAGCGGCGTCAGGAACCGGCCCGCGCGCACGTTGAACGCGTCGCGGAAGAGGAAGTCGACGTGCAGCTGCTCGACGGAGACTTCCCCGTCCGCGTCGGGGGCGGAGAGCCCGTGCTCGATCTCGATCTCGGAGTGGAGCTGGATCCAGTCCGCGAAGCGGTAGCCGACGTACGCGACGACGCGCGCGAGGTCGATCTGCTCGTTGCCGGGGCTGTTCTCCGAGTTGTAGTGGATCTCGCCGTACCCGCCGAGCGTGAACCTGTCCGTCCACGAGGCCGGCTTCTGCGCGGCGGCGGAGCGCTTCCACTCCTCCATCTCCTGGAGCAGCGCCTGGTACTTCGCGTCGAACTCGGCGCGGAGAGCGTCGATGCGTTTCTGCGCGTCGTCCTGGGGAGCTTGCCCTTGCGGCGCGAGCGCGAGAACGCAGGAGAGAAGGCCGGCGGGGCTGAACGGGGGGAGCATGCGGGTCCTCGGTTTCGGGAGCGCGGAAAGTAGGGAGGCCGCTCCGAGTCGTCAAGAACTAATTGAGAACGAGTCTCAACTAAATCCGGCGGTTGTGACCGGCTAGACTGCCGCGGCTATCAGGGCCTCCATGGAATCCACTCCGAGTCCGTCGGTGCGCGCCGTCGCGCTGATCGCGGTCGTCACGTCCCTCGTCCTCGCGACCTGCATGAGCGCGACGCGGAACGACGTGTCGCCTTCGGCGACCGTCCACATGGACGTGTCTTCATCCGACGCGCCGCGCCTCGACGTGATGAAGAGCTCCTACTGCAAGGACTGCCACCCCGCCGAATACGCGGAGCACGAGCAGTCGACGCACGGGCGCGCATTCACGGACGAGGAAGTGCGCCTCGCGACGGCGCGGTTCAGCCACCAGGACTGCATCATCTGCCACACGCCGCGGCCGATCTTCGAGACCGGCGTCGGGATGAATCCGATCCGGCGCCACTACGACCTCGAAGAGGGCAACACGTGCATGACGTGCCACTGGAAGCCCGGCTACGACTACCAGAGCTTCCACGGCGGTCCCGAGTGCAAGGGCGCGTTCGCCGAAGGATCCGGGACGGTCGAAGCCTGCGCGTCGTGCCACCGCAACCACGGCACGCCGTTCCAGTGGGAGAAGAATCCGAACGGCAAGGCGAGCGGCCGCATCTGCATCGACTGCCACATGGAGGAAGTCGAGCGCGAGGTCGGCGTCGGCGGTCCGGTGCGCACCGCGCGGAAGCACGTCTTCCCCGCCTCGCGCAGCGTCGCGCAGGTCAACCGCGCCTACGCCTACGACGCGAAGATCGACGGCAACGCGGTCGTCGTCACGATCAAGAACAAGGGCGCGGGCCACAACTTCCCGACGGAGTTGAAGCAGCGCGCGGTCGAGTCGCTCGTGATCGTGCGCGACCTCGACGGCAAGGAGGTCGCGCGCTCGAGGATGACCTTCCGCGATCCGTACAAGCGCCCGTACGGGCTGGAATTGCCGGTGAACACGCAGATCCCGGGCGGCCAGACGCGCGAGCACCGCGTGCCGATCGCCGCCGCGGCGGGCACGGTCGAGTGCGACCTCTTCTACAAGCTCTACTATCCGATCGAGGACTGGCACCCCGAGCTCTCGCGCGTGCTCGAGACGCGCAAGATGTCGTTCGACGGGCTGACGCCGTCGACCGAAGCCGTCGTCAGCGAGCCCGAAGTGAAGGTGAAGACGCCCGAGGGCATCCAGCCGGAGCTCGCGGGACCCGCGAACCTCGTCGACTACGCGCACCCGCCGATCGGCAAGGTCGCGGTCGACATCCCGGCGGGGAGCTCGGCCGAGGACATCCAGCACCTGATCGAGCTCTTCCAGTTCCCGGTTCCCGAGGCGAACGGCAAGGCGCAGGCGCGGCTCAAGGAGATCGGCGAGCCGGCGATCCCGGCGCTCGTGCAGGCATTGGGGTCGTGGGACAACAAGACCTGGAACCAGGCGATGCTCGTCCTCCAGGGGATCGGCGATCCGGCGAAAGGCGCGGTGCTCGCCGCGATGGACCACGCGGAGCTGTACGTGCGCCTGCACGCGCGCGAGCTCGCGGCGCGCGCCGACTGGGGCGGGCCGGACGCGAGTGCCTCGCTCGCGAAGGCGCTCGCGGCACCCGCTGCTCTCGATCGGGCCAGCGCCGCGGCCGCGATCGGCGGCCTGAAGATCGCCGGGCACGAAGCGAAGCTCATCGCGCTCCTCGCGGACGCCGACCCCGACGTCGTGCGCGCGGCTTCGCAGGCGCTCGGCGCGTTGAAGGCGAAGGACGCTCTGCCCGCGTTGCGCGCCGCACTCGCCGTCGCGACGTTCCCGGAGACGCGCCGCGATCTCGCGGTCGCCATGGGTCGCGTCGGATCGACGGAAGGGATCCCCGTGCTGCTCGCGGGGCTCGACTATCCCGACGATCTCGTGCGCGAGAGCTACTTCGAGGCGCTGTTCGCGGCGACCGGCGTCCACGACGGCTACGATCCGCTCGAGGATCGGCCGCGGCGGCTCGAAGCGATCTCGCGCCTGCAGACGTGGTGGACCGAGACGCCGAAGAAGGACGTGCTGCGCGCGCACGCGGCGGCCGACAAGAAGTCCGCGGCGCGGGCGGCGAAGCTCGTCGGCGACATCGGCGGCAACGACATGGCCGGCTCGACGCCCGACAGCGACAAGGAGATGGAGGAGGAGCTCGTCGCGATCGGCGAGGCGGCGCTCCCGGCGCTCCAGCAGGGATTGAAGTGGGCGCCCGGCTTCGCGGACAAGCGCGCGGCCGTGTGCAGGATCCTCGGGAGGATCGGCGACGAACGCGGCGCGCCCGCGCTGTCGGCGGCGCTGCGCGACCCGGTGATCGCGGTCGCCGCGTGGGCCGCGTGGGGGCTCGAGCGCCTGCACGATCCCGCGACGATCCCGGCGCTGCGCCGGTACGAGCAGCGGCTGCTCTCGCTGTCGATGGCCGGCAGCATCCCCGCGGAGGTGGGCCCGGTCGATCGACTGGTCGCGCAAGCCGACCGCTCGCGCCTGAAGCTCGGCGACGAGTCGGCGAGGCCCGCGCTCGTCGGACTGCTCCTTTCCGAGGACGAGTACGCGCGCCGGCTCGCGATCGAGGCGCTGTTCGCGCACTACGGCGACGACTTCGGCTACGAGCCCGACGCTCCGCCGGATGCGCGGCGCAAGGCCGCGGCGATGTGGGGCAAGTGAGCGGCTACGCGTCCACCGCGGGCACGTAGTCCTTCGACCCCGGCTGCGTCTGCCCCGTCGCGCGCACGTACACGTCGAAGATCTTCTGCTCGATCGGGAAGCCGTACTTCCCGGTCTTCAATCGCCAGCCGGCGAACTTCGACAGCATGTCGCGCATCCACATCGGCCCTTCGGTCACGTGCTTGTCGTAGATCGCGGCGGTGTTGTTGTAGAGCCGCCACGTCTCGCGCACGTCCTCGGGGAGCGGCGTGTTGTGGGCGTTGTACTTGTATTCGAAGCACTTGCCCCACTCGTAGAAGTCCTTCGGCGGCTGGTAGCCGAGCTTCACCGCCGCGTCGAAGTCCTCCGTGCCCGGGATCGGCCGGAACGGGTACACCTCGCTGCCCGCGATCGGGAAGCGGTGCTTCACCTTCGCCGCCTGCTTCAGCGTCTCCTTCATCGATTCGGGCGTCTCGCCCGGATACCCGATGATCCAGAACGTGCCCGGCACGATGTTCCGCTTCGCGAGCTTCTCGATCGCGATCGGGATGTTGTCGATCCCGATCTCCTTCTTGATCCGGCTCTGCATCTCCTGCGTGCCCGTCTCGGCACCGAGCCAGAGGAGGTGGCAGCGCGACTCTTCCATCGCGTCGAGCGTCTCCTCCTTGTACCGCATGATCGTCTCGATCTCGATCGTGCCGTTCCAGTGGATCGGCACCTTCAAGTTCACGAGCTCCTCGCAGAAATCGCGCGTGCGCTTCTCCGCGACGCCCCAGTTCGCGTCCTGGAAGCGCAGCACGTCGAACTTGAAGCGCTGCTGCAGCTCCGCGATCTCCTGCGCGAGCTGCTTCCCGGGGATCGCCTTCCAGCGCCGGTTCGTCACGAGCGGCGAGCAGCAGAACGTGCACGGCTCGGGGCAACCGAAGCTCGAGAAGTGGCTGAACGCGCGCGGCGGGTTCTCGGGAGTCCAGTGCCCGGGCAGCGGGAACCGGTGCCGGACTTTCATCTTCGTCGGCTTGACCTGCAGCTCCGCGTAACGCTCGAACTCGAGGAGGTGCCACGGGACCGCCGGGAACTGGTCGAACCCGACGACCGCGCGGTGCGCGGTGTACACCGTCTTCCCGTCGCGGCGGATCGCGAGCCCGGGAACCTGCTCGAGATCGACGCCGGCGTCGAGCGCCTTCACGACTTCGTGGAACGTGATCTCGCCCTGTCCGAGTCCGACGGCGTCGGCGATGCCCGCCTCGAGGTACATGTCGGGCGTGACGCTCGGGAACCAGCCGCCCCAGATGATCGGGAGCTTCGGATGGCGCTCGCGCACGGCCTTCGCGACGACGAAGCCGTCGTACACCTGGTAGCCGAGGATGCACGAGCTCGCGAAGCACAGCGCGCCGTCGCACGCGTCGAGCACCTTCCGCATGTAGTCGGGCTCGATCATCGCGTCGATCATCACGACCTCGTACCCGTCGGCGGCGGGACCGGTCGCGATCTGGAGGAGCTCGAGCGGGAGCAGGTCCGCGCTGAACATCTCGCCCCGCGTCGGGTCCGCCCGGTGGGGGAGGAACAGGACGATCTTCTTTTTGTGGGCGATCACGGGCAGAGAGGGATGCAAAGTCTACCCGAAAAAACCGCGCTCGAACCCCGGATCAGCCTCCGGGAGTGAGCCCGGAACGCCCGGGAATGATCGGGTTGCCGTCGCCGCCCTTCGGAATACCGGGCTTGTAGGCTTCCTTCGCCCACGCCTTCCACGCGTCGTCGAACTCCTGATAGTTCCATCCGAACGCTTCCTTGAACGCCTTGCGGTGCCACTCGGCGAGGTTCGCGCCGGTCGGCAGTCCCTTCTCGTCCAGGTTGTTCTTGATCAACCAGATGAACTTCGCGAATTCCGCCGGCTTCTCCTTGATCAGGAAGTCGACCATCGACCAGGTGACGAAGTGGTGGGGGAGCTTCAGCTCGGCGTACGTCGCGAGCGAGAGGAGCTCCGCGAGGCGCGGGGCCTTCTCGGTCGTGATCAGCTTGAGGACTTCGGGGCGCCAGTCGCTCTTGCTGCTCGTGTCGGCGGTCGAGCCCTCGCCCGCGTCGAAGCTGTTGTAGTCGGGGTCGACCTCGCGCTCCATGAAGTGCGCGAGCCCTTCGTGGAACCACACCGGCGTGTCGTAGCTGTAGTGGTTCAGCCCGTCGAGCAGGTTGTGCGCGAGGTTGAAGGCGATGTGCCCGTGCAGCGCCTGGTCCGTCCGCAAGCGGCCCTGCTGCGCGTGGCAGATGATCGAGATCGCGCCGCGCTCGATGAAGTGCCAGCGCTGGCTCTTGCGGATCGGGAGGCCCGCCTCCGCCATCAGGAAGGCGAGGTGCGCGGCCTCGTTCGGCAGCACGAGCACCTCGTACTTCTCCCGCATCCCGAGGTACTGCCCTTCGCCCATGTAGCCGCCGGCGGTCTGCCCGCCGGGCGCGCCCTTGAAGCGCTTGTCGCCGATCTTCATCAGCTCGATGAAGTGCTTGTAGATGTCCTCGCAGCGCTGCGCGTACAGGTGCGTGCGCATCCACGGGTCGAGCGTCTGGGTCTCGGGCTTGACGTCCGGGAAGAACTCCTTGAGGCGCGTCAGCTCGGCCAGGATCTTCTTCTTCTCCTCGAGCTTCACCTTCTGCGCGCCGAGGCCGAAGCCGATGCGGAAGTGCTCGGTCTCCACCCACCGGATGTCGCACTCGGGCAGGATCTCGTGGACTTTCGCCGTGTCGAACTTCCCGTACGGGAACGGGCCGTGGTTCACGAGCCCGGCCTTCTTCAGGAGCTCGGGGTCGTTGTGGCACCACGGGCAGTTCGCCGGGTCCTCGAGCGACTTGGTCTCGACTCCCGCGGGCTCCGCGGCGGAGGCGAGGAGGACGAGCGCCGACGCGAGGAGTGCGCGCATCAGGTCTTCTCCTTCCACTTCTTCGCGAGCTCGATCGCCTCGAACACGGGCAGCTGCTCGAGCGGCGGAGCGTTCTCGACGATCCCGCGGCACGCGTTGATCGCGGACACGCGGATCTGGTTGTCGTCGTCGTCGAGCAGCGGCTTGATCGTCGGGAGCGACGACTTGTCGCCGCATCCGGCGAGGAGGCGCAGGACCGCGACGCGCTGCTTCTGGTCCGCGTCCTTGAGCTTCGCGAGGACGAGAGCGGTCGCCTCGGGCCCGCGGATGCCTTCGAGAGCCGCGCGCAGCTCGACGCCGCGCCGGTCCCAGTTCTTGAGCGCCGTCTCCTGGAGGATCGAGAGCCCGACGGTCGAGCCGGTCGCGGCGGCGCACAGGGCCGCGGCGTAGCGCTCGTCGGGGTCGGCCTTCGCGCCGAGCTTGTCGACGCGCTTCCACGCGGCTTCCGCCGCCGGACGGATCGCCGGGTCGGGGAACGCCGCCGCGCGCCACAGCACGAACGTGCGCGTCG
>Ga0070688_100001954_pt1 | contig 10358 bp, 8 predicted proteins | sample KBSS13HmetaG_FD_64679 | JGI IMG/M metagenome (GOLD analysis project Ga0070688, IMG submission 64679) | Switchgrass rhizosphere microbial communities from Kellogg Biological Station, Michigan, USA - KBS S1-3H metaG | ecosystem: Host-associated > Plants > Roots > Rhizosphere ...
TCCGCCGCCGCCGCCGCGCGGATGCGCGCGGCCGCGAGCCGGCCGCGTCCGACGCAGTACATCCCCGCGAGCCGCGCGTTCGATCTCGCGAAGCGCCAGGAGCGGATCGCCGCGGCGCAGCAGAAGCCCGCGGAGCCGCCGCCGAGCGCCCCGGCGACGCCCGCGGCGCCCGCGACCGACGGCAACGCCGTTCCTCCGGCGCAGCCGCCCGCGCCGCGGCCGACGTCCGCGCCCGCGCAGCGCGAACACGTCCCCGCCGTCGGGCGCAACGACCCGTGCCCCTGCGGCAGCGGGCAGAAATACAAGAAGTGCCACGGCAAGGGCGGATGAGCGCGCAAGCGGCTCCGCCCACTCCGATCCTCGTCGACCCGAATCCCGGGGTCCTGCGCTGGACGCTCCACGCGGCCTACGACTTGTGCTGGATCCTCGCGGTCCTGCTCGCCTCGCCGTGGTGGATCCTGCGCTGCGCGACGAGCCCGCGCTTCCGCGCGATGGCGAGTGCGCGCCTCGGCTTCGGTCTCCCGCGGCCGCCAGCCCCCGGCGCGCGCCCGCGGATCCTGATCCACGGCGTGTCGGTCGGGGAGGTCAAGGCGGCGCAGTCGCTCGTGCGCGCGCTCGCCGCGTCGCGTCCGGACCTCGAGATCGTGATCAGCACGACCACGGACACGGGTCTCTCCGTCGCGCGGGGGCTGTACGCGGACAGCACCGTCGTGCGCTTCCCCCTCGACTTGTCACCCGTCGTCTCGCGCTTCCTCGACCGGGTGGCACCCGTCTGCGTCGTGCTCGTCGAGCTCGAGATCTGGCCCAACTTCCTGCGCCAGGCGAACCGCCACGGCGTGCCCGTCGCGGTCGTCAACGGACGGATCACGGGGCGGAGCTTCGGGCACTACCACCGGTTCCGCGATCTCCTCCCCCAGTTCAACCGCCTGACGCTCCTGTGCGTCCAGGACGAGGAGTACGCGGCGCGTTTCGGCGACCTCGTCGGATCGCGCGAGCGGATCCTCGTCACCGGCAACATCAAGGCCGACGGGCTGCGCACGGGGACGGTCGATCCGGGCGCGGAGCTCGCGGCGCTCCTCGGCGCGCGCAACGGACAGAGGACCTTGGTCGCCGGCAGCACGCACGATCCCGAGGAGCGCCTCGTCGTCCAGGCCTGCGCGCGCGCGGCGGACGGCGTGCGCCTGATCCTCGTCCCGCGCCACCCCGAGCGCGCCGCGGCGGTCGTGCGCGAGCTGACCGCTCTCGGCAGTCCGCCGCAGCTCCTGTCGCGGCTCCGCGCGGGGGAGGTCCCCGATCCGTCGCGTCCGGCGCTCGTCGACACGATGGGCGAGCTCGAGCACGTCTACGCGCTCGCCGACGTCGTGTTCGTCGGCGGGAGCCTCGTCGCGCACGGCGGGCAGAACGTGCTCGAGCCGGCCGCGCAGGGAAAGCCCGTCGTCCACGGACCGAACCTGTGGAACTTCGCGCAGGAGGAAGCGCTGCTCGCGAAGGCCGGGGCGAGTCGCCGCGTCGAGGACGAAGCCGGGCTCGAGCGCGCGCTCGCGGAGATCCTCGGGGACGACGGCGTGCGGACGCGCATGGCGCGCGCGGGGATCGCCGCGGTGCAGGCCCAGAAGGGGGCGACCGAGGTCACGAACCGGGCGCTGCTCGAGCGCTGCCTGCCGCCGGAGGCGCGCGCGAGAGACCCCCGCGGGGCCGGCCCGGGCCGCGTCCATCTGGTATGCTGACCTTTCGCGCCCGAAGGGCGGGCGCGCCCCGGAACCGCAACTCCTGACCGCACCCGACGCCCATGGCCCGAATGCTCTTCACCTCCGAATCCGTCTCCATGGGCCACCCCGACAAGGTGGCCGACCAGGTCTCCGACGCGATCCTCGACGCGTGCCTGGCGGGGGACTCCGAGAGCCGCGTCGCCTGCGAGACGCTGGTCACGACGAATCTCTGCGTCGTCGCGGGCGAGATCACGACGAAGTCGAAGGTCGACTACGAGGCGGTGGCGCGGAAGGCGATCCGCCGCATCGGCTACGTGAACGCCGACTGGGGCATGGACGGCGGCACGTGCGAAGTGCAGGTCCGCCTCCACTCGCAGTCGCCCGACATCTCCCAGGGCGTCACCGAGGGCGAGGGCCTGCACAAGGAGCAGGGCGCCGGCGACCAGGGCCTCATGTTCGGCTTCGCGTGCGACGAGACGCCCGAGTTCATGCCGTTCCCGATCCACTACGCGCACCGGCTGATGGAGAAGCAGGCCGAGCTCCGCCAGAAGGGCGTCCTCGCCTGGCTGCGTCCCGACGCGAAGAGCCAGCTGACGGTCGAGTACGACGGACTGAAGCCCGTGCGCGTCCACACGGTGCTGATCAGCACGCAGCACGCTCCCGAGGTCTCGCACGAGACGATCACGAAGGAGATCGTCGAGAAGCTGATCAAGCCCGTGATCCCGGCGCAGTTCCTCGACGCGAAGACGATCTACCACGTGAACCCGACCGGACGCTTCGTCGTCGGCGGGCCGCACGGCGACTGCGGACTGACGGGACGCAAGATCATCGTCGACACGTACGGCGGCATGGGTCGCCACGGCGGCGGCGCGTTCAGCGGGAAGGATCCGAGCAAGGTCGACCGCTCGGCCGCATACGCCGCGCGCTGGGTCGCGAAGAACGTCGTCGCCGCCGGCCTCGCCGCGCGCTGCGAAGTCCAGGTGTCCTACGCGATCGGCATCGCGAAGCCCCTCTCGATCCGCGCCGAGACCTTCGGCACGGGCAAGGTGAAGGACGACGTGCTCACCGCGGCGGTCGAGAAGGTGTTCGACCTCCGACCGGCTGCGATCATCAAGCAGTTCGACCTGAAGAAGCCGATCTACGAGAAGACCGCCTACCACGGCCATTTCGGCCGCGCGGGCTTCCCCTGGGAACGCACGGACAAGACCGCCGCCCTGACGGAAGCCGTCGCGGCGCCGGCGCGGGCGTAGGGTTCGTGACTGGGGAGGGGACCCGGGGTAGAACCTCGGCCATGTCGAAGACTCCCACTTCCAGACGCCCCGTTCCGAGCGGGGGTTTCACGCTGATCGAGCTCCTCGCGGTCATCGCGATCATCCTGGTCCTGATGACGTTCCTCCTGCCGCGGATCGTGACCGCGATCCAGCAGGCGAAGGTGACGGCCTGCCGCGCGAACCTCCAGCAGATCTACCGCGACCTGACCGTCTACCACATGAAGCACGAGAAGCTGCCGACGGGCAGCGGCGTGAAGTTCTTCGCCGCGCTGATCGCGGACGGGGACATCGAGAACACGGCGGAGAACGCGAAGCGGATGTCGTGCCCCGCAGTCGAGCGCGGCTCGCTCGCGATCGGGACGATGAAGGACGAGAAGGAGTGGTACGCCCACCTCGACACGATCGACGGGACGTACTCGGCCTACGCCGGCAGGGACATGAAGCAGTACCCGCTGCGCCGCTGGCCCGGGAGCGGCGACGACGCGTTGATCGCGGACGACAACGATCCCGAGATGAACCACCCGACGTCGACGTGCGTCTTGTGGGCGGATGGGACGGCGACCGCGATCGAGCTGCTCGACCTCCGCGAGCGGGGCGTGCTCACGGAAGACGACAAGGTGCTCAAGGTCGGTCCCGATTCACAGGTCGAAGCACTGAAGAAGCTCTCGCTCGATTGAGCCTCCCTCGCCCGAGCGCCGCGGTCATGGAACCGGCCTCCGGTTCCCGATATACGGTGGCCATGAAGCTGAAGGCGCTCGTGCTCGCCCTGCGCCCGCAGCAGTGGGTCAAGAACGTCTTCGTGCTCGCGGCGCTCGTGTTCGCCGCGGGGGAGCGCGGCGGGTTCGCGGGACAGGATCTCGCCGGAGTCTGGCGCACCGTCTGGGCCTTCTTCGGCTTCTGTCTCGGCTCGAGCGCCGTCTACCTCGTCAACGACCTGTGCGACATCGAGTCCGACCGCAAGCACCCGACGAAGTGCCTCCGCGCGATCGCGTGCGGCGCCGTGTCCCCGCCCGTCGCCTGGACGGCGGCGCTCGCGTGCGCGGCCGGCGCGCTCGCGCTCGCCCTCCGCGCGGGCGGCGATCCGCCGGTCGTCTGGGTCGTCGCGGCGTACATGGCGCTCAATCTCGCCTACAGCCTCCGCCTGAAGCACGTCGTCCTCGTCGACGCGTTCTGCATCGCGGGGGGATTCCTGCTGCGCGTCTACGGCGGCGGGCTCGCCGCGGGAGCGCAGGTCTCGCACTGGCTCATGCTGTGCACGCTCTTCCTCGCGCTCTTCCTCGCCCTGTGCAAGCGGCGCGCGGAGACCGATCTCCTCGGCGAGGGCCGCGGCGAGCACCGCGCGATCCTGCTCCAGTACAACGCCGGGTTCCTCGACCAGATGGTCACCGTGCTCTCGGCGTGCACGATCCTCACCTACACGATGTACACGGTGTCCGAGGAGACGGCGAAGAAGTTCGGCGCGAGCCACAGCCTGATCTGGACCGTCCCGTTCGTCGTCTTCGGCCTGGCGCGGTACATGCTCCTCGTGCAGCGCCGCGAGGGCGGCGGCAGCCCGACGCGCGTCCTCCTCGGCGGCGACCTGCTGTTCGGGCTCGACGTGATCGCCTGGGCGGGGACCGTCGCGATCGTGCTCTTCCTGCGCCACCGGGCGTCACCTTGACCGCCGCCTCGCCCGCGGCTTAACGTGGCGAACTTGGAATCGCGCCTGAAACTCGCCGGCCGCATGAACGGCCTCGGCACCGAGACGGCCTTCGAGGTCGTCAACCGCGTCGCGGCGCTCGAGCGCGAAGGGCGCTCGGTCGTCCATCTGCACATCGGCGCGCCCGATTTCCGGACGCCGGAGCACATCGTCGAGGCGGGCCGCAAGGCGCTCGCGGACGGCTGGCACCGCTACACGCCGGCGAAGGGGCTCCCGCAGCTGCGCGATGCCGTCGCGGAGTACTGCCTGAAGACGCACCGCGCGAAGGTCCACCCCGACCACGTGCTCATCGTCCCGGGCGGCAAGCCGACGCTCTTCTACGCGGCGCTCATGCTCTGCGACGCGGGCAGCGAGGCGCTGTACCCGAACCCGGGCTTCCCGATCTACGAGTCGGCGATCCGCCTCGCCGGCGCGACGCCGGTGCCGATCGAGCTCCACGAGGAGAAGGGCTTCGCGTTCAGCGCCGACGAGGTCCTCTCGAAGATCAACGCGCGGACGCGGCTCCTGATCCTGAACTCGCCCGCGAACCCGACCGGCGGAGTCACGCCGCGGAAGGAGCTCGACAAGCTCGCCGCGGGTCTCGAGCGCCACCCGCACGTCGCGATCCTCTCGGACGAGATCTACTCGCGCCTGACGTACGACGGCGAGGAGCACGTCTCCTTCCTCTCGTACGAGTCCCTGCGCGACCGCACGATCCTGCTCGACGGCTGGAGCAAGACGTACGCGATGACGGGATGGCGCATGGGCTTCGGCGTGTGGCCCGAGTCCCTGATCGCGCAGGCCGAGCGCCTGCAGATCAACAGCGTCTCGTGCGTGAACGCGGCGTCGCAGATCGCGGGCATCGAGGCCCTGCGCGGACCGCAGGACGCTGTCGAGCGCATGCGCCTCGCCTTCGACGAGCGCCGCAAGCTGATCGTCAAGGAGCTGAACGACATCCCCGGCTTCCGCTGCACGACGCCGAAGGGCGCGTTCTACGCGTTCCCGAACGTGCAGGCGACCGGGATCCCGGCGCGCGAGCTCGAAGCGAAGCTCCTGCAGCGCGCGGGCGTGTCGTGCCTCGCGGGCACGAGCTTCGGCGCGCTCGGCGAGGGCTATCTGCGCTTCTCCTACGCGAACAGCGCCGAGAACATCCGCGAGGGCATGCGCCGCGTCCGCGAGTGTCTGCAGCCCGCGTGAAGGTCTCCGACTTCCGCAGCGACACGGTCACGAAGCCCTCGGCGGCGATGCGCCGCGCGATGGCGGAAGCCGAAGTCGGCGACGACGTGCTCGACGGCGATCCGACCGTGCGCGCGCTCGAGGAGCGGGTCGCGCGGATGCTCGGGAAGGAGGGCGCGATGTTCGTCCCTTCCGGCACGATGGCGAACCAGGTCGCGCTCGGCGTCCACACGCGCCCCGGCGACGAGATCGTGATCGAGCGCAACGGCCACATGGTCACGTGGGAAGCCGGCGCGCCCGGATTCGTGCACGGCGTGCAGACGATGACGCTCTGCGCCGAGGACGGCCGCCTCGACCCCGACGAGATCAAGAAGATGATCCGCCCGAAGTCCGTGCACTGCCCGCGGACGGCGCTCGTGTGCGTCGAGCAGACGTTCATGGGCTCGGGACACGCCGCGGGGGGACGCGTCCTCCCGCGCGAGAACCTCGAAGGCGTGCGCGCCGTCGCGCGCGAGGCCGGCATCCCGGTCCACATGGACGGCGCTCGCCTCTGGAACGCGGTCGTCGCGTCGGGGATCGAAGCGCGCGTCTTCGCCGGTTCCGCCGACTCCGTGTCCGTGTGCCTCTCGAAAGGCCTCGGCGCCCCGGTCGGCTCGCTCGTCGCCGGCGACGCCGCGTTCATGGAGCGCGCGAAGCCGATTCGCAAGCGTCTCGGCGGGTGGATGCGGCAGTCCGGGATCCTCGCCGCGGCCGGACTTCACGCGCTCGAGCACAATCTCGCGCGCCTCGCGGAGGACCACGCGCTCGCGCGCGCCCTCGCCGAGCGCCTGCACGGAAGGAAGGGGCTCGCCTGCCCGCCGCAGGAGGTCGAGACGAACCTCGTGTTCGTCCAGGTCGATCACCCTGGCTTCGATGCGCCGAAGCTCTCGGCGGCGCTCAAGGAGCACGGCGTCCTCGTCCTGCCGCAGACGGCGCGCGCGCTGCGTTTTGTGACGCACCTCGACGTCGGTCCGGACGACGTCGAGCGCCTCGCCAAAGCGATCGACCGCGTGCTCTGAGCGGTTTCCGCCCTACTTCGCGACGACGCGGTCGCGCACGAGCGTCGCGATCCTGCCGGCGATCCACTCGCGCCCGGCCGGGCTGAAGTGCACGCCGTCGTTCAGGAACCAGGTCGGGAGCTCCGGTGACGCGGCGCACTCGGCCTCGAGGTCGAGCAGGATCGCGCCCGGGCCCGCGGCGACCGCGCGGACGATCGCGTTGTACTCGCGGTGGAGCCGGATCGCCTCCTCCGCGCTCGCGGCGAACCGGTCCTCGACGAGCTTCGGCGGCACTCCGACGGTGTAGAACGTCGTCGGCGCCGTGACGAACACGACCGGGATCGAGCGCGCGGCGAAGAGGCCGCGGATCGCGTCGAGGTTCGCGCGGTACTCGTCGGGCAGGACGCGCGGGAGCTCGAGCGGCCGCTCGACGTGGACGACGTGCGTCGAGAACCACGCCGCCGCCTGCGCGAGCCGCGAGTGCTCGAGCACGACCGCGGCGCAGCGCGCGAGCCCGCCGCCCGGCGGCGACAGAGTCTTCCTCGAATCGATCTCGCGGTACGCGGCCCAATGGTCGTTCCAGCCGAAGAACACGAACACGACGTCGGGCTCCACCTCGAGCCCGTACGCCTCGGCGGCGCGGCGACCCTGGAGGCTCGTGTACCCCGGCACCGCCATCGAGACGGCCTCCGCGCGCTTCCCCTCCGGGATGCCGAGCGCGCGCATCCGCTCCGCGGCGAGCCACGGGTAGCCCTGGAACGTGCACGAGTCGCCGAGGAAGAGCGCGCGGTAGGCGTCCGCGGGCTTCGGGATCGCGGGATCGGGACCCGGGAATCCGCGCGAGTTACCGGCCGTGTCGCCGCGGAAGCTGCCGGATTCCGCCGGCGTCTTGAGCTTCCAGAAGAGCCGCGCGTCGGGCTTGAAGAACGCCATCGTCTGCGGATCGGGGAATCCGAACCGGACGCCCGAGCGGTACTCGAACTTCGCGATCCGCAGCCCGATCTCCGGCACGAGCACGAGCGCCGCGAGGACCCCCGCGCTCCAGAGCCATTTCGTCGACGATTTCAAGGGAACGAGGATGACGAGAATACCTGGGCGGTCAATCGCGCGCGAAGGGGAGCCCGACGATGCGCGCGTAGCTCCGGTACGACTCCGGCGCGAGGCTCTCGCGCAGCGCGGCGAGGATCGCGGCGCCGCGCGGATGCCCGCGGCGGATCGCGTAGAGGTGCTTGAAGCTCCCCGTGTAGCGCACCGCGTACAGATCGTAGGCGCCCGAGTCGACGAGGTACTTCGCGGCGATCACGTTGCACGCGCTGTCGGGCACCGCGCTGCCCTCGTAGCGCGCGATCCCGTGCTCGTAGAGGTCGCGCTGGTCGGGACGGACGCTGCCGGCGAGCTCCGGGAGCGCGAGCGGCACGACGTCCTCCTTCGCGGAGGCGAGCGGCTTCTCGAGGTCGAACGTGCTCGGCCCGGTGTAAAGGAGGAAGAGGTCGGGATCGATCTCGGCGAGGTACGCGGCGTCCGGCGGCGCGAGCGCCGTGCGCCGCGTGTTCAACCCGACGAGGTCGAACATCCGCGCGCGCGACCAGTACGGGATCCGCCCCGCCTGGTCGCCGAGCGCGACGCGGTCCTCGGGTGCGAGGATCGCGCCGAGTCGCGGGCCGAACACGTCGACGTACGTGCGCGTCCCTTCGTAGTAGCGCAGCTGGCGGATGCCGATGAGTACGCCGGGCACGACGGCCGCGACGGCGACGAGGACGACGAGCGTCCGGACCACCGGCGCGCGCGCTCCCTCGATCGCCGCGGCCGACGCGAGGACGAGGAGCACGAGGAGTACCGCCTGCTCGGGGGCCTCGAAGCGGAACGCGATGTTCTGGCTCTGGCGCGCGAACGCGAGCGCCGCGATGTGCGCGAGCAGGGGCGTCGCCGCGAGCGCGAGCGTCGCCGTCCGCGCCGCGCGGCCGCCGAGCACGAGGACCGCGACGAGCCCTGCTCCGAGCGGCCACGCGCCGGAGGCATGGGAGAACCAGCCCGCGATCGCCGAGGCGCCGGCGAGCTCGTCCGCGGCGTGCCCCTTGACGTACAGCGGCAGCGGGAGCGGGAGGCCGAAGTAGCTCCACCGCCACGCGAAGTACGCCGCTCCGATCGCGAGCGCCGCGAGCGCGCGCCCCGCGAACGGGCCGACGAGGGGCCTGCGCGCGGCGGCGCACGCGCCGATCACGGCGAACCCCGCGCCGAGCACGACGCCGTCGGGGCGGATCAGGCCGAGCACGAGCCCCGCGAAGGGGAGGCGCAGCGTCGCCCGCTCGTCGCCCTCGAGTGCCGCGATCGCCGCGACGAACGTCCACGCCACCACCGCGCTGTAGAGGAGCGATCCGAAACCGACGGCGGCCGCGACGGCGCCTCCCGCGAACGCTGCGGGTGCGAGCAGGAGGCAGAGCATCGAGCGCGCGGGACCCGGGGCGAGCGACCGCGCGATCGCGCCGGCGATCAGGCCGCCGAGGAGCGCCCCTCCCGCCGCGTTGGCGAGCGCCGCGGCGACCGCGATGTCGAGCCCCGCGCGGTGGAGGACGGAGAGGAGCGCGAACCACAGGAAGTCCGTCGCTCCCTCCGCGGGCGGTCCGCCGGCGTGGAACACGATCCCTTCGCCGGCGACGAACCTGCGCACGTACCCGAACAGGATGTACGCGTCGTCCTGCGGGTGGGCGCGGTACAGGAACACGACCGCGCGCGCGAGGAACACGAAACCGACAGCCAGCGCACCGAGGCGAGCGAGACGGCGAGCCTCCGCGCGCTCCTCGGGCCGGGTGCCGTCAGCCATGCGGCGACCATGCAAGCAGGTGCGGCGGCCCAGTCCAGCGGAATCCGCGCCATTGCCCGCGGGGATCGCGGGCCGCAAACTGTCCCCTCCATGGGCATCTTCAAGGCGTACGACATCCGCGGCAAGGTGCCGTCCGAGCTCGATCCGCCGCTCGCGCGCAGGATCGGCAACGCGTTCGCGCGGCTGCTGTCGGCGAAGCGGCTCGTCGTCGGGCGCGACATGCGCACGCATTCCCCCGCGATCGCCGACGCGGTGATCGAGGGGATCCGGGACACGGGCTGCCACGTGACGTCGATCGGCCTCGCGAGCACGCCGATGGCGTACTTCGCGATCGGCGCCCTGCCCTGCGACGGCGGCTTGAACGTGACGGCGAGCCACAACCCGGCCGAGTACAACGGCATGAAGCTGTGCGGCCGCGGCGCGACGCCGATCTCGGCCGCGAACGGCATCCTCGATCTCGAGCGGATGTGCAAGGAGCCCTCGCCGAAGCCGGCGGCCGCACGCGGCGAGGTCTCCCACGAGGAGATGCTCGAGCGCTTCGCCGACCACGCCGCGAAGTTCGCTCACATCGGGAAGCCGATCCAGGTCGCCCTCGACGCGGCGAACGGGATGGGCGGGTACACGGTTCCTCCGATCCTCGCGCGTCTCCCGAACGTGCGCGCCGCG
>Ga0070688_100001957_pt1 | contig 10352 bp, 6 predicted proteins | sample KBSS13HmetaG_FD_64679 | JGI IMG/M metagenome (GOLD analysis project Ga0070688, IMG submission 64679) | Switchgrass rhizosphere microbial communities from Kellogg Biological Station, Michigan, USA - KBS S1-3H metaG | ecosystem: Host-associated > Plants > Roots > Rhizosphere ...
GCCCGGTCCGCGCGTAGATGTGCGCCGGCATGTGGACGAGGTGGCCCGCTCCGGGCACGAGCGTGCGCAGGCGATCGGCGGACGGGGTCGCGCGGTCGGGATGCGGCGACGACTCCACCGCGTGGATGTAGAGGTGGTTCGCGAGCGGATGATCGGCCTCGGCGGCGAGGACCCGCTCGAGGAGCTCGACGATCTCGGGGGTATGCGGTTTCGCCGTGCCGTCCTGGTTCCAGAGATCCCAGGGATGCAGATCCATCAGCGCCTCGGCGCACAGGGCTGCGATGTCCGTGTCCTTCGGATTCGCGCTCGCGAGCGCCCGCATCGCGTCGGCGTACGCCGCGTCGAGCGGGCCGCGGTCGTCGGGCGGCTGCTCGGCGTAGCGGCGGCCGACGGCTTCGATCAGATCGCGTTCGAGCGGAGTCGCGCCGGCCGCGAGCCCGCGGGCCTTCGTCAGCGCCTCCCACGCGGCCCGGCTGTGCTCCGCGTCCATCGTCGGGTTGTTGATGTGCGGTCCGTTGCACAGCGCGACGCCCCACCAGGCGATCGCGCACGTCGGGTCGAGCCGCGCGCACTCCTCGAACGAGCGGATCGCCTCGTCGTGGTTGAACGCGAACGCGAGCACGAGGCCTTGATCGAACCAGCGCTGCGCCTGCGCCGATTTCGTCGACACGGCCCGGCGGTGGCGACCGAGATCGCCGAAGAGCACCGGCTCGGGCGGCTTCGGGGGATCCTCGGACTTCGCAGGGGAGCTGCAGGAACCGGCGAGGGCCGCGCAGAGGAGGAGGACGGCGGACTTGGAGCTTCTCATTTCTTCAGGGTGCGATCGACGTAGGCCCGGATCGCGCCGAGGATCTCCGGGGACGACCACGCGTCGAGGATGCGCGGCGTCAGGCCCGCGGCGCGCTCGACGGCCTCGATGGAGGGACGGCGAATCTGACGTTTCGTCAGGGCGAAGGAGCGCGGCGGGAGCGCGGCGAACTCCTCGCCGGCCGCGAGCGCGCGCTCGAGGAGCAGCGACGGCTCGACGACCTCGTCGACGAGGCCGAGCTCGCGGCATTCGTCGACGCTGAAGATCCGGCCGCGCAGCGCGGCGTCGCGCAGGTGACGCGGCGGGAAACCGAGGCGCAGGATCTCGAGCGCGACGGGCGGGAACGGGACGCCGACCTTCAGCTCCGGCGCGCCGTACGTCGCCTTGCCGCGCGCGAGGAACCGCTGGTCCGCGCCGCACGCGAGGATGCACCCGCCGGCGATCGCGTGGCCGTTGATCGCGGCGACCAGAGGCTTCTCGAACCCGAGGAGCTTCTTGAACGCGGCGTCGAGCGCCGGGAGGAACTGCTCGAGGTACGCGCGCCCGCCCTCGAGGACCCGGAAGAGATCGACGCCGGCGGAGAAGATCGATCCCGTTCCCGTGAGCACGACCGCGCGCTCCGGGCTCGACTGCTCGTTCGCGAGCGCCTGCTCGAGCGCGAAGAGCAGCTCGAGGTCCATCGTGCTCGCCTTGCCGTGCGCCAGACGCAGGACGGCCACGGATCCGCGCACTTCTCGTTCGATCATGCGGCGAAGGATAGCGATGCGGTGTCAGCGCGGCACGAGCCGCGTGCCGGCGACTCGGTCCTGGATGCCGCGGGAGGGATTCGCGACCGCGTACGCGACGAGGCCGGCGTGGACCGCCGCGGCGGCGAGCACGAGCGCCGAGCCGATCGCGAAGTGACCGTGGTTGCCGAGCCAGGCCCCGGTGCCGTAGAGCAACGTCAGCGGGATCCACACGATCAGGCTCCGCCACGCGCAGCGCAGCCGCGAGGCCATCTCGCCGCGCGTCGTGCGCACGCCCATCCCGAAGAGCTTGAGCGAGAGCCCGCCGCGGAACGCGAGCGCGAGGATCGTGCTCAAGACGCCCCACGCGCCGATCGCCGAGGTGATGAAGATCGGGATGATCTTCCAGCGCACGTCCCGCAGCCCTTCCTTCGCAGCGGCCTTGGTCCCCTCTTTCGTGTCGGGCGTCACCGAGATCTTCGCGCCGGGCCCGATGTCGACGTTCGTGGCGCTTGCACCCTCGCCCTCCTTGAACGGCCGCGCGGACATCCGTTCGCGAGCCCACGCGATCTCGTCCGGCGTCGGCGCCGGATGCGCGGCCACCGCGCGCCGCTCGATCGCGAGCTGCTCCGGCTCGAGCTTGCTGTTGAAGTTCGCGGCCCAGGCCGTGCCCTGCGCGGAGGAAATGACGATCTCGCGCGCCTTGCGGTCGTCGTCGTCCATCCGCTCGGCGGGCGGAGGGGTCGCGTCCTGCGCGCGGAGCTGCTCGATGCAGCGGATGGACTCCACGAAGCTCTGGATCGGATCCGCGAGCGCGAAGAGACTCAGCGCGATGATCGAGAGGATCATCGTGGGCGCGATCGCCGAGACGGCGATCTGTCCCGCGCGGACCGCCGGCGTGAGCCGCGTCGGGCGCTGCGCGAGCTCCTCGAGCTCGCGGCGCGCGTCCGCGAGGCTCGCGTAGGTGCCTCCGCCGCCGAGGAGCTTCTTCACGACCGGTTCCGCTGCCACCGGGAGCAGGCGGTCGTCGAGGACGAGTCGCGCCGCGTCGGAGAGGAGCTCGAGCGGCGACCGCCACGCGCTCCCTCGTCTCCCGATCGGCTCGTCGAGGAGTCGCACGTTCCAGGTGCGGTCGATCCACACCTGCTCGATGCAGACGGCGTCCGAGGCGTGCGCGAGCTCGCCCGCGAGATCCGCGAGGACGCGGCGGGCGGTCGACCAGTCGAAGTTCGCTCCTTGCGCGACGCAGTCCGAGAGGCTCGCTCCTCCGGGCGCCTCGAACACCTCGAAGAGGAACTCTCCTTGTCGCGTCGCGTCGAGCCAGCGCAGGCGACCCGGGCGCGCGAGCGCGCGCCGCTCGTCGCTCACGGTCGCGGGCGCGCCCTTCCGCGCGCAGATCCACACCGCGCGCCCGAGCGTCTGGTCGACGCCTTGCAGGAGGACGCCGGTGGGCGTCTCGCCGAGGCGGCTCTCGATGACGTACGCGCCGATGTCCGCGGGCCATCCCTCGGCTCGCGTCGAGGCCTGCACCGGCACCGGCCGGGACTCCTGGATGCGCGCGAACGGCGAGCGCACCTGGACGGTGCGCGTGCCGCTCGCGAGCTCGTGGAGGCCGCGGAACCCGTTCCTGCGCCGCATCGTGGACGCCATGATCGCGTAGTTCGCGATCGCGAAGACGTTCACCAGGATGCTGAAGTTCCGCTGACCCAGCGGGGCGTAGTGGAGGAGGGTGAGCGACACGAAGTTCGACGTGAAGAAGACGAGCGACCTCACGACGACGCGCGGAAGACTCGTCCGCCCCGTGCGCGCGTCGACGACCCGTTGCCCGAGGACCCACTTCCCCGGACTCGCGCCGAACAGGCCCTCGGACAGCGCGAAGTACGCGAACGGCAACGCGCCGGCGAACAGCGTGAACGCCAGGGACTGGAACCTCCCCGGCCGATCCGGGTCCATCGCCATCCACGCCGCGCCCTGCGATGCGCCAAGGAACACCGTGGCGGTGACGAGCCCGGTCGTCAGCATCGAATCGAGGACGTACGCGACGACGCGCCGGATCCGGCCCGCAGCCACGAGCTCGCTCGCGACGAACGGACCGAGCGCCGCGCGGAAGGCGGCGTGGTCCTGGAAGCGCTTCTCCGGGTCGCGCTCCATCGCGCGCGCGACGACCTTCTCGAGCTCCGGCGGGACGTCCGGGCGGAGCGAACGGATCGGCGGAGGACTCTCGGAGAGGATGCGCGCGAGGACCTCGCCGATGTTCGATCCGTGGTACGGCGCCCGGCCGCCGAGGAGCGCGTAGAGCGTCGCTCCGCACGAGTAGATGTCGCTGCGCAGATCCGTGTCGCGACCGCGGACCTGCTCGGGGGACGCGTACAGCGGAGAGCCGAGGAACGCGCCCGACTGGGTCAGGCGGATGTCGGTGTCGAGGGAGCGCGAGAGGCCGAAGTCGCCGACCTTGACGCGGTCGTCCTGCGTGATGAAGCAGTTCGACGGCTTGACGTCGCGGTGGACGACGCCGGCGCGGTGCGCGGCCTCGAGCCCTTCGAGGATCTCGAGCGTCCAGCGCACGGCGGTCTCGACCGGGATCGGGACGCCCTTCCCGAGGCGGTGCTCGAGCGTCTCGCCCGGGCAGAGCTCCATCGCGATCGCCGGGCGGCCGTCGACCTGGTGCGCGCCGTAGACGAACACGCAGCGCGAGTCGGAGATCGAAGCCGCCATGCGCGACTCGCGCCGGAAGCGCTCGAAGGCCTCGTCCGAGACGTCCTCTCCGCCGGCGAGCACCTTGAGAGCGACCGCGCGGCCCGACGAGAGCTCCTCGGCGTGGTAGACGACGCCCATGCCGCCGCGGCCGAGCTCGCGCAGGAGACGGAAGCCGCCCGCGACCCTCGGCAGCGAACTCTCGGCGCCTTCCTTCGTGCTCGGTGCGGGCATGATCGTCGAGGACAGGATATCCGCGACGGGCCCGAAGGAGCTAACGCACGATGCCCTGCCGCAGCGCGAGGATGACCGCCTCCGACTTCGAGTGCACGTGGAGCTTGTCATAGATGTTGCGGATGTGGAACCGCACCGTGTCGATGCTGATCGCGAGGGCCTTGGCCGCGGTCTTGTAGCTGTGCCCCTCCGCGAGGAGCTTCAGGAGCTCGACCTCGCGCGGGGAGAGCCGGTGCTCCTCCGTCCGCGGCGGCGCGACCTTCGAGAACATCCCGACGACCTTGCGCGCGATCTCCGGCGACATCGGCGCTCCGCCGGCGTGGAGCTCGCGCACGGCTTCCGTCAGCCGCGCCGGCGGCGTGTCCTTGAGCAGGTAGCCGCTCGCGCCGGCGCACACGGCCTCGAACACGTGGTCGTTGTCGGCGAAGACGGTCAGCATCAGGATCTGGATCGCGGGGAAGCGCTCCTTGAGGCGGCGGACTCCCGCGATCCCCGACATCCCGGGGCGCTCGCTGTCGAGCAGCGCGACGTCCGGCGTCTCGCGCGAGAGGCTGCGCAGCGCGTCCTCCATCGAGCCGAACGCGCCGATCAGCTTGTAGCCCGGCGTGCCGCGGAGCAGGGTCGCGAGGCCCTCGCGGGTCTGTGCCTGGTCCTCGACGATCGCGAGCTTGATCTCTGCGGCGGTCATGCGCAGGGCGAGCCTACGCGACGACGACGTTCCGCGGCCACCCCATGAACATGCGGGGAGGGCAGGGCGCGCCCGATTCAGAGCGGCACGGCGACCTCGATCGATGCGCCGTCGCCGGGCGAGGAATCGATGCGGATCGTGCCGTCGATCCTGGTCGTCCGCTGCCGCAGGCTCGCGAGGCCGTGCCCGCGGCTCTCGCTCGCGGCGTCGAAGCCGCATCCGTCGTCCTTGATGGAAAGCAGCAGCTTCCCGGCGTCGATCCGGATGTCGACGACGACGTGCGAGGCGCGCGCGTGCCGCGCGACGTTGCTCAGAGACTCCTTGAGGATCAGGAGCAGGTGCCGGCGCCGGTCCGGCGCGAGCCCGATGCCGTCGAGCGCGGCGTCGGCCGGCGCGCGGAACTCGACGCGCAGGCCTTCGGCCTCGAGGAGGTTGAACGCGGCCTGCCGCATGCGCTGCACGAGATCGCCGAAGCGGTCGCGGCGCGGGTCGACGGCCCAGACGATGTCGCTCATCGACTCGCGCATCGTCCGCGCGAGTCCGGCGACCTCGTCGAGGTGGCGCTGCACGGCGGGAGTCGACTCGCGCTTCGCGACTTCGGAGAGGATCGCGATCTGCGACAGTCCGGACCCGATGTCGTCGTGGATGTCCGTCGCGATCTGCGTGCGGATCTCCTCGAGCGCGAGGAAGCGTCGCACGCGGGCGCGGTGGATCGCGAACGCCATCGCGCCGACGAGGACGGCAGCCAGCGCGATGAACCAGGATTGGCGCCAGACCGGCGGCTGGATGCGGAACGCGAACGACGCCGGCATCCCGCTCCGCGCCCCGTCGGGGTGCAGCGCGCGGACGAGGAACACGTAGCTGCCCGCCGCGAGGTGCGCGTAGTTCACCGAGCGTTCGGGCGAGGGTTGCGACCAGTCCTTGTCGATGCCCTCGAGCTCGTACTGGTAGACGAGATCGCGCTCGCCGCGGAAGGAGAGACCGACGAAGTCGATCCGCAGGTTGTCCTTCGAGGCGGGGAGGCTTACCTCCGGGATCGAGATCTCGCCCGTCTCGGAGATCGGCAGCTCCTCGCCCGCGACGCGCACGCGCGCGAGGTAGACCGGCGGCGGCTCCGGCGCAGGCGCCTCCGCGCGCGGGTCGTAGCGCGAGAGCCCGCCCGACGTCGCGGCCCAGATGCGACCGGCGTGGTCCTGGATCACCTGGTTCACGATGTCGCCGGCGAGTCCGTCGGACGTGGTGACGTGCTTCACGCGGCCGGAGGCGACGTCGAGGCGTTCCATCCCGCGCGACGTCGCGAGGTACATGCGCCCCTCGCCGTCCTCGGCGATCGACCAGACCGCGTCGCTCGCGAGACCCTCGTGCGTGGAGTAATTCTTGAACTTCGGCCGCGCCGCGGTGGGCTCGTCGGTGACCGACACGCCGTGGAAGCGCGTGCCGATCCACACGCGACCCTTGTGGTCCTCGAGCAGGCAGCGCGTCTGGAGATCGGGCAGACCCTCGCTCGCCTCGAGCGGCTGGAGCTTTCCGTCGACGCGGCGCGCGAGCCCGACGTACGGCGCGAGCCAGAGCTGTCCCTCCGCGTCCGAGAGGAAGTCGCGCGGCAGCTGCAGCCCGACGTCGTCCTGGAACGGCACGCGATCGAAGTGCGGCGTCGCGCTCTTCGACGGATCCCAGTCGTACAGCGCGCCGTCGAGCACGCTCACCCAGATGCGCCCTTCGCGATCCTCGTGGATCCGGCCGAAGACGCCCTGCTCGGGGATCCCGTCGGCGTCGTCGAAGTGGCGGCCGGCGGCGAGGTCGAGCTCCGGGCCGTCGAACCGATAGAGCCCGCTCGGCGTGCCGATCCAGAAATCGCCGCGGCGGTCCTGGAGCATGCGGTTCGCGATCGCGGCGAAACGGGGATCGTCCGAGCCGGGGACGAGCTCGGCGCGCTCGCCGCGCACGCGGACGATGCCGGTCTTCCCCGGCGCGTAGATCGAGCCGTCGCGCGCCTCGAGGACGCGCAGCGCGTTGCGGTCCGGCATCGCGGAAGGCAGCACGAAGTTGACGATCGCCTCGCTCGCGAGCTTCACGACGCCGGACGACCACGTGCCCATCCACAGCACGCCGTCGCGATCCTCGCGCAGGTACCGGATCGAGATGTCGGGCAAGCCGCTCTCGGACGCGTAGCTCGTCTGCGCGCCCGCGCGCCAGCGCACGAGCCCGCCCGTCGTGCCGAGCCAGAGCGTCTCCTTCGACGCGAGGAGCGCGCAACGGACTTCCTGCTCCGGAGCGAGCTCGATCGGCAACCGATGCCAGCCGGGCGGCGTGAACTCGAACACGTCCTTGCGGAAGCCGACGAGGACGCCGCCGCCGGCGCGCGGGAGGATCGCGTAGACGTGCTCGGCCGCGAGCGCGGGGTCCGGCGCGGTGTGGCGCGCGACGACGCGAGTCCCTTCGATCTCGACGATCGCCGTCGGAGTGCAGACCCAGACGTGACCGCTCGCGTCGACGCAACCGAATTGGCTCGAGTCGACGACGCCGTCCTCGACGATGCGCTCGAACGAGAGATCGGCGGCGTGCGGGTCCTTCGCGCGGAAGATCCCGCGTTCGGAGCCGCACCAGAGCGCGCCTTCGCGGTCGAAGAAGAGGCCGGCGACGATGTTCGACTCGCGCGTCGCGCCGACCGTGTGCGGCTCGAACAGGACCGGCGACGCGCGGCGATCGACGAGGCGCGCGACGCCGCCGCCTTGCGTCGCGACCCAGATGTGGCCGGAGGGATCCTCGGCGATCGCGTTGACGAGGAAGTTCGGGAGGCCCTCGCGCGTGCCGTAGTTCTTGAACTCGACTCCGTCGAAGCGCGAGAGACCCTCCCAGGTGCCGAACCAGAGGTAGCCGCGGGAGTCCTGGAAGACGAAGTTCACGCGGCTGTTCGCCAGCCCTTCGGGAACGTCGTAGCGGCGGAAGGGGAGGGTCTGGGCGAAGACGCCGGGCGCGAGCGCGCAGAGGAGGAGGAGCGCGGCGAAGCAGCGAGCAAGGCCCGGATGCGTCGGCATCGCGAGCATGGTATCCCATCGGCTCGCATGCCGGATTCGCAGCCCGCCGTGATGCCGCCCGCAGTGACAGCGCCCGCCGTGACGCCGCCCGCCGTGACACCGATCGTCCTCGAGGGGCGCACCGTGCGCCTCGAGTCGCTCGCGCTGACGCACGCTGAGGACCTTTTCCGCGCGGGGCGCGACGCCGTGATCTGGAAGTACATGCCGCGGCCGCCGATGGCATCGGTCGACGACGCGCGGACGTTCATCGGAGAGGCGCTCGCGGCCGCGCGCGACGGCTCGGCAGTCCCGTTCGCGATCGTCGAGCGCGCTTCGGGGCGTGCGGTGGGCTCGACGCGCTACTTCGACATCCGCCGCGAGCACCGCGGACTCGAGATCGGATGGACGTGGATCGGCGTCGCACACCAGCGGACCGCCGCGAACACGGAGTGCAAGCGGCTGTTGCTCGGGCACGCGTTCGAGCAGCTCGCGATGCTGCGCGTCCAGTTGAAGACCGACGCGCGGAACGTGCAGTCGCAGCGGGCGATCGAGCGGATCGGCGCGACGAAGGAAGGCGTGCTGCGCGCGCACATGATCATGCCGGACGGATTCGTGCGCGACTCGGTGATGTACTCGATCGTGGCGAAGGAATGGCCGGAGGTGAGGAAGAGGCTCGAAGCGCTGGAGGCGCGGTAGGAATGGACAGGATGCAGCGGCTGCGCAGGCTCCTTGCGTACGACGACTGGGCGAACCGGGAGACGCTCGCTGCACTCCGCGCGGCGGGATCGGCGCCGGCGAAGTCGTCGAAGGTGCTCGCGCACGTGATCGGCGCGGAGCGGCTGTGGCTCGATCGCCTGAAGCGCGCGAAGCCCAAGGTCGCCGTGTGGCCCGATCTCTCGCTCGACCGGTGTCGCGACGAGATCGCGGAGCTCGACAAGGCCTGGGAGGACTACCTCGACGACCTCGCGCCGGAGGACCTCGAGCGCACGATCGACTACGTGAACAGCAAGGGCGAGAGCTGGTCGAGCACCGTGAACGACGTGCTGACGCACGTGCTCCTGCACTCCGCCTACCACCGCGGACAGATCGCGTCCGAGCTCCGCGACGCGGGCTGCGAGCCCGCGTACACGGACTTCATCCACGCGGTGCGGAAGGGTCTCGTCGAATGAAACGCTCCCGCCTCGCCGCGACGCTTCTCGCGCTGCTCGCGGCGACGGCGTGCTCCAGCACGCGCATCCGCGATCCGCGCCTCGCCTCCGCTTCGCGCCGGGACGAAGCCGGCTGGATCGTCCTCCATCTCGAAGGATCTCCCTCGACGATCGGCTTCCAGTACGGCTGGCTCGCCGCCGACGAGATCGCCGACGCGCTCGCGATGTTCCAGAGCTACGTTCCGACGGCGTGCAAGCGCGACTGGCGCTTCTTCCGCAGGACGACGGAGGAGCTCTACTGGCCGAAGCTCGACGACGAGCAGCGCGCCGAGATCGACGGGATCGTCGAAGGCGTTCGCGCGCGCGGCAAGTCGATCGATCGCGAGGACGTCGTCGCGATCAACGGCTGGATGGAGATCGGGTGGTACGACATCCCCGCGATCGACGGCCGCGACAACGCCGCGCCGGGGAACTGCAGCGCGTTCATCGCGACCGGGTCGTGGACCGCGGACGGCGGGATCGTGATGGCGCACAACGCGTGGGTCGACTACGTCGTCGGCGAGCGCTGGAACCTCGTGCTCGACATCGTGCCGGAGCACGGCCACCGCATGTTCATGGACAGCTTCCCGGGGTTCATCGACAGCGGAGACGACTTCGCGCTGAACGACGCGGGGCTGATGGTGACCGAGACGACGATCACGCAGTTCAAGGGATTCGATCCCGCCGGCGTGCCCGAGTTCGCGCGCGCGCGGCGAGCGATCCAGTACGCGGATTCGATCGACGAGTGGGCGAGGATCATGCGCGAGGGGAACAACGGCGCGTACGCGAACTCGTGGCTCGTCGGCGACCGCAAGACGGGCGAGATCGCGCGGCTCGAGCTCGGGTTGAAGAACACGCCGATGGAGCGGACGAAGGACGGGTACTTCGTCGGATCGAACTTCCCGAGCGATGCGAAGCTGCGCGAGGAGGAGACGACGTTCGACGCGAAGGACGAGCACAACTCCGCGAACGTCAGGAAGAAGCGGTGGGAGAAGCTGA
>Ga0070688_100001960_pt1 | contig 10344 bp, 11 predicted proteins | sample KBSS13HmetaG_FD_64679 | JGI IMG/M metagenome (GOLD analysis project Ga0070688, IMG submission 64679) | Switchgrass rhizosphere microbial communities from Kellogg Biological Station, Michigan, USA - KBS S1-3H metaG | ecosystem: Host-associated > Plants > Roots > Rhizosphere ...
GCTGGACATGTCCTTTGACCGCAGATCGGCGGCTTCAAGCAGGGCGATCTGGCGCCATTTCTCAAGCTGAGCGAAGAGGGTTTCGCGCTGGGCGTCCGTCCACCATTTGACGAAGCTGCCTTGGCGTTCGGGCTCCAGAAGGATGGCGTTGAATTTCATGCGTCGATTGCTTCTCCATTCTTGATAAAGCCGTGCCAGTTGCAACCGCCAGTAATTTGGACGCTGGCAGCCGCAGGTCCGACAAACGTCAGATCATCGATTGAATTACCCGCAGGAACCCAACGCCCGGGCCGTGGCGATACATCGTCAGGGATACGCCCAACAAACCAACAGAGTATCGAGTGCGTCCCCACTTTGCCGCCGTTCCTGCGATAGCATCCAGGGCAAAGGAACATGACGCCGTCGGCTTCTGCCAATGGAATCGGAGCCGTGGAATATGTCCCGTCCTCAACTCGCCTAAGTAGCTCTGCTTCCAATTCTGCGAGCTTCATGCGGGTTGTAGCGGTTGTTCGACTGGTGGTTGCGGCGGTTCTTCGACTGAACGCGTTCGTTCCACTTCGTCCTGAGCTTCCTTTTTCTTGACTAGGTATTCGCGCAAGCAGTCCTCATTGCAAAAGTCGAAGAAATGCCTGCCCCAAGATTTCGGATACCTATTTTTAGCCATCAGAATTTCTTCTGCTGTTCTTTTGTAGACCACGCCTGTGTAGCAGAATTCTGCATCTAGCTGGACTGACACAAGACCATGATCTTGCAAGCTGAAATTTTTGCCTGGGGTATTTTTGCCTGGGGTATTGTGGAGCTTTCCGCAATGATCGCATTTGGTTTGTTCGATATTCATGGCTTAGTTTGGTTGTAAAACTGGTTCCGGCGGCGATTGCGGCGGCTGGCCTCCGGGTGCGGCTCCGCCCATAGCGACGCTGAGAATCTGCATGATCTTCTGAATTGCGGCATCCTGTTCGCCATCCTTCTGGCCGATCTTCTGGAACGCGGCTGCGGTGGCCTGCTGCATCTGTGGCAGTACTTGGGTGAGACCTTGGACTTGCTGCCCTGTCTGCGCTGTGGCCTGTCCGAGCTGTTGGATCTGTCTTGCGATCTGTTCCACGGCCTGTGCCAATGGCTGTGTGGCCGCGCCAACGACCTGCTGCATCTCCTGTTCGAGAACCTGCTTCAATTGAGCCAGCATACCACCGACCTGTTCCTGCGCCTTCTGGTTCTGCTCCTCCGGCGTGCCTCCCGGCATAACCTTCAGCTCGAACGCATCCTTATAGAATCCCGCGAAGTCCGCGATGGTGTTCACCATCTTTAGCGCCTGCGCCGGCCCGATTGCCGCGAACATGGCGGGGTTGGCCAGAACGACTTGGAGCAATTGCGTCATCGCATTGGCGAGCGCGACGTTGTTGATGCGCTCCGATGAATCCCGCGTGCTGGCGAAGTCCTCGTACTCAAGCGCCGTCTTGCTCCCTTTGACCACCGTCTTCGTGTTGCGGTTCGGATCGCCTTTCTCAGCGACCGTGAAGCCCATTTCCTTGAGAGCCTTCACAACGTCAGAGTTCTCATCGCCATCGATCTGGCCGTACATCTCGTCTTCGCCATAGGCCATGAGCGCGTCGTAAAGCTGCTTCTTCCACGCGAGATCCGCATCATCATCGTACGAGGCCGTGAAGTTGAGCCGGTTGCTCGTGGACTGCTGAATGACGCGCGTCTCTTCGGCGGTCTGCTCGTGCGGGGCAGCGGCACCGATCTCCTGCGAGGACATGACCAGAATCCGCTCGAGCATATCCAGCATGATCCGGACTCCGGCCAGGATCGCTGTGGTGTCCAGACGCGGAAAGTTCACCGGGAAGAACGCCTCCTTGAAATCCTTCCCCGCCATCATCGCTTTGCGCGAGGAGTAGGGGATGAAGTTCACCTCCATGTAAAGCTTCTGGCCGAGGTTCTGCAGCTTCTTCATGTTCCCCTCGCCGATTGCGTCTTCATTGGCGAAAACCACGGACAAGAGATTCTGCTTGATGGTGAGGAGGTGTTGGCTAAGGAGGTTGCTCAGGTGATCCTGGAACGGCAGGGCTTCAAGCACCAGCGAGGAGTTCAGTTCACGCTCCTCATGCGCGTCGTACCCGCGATAGGTGATCGGCGAGTAAGCGAGCGGTTCGGCGTAGATCACCGTGCTCTCGTTCACGACGACGAGCCGATGCCAGACCGGATAATCGTAATCGCCGATGCCGTATTTCTTGGGCTTGAACTTCATGAACAACTCCGTGCGCGTCACCGCCATATCGTGCTCGGCGGCGGCGTAAAAACCTGCGGCGGATTCACGGTCCATGGCCCCGGCGCCGGCAATCGGCTGCTGGCCTGATGTCGCGCTCCCTCCGGTCTTCGCGACGGATTGCGACGGAAACTTGCAGACGCACGGATACACCGTGGCAAAGAAGTTCGGATAGGCGTTCATCCAATTCGTGCCATAGGAGATCTTGTCCGTGTTCCAATATTGATCGTTGTCCTTGATGTCCCCGTAACGCGTCACGCTCCAGTAACCGCCGTAGGTGCAGCCAGTGTCGCTGTTGAACGTGCCTAGCCGATAATTCAAATCCCAAAACACCCGGGACGGATGCGGCAGATTGTAGCGCAACCCTTCCTTGACGACCTTCTCGGTTTCCTTGCCGTCATCGCCCTCGTTCAACTGCTTCTCGCTGTGCCAGCATTCGGACGGAAACATGAGGCACGTCCCGTAAATGTTCTTGGTCATGATCGCCTGGCGCATGATGGCGACGTAACCGTACTGGCTGGTCATCTTCTGCACGCGATCGGTGATGACGTCGCAGCGCGCCTTTGATTTCAGCGTGAGCTGCGCGGGCTCGAATTTGAACAGGGGATAGACGTTGCGATCATTGAAAATCTTGGCCGTACGAATGATGACGTACGCTTTGGCGACCGGGACGAGGATCTGGAAGAACGCCGGCAGATCGATTGTCTTGCTGGTGACGTTACCCCGGGCATCCTTTTCCTCGCGGATGAGGTGGGTGAGGCCCCAGTCTTCCATGGCCCTGAGCACACCAGCATCGTCCGGTTTCTTGCTCATCAGCGACTTCACCAGCGTCGGCGTGATCTGATAAAACGGACAATCGAAAGCTTGGTCCAGACTCCACCAATGCCGGGACTCGCGAAGACTTTTTGTAATGCCCTCGTTGATGCGTGACCGGATGAGATTGACCAGCTCCTTCTTGCCCTCGTTCTTCTCGTCGTCAGCGGTGAAAAGCTTCTTCAAGGCTTCCACTGTGACGCCGTGCTTTTCGAGGATTTGAAGATCGATCATTGACTCTCAACGGACTCAGCCGCCCCTCTCCGAATGACATCTCTGAGTTCGCGCACTTCGGATTGCAATCGTTCGATCTCGCGCTGCGCGTCGGCAACAGCATCACTCTGCTGTTTGGCATAGTTGAGGCAGGCTTCTTTGATCCAATCCTCGAATTGATGCACCGAGGTTTCCTTGCTGTAACGCTCGCGATAGACAGCGTGGAAGCGCCTGGCCATTCTAACCCAGGGTTCCAACTTGCGTTTGTCGTGTTCGCTCATGATTATTTCGTGAAACTCAGTTGCCCTTTGAGCAGGCGTTGGTATTGCTGGCGTTCGCGCTCGGCTTCGAGGTTCTTCGGCGGAATCTTCGCATAAACCTTCAGAACAAGTTTCACCGGGCGCAGCGTGTCGTGCAGCTTGAACATGCCCGGGATCGTCCGCTGCACTTCGCAGAGCATGTAGACCTTGCCCTTGAGCTTCGGGCGCAGATAACGGCCGGCCAGGAGCAGAACGAGGTAATCATCCGGATCGCCCTCGCGCTTCTCCACGCGACGCATCTTCACCAGGACTTGGGGTGGTCGGACCCACGGCATTCAATCAGCGTAGCGGAGGGCTTTTGAGGATTTGGATTTCTTTCCCGAATCTGGCGGTTCATCCTCTTCGCCAGGCTCCGCTTCCGTCGGTTCGAAGTCGTCGATGGAGAGAACGTCGAACGAGAGCCGCTTCCCATACTCCGAATCCTCAACGCTCTTGACGCGCAGTCGCACGCCGTCGGCGTAGTACTCATCGCCGACTGCACATTGATGATCGCCCTTGAGCGCGTCCACGCTGCCGTTCTCCAGATTGAGGGACGGGTACCGCGTCTCTGGCGTCTTCTCGCTGGTCGGCACCGGTTCTTCGGGCGGTTCTGGTTTGTAGCCTAGATCCATAGGAGCCTCCGGTGGAGTTTTCTGTTCACGCCTTCGAAAAATCCGCTTATTGAGCAGGGAAGTCAATGAATGAGTTACAACGCCAGCGTGAGTTGACCGGCAGAAGGGCGTGCGCGTTCAGCTCGTCTTCGGGCAGCCGCTTCCAGTAACTTCCTCCGGTGCTCCGGCGTAAATATTCGCCCCTTCAAGGCTGCGCTCATTTTAGCACGCGCCTCCGGTGTGTTTTTCTTTCCGAAATGAAAATGCTTTTCACCTTTTAGAGATGCACTGATTTTAGCGCGAACTTCCGGAGGTTTCGGCTTGCCAAAATGCGGATGCCTTTCACCGCTCAACGCAGCACTGAGCTTCTTTTTAGTATCAGGTGCCAAATGCTTGCCAGAAAGGTAGTGCCTTTCACCCCTTGCGCGGGCGGCGTTTGGGACTCGCGGCGGACCTCTTTTTAAGCCTGCCACACTCATTTTTACAACCGCTTCTGGCGAATGCTTCTTGCCGTAGAAATGATTCAGCGGCCCCGATCCTGATCCCTCGCCTCCAGACAGTACATTCACGAGCGGGCATCCTTCATCGCGGTAGAATTGAATGTATGCCGCTTCCGCTGCCTGCCATTCGGTGCGGAGAACTTCGTCAATAATCTGGAGAACAGGGCGAAGTCCTTTGGCGAGAAGTGATCGAATCCAATTCGATTTGTAACACTTTTCGCGCTTTGCTTTTGCATCATCGACGTGTCGATCAAACCGAATCTTTGGTTTATCCGCCTTCCCGATGTACCGGATCTCTCTGGTGCGCGGATCGGCCAGGGCGTAAATAAAAGTTGTTGCTGTTAAACTTTCAGGCGTAGGCTTCGCGGCAGACATGGCGTTGGTCTTTCAACGTTTTGTTAGTGGCGGTTGCTGGAAGTTTCGCTCCAGCGACCGCCGCGATATTCTCAAACTTTTTCGGTTTTGACAAGTGCCCTTATCGAGTGACGGACATTGGCAGCCACGCCTCTCGCCAAAACAGTGCGAGGTGTTCAATGACTATCATCGGTACCTTCTAGTTGCAGGTCCCCGCAGATCAGGAAAGTCCTTGGCCTGTCTTCATCGCCTGCTTCGTCACTGTTGGGAGACCCCGATGGCACGAGTTGCGTTGTTCGCGCGCACGCGTAAATCCGCGGAGCAAGGCGGCATCATGACGGATCTCGTCGAATCGATCATCCCAGAATGGGTGGATGGAAATTTCGGTTTCAAGGTGCTGAACGGGCCACGAATAGATGGAGCAACTCGCTTGATGTATTTGGACGTTTCGAACATGCACGGTGGAAAATCCAGGATTCAATTGCACTCGTTGGATTACGACTTCGATGTCGAGGCCGCTGTTCGTTCGACTCGCTTTTCGATGTTTTTTTTTCGGAACTTTCAAACTTCCAGAACAGAATCATCTTCACAATTACGAGCGAACAACTCCGGATGCCCCACCTTCCGCCAGAATCCCACATGTGGCTCTCGGATAGTAATCCATCGGAGGAGGGCGAAGAATCTTGGATCTACAAACTCTTTTATACTGAGCGGCTGGCGGAAAACCACCCGTATCCGAGCGAGCAAAAGAAGTACAACGCGATCAGCATCACGCTCGATGATAACCCGTTTATTAGCGACGATGAAAAACAAGGCATCGCCGCCCGCCACGCACACGACCGAAACCTCTACGACCGATATTATCTGGGCCTCTGGAAACGCCGCACAGAAGACGGCATCTTCGCCGACGTCTACATGGCCGACACTCACGTACTCGGCAAGCTGGACGCGTTCGAGGAGGAGAAGTCGGAGATCCTGCTGCCAACGGACACCTGCTCGACTCTCCTCACCGGCTGGGATCCGGGTTCAAAAAACCACTCGGCGCACATCATCGAGAAGGTCGGCGGCAGCCACATCCAGAGCATCTTCCTGGTGCTCGACGAACTGGTGGCGATCAACACGCCGGTGCCGATCACGGACTTCACCGAGGCGTTCGTCGAGCGCATGGATTTTTGGGAGAAGTACATTCGCGAGAATTGCCACACCAATCCGCTCGAATGGAAGCATTGGTCGGACACCAGCTCCTTCGACCAGTTCCGCGCGGGCCTGGGCGGGTACGATCACAGCGTCATCTCGGTCGCCAGCGGCGGGCGGATCATGCTCATGGCTGCGCCGAAGGGGAAAGGCAGCATCTACAAGCGCGTGGACATTCTGCACCGGCTCCTGTTCCAGAACCGGATCTTCATCTCTGCGCGGTGCGTCCGGACCATCGCCATGTTTGGGAACCTTCGAAGAGGCAAGACGAAGCTCGATCCGGTGGAACGGAGCGAGCACAAGCACGTCTTCGACTCGTTGAGTTATGCCGTGTCTGCAGAGTGCATGTTCGAGGTATCGGATTTTTGGTCGCCAAAGACAGGCTCGGCGTCAGAACTTGTCTCAGTGCGGTTGTGAGCTGAGCTTGTCCTTGTATTCGCACTCCGGCATCTGCCGAAGGAGTTCCTTGAACTGATCCTTGTCGATCCACTCGTTGTTCAGCGCTGCGATTTCTGGAGAGCCGATTACGGTTCCAGTCCGTTTTTCTATGGCATGAACAAGGCAGGTCGCTTCCATCAGATCGCTGGGCGTTCCGGCGTCCATCCAGATCACTGACCGCGGAAGTTTGTGCGCCCGAAGCTGGCCGCGTCTGCGGAACTCCTCAATGACGTCCACGATCTCAAGTTCGCCCCTGGCCGACGGCTTGAGTTCCTGAGCGATTTCAACGACGGACGGAGCGAACGAGTACAGCCCGGGGATCGCCCACTTGCTGCTGGAGAACTTCGGCTTCTCGCGCACGGAATCGACTGTGCCGCTTACGCCGAATGTGACCACGCCGTAGCGTTTCGGATTGGCGACGCGCACGGCCAGTATGTCGGCACCGCATGGGCGTCCGGAAATCTGGCGGCTGTGGATCTGGATCGAATCCCCGATGAAGATGTTGTCGCCCAGAATCAGCGTCACGGCGTCGCGCCCAATGAAGCTCTTCCCGAGAATAAAAGCTTCGGCGATGCCTTTCGGCTCCGGCTGCTTCCGGTATTCGATGTGCATGCCCCATTGCCGGCCGTCGCCGAAGAGTCGAATGAACCGTTCGGTCTCGTGCGGCATGGTGATGATGCAGATCTCGCGGATGCCTGCCTCCATGAGCGTAACGAGGGGAAAAAATATCAAAGGTCGGCCTGCGCAATTCAGCAACTGCTTGGAGACGGCGATGGTTGCCGGCCACAATCGGCTGCCTGTGCCCCCCGCTAAGATCAGTCCTTTCACTCAGATAGAATCGTCGCAGTTTGCTTCATTCGAAGCACCGGGTTCAATGGCTCGTAAACAGTGCCCTATCCACGAGACGCGCCCCAGACGGACAACGAGTTCGGGCTCAAAACCGTCCGGTTCGCAGTCACCGTTGATGATCCGGCCTGCGACGAAATCGCTCGCTAAAGCCCAAATCCAGCCGACATTACCGCGTGGACCTCACAGGCTACAAGCTAAGAAGCGACGGGACGTACGCCAAGCGGATTACCTATGGCTGGGGTTTGGATCACAAAGAGACCCGCACCGAGACCGTCGTGCGGTCAGCGAAAGGGAAGTTGCTTCGCGTCGAGGGCAGGGCAAAGAAAACCCCGCCACAGCCTGCGCCATGACGGGGCGAGCATACGAGCGCTAAGCGTTAAGGCACTTCCAATACCACGTCGTCACCTTTACGCAAGCGGATTGATTCGACAAACATTGAGCCTTTGCCCACGAACGCGATGGCTGAATACGATCCCATCTGCGCGCTTCCGATTGTCGAGGTCCGGGCCTGAACGCTGACTGTGTGAACGCCCTGTCCGATGTCCACGCCGATGAAGCTGAAGCTCGTCGCCTGGAGGCTGTCAAGGATGAGCGAGATGTTCTCAGGAGTGACGCATTCAAGATTCACCGTGGTCGAGAATGTCCCATCAAGGTTTGTGGTCGTGATCAAGCATGAGCCGATTGCGCCTTCGAGAGTCGCTGTGAGCGTCTGCGTTCGCCGTCCGAATACCACGACGCCGGGTTCAACCGGTTTGCCGTCCACGAGAACTCTGACTTCGACTTCCGCCTGACCAACGCTGGTGTCGTCCACGAGATTCTTCGATGAAACTTTAGTCGATGTGAACAAACCGATCTCAAGGCTGGCTGTCACGAGCAAATCCTTTTGGTTGGCCGTTTTGATTTTGTTCTCAAGGCAAGTGATCCACTGACCGTTGCCATTACCTTTCGGGATGAGCGTCAGGTTAGCGGTCTTCGCCGTGACCTTCGATGACGGGATGTTCTGCGCCTGCGCGGTCAAAGCCAGCGCGAGCAATACTGCTGCAAATAGGGTTTTCATAATGATTGGAGCAGCCCGCCCCAGTTTCGAGACGGGCCGCGTTTGGGTTGGGGATTACGGACTCGGCGCTTCCTCAGTCGCCGCGTCCAGTGAAGCCAAGGCTTCTTTGACGCCAGCCATGCGCGAGGCAAGCCCGTTCACAGCCGCTTCGGATTTGTCCAGGAGCGCCTGGTCTTCAGGCGTCACAGTTCCGGCGCTGTCCTGTAGGGCTTTGATTGTCGCCTTTAGGCGGTCCACGTCACCGGCCACGCCGTTGACACTGGTTACGATTGAATCCACCGTCTGACCGATTGCGGTAAAGGCTTCATCGACCTTGGCCGCATATGTTTCGATTGGGGTCATACATTTCACTTTCGTTTGGTTATGTTTTCTCGTCCAGAGTCGCGAGAGCCTTTGCGATCTTGGCCAGCCGCGACTTCAGAGCATTGAGTCTGCCCAAAATGTCGGATTCCCCGCGAATCGCAGCAATCAACTCGATGTGCCGCTTGGCGTTCTCACGCTCGGTATGCAACAGGGCACTCTGAACTCCCTCAATGAGAAGTTCGAGCCGACTGTCCCCGTGTCCGTGATTTTCCGCCATAGTGGTAGCGTGTGCCCCTTTCGGGAGCAGTGCAACTTAATTCACGAAGCCAGTTGACGCCGGGACATAAAGTCATAAACTCGTTCCGTGACTCGCGCCGTGCGCATATCACTTGATCTGGCAACCTCAGCTAAGCGTGCCCGCCTCTCCGCGTTCCTTCGTGAGTATCGAACCGCTGCCAATTTTTATGCACGCTCGTTGTGGACTGATAAAGGCGGATTTAACGGCGAAACATTGAGACGCTATACGGGCGGTTCCTTGGGTTATTCTCAACGGAACTCTGCACTCAAATCCGCCGTTGAAACAATATCCAGTGCTCGTGCAACCGAAAAGGCAACAGGACGGCGACCGCGCTGCCCGGTGTTCAGGCGCGCATCATGCTTAACTCATCATGTTTGCCGAATTGAAGTCGGGCGTGGCGCCTTCGATTTCGTGATGAAGATTATGTCCATGACGCCGCGAGAGCCGATTGTGATTCCATTCAAATCTCATGCCCGTCTTAATTATTGGCTCTCAAAACCCGGTGCAAAATTATTGGACGGAGCGATCGTGACGGACAAATGCGCGTGGGTTTACGTTCGAGTTCCCAATGAACCCTTAAAGATCGAAGGTGCAACAATCGGACTCGATATTGGATTCAATAAACTCATTGCCGATTCGGATGGGAATTTTCACGGCCAGCAAATCAAAACTATTTGCGCCAATATCCGACGGAAGAAACCCGGTTCGTTGGCAAAGAAACGCGCACGAAAACAGCGCAGAGATTACGTAAATTTTGTCTGCCGAAGATTGCCGTGGCAGACTACAAAGACTTTCGTCCTCGAAGACCTCATCGGCATGAAGGTCGGAAAAGGTAGTCGAGGAAAACGAAACCGCAAGTTCCTCGCTCCTTGGAGCTATCGGCAGGTTCGCACCAGATTAACTCAACTCGCTGAAGAAAACCGTGTTGGTCTTCAGTTTGTTAATCCTCATGGCACCTCCCGCACATGCCCCTCGTGTGGATTGGAGAAAAAAGAAAACAGAGAGAAAGAGCAGTTCCGCTGTGTCGCTTGTAACTACACGGGCGATAGCGATCACATCGCAGCACGCAACATACTCAACCAAACTCTCGGAAACTGCCCGGAGATTACGATCCCGGTCGGGACTTGTTGAAGCATCATGCAATCGTCAATG
>Ga0070688_100001962_pt1 | contig 10341 bp, 8 predicted proteins | sample KBSS13HmetaG_FD_64679 | JGI IMG/M metagenome (GOLD analysis project Ga0070688, IMG submission 64679) | Switchgrass rhizosphere microbial communities from Kellogg Biological Station, Michigan, USA - KBS S1-3H metaG | ecosystem: Host-associated > Plants > Roots > Rhizosphere ...
CCTCCGCCGCCGCTCCTTCTTCGAGGGCCGGCGCTCAGGACCATGCTGGTCCGTCGTCACGGCGACCGGAGCGAATAGAGGCGGCTCGGGGACCGCAGGGCTCTCGGAAGCCTCGGGTGTCGGCTCGGGCCCTCCAGCGAACAACATACCAGCCTTAGCCTCCTCGTCGGCTTCTACCAGGGTCTCGATGGGCGGCTCGGCCCGATCGGCAGGAGAGGCAGCATGGACGATGATGGGCTCCCCGCGGGCTTCGGCGCGGGCCTTCGCCTTCTGATGGTCACGGGCAAGGTAGGTGTAAACCGCAGGAGTGACGAACAGGGTGAACATCGTTCCGATGGTCATTCCGGCCGCAATCACGAGCCCGATATCGAAGCGGCTCGCAGCGCCGGCACCCTTAGCGATCAGGAGCGGCACCATGGCCACCACCATAGCGGCTGTCGTCATCAGAATGGGACGGAGTCTGATGGCGGCGGCGTGCTCGATTGCCTCGCGCCGGCTATAGCCCGGCTCCTCCTGGAGTTTGTTGGCGAAATCCACCATCAGGATGCCGTGCTTTGAGATTAGCCCGATCAGGGTGACTAGGCCGATCTGCGTATAGATGTTGATCGAGGCTAGCCCGGCATTGAGCGGGATGAGTGCGCCGAACATCGAGCATGGTAGCGCAATCAGAATGATCAGAGGATCGCGGAAGCTCTCATATTGGGCGGCAAGGACCAGGAAGATCACTATCAGCGCGAAGATGAAGGTGTAGACAAGCGTGTTGCCTTCTTGCACGAACTGCCGGCTTTCGCCCTGGAAGTCGTAGGTGAAGCCTTCGGGAAAGCTCTCGGCCTTCTTCTTGAGGAAGTCGATCGCCTCGCCCACCGTCCGGCCTGGGAACGGCACGGCCGACAGCGTCGCCGAATTGAGTTGCTGGAAATTGGTGAGCGAGTTCGGCTGCACCACCTTGTTCACCGTCGCCACGTTCGACAGCGGCACGAGCGTTCCGGCGCTGGTGCGGATCTGATAGCGCGTGAGCCAATCCTCGTTCAGTCGATATTCGCGCGGCACCTGCGGGATGACCTGATAGCTCCGGCCGTAAAGGTCGAACAGGTTGATGTAGTTGCCGCCGAGCAGGGTCGCCAGCGAATTGCCGATGTCGGCCATGGTGATGCCGAGGCGGTTCGCCTTGTCATGGTCGATGTGGAATTCGATCTGCGGCGTCTCGAATCTGAGGTCTGAATCCGAGAAGATGAACATGCCGCTCTCGCGTGCCGCCTTCTCGACGTCGGCCAGCACATCGGCGAGCTGGCGGAAGTCGTGCGTCGTGGTGATCACGAATTGAACCGGCGGCCCGCCGATTGAGCCCGGCAGTGGCGGCGGCGAGAAGGAGAGCGCGAGCGCCGGCGCGATGCTCGCGATCTTGGGCTGAAGGCCCTGCAGCACTGCTTTGTGATTCCGCACACGCTCGCCCCACGGCTTGAGCAGGACGCCCGCGAAGCCTTGGTGCACATCGCCCATGCCGTTGATGGCGAATACGTGCTCCTTCTCAGGCACCGCGCTGAAGATCTGATTGAGCTGCTGGGTGGACTCCTCGAGATAGTCGAGATTCGCGTATTGCGGCGTCTTCACCAGCGTGAACAGGATGCCCTGGTCCTCCTCGGGCGCAAGCTCTCGCTGGGTGGTCATATAAAGAAGGCCGGTCGCAGCCATTACGCCGGCGAGAACGAGCAACGTCACCGGCCGGTAATTGAGCGTGCGGCCAAGCCGCCGCTGATAACGCCGCTTAAGTCCCTCGAACATCCTGTCGAGACGCCGGGTGAGCCAGCCCTGGTCGTGCTCGCTCTCAGCCTTGAACAGCTTTGAGCACATCATCGGCGACAGCGTGACGGCAATGACGCCGGACACGATCACTGCGCCGGCGAGCGTCAGCGCGAACTCGCGGAACAGCGTGCCGGTCAGTCCCGAGACAAAGGCGATCGGCGCATAGACCGCGGCGAGGGTGATGGTCATGGCGATGATCGGATAGAGAATCTCGCGCGCGCCGATCAGCGCCGCATCGAGCGGCCGCATGCCGTGCTCGATGTGGCGGTGGATGTTCTCGACCACCACGATGGCGTCGTCCACCACGAGCCCGATGGCGAGCACGAGCGCGAGCAGCGTCATCAAGTTGATCGAGTAGCCGAGCGCCAATAGGAGCGCGAGCACGCCGATCAGCGACAGCGGGATCGTGACGATCGGGATGATGGTCGAGCGGAGATTGCCAAGGAACAGGAAGATCACCACGATCACGATGACCGCGGCCTCTGCCAAGGTTTTCACCACCTCCCAAATGGAGGCCCGGATAAAATTGGTCGCATCGTAGGCTATGGCCGCCTCAAGCCCGGGCGGAAGCTCCTTCTGGATTTCCGGAAAGATTTTGCGGACGTCGCTGATGACGGTGAGCGGATTCGCCGTCGGCGTGGCGTAGACGCCGATGAACACGGCCTTGAGCCCGTCGAACGCCGAGGAGGAGTCGGCACTCTGCGGCCCAAGCTCGATCTCGGCGATGTCGCCAAGCCTGACCAGCGAGTCCCCGCGTGCAAGCACCACAAGTTTCGCGAATGATTCCGGTGTCTCCAGCGAGGTCTTGGCGTCGATATTGGTCTGCACGAAATCGCCCTTCACCTGGCCTGGGGCCGAGGTGAAGTTGTTGTTGGCGAGCGCGGTACGCACGTCGAGCGGGGTGACGCCGAGCTTCGCCATGCGGTCAGGATCAAGCCAGATGCGCATGGCGAAGACCTGGCCGCCAAGAATCTGCGCGTTGGCCACGCCGTTCACGGTCTGCAGCTTGGGCTGCACCACCCGCGTGAGATAATCGGTGATCTGGGAGGCGGTCATCACCTTGGAGTTGAATGAGAGGTACATCAGCGCGTACCCCTCCCCCGTCTGCTTGGTGACGACGGAGTCGTTGGCCTCGCGCGGTAGGATGCTCTTGACCTGCGCCACCTTCGACAAGACGTCGGTCATGGCGCGGTCGGGATCTGCGTCGAGCTTCAGGTTGAGCGTGACCGTGCTCACATTCTGAGTCGACGAGGCTGTGAGCGTGTCGATGCCCTCGGCGCTTGCCACCTGCTGCTGGATCGGAACGGTGATGAAGCCCTGGATCAAATCGGCATTGGCGCCCGGGTAGGTCGTGGTGATGGTGATCGTCGTATTCGACAGCTCGGGATATTGACGGATGGGCAACTTGAAGCCCGCCTGCGCGCCAACCAGCAGAATGAGCAGGCTGACGACCGTCGCCAGCACAGGTCGCTTGATGAAAATGTCGGTGAAGCGCATAGGTTTACTGCTTCGGCAGCTCAGCCGGAGCTTTTAGCGCGCCCGAATTGTCGACCTTGATGGTGGCGCCCGGCTGCAATTTGAGCTGGCCGCTGCTCACCACCTGCTCTCCTGCGGCGATGCCTTCGAGGATGGCGACCCTGTCGCCCTCGGTCGGCCCGACGCGCACAAAACGGCGCTCGACATTAAGCTTAGGCTCGGCCGGGATAGCGCCGGTCGGAGCCGCATCGGCGGCTGCGGGCGTCACGACCGGCTCGGCCGCCGCAGTCGGAGTTGGAGACGGCGCGGGCTCCGGCGTGCTCTCCTTAACGACCCAAACCGTGTCGCCGTAAAGCCCGTAGGTGACGGCGGTGCGCGGCACGGTCACGAACTCCTTCGCGCTGCCTGCCAGCACCGCAACATTGGCGAACATGCCGGGCAAGAGCTTGCGATCCGGATTGGGCACGCGCGCGCGCACCATCAGCATGCGCGCATCGGAGCTCAGCTTGGCATCAAAGGACTCGACCTCGCCCTTGAACAGCTGACCGGGATATGCATCCGCCGTCAGTTCGATCGTGGAGCTTTTAGTGAACTTGCCGACGCTCACCTCGGGTACTGGGAAATCGACCCAGATCGGATCGAGAGATTGCAGCCACACCAGCGCCTGGCCCGGGGACACATATTGTCCCTTCTCCACATGGCGCAGGCCGAGCCTGCCAGCGAATGGCGCGGTTATCGTCTTCTGCGTGATGATCGCTTCGACATGTTGCAGGGAGGCCGCCGCTGAATCGCGTTTGGCGATGGTCTGATCGAGCGTCGATTGCGAGACCACGCTGGTCTTTACGAGCTTCGACTGGCGATCATAGTCAAGAAGAGTCTGCTGCAGCGTGGCCTTCTTGTCGGCAAGGTCAGCCTCCTCGACCGATGTGTCGAGCTTGACCAGCTTCGCGCCCTTCTCGACGTCCATCCCGCTATCGAAGAAATATTCCGTAACCATCCCGCCGAGCTGCGGCGCCACATCGACACCCTCGATGGCGGCTAGCGTGCCGATGGCGCGGACCTTGTCGATCCAGCGCTCGGTCTTGGCCGACTCCGCTGTGACCGTGGCCAGCGGTGGCACCATCTTGGCCATGAACTCGCCGATCATCTTCGGCTTGAAAACGAGGTTGAAATAGGCGACCCCGCCCAGAAACAGGCCGACGATGACTGCGGCAATAAGAAAACGCTTGATCATGGTGTTGTCGCCTTGAGCCCCTCACGCGGAGCGACTTCGCCGATCCTAGCCGTGGGAGAAGGCCAAATTGCGCCCCCCGTTGGACGCAAGGCCTAAACGGGATAGCAGCCTCTTTGCCGTTTGCAAACCGAGTTCGGGAGCTCCCGTGGAGCGGAGATATGCTCAAGATTCGCGGCTGAATTTGGACTGCCGCGGCTGCCAGCGTTCCCCTCATCATGGTCTCGCCGCATCTCTCGGGTGTATGGTCGCTCGCCATGACTATCACGCTTTATGACATTCATCTTTCACCTCACGCGCGGAAAGTGCGTCTGCTCGCGGCGGAGCTGAATATTCCGCTCAACAAGGTCACGCGCGATCCCCGCACCGGCGAGACCCGCACGCCGGAGTATCTTGCCAAAAACCCCAATGGGCGCGTGCCGACGCTGGAGGAGGACGGCTTCGTGCTGTGGGAGTCGCCCGCAATCCTCAAATATCTTGCCGCCAAACATCCCGACCGAGCGCTTTGCGGGGGAGATGCCAAGACTCAGGCGCTCGTCGACCAATGGATGTGCTGGTGGATCGGCGGACCGGAAGCTGCGATCGAGACGCTCGCCTGGGAGGTGCTGATCAAGCCCAAGGTGTTCAATCAGCCGGGCAACGACCCCGGCATCGTTGCCGATGCGCATCGGCGGATCGAGCGGTACCTTCCCGTGCTCGACAAGCAGCTCGAAGGTCGCGACTATGTCGTGGGGCCGCTCACCATCGTCGATTTCCTGATCGGGCCGCGGCTCGATACCGCTCCAGCCATTCTCAAATTCGACACGAGCGGATACGCGAATATCGGCGCGTGGCAGGAGCGCCTGAAGGCAAAGCCCTATTGGAGCACTGCCTAGCTTTGGCTTTCGTGCACGGGGCCGAGGGGCAATGCTTGGCTAGGGAGTTTGATAGAATAAGAGGCACACAGACCGCTGGTGCCAGTTGGGGCCTTTGAACCTGAATAGACATTTATGCCGAGCTCACCCTCGCCCGGCGACCAGATGACCACATAGGTTACGGGCGTCGCACACAGCTTGTTGCCGTTAAGCAGCTTGAGATTGGCCGACGAATCGGCCGTGAAGACGTCGCCAGCCACGCTTTTGCCTGACCGTGACCAGTCCCCAACGCGGCCCGCCTCATAAGGCTCAATAGCCAGGCTTTTCCCGTTGGCGAAAGTGAGGGTGTAGTCGTCGACCACGATGTCGCCGGTGATCGCCATGGCCGTGTTGCTTGTGGCAGACCAGTTCACCGGATCGGCGCGCAAAGGCGAGGCGGCGAGGACCGCAAGCAGCGGCGCGAAGAATGCAATCGTCGAACGCATCAACTTCTCCCCGAACGCGCCATAATTGATCTCCTGCGCCTTACAAAGACGCTAATCGCCGAGAAATGAGCCGAGCGAGCCGGCAATGTCGTTATGACTTGTGGCCCGCCGGCTGGTGCTTGACGGCGAGGTGTTAGCCTCCTCTTCGCGCGGGCCGCTCGTGTCGGGAGGCGGCGGCGGAAAGCCGTTGGTGTTGCCAAACAGCGCGTTCGCCACCTTGCGGTCAAAGCCGTAAAGGTCGGCGAAGGTCGAGACCCTGCCGTTCTCGTCGACCACCACTGTAAAATAAGTCATGTGAACCGGGATCGGCCGGCCGAGCGTGACGGCGCTGTTGACGCCGTTGTCCCACTGCTCCTTAACCTGATCTGCCGACCAGCCTTTGCCTTCGGCGAGAAGCACGGCGGCAAAATCTTCCGGCTTCTCCATGCGCACGCAATCATGTCCGATAGCGCGCACCGGCTTGCCGAAATATTTCTTCCGGTAGGCGAGCGTGTCGTGCATGTACACAGTGTGCGGGTTAGGGAACCAGAATTTCACCTTGCCGAGTACATTGTCGGGGCCGCTCTTCTGGGTGAAGGTGAAAGCTTTGATGTTCACGCGGCCCCAATCGATGCTTCTAGGGTCGACAGGCTTGCCGTTGTAGCTCACCGACAATTTGTGCACCTTGAGGATCGAGTAATTGCCGTCGCGAAGCGGCAGCAGCAGATTCTCGACGAGCACCGTCTCGGGCGCTATCCAATCCGGATTGAAGATGATGCTCGTCATGTCGGCGTCGAAGACAGGCGTCGCATATTTGCTCGTGCCAACCAGAGTCTTGTCGGCATAGATCATCTTGCCGTCCCTGACGACGTAGAGCATGAACTCAGGAGAGTTGTTCCACACATAGACGCTGCCGAGATCCTCCGGCAGCCAGCGCCAGCGCTCCATGTTGATGATGATGCGCTTGATGTCCTTATCGCTCGCGGGCGTCAGCGTCATCCGGCATCCCGTCCGTATTCTTGCCGCGGGCCTTGAGCAGCGCTGGCCGCAGCCGGGCGAACTGCTCGTGCTTGGGGTGAAGCGACTGAAGGTAGCTGTCCGGCGCGTCGGAGGCGGCAATCTCGGAGAGCACCCGATTCGGGTCGCGCAGCGGCGGCGCCTGGTCGAGCTTGTCGTCTATGTCAAGCGGAGTGAGCCGCCCGCCGCGGGCGAAGCGCGCATATTTCAAGATGGCGAGATCGAGCTTGAGTTCGGCTATCGCGGCAGCCTCAGGGCCCGCCGGCAGGTCGTTCCCTGAAGGCAGATCAAAGGCCGATGCATCGAGGCCCCAATCGTCGGCCTCGGAGATCTCGGACAGAGCCCGTTCCCCCTTCGCCGAGAAACCCATATCCTTCATCCATAACGGACCGCCAGTCCTCGACTTGTAGACGGCCTCGAGCGCGGCGAGGTCGGCCGGGTCGGCGCCCTTGCGCAAGGCTGAGTCGGCAAGTTTCGTGCGAATGAGCGCAACAACGGAGTCCTTCGCTGCCGCCGGCTGCGTAACGGCCGAAGTGGACTGGTCCTCGCCATAATCCGGAAGAACCGCCAAGCCACCCGCCGCGCATAGAAGAGTGGCGATGAAATAGGCCCCGCGCATCCCCTACCCTCGTGATCCGGCAAAATTAGCCCGAGAGGCGGCCTTCGGCCACCCTGATCTCACAGGAGAGAGGAAGCAGCAGATAGAGTTGAATCGGCACCGAAAAGAGGCTTAGGAGCCGCTCTTCTTGGGAGAGGCGTTGGCCTCGATGTCGTGAACCTTGCTGACGAGATCGTTCAAAGACCCGCGGCAGAACTCCCGCGCATCGATCTTCGACGTCTCTTTCATCATCTTGAAGGCCTGGTTCTTGTTGGACACGGCCTGCTTCACCAGCTTGTCCTTATTGATCGAGGCATCGCGCTGCATGTAGTAGGCCTCGATCTTTGCAATGGCGTCCTTGGCCTTGGCTGCGTCTTCAGCCGACAGTTGTTCGCGGTCTATGCAGTCCTTAACCACCTGATATTCGGTGTAGTAGTTTCGCAAATACATCGACAGCCCTGCGGCATTGCCGGCGAGCGGCAGCAGGAGGCCAAAGCAAGCGAGCAGCAGGCGTAGCGTCAATCGCACCATGACAATTTCCTCGGGGGCGCCGCAAAGACGCCCGTATAAGCGCCTTGGCCGAGGCGGCTTTGCGGCATTATCGCCTCTGGTGGTTAAAAAAAACGGTGCGGTCAAACGCCGCCGCCTTTTTTGCCCGCCTCATCTAGCCGGTTCTTGCGCCACTTTCGAGTCATAACCGCCCCTCCCTTGTCGAAAAGCGAGGCCGATGTTCAAAAGGCCACAGCGGCATGATGTCCTGTCACTTAATCCGATAGACGAAATTGTAGGCGTCACCTTTGGTGCCACGAGCGCTCAAAGCCATTTCGCCGAGCGCGCCGGCAAATTCGCCGGTGCCGCCCGTGATGGCCAGCACGGAGTCGCCGCTGTCATAGAACGGCCCCTCGACCGTCAGCTGGCCCTTATCCAGGCTCAGAGTCCAGAAGCATTCCCAGGCCTTCCCCGGCACGGTGCGGAAGCAGATGCCTTGGTCGGTGCCGATTTTGTTCTTATCGTCGGCATCGTAAACCTCGTTCGCGAAGCTGAGGATGTGGCCGCTAGCCCCCGTGTCGGTCACTGCATCGGTGGTGGCGTGTCCCACAGATATAGTGTCCCAGGCTGTCCCATATTGTGCTGGCGCTCGAAATCGCCGGGAGTGGCCTACTGAATCCAACCAAGCTGTTTCTGAAAGCCGAGGCTGTCATAGTAATCGCCCTGGTAGGTGATCTTTCCGTTCTCGACTCGCATGAAAGTTACCCCGTTGAAGCTGAATGACTTGTTGGTCGCCGGCGAGTCCGGCCCCCATGCGCCCGTATTGGTGCCAGCGAACGTCCATTCATACGCAATGCCATTCGCGCTTTCGATCGGCTCGCTCGTCATCTTCCACGTCAGATCAGGGGCCGCGGTCACAAACAGTTTGATGACCTTATCACGCGCTGCCTCACGCCCTTTCTGGGGCTCCCCGACGGTAGCGTCGAGGTAGGTGACATCATCGGCCATAAGTGCAGCCGCGGCGTCAGGGTCATGGGCGTTCCAAGCCGCCACATAAGCATCAGCTACCTGCCGCGGCGTCATGTCTCGTGCAAGCGCGCTTGTGGCTGCCAGCACCAGCAATGCGCCAATCACCCAACCCCGATACCGCATGGTCTTTACCTCCCTTTCAAGCCATTGCCTTCAGGCACGACAGCCTGCCTCGCCAACGACCCGCCGGCAAGGGGCGAATACGGGAGCGGTCGCTCGCTTGGGTCATCGCGCGTCAGCACCGCCCAGGGACCTTTTGCTTTCAGAACCCCGAAAATCGAAGCTTCCTATGAGTAACGAAACATGGGCAGACCACCGATAGGCGACAGAGGAATGACCAATGCCGAGCGCATTGCCCGCTGGCGCAAGCGTCATGCCAACAAGCTGGCACGCAAGGCTGCACGTCGGCCAAGCCAACACCATTTACCACTGACGATTCGCCAAGCTGTTTTTCCTAATAATCATTGGCAGGGAAGATGGCTGCAATCATCTCATCAGATTTTAAGTAACAAAATCAGTGAGTAATGGTGGAGGCGTGTTCCACCATCTTCACCTCCTGTGCGGCGAAGGCTGTCGAACTGGCAACTATCAATCCGATGGTAGCCATCGGCACGAGCAGACGCAAAGACGGCAACAGCTTCAGGCAGTTTCGCATGGAAATCTCCCCTGGCGCGGAATTGAAGTCGGCGGCGGCATAGAAGGCGTGCCACAGCCTGGGTCTAGTATGCCATGTTTTGGGCGGCTGCAGTGAATAAGGCTCGACGCGAATGCGCTATCGTTTTGACGCGAGCCCGAGACGCTCTCGGCCACCCAGTCGTTGTGAATACCCCATACGGTCCGATACGCTTTCTCAATCACAGCCGGATCAGCTCAATTTCGCAGTTTGCGACCAGATTGTAATAGTTGGCGGCTGCGGGCTCTCTGCGGGAACTGATACATGAGTATCCAGTGGGGGAGGGTGTCGGCCTTGCTCTTTCGTGCCGGCGTAATCGCGGCAACGGCACTGGTCCATTGCCACGCCTTCGCTCGGGATGCGCTGGCGCCGCCGCCGGTTACTGCGTCATCGGTTTATGTGGTCGATGCCGAGACCGGGCAGCCGCGCTATCGGAAGAATGAGGATAAGATATTCAGGATCCTCAGCATCACCAAATTGGTTACGGCCTATGTCCTCGCGCAGCGCATGAACGGGCAGCTCTCCGATACTGTGACGATCACGCAGGCCGATCTGACGAGCGGGGCCACAGCCGGACTACGCAAGGGCGACGTCTGGACCTTGCAGGACCTGCTTTACGGCATGTTGCTCGTCTCCGGGAATGACGCGGCGATCGCCATTGCCAACTATGTCGGACGAGCGATGCTCTCCCAGGAGAAGAAGAAGGG
>Ga0070688_100001969_pt1 | contig 10327 bp, 8 predicted proteins | sample KBSS13HmetaG_FD_64679 | JGI IMG/M metagenome (GOLD analysis project Ga0070688, IMG submission 64679) | Switchgrass rhizosphere microbial communities from Kellogg Biological Station, Michigan, USA - KBS S1-3H metaG | ecosystem: Host-associated > Plants > Roots > Rhizosphere ...
GTGGGGTTCGGGGCCATGAGTGGTCGCGTCAGCGCAACGTAGTTTACGCCGTCCCGGTCCACGGGAAGGCGCCGGCCGCGCCCGGCGTTATCCTGGAGGACGATGGCGCTCGACGACTACATCCACGGCCGTGACGAGCGTGCGGTGCTCGAGCGCAAGATGCGCGCGGAAGGGCGGCTTCCGCCCGGCCAGTCGCTCACCCTGAAGTGGCCCGTCCTGCACGACGGGGAGGTGCCCGAATTCGATCCCGCGAAGTGGGACTTCCGTGTGGGGGGCCTGGTCGAAGATCCTCTCAGCCTGACCTGGCCTGAGCTCCTCGGCCTCCCGCACAAGGCGGTCACGTCCGACTTCCATTGCGTCACGCGCTGGAGCACCTTCGACAACCGGTGGGAAGGCGTGCCCGTCCAGGCCGTGCTCGAGCGCGCGCGGCCGCAGCGCGAGGCCACGCACGTGATGGTGTGCGGGCACAAGGGCGACGCCCGCTACGGATACACGACCAACCTGCCTCTCGCCGACCTGGATCGGCCCGACGTGTTGCTCGTGCTTCGCAACAACGGCCAGGACCTCGATCCCGAGCACGGCGGGCCGCTGCGGCTCGTGGTGCCGCACCTCTACGCCTGGAAGAGCGCGAAGTGGGTGCGCGGCCTCATCCTGATGGACGCGGACAAGCCGGGCTACTGGGAGCGGGCCGGCTACCACATGCGCGGCGACCCGTTCGCGGAGGAGCGGTTCGGCTAGCGGCGGCGAGCCCTCAGTCGAAGCCCAGCCCGCGCGCGAGCCCCGGGTTCCCCTTCCGGCGCCAGATCCACGCGTCGAGCAGGTAGTGCGTGGCCTGGGGCAAGGCGAGCAGGGGCACGAGGAGCGCCAGCGCGGCCGCGGAGGCCGCGAAGTCGGGACCGGGAAAGAAGACCGGCCGCTCGTGCCACACGAAGCGGTCCCATCCCCATTCCTCCAGCCAGGCCGCGGCGACGAGGCTGGCGAGGAACAGCGGCCAGCCGCGCGCGTGGAAGACGCGTCCCAGTGTTCCCGTCGTGCCCCGGAAGCGTCCGCGGCCGTAGCGCCAGACGAGGGCGAGGTACGGGATGCCGTGCACGAGCACGTTCGTGACCGTGAACGCGTAGTCCGAGTCGAAGACGACGATGCCGACGTACCACGTCAGCCAGGTCGTCCCGATCACGAGGTCCTTCCCCGTGCTCGCCGCACGCCGTTGCGCGCGCAACCACACCTGCCGCGCGACGTAAAGAAAAGTTATGGCCAGATGCACCGGCAGCAGGCGCGCCGCCGTCGCCGCGGGCAGGCCGGGAACGAAGTCGCCCTCGAGGAACCATTCGAACTCCCGCGGCAGGTGCGCGTGCCACCAGAGGATCGGGTACAGGGTGGCGCTGTAGATCGCGGCATCGTCGAGGACGCGGTCGAGTGTCGTCGACGGCCCCAGGCGCCGCCGGTAGAGCGCGACCCAGCCGTACTGCTGGCGCACGAAATGGAAGACCGCGAGGTAGGCGAGGGCGCGCCAGAACACGCCGGCGGAGGCGGAATACAGGACCACTCCGCACGCATAGGCGGCCACGGGCAGCCCCAGGTAGAGCGCGGGCCGGCGAAGCCGCTCGTCGGGATCGAGGTAGACGCGATAGGCCGTGGACCAGACATGCGCGACGTCCACGAAGAGAACGGTCGCGACCCAGGCCCAGGGCGGAGTCACCCCGGCGAGGGAGCCATCCAGGCGGCCCCAGGCCAGGAGCGCGAAGGCGAGGAGCGCGGGCCCTCCGAACACGGCCACGTCCCAGCGCGCGGAGACGAGCCAGCGCCCCCGGTCCGTGGTCGCGACGGGGAGATCGCCCACGACTGCGCTGGCGGCGCTCATGCGAGGTCCGGCGTCAGGTGCCGCCCTTCCGCGGCGAGGATGTCCGTCGCCGCGCACACGCCCCAGTATTGCGCCTCCTCGAAGAGCGCCATGCCCGAGAGGTCCGTGTGGGCGAAGCGCAGGCGGCCCAGAGGGCGCGCGGAGGCGGCCAGGGCGTCGCTCCACAGGAAGCCGGGTCGCGGACGGACCATGGCGTGGCCCCAGAGATAGACGTCGACGTTCTCGACGAGGTCGCGCAGCCCGCGATGGGCCCGCGAGAGGTCCCTGAAGATCGCGTCCACCCAGCTCTCCCAGGACGTGGCCAGGAGACGGCGGCGCCCGGCGGCGGGATCTTCGTCCAGGACGGGCCGGTAATACGTGAGAACGGTGGGCCCGAAGTCGCGCCCGGTCTGGTGCGTCGCGACGACGTATCCGAGCGCGGGACTGTCGTAGAGCACGTTGTCCCAGGCCAGCGGGAAACCCCGCGAGGCCGGGTGATCGCGCAACCGCAGGTTCGCGACCATCCAGGAGCCGTAGCGCGTCTCCTGGAGGTGCGCGGGCGGCTTCTCGCGATAGGGCACGATCACGTGCGCGGCCAGGAAGCGGGGCAGCGCGAACACGGCGTGGCGCGCGCGCAGCCCGAACGTCCGGCCCGCGGCCGCGTCGTGCCAGACGACGTCCACGCCGCGCTCGTGCGGACGCACCTCGGTCACCACGGCGCCCGTCTGGAGGCGCGCGCCCACGCGCCGCGCCATGTGGGCGACGAGCCGGCCGTTGCCTTCCGGCCAGGTCAGGAAATCCGCGCCCTGCCCGTCTTCGCCCAGGCGGGCCGCGAAGTAGTGCACGCCGGCCCAGGCGGACGTTTGGCCGAGGGTCGTTCCGAAGTCGTCACGGCAGCCGTATTCGACGAACCACCGCAGGCGCTCCGATTTCCAGCCGTGGGCGTCCAGGTACGCGGCCATGGACTGCGAATCGAGCGCCCGCACCTCGTCCGCGTCCGATCCCCGCGCCCGCGGAAGGTCGAAGGCGCGCCGGCCCCGGCCGTCGCGCCAGCGGGCCCAGCGCTGCATCTCCGCTTCGAATGCGCGCATCTCGTCGAGGTCGCGCGGCGACGCGCCCGCGCGCGGATAGAGCCCTTCGTACCATTCGCCGCGGAAGAACACGCGCTCCTGGGGATCGCGGCAGAGGACGTCCTCCGCGTAGACGGGATGGCCACGTTCGTCGCGTTCCGCGATCGCGCCCACCTCGTCCAGGAGGGCTACGAGCGGCCGGTTCTCGGGCGACGGAACGGGCACGTAGTGCGCGCCCCAGGGATAAGGCGTGACCGCATCCGATCCTGATCGTGCGGTGCCTCCCGGCGTGTCCTCGAGCTCCAGGAGGGCGAGGTCGGAAAGGCCGGCGCGGTCGAGGGCCCAGGCCGCGGAGAGTCCCGAGACTCCGCCGCCGATGACGGCGACGGTCACGTCCCGCCAGGACTCGGGCACGGGACGGAAGCCGTCACGCACGCGATGGCCCCGGGCATGGGCGCCGCCGACGATCGCGCCCGTGGGTCCGGCCGGGCGGCGGCCCACGCACGAGACGACGCCCGCGCTCGCCAGGCCGGCCGCGCCGGCCAGTCCGCGGAGGAGATCGCGCCGCGAGAGCCTCATGCCACCGGGATTCTATGGCCGGGCGCCTCAGGCTTGACCCCCCGGAAAGGCGGGAATAGCATGCCCTTTCCTCTTGCAGCCGACATGGCGCTCCTAGCACTCACCCCGCAGCCTCGCGACATCCTGTCGGCCCTCCAGGCCGAGCTGGGGAAGGTCATCCTCGGCAAGCCGGAGGTGATCCGCGACCTCCTGACCGCGCTCATCGGCGGTGGGCACATCCTGATGGAGGACGTGCCGGGAGTCGGGAAGACTACCCTGGCCAAGGCCCTGGCGCGCGCCTTCGACGCCGAGTTCAAGCGCGTCCAGTTCACGCCCGACCTCCTGCCCAGCGACATCCTGGGCTCGTCCGTCTACAGCCCGCGCGACGGCAGCTTCACCTTCAAGCCCGGCCCCATCTTCGCGAACATCCTGCTCGCGGACGAGATCAACCGCGCCTCGCCCCGCACGCAGTCGAGCCTGCTCGAGGCGATGAGCGAGCGGCAGGCCTCGATCGAGGGCACGACGCACCCTTTGCCCGCGCCGTTCCTCGTCATCGCGACGCAGAACCCGATCGAGTTCCACGGCACCTACCCGTTGCCGGAGGCCCAGCTCGACCGCTTCTCCATGCGCATCAACCTCGGGTACCCGGACAAGGAGCGCGAGGTGGACGTGCTGTTCAGCCAGTTCCACCATCACCCCCTCGACGACGTGCACCGCGTGGTGGACGCCGCCTCCATCCTCGCCGTGCAGGAAGCGGTGCGCGCCGTGCGCGTCGAGCGCGGCATCGCGCGCTACCTGGTGGCCCTGGCCGACGCCAGCCGCAGCCACGCATCGGTCAAGATGGGCTGCTCGCCGCGGGGGACGCTGATCCTCTTCCGCATGGCCCAGGCCCGGGCGTTCCTGGACGGGCGCGACCACGCGGTGCCGGAAGACGTGAAGGCGGTCGCCGTGCCCACGCTCGCGCACCGCCTGGCCCTGGACACCAAGGCCAAATATTCCGGCGTCCAGAAAGAGGACGTGGTGCGCGAGCTGCTCGATTCCGTCCCCGTCGGGGACTGACCGCCCATCGCGTCGTGGCCTCCCGCCCCGCCCGCCCGCTGCGCGCCCTGCCCGTTCTGGGCGCGGTCGTGCGCTGGCACGAGGAGCGGCTCACCGCGCGCGGGCGCTACGTCCTCTGGACCGCGCTCGCCCTCGGCCTCATGGGCGCGGACACGCGCCGCAGCCAGGTCTACGTGCTGTTCGCGGTGGCCATGGGCACGCTGGTGGCCGCGCTGCTCGTCACCCTGCTGCGGGGCCCGGGGGCGCGGCTCGAATGTGCGCTGCCCGGCCGCGCCACTGCGCACACGCCGCTCGTCCTGCGGGCGCGAGTCTGGGCGGAGAAGGGCCGGCGCGACTATCTGCGGCTCTCGTTCCTGGGACCCGCGCGGCGGGGAACGGGGATCGCCATCCGGCCGCGCGAGACCTTCCTGGCCGCTTCCGTGGAGGCGCCCACGGAGCTGCGCGTCGAGCTGCGCGCCCTGCGCCGCGGACGCTACGTGCTGCGCACGCCGACCCTGCGGGCCACGGACCCCCTGGCCCTGGCCGCCGGGCCCGCGCCGCGCGCGCGCGACCACGTCCTCCTCGTCTATCCGCGCTTCTACACGTTGGAGGGCTTCGCCGTGCCCGCGGGCCGGCGCTACCAGCCGGGCGGGATCCCGCTCTCCTCGAACACCGGTGACGCCATCGAGTTCGTGGGCACGCGCGAGTACCGCGAAGGCGATCCCGTGCGGAACATCCACTGGCGGTCGTGGGCGCGGCGCGGAGAGCCGGTCGTGAAGGAGTACCAGGAGGAGTACTTCGCGCGCATCGCGCTCGTGCTCGACACCTTCGCGCCGGAGAAGCCCACGCCGGCGGAGGAGCGGTCCTTCGAGGCGGCCATCTCCGTCCTCGCCTCCATCGCCGACCATTACAGCCGCAGCGATTTCGTGGTGGACATCCTGGCCGCCGGCCCGGAGGTCTACGAGGTCAGCGCCGGCCGCAGCCTGGCCTACCTGGACAACGTCCTCGACGTGCTGGCCGGCCTCGAGCCCTGTCCGGACGCGCCCTTCGCCACCATCGGGCCCGCGCTTTTCGACAAGCTGGCCCGGATCACGACCGTCGTGGCCGTGCTGCAGGACTGGGACGAGGCACGCGAGAGGTTCCTGCGCGAGGTGAAGGCGCTGGGAACGGCGGTGCACGTGATCGTGGTCCACGACGGCGGCACCACCCGCCCGTGGACGGCCGTGGGCCGCGAAGCGGGCGACATCGTCCACATGACTCCCGACGACGTGGACCGCTTGATCGCGGCCAGCGCGCCGTCCCCGCGTGCGCAGGAGGCCCGGCGTGCCTGAGCGCGAGGCGGACCGCCCGTCCGGCCCCCGCGGCGGGGAGCAGTCGCCGCCACCGACGCGGTGGTGGCCGCAGGTGCTGGTGGCGGGGATCGCGGGGGCGGCCATCGTGGGGTTCGCGGCCGTACGCGGCGCCCGCTTCGCGCTTCTGTCGCTCGCCGTCGTGGCCTTGTCCCTGGCCTGGCGCCCGGCTCGCCTCCCGCGCTGGGTGATGCGCGCGTCGCCGGGCGTGCTGCGCGTCGCCCTCGGCTCGGTGTTCCTGATGCGCGCGGGGCTCACCGTGTATCCGCTGCTCGACGACGAGCAGGTCGCGATGGTCGCGCGCGTGACCGGCTCCATCCTGGTGCCCCTGCTGGCGGCAGCGGTGCTGGGCACTCGCCTCTGGCGGCCGCCCCTGGCCGCGGTGCCGTTGTCGATCGGCCTCCTGGCCGTCGCCAGCTTCGATCCGAACCCCGGCGTGCGCTGGGCGCAGGTGACGGAGGCGCTCCTGATCCTGGCCTACCTCGCCGCGGGGCTGCCTCGCGTCGAGTCGCCGATCCCGGCCCGCGGGCCGGGGCGGCGGACGGCCACCCTTGCCGCCTTCAGCCTCGTGGCGGGCGGGGTTGCGGTGCTCCTGGCCCGCCTCCTTCCCTGGGCCCAGCCTCACGTCGAAGAGGCGGCCGCCACTCTCCTGAACCCGTCGTTCCCGGTCGCCCAGGCCGGCTTCTCCGCGAACTCGCGCCTGGGCGACATCGAGCACCTCGCCCTCTCGAAGACGGTCGTGCTCCGCGTGTGGACCCCGTCTCCGGGCAAGCTGCGCGGCCGCGTCCTGACCAGATTCGACGGACGCGCCTGGCACGCGCCGCGGACGGGCTGGAACGAGCTGCCGAGGGCGCGGGCGGACGTGCTGCCCGAGGACCTGGCGCGCTGGCTGGACGCGCTGCCGGGGACGTCCTTCGGCGATCCGATCGCGGCGGGGCGGCCGGAGCAGACGCGAACCCGCGTGGCCCCGGCGACCGTGGTCGCGGACACTCTCTTCGCCCCCGCCGGGATCAGCCTGGTCCGCGTGAGAGGGTCCCACCTCCGCGCCGACGGCTTCGGGGTGCTGGAAGCGCCGGCCGAGGTCGGCGTCTACGCGCTCGTGCACGCGCCCTCGCGCGTCTTCGGGGCCGCCGCCACCGACCCGGAGACGCTCGCGGTGCCGGCGGACACGGACCCGCGCCTCCGCGCCCTGGCCGCGAGCCTGGCCGCGGGAGATCCCGCGCCTGACACCCGGCTGGCCCGCACCCTGCACCATCTCGGAACCGAGTGCCGGTATTCGCTCGACGTGGGCCCGTTCGCCTCGGAGCAGCCCGTCGCGGAGTTCGTCTTCGACAAGAAGCGGGGGTACTGCGAATATTTCGCCAGCGCGGCCGCCGTCCTCCTTCGGCTTCAGGGCGTGCCTACGCGCTACGTCACGGGATTCTCGATGGTTGCCGCGGAATTCGCCAGCGGGCACTACGTGGTGAGGGAATCGGACGCGCATGCGTGGATCGAAGCCTGGATTCCCGGGCGCGGATGGGTGGAGGCGGATCCGACTCCCGCGGGCGATTATGCCGCCGTCCATGCGCGCCGCAGGAACGGGCTCGAGCGCTTGGCCGAATGGGTGAACGCGCGCTGGGCGGAGGCCGCGCTCGCGGTGCGGACGGGCGAGGTGCGGCGGCTGACGGCCCTCGCCCTCCGGCCGCTCGCGCTGCTGGCCCTCGCCGGCGTGGCCCTGGCCGGGGGGCGGCGATGGTGGCGGCGGCGGGCGCAGCCGCCTGCGCCGCCCGCGGCACGATGGGAGGGAGATCCCGACCTCGCGCTCGTGATGGCTCGGCTCGAGACGCTCTGGGCGCGCCACGGCTGTCCGCGTCCCCCACACCGCGCGCCGCTGGAGCACCTGCGCACCCTCCCCACGGGCCGGCTGCCCGCCGCCGTGGCCGAGGCCAGCGCGGACGTGATCGCGTGCTACTACGACGTCCGCTACGGCGGGCGCCCGGTGCCGCGCGAGACCGTCCGCGGCCTGGCCCGTCGTCTCGAGGACCAACGGGCGTGAGCGAGCTCCCAGCGGGTCCGCGTGAGCTCGAGCTCTCGGCGCCCGAGATGCGCCGACTGGTCATGCTCGCGCTGGAGCGCCTGGTCGCGCACGTCGAGTCCCTGCCCCGGCAGCCCTCGGCCGACGTGGCGGGAGCGGCCGAGCTCGCGCGCTCGCTGCGCGAGAGCCTTCCCGAAGAAGGCGCGCCCTACGAAGACCTGCTCGCGCTGCTCTTCGAGAGCGCGGTGCCGAAGAGCTTCAATACCGCGGGTCCCGGATACCTCGCCTACATCCCCGGGGGCGGGCTCTTTCACGCGGGTGTGGCCGACCTCATCGCCGACGTCACGAATCGCTTCGTCGGCGTGTGGATGGCCGCGCCCGGCCTCGTGCAGATCGAAGCGAACGTGGGCCGCTGGCTGTGCGAGATGGCCGGCTATCCCTCCTCCGCGCTCGGCCTGCTCACGACGGGCGGGTCGATGGCCAACCTGATCGCCCTCGTCACCGCGCGCCGCGAGCGCCTGCCCGAGGACTTCCTCTCCGGCGTCCTCTACACGTCCGACCAGGCGCATCACTCCGTGCAGAAGGCGGCCCTGCTGGCGGGGTTCCCTCCCGCCCGCGTGCGCGCCCTTCCCAGCGACGCGCAGTTCCGGATCCGCCTCGATGCCCTGGCCGAGGCCGTGGCCGCGGACCGGGCGGCGGGTCTCCACCCGTTCTTCCTGGTCGTGAGCGCGGGCACTACGAACACGGGGGCCGTGGACGACCTCGGCGCCGCCGCCGACGCCGCGCGTGCCCACGGCCTCTGGCTTCACGTGGACGCCGCCTACGGCGGGTTCTTCGTGCTCACGGAGCGCGGACGCCGCGTCCTGCACGGCATCGAGCGCGCGGACTCGATCACCCTGGACCCGCACAAGGGGCTGTTCCTGCCCTACGGGACGGGCTCGCTGCTCGTCCGCGACGGGGGTGCGCTGCGGCGCGCGCACAGCGTGCACGCGGAGTACCTCCCGCCCGTGCCGGAAGATCCCGACTTCGTGGATTACTCGACGGTCTCGCCCGAGCTGTCGCGCGACTTCCGGGGGCTGCGCGTCTGGCTGCCCATCAAGATGCACGGGATCGCCGCCTTCCGGCGCGCCCTGGACGAGAAGCTGGACCTCGCGGCCTGGGCCGCGGCCGAGCTGCGCAAGGTCGCGGGCGTCGAGATCGTCGCGGAGCCGCAGCTCTCGCTGCTGGCCTTCCGCGTCGTGAGGCCGGGCCTCGACGACGCCGCGCTCGACGACCTGAACCGGCGGGTGATGGAGGCCGTGAACGCGCGCGGGCGCGTCTACATCACCAGCACGACCGCCCGCGGCCGCTTCCTGATCCGCATCTGCGTGTTGTCGTTCCGCACCCACCTCGACCGCCTGCAGATGGCCGTCGAAGACATCCGCAGGGCCATCGCCGCCCAGCGATAGGCCGCGTCCCGCCGTCCTCGGCCAGGGCTGACACCTCTCCCCAGCCCCATTGGCCAGTCCAATTGCAGGCTGACCGCGAATCCCTGAGCCGTTTCGCCTCTGGTTTCCGCGTCAGGTACAGCACAACCAACGCCGAGCCTTTCAAGTGTGAGGAGGAGTCATGAGAACCCAGCTTCACCACAAGCCGTTGGCCGCAGCAGCCGTCGCCATGCTGGCCCTCGTCCTGGGCAGCCAGCCGGCGGCCCGGGCGGCATCCGACGGGCCTCCGGCCGGTGCGCAGAGCGAAGGCATCAAGGTGCACGGCCAGTGGACGATCGACATCAGGAACACGGACGGTTCGCTCGCGTCCCACCACGAGTTCAAGAACGCGCTGGACAGCTTCGGCGCGACCGCGCTGGCCCAGATGCTCGGACGCCAGACGGTGACGGGCGTCTGGGGTGTGAGCCTCTGGCAGATAGGCTCGGGTCTGAGGCGCCCGTGCCCGTCCTACTTCAACGGAGCCTGCGTGATCGGTGAAGTGGGCAGCACGGACCCCGAGGCGCAGTTCAAGACGCTCACCGTCACGGTGCCCACCGCCGGACCCAACGCGGGCAAGCTGGTCCTGAGCGGCAACGCAACCGCGGAGGCGGACGGGGACATCGCCCAGGTCGGCACCGGGATCGGACTGTGCGGCGCAAACACGGCCCCGGCCGCTTGTACTCGGTTCCGGGACATTCCCTTTACGGCGCACAACTTCCCGTCTCCGATCGTCGTCCTGGCCGGACAGATCATCCAGGTCACCGTCGTCATCAGCTTCTCCTGAGCGGGTCCGGATCGCAGATCGGCTCGCCAATCGCCGTTGAGCGTGAGGAGTGAATCATGAGCGCTCGAGAAGCGTGGCTCGGGGGAAGGCGGATCGCGAGCGCAACCGCTTGGATCGCCGCGTTCACGTTCGTCGCCGTTGGGCCGGTGGCCATCGCGGCGGCGCTGCCCGGCGAGACCGGCCAGGTCGCCTTCACCCGGGCCGGTGA
>Ga0070688_100001971_pt1 | contig 10325 bp, 11 predicted proteins | sample KBSS13HmetaG_FD_64679 | JGI IMG/M metagenome (GOLD analysis project Ga0070688, IMG submission 64679) | Switchgrass rhizosphere microbial communities from Kellogg Biological Station, Michigan, USA - KBS S1-3H metaG | ecosystem: Host-associated > Plants > Roots > Rhizosphere ...
TCGGAGAGACTCCTTGCTCGCACTCTCCTCGATGTCGGCGCGCCACGTTCGACAGAGCAGCGCACCAGATCCGAGGAAGAGACCGATGAGCGGAATCTGCGCCGACCAATAGAGGTGGACCCAGTCACGGGCGAAGAAGCGAAATACGACGGAGAGCACGCAGGCCAAAAGCCAGAACACGATCAGCACTCTCGTCGCCGCGTCGACGTCCCCGTCGAAGAGTCGGCCGGTCCGGAGGAGGTGGGCCGCCGCCGCAACAATGAGTACGACGGCAATCAACGTGAGAGGGCCGTAGAGCAGGACAGCTGCGCTGACCGGAGTCACGATGATCGATCCTCTCCGTCGCAGCGAGTGCCCACGATCAAGGTCGTCGCAGCTCTCCGCTGGGATCGAGGAGTGCCCGTCGAAACGTTCCGATCTCCCGCTGCTCGGCGGACGTCCATTCGCCGAGCATGAGTAGGATGGGACTCCCGGGACCGTGAGTACGCGTACTGGCGATGGAGAGCGGGAACTCCGAGACTCGCTTCGCTTTCGGCTGCGGGTTGCCAACGAGCGAATGAGAACGGACAACGCCGTCTCGATTCAGAAACAGCATCCACAGCCCTTCGTGGCTCCCGACAAAGAGATCGGACACACCGTCGCCATCGAGATCACCCGGTGCGCACAGCGAGGTACCGAACTTGGACTCGTTGTGGAGAAGTCCTTTGAAGCCGCCGCCCCAGTCGCTGATCTTCTTGGCGTCCTTCATCGTGCCGTCGGCCTTTAGACCGACGAGCCACACGGCACCTCGATCCTCACCTCCGTCGCTGTCCTGCGGATCGGAGACCGCGAGATCCGCGACGCCATCACCGTCGATGTCACCGGGCCCGACGAGAGCGTCTCCGAATCCTGAGTAGCCTTTGACGAGAGCGTCAGGTCCATGGTTCAGCCGCCGAACCCAGCGCACTTCGCCACCCTTCCCGAGCGAGACGATGAACACGGAGCGGCCATCCGACCTCTCCTTCTCGAACTCTGGCTCCTGCCCGATCGCGATCTCCGGATAGCCATCGCGGTCGAGGTCACCGACGAGCGCGACAGCGGTGCCGATCCCGGATTTCGCTTCGATTCCAGCGGCCTTGAAACGCGGATCGCCACCGATTTCCACGGCCTTCGCGACGGTCGCGTCCTTCTTCATCAGCACGACCCAGACGCCACCTCGGTGCCCATTGGTTTCGTTCCAGGCCGGAGCGCCGACCACTAGATCCGGTACCCCGTTTCCGTCGAGATCTCCGACCCCGGCAAGCCCTTCGCCGAACTGGGCGTATTCCTCCATGCGTTCCGGGAGACCAGGCTGGTGCTCCAGGATCCTCCCGAAGTCGCTGGGGATGCCGCGCGTATCGAGAAGAGCGATCCAGACCGCGCCTTGGTTGCGACCCGTGATGCTCGCCCAAGGGAGCGCGATCGCCAGGTCGGAGGTTCCATTCCCGTCGACGTCACCCACGAACACGCAGCGAGACGCCACACTTCCCCGCAGTGCGTCGAGGAACATGAGCGCCTCGTGCTCCTCGCCTAGAGGTGACTTCGCGGACAGAGCCTCGATGTCCGCGTCGATGCTCGGGAGAGAGGCGGGGAGCTCACGCACACCTACCTCCAACGGATCACCCGTCCAGACGCCGGAGGACACAACTTCCTCGTGCAAGTGGCGCGCGGTCAGCGAACTCGCGGCGAATGCCTCGGCCTTGCCCATGCTCTCCCTGGGGCCGATCGAGATGGGGAGCCAACCCCGTTTGTCTAGTTCCCACGCATACGTCTCGCGGAAGCCACGGACGGCGCGCTCGAACTGATCCAGAGGAACGAGCGATCCTTCCGCGCGGTCCTCGTCGATGGCTTGCGGGAGCATCTGGTAGCCGTGCACCGCGTATCCGCGCACACAGATCGAGTCTTGGAGGAGCGGCATCTCGCCCTCTCCCCCGCCGCCAAGGATCCTCCACTTCTTCTCTCCTTCTTCGGGGCGCGACAGGAAGAGAAGTACCCGCTGTCCCGTTCGGTAGGGAGCCCAGCGCGACGCGCACGTCCAGTTCTCGAAGCAGTAGACGTTGAGCGATCCCGTGACGGGAGCCCCCGAGATCGTTTCCGACACCTCGAGTTCGAATCCGCGCGTCTGCTTGGGGCCACGCGATTTCGGCCACCAGGGCGCGCTGTCGACAGAGCGAATGGTCCCCGCAACGACGAGGTCTGCCCCGCACACCATCTCGAAAAGTTCGTAGCGCCGGTACTCGGCCGTGCAGAAAACAACACCTGCAAGCAGAGTGGAAACGAGCAGCGTCGCAGCGCGTCGCACGGCAGTCACTCTGGCAGTGTGCCGAGGATCCGAGATCGGCGGAAGGAGAACTCGCGATCGGCTCGCGGCCCGTGCCCGGAGGCCATCCCGAGGGGGTCATTCCTAGCGCGGAATCGGTTCTCTGAGATCGACTTCCGCGACCACCTTTCCGTCTCGGAGGTCGTGGACGCGCAGCCCGGACGCGGTCGTGGTCCATGCGAAGTGGCCGTCCGAGCGGAAGCTGCAAGTGCCGCATGGATTCTGGAGTTCGAGTCGGGCCTTGCCGGTCGCGGCGTCCAGAACATCACCTCCGCGCGACACGACGACGATCGACGGATCGGCAGTGAAGCGCGCAGACATGGCTACTGGATTGCCTCCTCCTGCGTTGCACCGCCAAGTTTCGGTCCTCCCTTCGAGGTTCCAGAGGCGCACCTCGTAGAACGGGAATGAGGTTGCCAGCAGCGTCTTGCCGTCCGAGCTGAAGTCCACACTTCCAATCTCGAGGTTGTCGACGAAGTCCTGGTCGCAGTGTGACAGCTTGAATGCGATTGCATCCGGGCGCAGCGGACAGACGAGAACTTCACAACCCGTCGCTCCGATTGCGAGCTGCGCGGCGTTCGGATCGAGCGCGAGTGCGTTCACGGTCTTGAAGCCGGTGAACGGACCAGCTTCTCGCGTGCCCGTCTTGGCGGAATACACCGCGCAGACTCCCCCTGAATCGCCCACGGCGAAGTGAAGTCCATCCCGACTGACACAAACGGCGGACGTGGCCATGTTGGGCACGAGAAGGAAGTCGGCGAGGACCTTCCCTCCTTCGCGCTCGCGCAGCTGAACCGGTGAGGCACCCCCGGCAAGCAGCAGCTTCGTTCCTCCGTCGACGAAGTGGACCGTGCGGTCCATCGACGACGGCCGGACGATCTCGGGCGGCGGCGGCGTCTCCGACGCGAGACTCCCATCGCTCGATCGAATGATCCTCACTGCACCGTTGTGTCCGACCACGGCGACCACACTTCCGTCGGGACTCCAGGCGATGTCGTCGATCCACGGGTCGAAGCCAGGGACCGAGAGGCGCACCTTGCCCGTGGTCAGCGAGACGAACCGAACCGAGACGTCGTCGCGGTAGCGGTGCATGCCGTGGAATTCGGCGTTGAACGCGAGCTCCTTTTCGTCTGGCGAGAGCGCCTGAGCGTTGGAAGTGCGCGCGACGAGCTTCACGTCCGGTACGACGTGAACTTCCTGCGCGAGGCCTCCGTGGACCAGGGCGAGACGAGCGAGAAGGGTGAACATGACGCCGCAAACCAGCGCCCGCTCGACGGGTCTCGCGAATTCCCTACTTGGCGCGCCGTTTCGGCTGCGGCGTATCCCGGTAGGTCAGCACTGCCGCCTGGTGCGTGTCCTCCCAGCGCACTCGCCCCGGCACGCGTCGAGTCCGTCGCTCGACGATCGGGATCCCGACGCGCGAGACGAGTTCTGCCAGAGCCCGAGCCTTCTCGATGTGCTCGACCGCCTCCGAGCGAAACCAGAATCTCGCGAGGTCCGCATCGTCCGGCGAGCCGAGGTGTTCGTTGAACCAGTCTCGGAGAGCCTCTGCCTTCTTTCTTCTCTGCACGGAGAGACCGGGCAGGGCCTGCGCCAGGTACGTGAACACTCCGTACGGCTTGCGCTCGTGCTCGAACCGGACCCATTCGATCGTGGTCCGGACGGGAAGCGGAGCCTTGAGCTTGCGGCCGAGGTTCCGCGTGTAACGCTTGCTGCGGGGCATGTTGTGACTCAGCGCACGCGCGTCAATTCGATCGGCCTGGTGCTAGTGGACTCGCTCACGATGAATGCTTGGTCCGCTATTCAAAGTGCATCTTCGGACGACTGTGAGGAGGCTCAGCGCGAGCGTCCGATCGAGAACGACGACTCCTCCATCTTCCCATCACGGTCGTCCGTGATCAGCGTGACCGTGAAGCGAGGGATCCACGGAAGGAAGAAGGTGAGCGTCGCTTCGGATGCGTCGCCGCGATCCACGATCCCGCCGTTGTCCAACGTCGCCTCGCCGACCAGTTCATCGTTGAGGTACAGCTTGGCCGCGGCAAGTCTCCCCAAGCCGTCCGTGACATGCAGCTCGATCTCGTGACGACCCATCCAATCCACGGCCCCGGTCGTGCGCGCGAGCGTGCGTCGTTCGTGACTCGGGGTCGGAAAGCCCGGAGGAAGCGGGTCGTGACACGCCAAGGCACGATTGAGCACCTCGAGGTCGTCCAGCGTCGGATTCTCGGGTAGTGCGCACACGGACGAAGAGGAGTCATGGACCGTGCGCTCGGAGCAAGGCCAGAACGGGATCCAGAGGCGGTTGAACTTGAACCCGAAGACGCAGAACGTCAGCGAGTCGTCCCCGTGCAGTCCGCTTTTCGCGCCGACTTCCTCGATGCTCGAAGTCCCGGGGCAGGCCCTGGATGAGTGTGCCCTCGTCGAAACGAGCAATCCACCCGCACCCAGGATCACGGTCACTGCGAGTCCCACGGTTTTCGACACGACGCGTCCTCTCCTCCATCATCCCGCGGAGCCGGGCCGAGCGCTACCGATGGCCTCGCCTCGCACACTGAGGGGCGCCGTCCGGTCCCCTCGTTCGCTGCGCGGATACCATTGCGGCGCGAGTTGGAATCTTCCAGTGACGCGACCTCGGCAGTCCGACTAGGAGAACCGCGTGCTCGTCTTCCCTCTCATCGTCGTTCCAGCATTCGTCGGTGCTCCCCAGCAGCCCGAACGCGCGACGCCTTCCCGGCACGAGCTTCGCGAGCTCGTTCGCCAGTGCGATCGCATCGTCGAGGGGGAGATCGTCGAACTCGAACACGTCAGCGTGGGCATCCGAGATGCTGATCGGAGGGAGCTGGCGATCGCCACACTCCACGTGCGAGAGACGATCTGGTCGGACTCGAAACGGGACTCGTTGTACGTGCTTCTGCCACAGCAGGGCATCACCGCTGCACTGACCGAATCTGCGTCCGGCGGGATCTGGTTCCTTCGTCATAGCGAGATGCCGTACATGCGGGATCGGGAGCAGCACAAGAAGCTCCTCGAGCAGGCGCGACCCGCCGGAATCCAGGAACCCACCATCGAGGGTCTGGGTTGGATTCCTGTGCGACGCGAGGGTCTGCTAGAGTCCGTACTGCTTCCGGAGTTCATCGCGGACCCCAAGGCCGGAGTGCCACCTCTGCGCGGTGAGACGGGTTCGGCTGCTCTTTCGCGCGACGACTTCCGAAGGATGCTCACCCGCGCGATCGAGGCCGAGACTCCGCGCGTGACGGCCCGACTTCTTTCAAGCGGACCGATCGACCCCCGAGTGAGCATCGGGCCGGACGGAAAATGCCTCTACCGCAGCGGCAAGGACAACGAAGCGGAGGTGGAGTTGCCGCTCTCGAGCGGTGAGTTCGCGAGACTCCTGGAGGTCGTGACGGGGCAGGAATTCTGGGCCCTTCCGCGCTCCGTGGGCGACGATCGTGCTCCGCATTCCGCCGTCGGAGTGATCGAGGTTCGCAAGGCGTCCGGGATCAAGCTGGTCAACGTCATGGGGCTCTTGAATCGAACGGACGCTTCGCACGAGGACGTCCGCGCCATCGCCTGTGCTCTGTCCGTTTGGGACGCGATCCCCAACACACGGGATTGGGGCGTTACCAGTCGACGCTAGCTCGGATCCGGACGCTCTCCGCGCGCTCCCGAACATCGTGTCGCACTTCTCGTCGCGGGGAGCGGCGAGCCTCCCGGTTCGCGGGATTCCCCCGCCTACTTCCCCGGCTTCGCCTTCGGATCCTTCTTCGGTTTCGCTCCGCTCGCCAGCCACTCGATGCCGGTCTTGATCTCGCCGTACACGTCGCCGTGCCATCCGTGGCCGCCTTCGTAGGTCTTGTACTCGACCTCCGCGCCCGCTTTCGTCAGCTCCTCGCGCGCTTGCTCGGCAAACTTGATTAGGCAGACTTCGTCCTGCGGCGAGTGGAGGATGTAGAAGCGACGCCCCGTGCCGTTCTTCAGCGGCGGAAGCTCCTCCTTCCTGAACACCGACATCGCGATGAACGAACCCGTGATCCGCGTCTTCGGCTCGAGCGCGAGCGCGTACGCTGTCGTTCCGCTCGACGACCACGTCAGCGTGTAGACGAACTTGGCGTCGATCTTCCGCCTCTTCGCGAAATCGTCGAGCACGGCATCCAGGAACTTCTCCGTCGAGAACTTCATCCCCGGCCAAGGCCGCTTCTCCGTCGGCCAGACGTTCTTCTCGCCTTGCTTGTCGTCCCACTTCGGAGCGACGAGCTGGACGAGCACCCACTCCTTGCCGAGCGCGTTCTGACGGATCCTGCCGACGAACGGCGCGAAGTCCGCGCTGCCGTCGCCGCCGGGCATCACGACGAGGACGCGCCAACCGTCAGCGGGCTCCTTCGCGTCCTTGTCGGGGACGTGAAGGAGGTAGCGCATGTGCTCGTCGCCGCCGACGACGATCTCCTCCGGTTGGGGAACGTCCGTCGCCTCCCACGGTTTGGAGGCACCCGGCTTCTGGAGGCTGGAAAGTGCGAGCAGCAGCGACGATGCGGCGAGACAGGCGATCATGATCGGGCCTCCGGTTGGGACTGCGGGATGGACCCTACCCCCGGATGCTGCGTCGAGTCACGGTTCGGCTGCCATCGTCGAGCAGCACCCAGTTGGGGGAGCCACCGTCAGCTCGCTCGCGATCCGCTCTACGCGCCCGGAGTCCCCTTCCGCTGCGCCAGGTACGTGAGGAGCGCGGCCAGACCGCCCGCGATGATCGCGGCCCGAATCACGCGGAAGAGCGAAATGATCCAGGCGATGCCGATGCCGAGCGCAGCCCATTGGATCCACCACTTGCCGGTGAACGTCATCCAGTTGATGAAGAAGAGCAGGACGAGGATGAAGGGAGCGAGGACGAGGAACTTCAGGGCACGCAGGGTCCGGAACATGATCATGTGTGGGGCTCCGGGCGCGCGCTACGCGGGAAGTCCGCGGTCATTCGGGGCGAGTTCGCGCGACGAGAGAAGCTTCCACCTCGTGATCTACCTCGCCGGGCCCCCTTCGCGCGGCTTGCAGGCCTCCCAGCGCGAGGCGTACGCCAGGAAATCGAAGCCCTCGTGATTCACGCGGCGGGCGGTCTCGTCACCGAGGATCCTCGTGAGCTCGCCGAGCTGCCAGGCATCGAACTCCTTCGACGCCTTGTTGACCGCCGCTGCGATCGCGTCGCCGTCCGCCGTCAGCATGAGTTGGCTGGACTGCGTGTCGAACGTCTCGATGCGCTCCTGGCTCCGCCGGACGAGGTCGATCAGGGCCTTGCGCTGCTCATCCGCGAGCCCGTAGTTGTCGACCGCACGATTGACGACGGCGAGCCACATCCGCGAGTAGCGGTCCTGTCGATCCTGCTCGGCGCGGCGCATCCGCTCGAGGTTCTCGGACGCGAGCAGCTCGCGAATCGCATCGCGCTGCTTCGCTGTGATCTCGTCGGGCTTCACGGCGGCGAGCTCGGAACGCACCGCCGCGAGCTCGCGCGAGAGAGCGTCGAGACGGGCGGTCATCTCGCGAGTTGAGGCCGCGTGTCGGCGTTGCAACCACGCGACGCTCGCTCCGGCCGCGACGACGACGAGCAGAGTGACACCGATGCCGAGAGATGCCTTCATGCTTGAATCGACCTCGAGATGTCCCCGGCTCCGGCCGCGCGAACGCGAGCGCCGTGCTCGCGGACTTCGGCGAAGTGCCTGCGCGTCGAAGGCAGGAAGCAGTAGATCGCGACCGCAGTCCAGAGCGCTGGGAACACGAGGATCAAGAGCCCGATCATGGGCAGGAGCGACCACGAAGGACTCCTCACGAAATCCATCACGATATTCACCGTCGTTTGCCAGACGAGGAACGCCGCGACGATCGCGCCCAAGTACCCGCACGCCCTGCGGGCCCATTCCCGAGCGAGCTCGATTCCTACGCCCAATCCGACGCACCCGAGCCCGATGCCGACCGCGAAACACGACCGGGAAAACGAAGACGTACTCCAGCGACGCAGGCCGACCCAGATCGCAAGTGCCCCGAGCATGAAGAACAGGAACGCGATCCACCGTCTCCGGGCGCTCGGGCCGTAAACACGCAACGGGGTGACGACCACGTCGCCGATTCTACCGGCGGCGCCGGAGAGCGCTACGACACGCGATTCCCGTCTCGCCTCACCAATTGATCCTCACCGCATTCGACGCATTGAACGTCGCGGCCGGGCAGAAGCTCGGATCGGGATCGCGGTAGTACGTCATGTAGAACCGCACGGATCCCGGCGCGATCGGATTGCCGAGTTGCGCCGAGCGCGCGGTGATCGAGAGATCGCCTCCCTGCGGAGCGGTGACGGCTCCGGCGACCGCGTTGTGGTGATAGAGCCTCTTCAGCGTTCCGTTCACGCACCGCAGGCCGTCTCCGTACACGACCGGCGCGATCGACGTCGTTCCCTGCAGGAAGATCGTGAACGCGGTCGGCTTCTCCCCCGTCGCGGTCAGCACCACCGTGTCGGGCACCGTCGTTCCGGTCGCATGCACCACCGCTCCGCCGGTCGCGGCCGAGTTCTGGCATCCGTGGCCGGACAAGCCTGGATTGCTGCACGGACACGACGCGCCCGACGAACCGTCGCCGAAGCAATACTCCGTGCCGACACAATCGGTGCAGATCGAGAGTCGAACGCCGGCGAAATCCCCGGACGTCCCCGCCCGCGCGATCTGAAGCTCGATCACGTCTCCGCTGTTCAGGCTCAAGCCCGTGACCGCGGCCGCCCCGCCCGATCCCTGGTCGTACGTGAACGGATTGATCCGCGAGTACGGATCCCCGCTGCCGATCGTTCCGGTCGACAGCGTGATTCCGTTCCGGGAGAGCGTCCACGTGTTGCTCCTGCCGATGTCGCGGCACATCCACACGCCGCCGACGATGTTGAAGATCCCGGCGGAAGGGCAGGTCCACGTCACGTTGGCCGCTCCGTGGGAACCGCCGTTCAGAGTGTCCGTCGAATGCACGACGACGTCTCCGACGAGCCAATCCAGGCTCGGAACGGTCTGCGTCGCCTTGAACCAGGCAGGCAGGTAGTCCCCCGCGTTGTTCGACGGCGCCCACGCCGGCTGCGGGTATCCCGCCTGCGTCCACGTGGTGTGCGGCAACGCGTTCGTGCCCTCCAGGTACGCCCAGTTTCCGTTCGGGTTCGACGCGTCGCTCCAATCCTGGCCGATGTCACCCGATTGGATCGGAGATCCGTACGTTCGCGTCGCGGAAGTGATCAACGCGGCGACGCAGAGCGAAGCGGCGGCGAGCTTCATGTGTGTGCCCCTCGAGCAGAGAAGTTCGTGGAACCGGAGAGCATCATACCGCGCTCTCCGAACGCCGAGAGGCGCGCCGGACGACACTCTCAGGGCGCCAAGTCCTGATCCCGATCCGTCGTCTCGGCTTGGACTGGATCACGCTCGCGCAAGTGGGCGGCGAGGATCAGCGTCTCGATCCATTCGAGCTCGGTCCGCGCGCGTCCGATCGACGTGTGGATCTGCTCTCTCAGTCGCTCCAGCTCGCGCAAGGAGAGATCGGCATGCGAACTGTCGTGCACGGTGTCGGCCAATCGGGAGCCTGAGTAATCTCCAGGATCGACTGGTTGCAACGGTCCGCGTCTTACGATCCGGCCATTCCCAGGGAGCGCGCGACCTCGAGGCCGCGCAAAGCGCCGGTAAAGACCCGCCTAAGCGAGCCGTCACAGCGACCAATCGATGCGCCCGGTCTGCGTCGCGTTGAACGTGCTGCCCGGCGGGCAGCCTCCCAGCACGACCGGATCGCGGTAGTACACGAGGTACCACCGGCTCTGCCCGGCTGGATCACGTCGCCCGTCGCGGCGGAACGCGTCGAGACGTTCGGATCCCCGATTCCGAAGTCGGGAACGGTGATGCTGCCCCCGACCGCGGTCTTCACGAACAAACGCTTGAGCGCGCCGCTGACGCAGCGGACGCCTTGACCGTAAATGACTCCGGCGGGAGGCGTC
>Ga0070688_100001972_pt1 | contig 10324 bp, 10 predicted proteins | sample KBSS13HmetaG_FD_64679 | JGI IMG/M metagenome (GOLD analysis project Ga0070688, IMG submission 64679) | Switchgrass rhizosphere microbial communities from Kellogg Biological Station, Michigan, USA - KBS S1-3H metaG | ecosystem: Host-associated > Plants > Roots > Rhizosphere ...
CTGGCCGTCAACGCCGCCCTGTCGCACCGCAGCCGGCGCGCCGCCGCCGCGCAGCCGGAAGCCCCCGACGACGTCGAAGCGCAGGTGAGCGCCGAGCCCGCCCGCGGCGACGCCGTGCTGCGGGCGCGCATCGAGCGCGCGCTCGCGCGCCTGCCCGTCGGCTACCGGACCGTGATCGTGCTTCACGACGTCGAGGGCCTGGAGCACGAGGAGGTGGCGCAGATCCTGGGCTGCCACGTCGGCACGTCGAAGTCGCAGCTGCACAAGGCGCGCGCCCGCCTGCGCGAGATGCTGGCCGCGGACGGAATCACGGCGGCCGCCCTGGAGAATGGATAACGGATGACCGCGTGCCGGACCTACCCGACCGAGCGGCTGTCCGCATTCGTCGACGGCGATCTGTCGGCGACCGAGGCGGCGGCGGTGCGCGCCCACGCCGCGACCTGCCCTGACTGCACGGCGGCGCTGGCGGATCTGCGCGCGCTGGTGGCGAACACGGCCGGGCTGGACGCGCCCGAGCCGCCGCCCACGCTGTGGCCTTCGATCGCGGGCGCGCTCGACAAGCACGAGCCGCGCGGCTGGTTCTCGATCGCGAACTGGCGCCCGTTCGCGGTCGGCGCGCTGGCGGGCGCGGCGGTGGTGGGGCTGGCGATCGTCGCCCTGCCGGTGCTGCGCGGCACGCAACGCGGCGTCCCGGCCGCTTCGCCTGGCGCCGAGATGGTCGCGACCTCCACCGCGACCGTGGATCCGCTGCTGCACGAAGCCGAGGCCGAGTTCGCCGAGGCGGCGGCCGCCTACGAACGCTCGATCGAGAAGCTGCGCGGGCTGCTCGCCCGCGAAGAAGCGCGCTGGAGCCCGCAGGAACGCACCCGCATGGCGGAGCGCCTGGGCCGCCTGGACGACGCGATCGCGCGCTCGCGCGAGCTGGCCCACCGCACGCCGGGCGACAGCGCCGGCAACGAACAGCTGTTCGCGGCGTATCAGCAGAAGATCGCGTTCCTGGCCGCGGCGGTGCATCGGGGCGGCGAAGAGGGTGAATGGGACAAAGCGGGGGCGCCCACACCGTGATAGGTGGGCGGCCCCGGCTCACGGCCATCGCCGCCGCGCTCGCCGCGGTGACGGGCGCGGGCGCGGCGCAGGCCGGGGACGGCGGCGACGGCTGGCTTTATGACCGGCGCGAGATCATCGTGCCGGCGAAGGCGGCCGAGGTCGTGCGCATCGACAACCTGCTGGGCCGCGTGCAGATCCGCGGCGTGGCGCGCCCGGGCGAGGTCCACATCATCGCCGAAAAGCGCGCGTCGACGCCCGAGGCGCTGGGCCGCCTGCGCGTCCACTACACCGCGTTCGAGAGCGGTGAGGTCGTCGTCGACACGCGCGTCGAGCTGGGCGGCCGCGAGCGGTCGCTGCCGCTGGCGGGCAGCGGCGTCGATCTGATCGTCGACGTGCCGCCCGACGTCGCGGTCGAAGCCAAGACGTTCGGCGGCGACGTGTCGGCGTCCGGCCTGCGCGCCGGCGCCAAGCTGGAGACCACGGGCGGGCGCATCGGCGTCTCGGACGTGCACGGCGGCGTGGTCACGCGCCAGCTTCGTGGCGGCCAGCGCGTCGCGGCGGTCGAGGGCGACGTCGATCTGGACGGCGTCGAGGGCGACATGGACCTGCGCAATCTGGGCGGCGGGCGGGTCGACGCGCGGGTGGTGGACGGGACCATCCGGGCCGAGGATCTGCGCTCGGGGCTGGTGCGGCTGGTGACGACGACCGGCCAAATTGTTCTGGTGGGAATGATCCGGCCCGGCGGGCACTACGACCTGCGCAGCTATGCGGGGGATGTGCGTGTTGTTCCGTCGGGTGACAGCGCGTTCGCGCTGCGCGCCCGCTCGGCGAAGCCGATCGCCACGGATGTGCCGCTGCGCTCGTCGCGCCGCGAAGGCGATTGGCTGCTGGCCGAATACGTGGCCCGGCGCGCCGCTCCGGCGCGGACGCGCACGGCGCTGCTGGAGGTGTCGTCGGTGCTGGGGGCCATCGAGATCCAGATCCAGCCCCGGACGGCGCCGGCCGAGCTGAGGTAGTCGCTCCGCGCCGCAGGCGCGGTGTGCGACTATTGTCTGTTCAGGTAGCCGCGATCCCGCGCTTCGCGCGGGGGCGGCTAAGGCATTCCCCGGTAATCCCGGGTACCTGTTGAGCGCGACGGGAAGGGAGATGTTACTCTATTGGTCCGTCAGCGATGCGGATCGGCATCTTCTCAGACACGCACGCGAACATCGAAGCGCTCGAGGCCGTTCAGCAAGCGCTGACCGATGAGAGCGTCGACAAACGCGTCTGCCTGGGCGACACGGTGGGGTATGGCGCCAGCCCGAACGAGTGCTGCGCGATCATCCGCGAGCGCGCCGCCCACACCATCCTGGGCAACCACGACGCCGCGGTCGCCGGGCGCATGGACTACTCGTACTACTATCACGCCGCGCGGCACGCCCTGGATCTGCACGCGCGCCTGCTGACGCCGGACAACATGCAGTGGCTGAAGGAGCTGCCCTACGAAGTCCGCGAGGGCGACGTTCACTACTGTCACGGCTCGCCGCTGAACATCGAAGAGTTCGACTACATCTTCGCGCGCGATCAGGCGGCGCAGTGCCTGGAGATCTGGGACGATCTGGCGCCGCTGACGCTGATCGGGCATTCCCACCTGTGCAAGTCGTTCGCACTGTCACCGGATGGCGTCCACGAGGTGGTCTCCGATCGCTTCGAGCTGCGTCCCGGCTGGAAGTACATCGTCAGCGTCGGTTCGGTGGGCCAGCCGCGCGACTACGATCCGCGCGCCAGCTACACGCTGTTCGACACCGACAAGAAGCAGTTCGAGTTCAAGCGCGTCGACTACGACATCAAGGCGTCGGCGGAGAAGATCTTCAGCGCCGACCTCGAGCCGAACTTCGGCCATCGCCTGTTCATCGGTGTTTGATGGGAACCCTGAGAGGGTTCCCAAACCCTCCCGCGCCGGGCTCCGCCAGGCAAAGCCCGGCTACGCCCACGCGACGGCGTGTGACGTGATCCGGGCGGCCGCGATCGCGCTGCTGCTGATCGCGCTGCCCGCAACCGCGGCGGGCGCGAACAAGCCGGCCCGCAGCACGACCTGCGTCGAGGACGACCCGGTGCCGACGCCGCCCGGCTACGTCGGCTGGGAGCGATCGTCCGTCGTCGCCTGGGAGGCGGTCGAAGCGCAGGGCGGCATCGTCCCGGACATCGAGGAGGACCGCGCTCATTTTCCGCCCGCGTGGCTGCGCTATCCGAGCCCGATGCGGTCGGCCGAGCTGCTGGCCGACGAAGCCGGCAAGCCGAAGGGCCTGTACACGAAGGTCGCGCCCGGCGATGTGACGGCGGGCGACATCGTCGTGCGCGTCACCGGCGCGGGCGCGTGCGGCAAGATGGCGATCGTCGCGGGGCGGTCCGACGATCAGTGGGTGGTGCTGGACACCGAGAGCAAGGATGCGCCGCCGCCCGAAGCGCCGACCACGGGCAAGCCCGCCCCTCCGCCGCAGCTTCCGTCCACCGCGTCGGTGTTCTTCGACGGCGCGCGCGTCCGACCCGAGACGTCCGTCTACCGTCTGGCGGTCAAGAAGGACAGCACGTTCGGACACGTGCGCGAGCTGATGCGCGACCTCGATCATCTCGAACGCACCATCGCGGAGCGCCCGCCGCTGGTGACGCCGAACCGGCGCGGCGCCGTCGACGACCTGGTGCACAAGCTGATCGACGAGGCGTGGTCGCTGATGGTGGACAAGCCGTTCGAGGAGGACGGAAGGGCGCTGACGGGACGCGCGCTGGCGCTGGCCGCGGCGCTCGACTGGCCCGGCGCCGCCGAGCAAGCGGCGGCCGTGCTCGACGACGTGCTGACGCGCAAGCCGTCGCGCGCGGACGCGGCGGTCGCCCGCGCCAGCGTTTACCTGCTGGCGGGCGCGCCGGACAAGGCGGTGTCGCTCGCGGAGGCGGCCACGGCGAACCCCGGAGCGCCGCCGCGCGTTCGCTACGTGATCGGGCGCGGGCTGCTGGCGGCGGGAAAAAAGGACGCCGGGCTCGCGGCGATGAAGCGATACCTAGCCGACGATCCAGCCGACCCGCGCGCCACCAAGCTGGTCGCGACCGGGGGACGCGAGCCGGCGCTGGAGCCGCCGCCCAAACCGACGGGCGAGCTGCGATTCTCGGCCACGCCCGATCGCGCGCGCCTGCACAGCGCGACCTACGGCTTCGACCTGGACTGGCCGCTGACCTGGCGGGTCGTCGCCCAGCAGGCCGATCCGGGAACGGGGCTGATCGTCGAGTTCGCGACCGGGCGCGCGCTGCGCGACGACTACGAGACCGAACGCGCCGCCGTGTCGCTGGTCGTGCACAGCCCGGGCGCCGGCGAGGCGGCCGCGCTCGCGAAGAAGGGCGCGCGCAACATGTTCCCCGACGCGAAGCTGAAGGCGCTGCCGCCGCTGATGCCGGGCAGCAAACGCGAGCAGTTCCGCGAAAAAAAGTCCGGCTCGCAGCGCCAGGGCGAGGTCACGACGGTCGAGCGCAAGGGCGCCGTCTACTTCCTGGTGCTGAACGCGTCGACCGGCAGCTACCCGAAGCTGAAAGACGAATACGCCAGCTTCGTGAAGAGCCTCTCGCCCGCGAAGTAGCCTATTTCAGGGGGTCGACCCAGCGCAGGTCGGGGAAGCGCGCGAAATCGGAATCATTGGAATGCAGCTCGGCCTGGTTCTCGATGGCCAGGGCGGCAAGCTGAACATCGGTCGTCAGGTTCCCGGCGGCGCCCAGCTCCCTCAGAAGCCTGAACGCAATCTCAAGGTGGCGGGGCCCGGGCTGTAAGAAGCGCACCTGAGCGCGCGACAACCAGGACTCCACTCGCTCCAGGGCGCCCTCGACATCCATCGGCGGATCCAGGACCCGCCGGTTGGTGGCGAGCCGAACGAACCCAAAAAGCGCGGGGCCGGCGATACCAACCTGTTCGCGCCCGGCGAGCAGCGCCTCCCACCATTTCTTCGCGGCACGGTGCTGGCGAAAGCCGGTGACATGCGCATACAGCAGCAGGTTGACGTCGGCGACGACCATCGTCAGCGTTTCTTGCTCCTGGCGATCGTAGACTCGTCTTCGAGCTCGTCGACCAACCGGTTGAGCGACCCTGCGTCGATCCCGGCCTTGACCTTGGCGTTGTGCACCGCCACCCGATAGGGCCGTGCCGGCGCGTCCGACAATCGAGGAGTGAGACCCCGACGGATCGCATCGTTGACCACCTGTTTGTACGGCCGCCGAACGCGATGCATCTCCTCGCGCAGCAGGCGCTCGACGTCCGGGTCGAGGGTGAGGGTCGTCCGCATTGAGGCATCATGATGCCTTTGATGTAAGGCGTCAAGATGTCTTCCGAATCAGTAGAGGAAGCCGAGGCCGAGGTGGAACATCTGCGAGCCGCGGCTGTAGTCGATCCTCACGTCGGTGCGGTAGGCGGCGGCCTCGGGGACCAGGGCGAACCGCTGGCCGATGCGCCAGACGAACCCGAGCGACAACCCGATCATCGGCGCCCACACCTCGTTGGCGCCGGCGCTGGTCCATAGCTGCAGCCCCGCTTCCGGCGCGACGACGATCTGGTGACGGCCGACGTCGATGCCCATCAGGAACGGCAGCGACACGTAGCTGACCTGCATCGACGCTCCCGCCGCCGAGATCCAGCGAAAGCCGGCCGCGGGACCGAGCGCCAGCTCCAGCCGCGCGCCCGGCACGCGCCGCAGCTGCACTTTCACCTCGCCCTCCAGGCCGGCCGTGGTGGCGCGGCGGCCGGCTGGACAGGTCGTCAGCTTGCCGCCCACTTCGACCTTGTCCGTCAGGCCGCGGCGCAGGCCGACCACCAGCTCGGGCAACAGCGGCTTGACCGGCAGCTCCAGCGGCGCGCCACCGTTCGCCTCCAGCGCGCCGATCACCTGGTTCTCCCCCTTCGGCACGGTCGTCGCCGTCTTGATCGTGCTCATGGCCGTGCACGCGCTGGTCGCCAGCGTCGCCGCTAGAAGGAACGCCCGCCTCAAGGCCACGTGTCCGTGAACAGCCCCAGCGCGGCGCACATCTCTTCGGCGGTCGCCCAGTGCAGATCGCGCGGCGCCGGCACGACGCCGTTGACGGGCGCCTGGTTGCCGATCGTGTTGTCCCAGTGGCACTCGACGTACAGCAGATCGCCGGGGTTGAACTGGACCGGCTCGGCCAGCTGATACCAGCTCGACCAGTGGTAGTCCCACGCCGGGATGTCCAGCAGGCAGTCCCACGATCCGTCGGCGCGGTGGATGCCGATGCGCCCGTGCGACCCGAGGAAGTGCATGTGCAGGTTCACGGCGTGAAGGAAGAACGGCGCGCCCTTCGAGAAGTAAACGCTCGGGTCGTAAGCGAAGTTGTGCATGGCGTCGGGATCGCCCGCTTCGATTTCCAGCCCGTCGTTCGCCAGCCAGAGCGGGTTCGCGGCCACCAGCGCCCGCATCCGGTGCTTCACGCTGGGCGCGACCTGGAACCGGATCTCCGTCTGATCGGGCATCGTGACGCCGGCGCGCACGTCGTAGTGAATCTGCAGCAGCACGTCCGATTTCGCGGGAAACGGAACGCCCAGCGTCGCGTCGGGCGATTCCTGGGGGACGCTGCCGGGCGTCCAGCCGCCCACCCCGCCGTTGACGTGCAGCTCGCCGCGCAGGTTGCGGCAGTCGAACCCGGCGCGGCCGTCGGCGCCCTCGCGCGCCTTCAGCTCGGGAACGGCCGACGCGTCGACGGTCTGCACGATGACGTGATGGACGATGGCTGCGTTGCCGGGCCGCACGTCGAACCCCGTCACGAAAACTTCCTCGTCGTACGGCCAGCCTTCGACCACGAAGCAGCGCAGGTCGCTGGTCTCCTCCGTCGCCACCGGCGTGTACGGCGTCGGCATCTGCAGCGTGACGTCGACCCGTGACAGCTGCGGCGGCGGCAGCGGCTGCGACGGCGTCGCGGTCGCCGGATCGCCTTCCGGCAGTCCGCCGTCGATCCAGCGCAGCAGGGTGTCGCGGTCGGCCGCGCTCAGCGAACGATCGTGCTGGTACGCCTGGCAGCAGTCGTTCGGCGGCCAGGGCGGCATCAGCTTCCGATCGACGGCGCTGTAGATCAGCCCCGCCCAATCGCGAGCGTCGGCGTAGGTCAGGAGCGGCATGGGCGCGATGCCCCCGTCGACGTGGCAGGTGGCGCACTTCGCATCGAAGATCGGCTTGGCGTCGTGCCAGTAGTCGGGCGCCGTCACGCCGCCGTCGGGCGTCGCGACCGGGCCGCAGGCCGCGAAGTCCGCGGGCGGCATGTCGATCGAGCAGCCCGCGACCGCCAGCAGAAGCATCGCGATGGCGGCTCTGGGCAACGCCTGTCGATTATCGCAGCGGACGCGCGGCGCGGGAACCCGCGCGCGGCGGCGGTGTCCCTCGGTTAGCAATCCGGATCCCAGCGGCCGCCCATCGCCAACATCATCGGAGGTTCCCATGGCTGTCTCGATCGACGGCGGGGGCGGCGACCGCAAAAAGCCGCTCAACGCCGAGCTGAATCTGGTCCCTTACATCGACCTGCTCACCTGCATGGTGGCGTTCCTGCTGATCACCGCGGTGTGGACGCAGCTGGCGCGCCTCAAGGTCGATCAGCACGGACCGGGCCCGGGCGAAAACACGAACCCACCCACCGACAAGATCGCGGTCGTCGTCCACGACGACGGCTTCAACCTGATCGTCGGCAACGATCAGAAGCCCCTGCCCCGGAAGGCGGGCGCGCTCGACTACGCGACGCTGGGCGTCGAGCTCGCCGCCGTCAAGCGCGCGCACCCGGATCGGACCGACGCGCAGGTGATCTCCGCGGACAACGTCGCGTTCGATAGCATCGTGCGCACGATGGACGCGACCATGAGCGCGGGCTTCGCCGATCTGTCGTTGCTCGACGCAGTCCCCTGAGAAACCCACGACATCCAGACACGGCGCCCGGGAAATTACCGAAACTGCGTGATCCGGGTCGCCGCGGGTCGCAAATAACGGGCGTTTGGCTTATTCTGGCGGCCTCTTTAGGAGGTCCTAGCCATGCGTATTCGCCCCGTGCGCGTCCTCCCCTTGTTCGCTTACGGCCTGGCCGCCGCCATGGGCTGCGCGGGCGCCGGAACGCCGACGGTCACCGGCGCCGGGGCCAAGGGCGGATCCACCAGCGGCGCCGCCGGAACGTCGAGCGGCGGCATGGCCGGGACGTCCAGCGGCAACTCCGGGACGTCGGGCAGCGCCGGGACCACGGGCAGCGCTGGCTCCGTTGTCGCCGGAACAGGCGGCGCGAGCGCGGGCGCGGCGGGCACGACTGGAGCGGGCGCGATCAGCGGCGGCGGCACCGGCGGCGTGAGCAGCACGGCCGGCACCACGGGCGCCGCGGGCTCGGGCCTCGTCACCGGCACGGCGGGCACGAGCGGCGCGGCCGGCACGGGCGGCGGCTGCCAGATGGCAAAGATCACCTACGAACCGAAGATTCCGACCGTCTACATCCTCGTCGATCGCTCGGGCAGCATGTTCGATTGCCTCGCCACCACCACCAACGTCGAGGCGATGTGCGGCGCGAACAATCAGGGCAGCCCGATGGACACCTCCTGGTACAAGTTGAAGGAGGCGACGCGTTCCGTCCTCAAGAGCCTCGAGCACGACGTCCATTTCGGGTTCGCGACCATCTGGGGCCAGAATCCGGCGGGCGGTGGCATGTGCCCGCCGCTTCAAGGGATGGTCCCGCAGAAGGTCGCTCCGAAGGAGGACAACGCGGACGAGATCATGACGCTTTACGATTCGCTCGCGTTCCAGCCCAACACCACCCAGCAGGGCATGAAGTTCGAGACGCCCGCCAGCGAGACGCTGCAGATCATCGGCGACGAGCTGGTGAAGCTGACGTCGCCGGGCGACAAGTACATCCTGTTCATCACCGACGGCCAGCCCGACTACTGCGACGACTCGAACTCGTTGTGCGCGCCGGACTCCGTGGTCGGCCACATCCAGCGGCTGAAGGCGATGAACATCACCACCATCGTGATGGGCCTGCAGGCCAACATCAGCGACCTGCCGAAGGGGATCCTACAGGCGTTCGCGAACGCGGGCGTGGGCGAGCCGACTGTCGCGCCGCTGCGCGGGACGGGCACCACCTCCGACTTCTATGATCAGTGCAACAGCGTCGCGGGCTGGAAGGCCGACCTGACCTTCCTGGGCAAGACGGACGCGCGCGGAACGACGCTGGGAACCTACGCGACCACCGCCGGACCGACGACGCCGTTCTCGCCCAGCGCCGCCGACCAGACCCAGATCGTGACCCAGCTGTCGCAGGCGCTGGCGGGCGTCAAGAGCTGCTCGTTCGATCTCAACGACGTCAACGGCAAGATGATCAAGGTCGACACGATGAAGCTGGCGCAGGCGCATGTCCTGATCCAGGGCATGGAGGTTGGGTTGAGCGCCACCGATGGCTGGAACGTCGACGCGGCCGCGCCGTCGACGCTGGTGTTCAGCGGGACGGCGTGCACCAAGTGGCGCATGCCATCCAGCACGATGATCGACCTCCAGTTCCCCTGCGGCAGCATCATCTTCGAGTAACCCGATGACGAACACACGATCGCTTGTTTGTCTGGGCGCGACAGCGCTGCTTTTCGGCTGCAGCGCGGGCGTGAAGCCGACGCAGCTAGGAAGCGCCGGCACGACGGGAACAGGCGCCGGCGGCAACAGCGCGGGCGGCACCAGCGCGGGCGGCGGCTCGGGCGGCACCGGCGGCAGCTCGCCGTTCGACGCCAGCTTCGACATCAACACCAGCGACAAGCCGGGCGACGGCGTCTGCTCGACGACGATGACCACCGCCCAGCCCGTGCCCCTGGATCTGTACGTCCTGATGGACAGCTCGAAGTCGATGAACGACCCGACCAGCGCCGGTCCCAGCAAGTGGGACGCTGTCCGCAGCGCGATGAACATGTTCTTCGCCGATCCCGCCGCCGACGGCCTGGGGATCGCGCTCAAGTACTTCCCGCAGGAGCAGAACATCGCAGCGACGTGCGAGATGGACAGCCAGTGCGGCAGCTATGGGCCGTGCGACTTCCGACTGGCGTGCGTCGGGAACAACGTCTCGGCAGTCGTCGATACAAGTTCGACGTTGTGTCCGACGTCCACCACGGCTTGCCCCACCACGACGCAGACCTGCCAACGTATCAAGGACTGCGGCACCGCCAGCCCCTGCGTTCAGCAAGGCACCGGCAGCTGCGGTACGGGCTGCACGAACTTCACCGGCTATTGCCACGCGCGCGACATCTGCACCG
>Ga0070688_100001975_pt1 | contig 10319 bp, 11 predicted proteins | sample KBSS13HmetaG_FD_64679 | JGI IMG/M metagenome (GOLD analysis project Ga0070688, IMG submission 64679) | Switchgrass rhizosphere microbial communities from Kellogg Biological Station, Michigan, USA - KBS S1-3H metaG | ecosystem: Host-associated > Plants > Roots > Rhizosphere ...
TCCGTCAGCGGGACGCCCTCGAAGACGCCGTACAGGTCGGGGTCGTGCGGATCCTCGTCCTCGATCACGACGGCGACGTTCCGGAGGCCTGCCGCGATGTCGGGCGGCAGGCTGTCCAGTGCCTCTCGGACGACGTCGTCGAATCTCATCGCACCGTGAGGGCGAGGACGGCCTTGTAGACGTGGAGCCGGTTCTCGGCCTGGTCCCAGACGAGCGAGCGGTCCCCGTAGAGGACGTCCGCGGTGATCTCCTCGCCGACGTGTGCGGGGAGGCAGTGGAGCGCGATCGCGTCCGGCGCCGCGGCTGCGAGCTTCCCGACGTCGATGCGGTACGGGGCGAGGTCGCGCAGCCGCCGCTCGTGCTCGTCCTCCTGGCCCATGCTCGTCCAGACGTCCGTGTAGAGCACCCGGGCCCCGGCGACCGCCTCGGCCGGGTCGACCACGACCTCGATGCTCGCGCCGGTCTCTGCCGCATCCTCCCGGCACGACGCGACGACCGCAGGGTCGGGAAGGTAGCCCTCCGGTGAGGCGGCGACGAGGTGCATCCCCGTCCTGGCGGCCATCCGCATCAGTGAGTGGCAGACGTTGTTGCCGTCGCCGAGATACGCGACCCGAACGCCCTCGAGCGTGCCGAAGCGCTCCCGGATCGTCATCGCGTCGGCCAGCGCCTGGAGGGGATGCGACGCGTCGGTGAGGCCGTTCACGATCGGGATCGTCGCGTGCTCGGCGAACTCGTCGACCTCCGACTGGTCGAACGTCCGGATCGTGATCGCGCTCAGGAAGCGCGAGAGGACGAGCGCGGTGTCGCGCGTCGACTCCCCGCGCGAGAGCTGGAGATCAGCGGCTGGGACGTACAGCGCCATCCCGCCCAGCTCGGCGATCCCCACCTCGGAGCTGATCCGTGTGCGCGTCGAGGGCTTGCGGAAGATGAGGCCGACCGTCCGGCCGGGCAGGATCCGCAGCTCACGCCGGCGCGCGCGCTCGACCTTGAGCTCGTCCGCGAGGTCGAGAGCCGTGCCGAGCTCGACCGGACTCCAGTCGGCGACCCGCGTGAAGCTCCGGCCCTTGAGCGTGTCGGGTATCCCTGCCACCGCGCGATCGTACTCGGCATGCGCGCCGCCACCGTCGGTCCTCGGCCGTGGGTCAGGGGCGGGTGATCGCGAGCGTGAACGGCCCGGGCGGCCCGGCGAGCACGACGCGAACGGCGAGGCGGCGCTGACCGCACACGAGGTACGTGAGCCGGCGTGTCGTCGCCCCGGCCCACAGCCCGCTCGCGACGACCCGACCCTGCGGGTCGACGAGCGCCAGCGTGTCGGCCCGGCCGCGCGGGACATGCAGCGCGACCGTCACGACGCCGTCGAGCGGCGTCGCGAGCGTGGTGAGCGAACGGCGCTTGCGCGCCGTGAGCCGTCCTCGCACCACGGACGAGGTCGCCTCGACCCAGGGTGCGGTCACGTCCTGCTCGACCGCGCGCAGCGTGTCGTCCCTCGGGATGAAGCTGTCGTCGACGATCGACCACGTGAGGCCCAGGATTCCGGCGCGCCGGTCGTTCAGCACGCGATACGCCTCGGCGAAGGCCTCGCCCGGCGAGAGTTCGTAGTGCGTGTAGTCGTCGGGGAAGGCCGTGCCCTCCTTGGTGCGAGCGCAGATCCCCATCGCGCTCGACCAGCGCTTCGGCCCGTACGCCGACGCACTCCACGGCGGGTTGATCCTCGACGCCGCGACGTGATGGCCGTACTCGTGCCGCGCGATTTCCTGGGGCTCGACGCCGCCGAACTGCTCGCCCGGCATGACGAGCAGCCCGCCGGAGTAGCACCCGAGCGCGTCGTCTCCGCAAACCGCCGCCACCTCCGGAGGCGTCGCGATCCGCACGGTGACGCCGGCCAGCTCGCCGCCGTGCACGAGACCGCCGAAGAACTCGGCCCACGCCTGCCCGGACACCGCCTCCGGCGCATAGGTGTCGGAGACCTCGACGCGGACGATCTCGCCCGTCGACGTCGTGTATGTCGCGGAACGCCATGTGCGCGGCGTCCGAGGCGCCGTGTCGAGCCTCCCGCCCGAGCGCAGCGCGGCCGTGCCGGGCGGGGTCGGGACCCCGCCCTGGCTCCAGCCGCCTCCCCCCGCCGCAAGCAGCGCCGTGCCCGCAGCGACCACGGCCCAGCGCTGCAGGCGGCCGGCGTTCATCTCAGCGCAGGCAGATCGCGTAGACGGCGCCGGTCTGCTGGCTCGGGGCGTCCTTCGACAGGTCGATGTGCACGCGCCAACCCGCGCCGTCCCCCGTCGGTCGCGTGTCCCAGGCGAACGCGTACCCGCCGGGGTCGTCGTAGCCGCCGCCGACCGCCTTCTGGCCGGAGTCGCACATCACCGTCACGTCCGAATGGCCGTCCGCCGTCATCGACCAGGGTGACGTCTTGACAGTCACGAGCCCCGCGGCAGAGCTCGCAGGCCCGGGCTGCTTCGCCGCCGCGGCCGTGAGTTGCGCCGGCGTCTGACCCCCGAGCTTCTTCGCGGTGTCCGCGACGAGCGCCCGCTTGGCAAGCGGGACGACTCCCGCTGCCACGGCTGTGCCGCCGAGCGAGACGAAGAGCGCCGCGACCGCTATGACGAGTGCCGGGCTCGGCATGCGTCGTCCGTTCATGTTCCCCCCTTCGAGCCGTTTTCACGATGGCGCGATCGTCGCCCGGCCGGCTAACGGCGCACTAACGGCCCGCGACGAACGATCCGTCGCGCGGCGATAGGATCGCGCCATGTCCCGATTCACGGAAGCACTCAACGAGCAGATCGCCTACGAGTTCGGCGCGTCGCAGCAGTACGTCGCGATCGCCGTCCACTACGACGCCCAGACGCTGCCGCAGCTCGCTGCCCACTTCTACCGCCAGGCGGTCGAGGAGCGGAACCACGCGATGATGATGGTGCAGTACCTCCTCGACGCCGACGAGCAAGTCCTCGTGCCCGCCGTGGAGGCGCCGCAGGTCTCGTTCCCCGACGTCGTCGCTCCCGTGCAGCTCGCGCTCGACCAGGAGAAGCGCGTCACGGGCCAGATCCAGCAGCTCGCGATCACCGCCCGCGAGGAGGTCGACCTCGTCGCGGAGCAGTTCATGCACTGGTTCCTCCAGGAGCAGCGCGAGGAGGTGTCGTCCATGTCGGCGCTCCTCGACGTCGTCATCCGCTCGAAGGACAGCGTGATGCACGTCGAGGACTTCCTCGCCCGCGAGTCCGGCGGCGAGAACCCGCTCGAGTCTGGCGCCCCGCCGGCCGCGGGCGGCGCGCTCTGACGGCGTGACGACGCTCACCGTCAGGACCGAGCGGCAGAGCCAGCTCGTCGACATCACGCGCCAGGTCCGCGACGCGGTGGCGGGTGAGAGCGGCTCGGCGGTGCTCGTCTACGTCCCGCACACGACGGCCGGCGTGACCATCAACGAGCATGCCGACCCGATGGTCGCCCGGGACTTCGAGATGGCGCTCGAGCGGATCGTCCCGGAGAACTGGGGTTGGCAGCACGTCGAGGAAGGCGAGGAGAACGCGCCGACGCACATCCGCGCCTCGTTCATGGGGCCGAGCGTGCTCGTCCCCCTGGCTGACGACGGGACGATGGCGCTCGGCACGTGGCAGGGCATCTTCTTCTGCGAGTTCGACGGCCCGCGCGAGCGGTCGGTGCACGTCTCCGTGCTGGCCTAGAGGCGTGCTCAGGGCGCGACGTCGCGCCGTGCGAAGAGGAGGACTCCGGCGACGGCCGCGACCAACCCCAGCGCGACGAGGAAGAGGGTGTGCCACGGGTCGAGGCCCTCGCGGAGCGGGTCGCCCGCGACGTAGTGGTAGAAGGGTGAGAGCTTCCGGAACGGCTCGAGCGCGTCGACGAGCGCCGCGAGCGAGTTCACGAGGTACGCGCTGACGGCGAGCGCGACGGTGAGACCCACGGCGAGCGTCTTCCTCCCCGTTCCTGCCGCGAGCATGAACGCGATCGCGCCGTAGGCGATCGCGAGCGCGACGAGGACGGCGACCGCGGAGCCGAGGTGGGCGGCCGAGACGTGCATCCCGAAGATCCGGGCACCGATCCAAAGCGCGAGCCAGAGCACCACGCCGAGGCCGACGACCTCCGCACACATGGCGGCGAGCTTCTCGAGGGCGATCCGCGTCCTGGAGCGCGGGAAGGAGAGCAGCAGGTCGAGGGTGCCACGCTCTTCCTCGCCGGCGATCGCCCCGGCTCCGTTGCCGACCGAAGCAACGAGGAACAGCGCCGGGATCATGAAGGCGAACAGCTCGCTCCCGAGATAGCCGGCAGCAGACGTGAAGTCGGCCTGGCCGCCGAACGCGATGAACGCCTTGAGCGCCTCCGGGTAGCTCTCGACGAGCTTGTTCAGATCCGGGTTGTCCCGGATCGTCGGATAGACGGCGACGATCAGCGCGACGTAGCCCGCGAGGCCGAGCGACCAGCCGACGAAGCTCCGGCGGAGGTCGCGGAGGGACTTCGCGAAGACGCTACCGAGCATCCGCCGGCCTCCGGTACTGCTCGAGGAACACGTCCTCCAGGTCTGCCTCGTGGCTGTCGAGCGCCTCGACCTCGAACTGCCCGAGCGCCTTCACGAGCGGGTCCGCGGAGCCCTCGAGCGTGAGCCGCACGACCGACCCGCGGCGTTCGACCTCATGGACGCCCGGGACGTGACCGAACGCGCCCTCCGGCGGCGGGGTCGCAAAGGTCACCTCGACCCGCGTCAGCGCCCGCCGCCGCAGCGTCTCGACGGAGTCGACGAGCTGGAGGCGCCCCTCGCGGATCAGGGCGACGCGGTCGGCGATGTGCTGCACCTCGGACAGGACGTGGGAGGAGACGAACACCGTGCGGCCGTCCGCCGTCGCCTCGGCGACGAGCTCGTAGACGACCTGCTGCACGAGCGGGTCGAGCCCGGAGGTGGGCTCGTCGAAGACGGCGAGCGCCGGCCGGTGCATCAGCGCCTGAACGAGACCGACCTTCTGCCGGTTCCCCTTCGACAGGGACCGCACCGGGCGGTCGAGCTCGAGCTCGAGCCGTCCGGCGAGCGCTTCGCCGTCGCCGATGTCGCGCATCCCCCGCAGCGAGGCGAAGTAGCGCAGGTGCTCGCGCGCGGTGAGGCGCTCGTAGAGCCGGAGGTCGCCGGGGAGGTAGCCGAGGCTCCGTCGCGCCGCAGGCCCCGCGCGCCGCACGTCCGATCCGAAGAGCTCGATACGCCCCGAGCTCGGACGGATCAGGTCGAGCAGCAACCGGATCGTCGTCGTCTTGCCGGCGCCGTTCGGCCCGAGGTATCCGAAGACCTCGCCCTCCCCGACCTCGAACGTAAGGTCGGCCACCCCGCGGTCGTGCCCGTAGACCTTCGAGAGGCCGTCGGCGCGGATGACCGGGGCAGACATCGCGCGAAGGCTACGCGGCTACCCTGGCCCGCATGGCCGCGCCGGTGCACAAGGGACAGGAGGTCGAGCTCCGCGTGGACTCGCTCGCGTACGGCGGGAACGGCGTCGGGCGACTCGACGGCTTCGTCGTGTTCGTGCGCGGCGGCCTTCCCGGCGATCTCGTCCGCGCCCGGGCGACGAAGGTGAAGCGCGGATTCGCGGAAGCGATCCGCACCGAGCTGCTCGAGCCGGGCCCGGGCCGCGTGGACGCGCCGTGCCGGCACTTCGGCGTCTGCGGCGGCTGCCGCTTCCAGGATCTCGCGTACGAGCGGCAGCTCGACGCGAAGCACGAGCAGGTGCGCGACGCGCTCGTCCGCCTCGGTGGGTTCGTGACGCCGCCGCTGGAGCCGATCGTGCCCGCGCGCTCGGTCTACGGCTACCGGAACAAGCTGGAGTACTCGTTCGCACCGGGCAACGAGGGGCTCGTGCTCGGCTTCCACCGCGCCGGTCGCTGGGACGAGGTGATCGACGTCGAGGAGTGCCTCCTCACGACGGAGGTCGGCAACGCGGTGCGCGAGGCGGTCGCCGGGTGGGCGCAATCGGAAGGGCTCGACGCCTATGACCAGGAGACGCAGAGCGGGTATCTCCGGCACCTCGTCGTCCGCGAGGGGAGGAACACGGGACAGCTGCTCGTCATGCTGGTGACCGCGCCGGGTGAGCTGTTCGACACCGACTTCCTCATCGAGACGCTCACCCGGTTCCCGGAGGTTCGCTCGATCCACTGGGCCGTGAACGACCGGCCCGCCGAGGTGACGAACCTGCCGACGAGGCTCCTGTGGGGCGAGGAGTGGATCGAGGAGGAGCTCCTCGGGCTCCGCTTCCGCGTGCGCCCGAACGCGTTTCTGCAGACGAACACCGAGATGGCCGAGACGCTCTACACCCTCGCGCGCGATGCGGCCGCGCTGACCGGAGCCGAGACGGTGTACGACCTCTACTGCGGCACGGGGACCATCGGCCTCGCGCTCGCCGCCGACGCCGGCTCGGTGTGGGGCGTCGAAATCTCCGAGGAGTCCGTGGCGTGCGCGATCGAGAACGCACAGGTGAACGGTGTCGACAACGCGCTGTTCTTCGCGGGCAACGTCGGGCAGTCGCTCGAGGAGCTCGCCGAGCGCGCGGGATCACCGGACGTCGTCGTCGTCGACCCGCCGCGCGCGGGGCTCGCGGGCAAGGCGCTGCGCCGGACGGGGGCACTCGGCGCCGAGCGGATCGTCTACGTGTCGTGCAACCCCACGACGCTCGCATCCGATCTCGCGGTGCTGCGCGACGAGTACGGCTACGAGCTCGTTCGCTGCACACCGGTCGACATGTTCCCGCACACGCCGCACATCGAGAGCGTCTCGCAGCTCAGGCGTGCGAACGGCTCTGCCGAAGAGCATGATGCCGGTGTCACGGGGGGATGAGCCGACCGGCTCACAACGACGAAAGGTGAAGAAGTGAATCCACGAAGGATCGCGGCCCTGCTCATTGCGGTGCTCGCGCTCGTCGCGGCGGGTTGCGGCGGGAGCTCGAGCGACGAGGCGTCGTCGGACACCGAGACGACGGTCGCCACGGAGACGACGGCGACGGAGGACACGACGGCCACGGAGGACACGACGGCGACCACCGACGACTCCGAGACCAGCACCGACATCGACCTCGGCAACCTCTCCGGCGAGTGCGCGCAGTTCGCGGGCATCTCCTCGAAGCTCGCGCAGTCGCTCAGCGGCCAGGACGCGAATATCGAGGACGCGGCGAAGGCGTTCGACGAGATCGCCGACCAGGTGCCGGACGAGATCAAGGACGACTACCAGGTGATCGCCGACAACTTCTCGAAGATCGCCGAGGCGCTGAAAGGCGTCGACCTGACGAGCGGGCAGGCGCCGAGCCCGGAGGCGCTCGCCAAGCTGCAGGAGCTCTCGGCGTCGATGGACTCGGCCGAGGTGCAGCAGGCCTCGCAGCACATCGAGGCCTGGGTGCAGCAGCACTGCTAGAGCCCGACCGTCACGGAGGGGCGCGGCGCGCGCCGCGCCCCTCCGCACGGAGCGAGCGCCAGAGCAGGTCGAAGTTCGGGACGACGAAGCCGAGGGAGATCGCGGGTAGCGCCGGCAGTCCGTTCAGGTCGAGCGCGTAGGTCAGCAGGAGGGTCGCCGAGAGAGCGCCCGCCATGCCGAGCCAGGTCGCGCCGACGCGCAGTCCGTACCGCGCCGCCGCCGCGAGGAAGAGCGCGAAGAAGATGACGTCCGGCGGGCCGAGGCGGGCGGCGCCGTCCTCGCCCGGCACCGCGAACGCAACGGCGATCCGCTCGAAGAGGCCCGGCTGCTCCTCGACGACGACCCTCGTGGGGCCTCGGTAGACGGACGCCACGTCGACCAACGGGATCACCGCCGCGACGAGCACGACCCAGGTGAGCGCCTCGAGCATCTGGACGAACCAGAACCCGAAGAGGCAGAAGGCGACGACCTTCGCGACGTTGAAGAGCCCGTCCGCCCCGGCGAGGTCGAGGAACGCCGCGAGCGCTCCGGTCACGAGCGCAACCCCGAGCAGGTGCCGCTCGCCGGCGAGCGGCAAGAGCAGCCAGGCGACCAGCAAGGTGGCGGGGAAGACGAACGCGGCCACGAGCGCGACGTCCCAGCCGTCGGGAACGGCGGGAAGCCGCTCGGCGTAGGCGTCCCAGGCGGCGAGGGCCACGAGGAGCGCGACGAGCGCGGCGGCGCGTCTCGGGCTCAGTACGGCGGGAGCTCGGACCACCAGGCACCGAGCGCCTTGAACGCGTTCCAGAAGCGCGTCTTGGCGCTCTGCTCGTCGAGCGACGCGTCGATGTCCGGCGTCACGAGCGCGTCGATCGTCGGCGTGAGCTCCTGGAGCTCGCCGGTCGACTCGGGGTCGAGCGCCGACGAGAGTGGGAACTCGAGCGCGTTCACGAAGGCGACCGTCTCGTCGCCCATCGCGACGACGAGCTTCGGCTGGACGATGTGGAGCTCGCGGGTCAGCCAGCCGCGGGCGGCGGCAGGATCCTCGGTGCCGAACTTGAGGCAGTTCGTGCCGTAGACGGCGAGCGGGTCGACCGCCAGGCGCTGCAGCGACTTGAGGAGGGCCTGACCCGACCGCCCGAAGAACGCGACGCCTTCTGCGATCTCGGTGTGGACGGGCCGGTACTTGAGGAGGAACACGTCACCGAGCGGATGGCCGCTGCCGAGGACCGGCACGTGCAGCTCGTCGCCGAGCGCGAGCAGCTCGTCGCCGAGCTCGTTGATCTCGGAGATCGCGCGCCGGAGGTATCGCTCCTGGATCTCGTCGCCGTTCGACGGCTTCGCCGCGGAACGGCCAGAAGCCCGCGCCCGCCGCTCTTCGGGGTCCACCATCGCTCTCTCATTCGTGGGCAGTCGGGGTGCTTCCTCTAGCGCCTCACCCGCTCCCCACGCGCTCCTTCATCTGAGCGACCCACTTGAGCGACTGGAGCAGCGCCAGCGACTTCGGCCGACGCAGCACGGTTGCCGTGCGAAGCGAGAGGAGGAACTCCTCCGGGCCGTCGAACTGCCGCATCCGAAGCGCGCCCGTGCCGACCCCCTGCAGCACGTGGGCATCCGAGCCGGCGCCGTGCAGGAGGCCGTACTTCCGTGCGAACCGGAGCGCCTCGTCGTTGTACGCATCGAAGAGGAGCCGTGCGTTGTAGACCTCGAGGACGTCGATCTCGGGCAAGTGCCGGTGCAACGTCGCCGGGGCCGGAATCGAGTGCATGCGATCGAACGGGTGCGGCACGTACACCACGCCCTCCTGCTCGCGGATCGCGGCCACGGTGTCGGCGAACGACAGCCCGCGGGGGATCTCCTCGCGCAGGAAGAGGCCGATCACCTCTCCGTCGCGGTCGGTCTTCACCTCCTCGCCCGGGATGACCATCAGGTCGCGACCCTGCGCGATCTCGACCGTTTCCAGGGCGCCGCCGAAGACGTTGTGGTCCGTCACCGCGATCGCACCGAGGCCCTCCGACTCGGCGTGGTCGACGAGCGCCGCCGGCTCGATCGAGCAGTCGTGCGACCAGCGAGTGTGCATGTGCAGGTCGACCACGATCCAGTCGCGGTCCGCGAGCGGCTCGGTGGCGTGGTCGCGCGATACGCGCTTCCGCCCCTGCGCCTCGAGGTACAGGCGCTCTAGCCGCTCCGCGACTGCCGCGAAGCTCGACGTCGCGACGGCGGAGCGGCGCTTGTCGGCATCGCGCCCGCGGGCGTCGGGGTCCTCGGCGAAGCGCAGAACCGCCGCAGCGGCGAGCTCGGGCTGCTCCTGGACGCCGTGCGGCTCGACGAGCGCGCACCCCGCGGCTGCAGCCTCGTCGCGGAGGCGGCCGAGGCCCTCCGGCGACGGAACGACGACCGCGGCGCCGCGAAGGAGGTCGGCACGGGCGTCGCTTCGCGCGGCGGTGCGGAGGTGGACGCGGTCGCGCAGGCCGTGCGGGATCGACGGACGCGCAGCGAGCGGCGCCGTGCGCAGGAGGATCGCCTCCCAGCCGTCGAGGTCGCGGAGCGCGCGGAGCGCGGCCCTGACCACGGGCAGGCTCCCGGCCGCGGTCTCGACCACGATCAGGTCGTCCTTCGTCGCGGCAGGCGCGAACCGCTCGAGGTCGACCCCGGCCGGGACGACGGTGTACGCACCGGGGAACCGCGAGGCAGCGCGGTCGGCGACGTCGTCGCCGGTCGCCACGAGCCTGTCGATCCGGGCGAGCAGACGGTCGCGCTGGTTCTTGCGGGGTGGGAAGCCGAGCCGCTCCGGGTCGACGAAGGTGGCGACAGTCGTCGTCCGGGCCTCGAGGAGGGCCACGTAGGCCAGGCCCGGCACGCCCGGGTCGAATCCGTGGACGACGTCGAAGTCCCCGTGCCGCAGCGCGGTCGCGACGTTCGCGCGGACGCCGACCGGGATCCCGACGGC
>Ga0070688_100001976_pt1 | contig 10318 bp, 2 predicted proteins | sample KBSS13HmetaG_FD_64679 | JGI IMG/M metagenome (GOLD analysis project Ga0070688, IMG submission 64679) | Switchgrass rhizosphere microbial communities from Kellogg Biological Station, Michigan, USA - KBS S1-3H metaG | ecosystem: Host-associated > Plants > Roots > Rhizosphere ...
AAGCCAAGGAATCCTTATCGTTGACGACATTGAAAGATGCTCTTCCGCGCGAAATAACATTTGGAAAATTGCGAATCGTATTGGCCTGGATACAGCAGGAAAAGAAAAATTCAGTTGCCGCGAAGAGCGGGGAAATTTCGCATTAAGGTTTTCGAACGCCAAGCAATAAAGGATAATTGAATTCGAGCAGGCTGTAATCGGCAGATTCAATAAGTAAATCTCCGGTTAGATCCTGTACAAGATATCCGCTCACGAATAGTTGTGTATTATTTTCAAGCATGGCAAGATCCGTAACATCGATATCTCCGTCCTGATCGATATCTCCGCTGTACATCCCAAATATTCCTCCGCCGAGGTTCTTCAGGTTACTTCCGAATGCGCTGGTCTGCGAGTTGGTAAAATCATAACTCATCGATGTTGAATTAAAGTTTAGCGGCACAGCGCTCCATGTTTCGAGTGCGTTGCGGTGCAGCACATCGATGTAATATGAAATCCCCAGTGGCACTCCGTTAAAATTAAAAGCGCCGTCGCCGGTTGTTGAAACGGTCGACACAGACGTATAGAGAATGTTATGCGGTGGTGATGCGTCTGCCAGGTTAACGGTCATCGTATCGGTAATCGAAGGAGAAATGATACCGGTCATCGTTCCGCTTCCACGGTAAAAACCTTCAACAAAAATTTTCAGGTTCAGGACCATCGCGGAAGATATTGTAAACGGAGTTGCGCTTACGGCATTCGCACAAAGACTGCTGGTCAGGGTGATCAATCCGTTTCCATTCACCGGAACGGTGGCTGTAATTTGGCCGCCGGAATTAATAATAAAACTACTCGCAGTTACATTGTTGAACATAACCCCGGTTACATCATCAAATCCGCTTCCAAAAATGTTTACCACAGATCCGGGTGGGCCGGTTGACGGAGAGAACGAACTGACGAACGGTGCCGGACTAACGGAGACGGTAATTCCGAATGAAGTAACTGGATTTGGATTTGCACATGCTGCATTTGAAGTCATAATGCAGGTAATTACGTCACCATCCGATAAGGTTGAACTTGTAAATGTCGTGCTGTTCGTACCTGCATTTGTTGATCCGATTTTCCATTGATATGACGGAGTACTTCCACCATTCGTTGGGGTTGCAGAAAAAGTTACAGACGAACCTGAACATTCAGGATTTGTTCCGCTTGTAAGTGCGATTGAAACAGAGGGACTGATAACCGGATTCACCGTCATCGTAATGGAATTCGAAGTAACCGGGTTTGGGCTCGCACATGTCGCGTTCGAAGTCATTACGCAAGTAATTCCATCGCCATTGAGCAAGGTTGAAGAAGTGAAGGTCGGACTGTTTGCTCCCACATTCGTCACTCCGATTTTCCATTGATAAAGTGGAGTACTTCCGCCATTTGTTGGCGTCGCAGTAAATGTTGCAGAGGCACCCGAACACTCCGGATTTGTTCCGCTTGTAAGTGTTATTAGAACCGATGGAGTGAGAATTGAATTTACCGTCATCGTAATCGAATTCGATGTAACGGGATTCGGACTTGCGCAGGTTGCATTTGAGGTCATCACACAGGTTACCACATTTCCATTCGCAAGGGTGGTCGTTGTGAATGTTGAACTGTTCGTACCGACATTCGTAGCTCCAATTTTCCATTGATAAGACGGCGTAGTTCCACCATTCGTTGGAGTCGCCGTAAATGTTGCAGATGCGCCGGAACACTCAGGATTCGTTCCGGTGCTAAGCGATATTAAAACCGACGGAGTGAGAATTGAATTCACCGTCATCGTAATCGAATTCGATGTAACCGGGTTCGGACTTGCGCAGGTTGCATTCGATGTCATCACGCAGGTCACAACATTTCCATTCGCAAGTGTGGTCGTTGTAAATGTTGAGCTGTTCGTGCCGACATTCGTTGCTCCGATTTTCCACTGATAAGATGGTGTGGTTCCTCCATTCGTTGGCGTAGCCGTAAATGTTGCACTCGCGCCTGAACACTCCGGGTTTGTTCCGCTCGAAAGGGCAATTGACACTGATGGAGCAAGAATCGGGTTTACTGTCATCGTAATGGAATTCGATGTCACAGGATTTGGACTCGCACATGTTGCATTCGATGTCATTACACAGGTAACAACATTTCCATTCGCTAGCGTGGTTGAAGTAAATGTCGTGCTGTTGGTGCCGACATTCGTAGCCCCGATTTTCCATTGATAAGACGGAGTAGTTCCCCCATTCGCAGGCGTAGCAGTAAAAGTTGCTGACGCACCTGAACATTCTGGATTTGTTCCGCTGGTTAGGGAAATTGTAACTGACGGAGTGATCGTCGGATTTACCGTCATCGTAATCGAATTCGATGTAACCGGGTTTGGACTGGCACACGCGGCGTTTGATGTCATCACACACGTCACAACATTTCCATTTGCAAGTGTTGTTGTTGTAAACGTTGAACTGTTGGTTCCGACATTCGTTGCACCGATTTTCCACTGATAAGATGGTGTGGTTCCTCCGTTTGTTGGTGTCGCGGTAAATGTAGCAGATGCACCAGAGCATTCAGGATTAGTTCCGCTTGTAAGCACGATTGAAACCGACGGTGTGATAATCGGATTTACAGTCATCGTGATGGAGTTCGATGTAACAGGGTTCGGACTTGCACATGTTGCATTCGACGTCATTACACAGGTTACAACATTTCCATTCGCAAGTGTGGTTGAAGTAAATGTCGGGCTGTTGGTGCCGACATTCGTTGCCCCGATTTTCCATTGATACGTTGGTGTTGCTCCTCCATTGGTTGGTGTCGCCGTAAATGTTGCGGAAGAACCGGCGCATTCAGGATTCGTTCCGCTTGAAAGGGATATTGAAACGGATGGCGCCAGAATCGGGTTCACAGTCATGGTAATCGAATTCGATGTCACCGGGTTCGGACTCGCGCAACTTGCGTTTGAAGTCATCACGCATGTGATTACATCGTTGTTGAGCAATGTGGCAGATGTAAATGTCGGGCTGTTCGTTCCAACATTCGTAGCTCCGATTTTCCACTGATATGACGGAGTGAGTCCACCATTGGTTGCGGTCGCGGTAAACGTTGCAGAAGAACCTGAACATTCAGGATTTGTTCCGCCAGTAAGAGCGATTGAAACTGAAGGCGTCACATTCGGATTTACGGTCATTGTAATTGTATTCGACGTAACCGGGTTCGGACTTGCACATGCTGCGTTGGACGTCATCACGCATGAAACGACATCAGCATTTAGTAAAGTCGAAGTGGTAAACGTCGGGCTGTTCGTTCCAACATTTGTTGCCCCGATTTTCCATTGATATGAAGGAGTTGTTCCTCCATTTGTCGGTGTCGCGGTAAATGTTGCGGATGCGCCTGTACATTCCGGATTTGTTCCGCTGCTCAGTGAGATTGAAACCGATGGAGCAACATTCGGATTTACCGTCATTGTAATGGAATTCGATGTGACAGGATTCGGACTTGCGCAGCCGGAGTTCGAGGTCATCACACAGGTTACGACATCACCATTCAGTAGCGTATTGGTTGTAAACACGGCGTTATTTGTCCCAACATTCGTCGCCCCGATTTTCCACTGGTATACAGGGGTTGTTCCACCATTTATTGGCGTTGCCGTAAAAGTTGCAGATGCGCCGGAACATTCCGGGTTTGAACCGGCAGTTAATGCAATTGAAACGGAAGGAACAATGGAGGAAGAAACGGTTACGGGGATTGTATTGGATGAAACGGTTGCGGTGCTTGATCCAAACGTCAGTGTCATATTCGGTCGTCGCGATGTGGTCGATCCTGTTGTTTGTGTACATGCTCCTGCTCCACCCGCACCATCTGCCTGGTAAAAAGTGCTCGCAACAAATGATGCAGTGGTATAATAATTCTGGTACGAAGCATTTCCGACCACCTGGTTTGAAAGGCAAATATCGATCAGCAGGTTTGACGATCCATTCCATGGAAACGGACTGGAGAATGTATGTGTGTTTATCGAATTGACGATCGGCGTATAATTCACGGGGCCGAATACGGTCGTGAATGCCGGACTCAGGAAGGTCGTCGTCGCCGTATTGGTTGCAGTCGAGGTGATCTTAATCGTATATCCACTTAATGTTACCGGATCGCCAATCGCCGATGTCGCAACATTAAATCCAATGGATGTCAGGTTTCCGGCGCTTAAACCTAGGGCAGTTAATTCTGAGGCGCGGAGAATATATTGCTGGCGACCGTTTCCGTAATACGTCGGGTATGCAGCCCCCGGACTGCTGGTTGTAGTGCTTGCAACGGAATTTGTCGTCGTCGCGGTACCGAGAGTGGCGACTGTCAAATTCGGACAAGTAACCGATGCCGTCACATCACAACTTATTACTTGTCCATCGCTGAGTGAACTGGTTGTAAACGTTGCGCTGTTTGTTCCAGCATTCACGCCATCCACTTTCCATTGGTATACAGGACTACTTCCATTGCTCACGGTAGCTGTAAAAACTACAGTTGCTCCGGAACACATGGGATTAGTTCCGGATGTCTGGCTGATACTAACGGTAGGATTGGATGCAGATGTAATCGACATCGTTATTCCATTCGAAGTAGCGGTGGGCGAACTCGGACAAGGTGCATTGGAAGTCATCACACACGTGACCACCTGGCCGTTTGTCAATGACGAAGTTGAAAATGTCGCACTGTTGCTTCCTGAATTGACACCATTTACTTTCCATTGATACGAAGGAGTAGTTCCTCCGTTAACCGGAGTCGCAGTAAAAATAACATTAGCCCCGGCACAGGAAGGATTTGATCCTCCGGTTTGTGCGATGGTAACGGATGGCGTTACAACAGGGTTCACTGTCATGGTGATCGAATTCGATGTTGCCGGATTCCCGGTAACACCAGGTAAATTGGATGTCATCACACAGGTCACAACCTGTCCGTTGGTAAGAGATGTTGTTGTATAGGTTGGGCTGTTTGTTCCGACATTCGCACCATTCACTTTCCATTGATAGACCGGCGTGGTACCGCCATTGGACGGCGTGGCAGTAAATGTTGCCGATGCCCCGGGACACATTGGATTTGTTCCGGATGTCTGGGCAATATTTACAAACGCCGTATTTCCGCACACTGGAATTTGAAATGAAAAAATCCTGGTTCTCGAAGCTGAACTTCCCGAAGATCCTCCCATGTATTCTCCGGTATACCAGAACGTAGTTCCATCCGGATCAAGTACCAGTTCCGAATAATCCCCTACCCGATTTGTTCCGCTTTGGTATCCTGTTCCGGCGATCACCAGTGATTCCGTAAGCGGAAGTGTTCCCAATGGATCGCATGTTCTCCTGCCGGTATAGTAAAGACTGGCGTACGTTGTATCAGCCGTATTAATTTTTATGTATCCTAATCCAATCGAACCATTGTCATCCATTGCAATACTTCCCATCCAGCGCGTCGCGAGATCAGGCGTATAAATTCCCTGCTGATAAATCGACCATATACCGGTTGATGTACTCTGTCGCAATTCCGCCCACATGATACTTCGTTGCGAGCTGCTGATTTTAACGGCCCAGTTTAAAACAACACTGTTATATCCTGCCCAGCTTTTCCACTGCGCACGATACATGCAAACTCCTCCGATTCCATCGAGTTTCTGAGCCGTTAATGGTTGCGATACATCATTCCAGGCTGAATTATATGATGCATCGAATCCAGAAGTAGCGAGCGCGCCTGCGGATGTAATGCTCGCAGTTGGTGTGGCCGGAACCCAGTTAACAGCCATCTGGTAAATATTTACAGCATCGGTATAACTGGCTCCCCAGCCATTATCCGAATAGGAAAAAATCGGGCACGGAGTACCAACAGGAGGAAGAACTCCATCGGATGCATCACCAGGCAAGGGTACAAAAAAGCCTCCTCCATCCGGTGGTGAAAAGAGCGTATAGATCGCACGGGAAGAAGCATTGCCTGCCAGCATTGCTGTTCGCTCAAACGCAAATACTTTTTGCGTTTGATTTGATGTCATATAGTACCCATCCGTCCACACAGAAAATTTCAGGTAATCCGGAAATTCAGGTGATGTGAATGTGTACGTATAATAACTGCCGGTTGCATCGCCGGTTGTAGATATTGCGATATAGATACTATTGCCGGTCGAGCCGAACTGTGCAAGAAACCATCGATCAGCCGCTTTATCATATAATACAATCGGGTCGCCATCATTCGGTGTGGCAGTAGGCCACAATGTTCCCAATGTTTTAGTCAACAGGACAGCACCACTCGTCTTGGTGAACACTTTGAACGTGGTCGAATTAATCATCTGAACGTATTGGGTAAGTCCTGCTGCGCCGGAAGGATCAAACGGGCGAAATCCGGAAGCCGTTTGTCCGGTCCAATTTGTCAATGGCGCACGGTTGGGAACCGTACCCATTTTCGTTTGCATGATAGACGAATCATTTCCATACTGCGGGCCATCGTTAACCGAGAACCGGAATTTCTGTGGAGTACGATGTTCGCGATCTTCCGATTCTTCCCCGTGATGAACGGCGAGCTCCGGTTCAGCCGGCATATCCCTCAGTGGAATCGTCACATGAAAATCACTGCAATAAATGACACCGGTTTTACCCTCACCTGGTTTTGATTTTGCCAGGAGCGCAGCAGAGATAAAAACGAATAAAAGCGCGGGTAAAATTTTCTTCATTGTATAAATAATTCCGGTTAATTTAATATTTGCCGGTGTAGATCCTGATTGAATCCCGATTGGAATTATCCTGATATCTCCTACGGAAAAACGAGCCGCCTGTTGACATTTTTCTGATTAAAAATAACGCCATCACGGGCGAGGAAGTTTCGTAAAAAATATTCCGAAGCGCAGATCCTCGTCTTTTCTTATCCGGTATAAATATACAGCGATCGTCAAACGCATACAAGGAAAAACCCTGATCGCGGCAACGGATTAAGTTCCAAATTCATAATAAAAACAAAATTCAGGATGGCCGACGGCAAACGGAGAAGATTACCGGTTCGTGATCCTGACCAAATGATTTTTCCTGAGATCTGAATAAATGAAACGATTTCTTTCAATAAAAAAATCCCCTTGCATGGTTTGCAGCAAGGGGATTAATTTTATTTCATGTGATTTTATTGAACAACAATCCGAAGCGATTTAGCTTCGGCGTTTTCCATCGCAACCTGGAGCACATAAATTCCAGGTGCAAGATCATTTAACTCGAAGGAGATTGAATTTTCACCTTCGAGAAGTTTTGCTTCCCGTGTGATGACCAATCTGCCGGTTATATCAACCAGCCGGAAAATAGCTGCACAATCGGTATGCGAATATAAATTCACAGAGAGTTTGTCGCTCGTTGGATTCGGATAAGCGATGAGTTCATCGACCTCAACGTCTTGTCCGTTCACTTCACGACAAATAAAATACGTTGCCAGAGAAATGGTCGTGCTTGTTCCACATGAATTGGATGCCTTCACTGAAATTGTTCCGGCTTTATTTGCAAAACTTACGACAATTGATGGAGTTCCTTGCCCGCTTAGAATTGTTACCTGGGAAGGAACAGACCAAATATAATTCGTCGCCCCAAAAACCGGGGCAATGGAATAGGAATTTTGCTGGAAATGACATACGCCGATCGGCCCGTTGATAATTACAGGGGCTTGCGGTTTTGAAACAATCGCCAGGGATGTTGACGAACTTGCACCACAGCCATTATTCGATTTTACACTTATCGAACCTTGTTGAAAAGCCGGCAGGAAATTTAGCAGAACGGAACTCGTTCCTTGTCCGCTTGCAATTCCGACTCCCGCCGGAACAACCCAGGTATAGGATGTTGCGCCCGGAACAGGATTAACGGAGTACAACACATTCTGCAAATTACATGCACCGGTTACCGGACCGTTGACCGAAGCAGGAGCTGCAGGAATTCCGGTAATACTCAAACTCCTTGCAGCACTGTAGCCGCATGGATTAAATGCTTTCACCGTGACCGTGCCTGTTATTACTAAACCAAAATTCACGGTGATGGAAGTTGTCCCTTGTCCGCTGACAATGGTTGCGCCTGGAGGAACAGTCCATAGATAATTCACCGAAGTAGCAACCGGCGCAATGCTGTAGACTTGTCCGGAACCCTGGCATAACCCATCTGCATTTCCGGAAATTAATCCCGGAGATGCCGGAGGACCTGCAAGCACAGACGTAGTAATCGAAGCGACACCGGAACATCCTGCAGCATTCGTGACTGTTACCATGATGGTCGATGCATAGTTCACTGCAATGGTTTGAGTTGTTGCTCCCGTTGACCAGTTATACGATGTATACCCTGGACCTGCATCCAAAATAAGACTATACCTGTTGCACATGGCGGTATACCCGGAGTTCGTGGTAATCACGGGGTTTAGGGGAACTGAATTGAAGATGAGCGATTTTGTAGCAAACCCGGTACATCCGTTTACATCTGTAACGGTAACAGTATATGTTCCAGGCGAGGATACGACAATTGATTGCGTGGTGAAACCATTGCTCCATAAATAAACGGCAAACCCGCTGCCTGCATTCAACATGGCTGAGCTTCCCGGGCAAATGCTCCCCGGACCTGTGATTACCGGTACCGGAGCCGGATTAAGGCCCAGATGATGCGAACAGGAACTTGTACAACCGTTTGCATTGGTAATGGTAATCGTATAATCACCCGGCGCGTTGGTAGACAAACAAGGTGTGAGTGCTCCGGAATTCCATATATAAGTTCCTAAACCAAGCGGCGCACACATGCTTGCCGAACTGCCAGGACAAATTGTCGAAGGAGCAGTAATGGAACAAACGGGCGCCGCGATGCTGCCGACAGTCGATGAGCAGGAAGTTGTACAACCATCACTCGTGGTAAACGTAACCGTGTATGTTCCCGGTGCAAGATGAGTGATGCCGGATGTTGTTTCACCGTTGCTCCATTGAAAAGTAAAGGAAAGTGTATGACCGTTTACAGTCGATCCCTGGGTAAGAAAATCCTTGATGATCTGACCATCCGACTGACTGATCAGGATCGACGGAATATTGATGAGTCCGAGTCCGATCATCGTAACCAGACCAGGACTATTGTTGACAACAATGACGGCCGATGCACCGGCGATTTGTGCATTCGAAACCTTATTGATGAAGTTACAATTTCCCCGATCAATCAGCGCGATTTTGCCGGCAAGACTTCCGGGAGCATAACCGGAACATCCTTCAAATGATCCGAACATATCCGGAATATAAACGATGTTTCCGGAGAGCGGAACCGTTTCGAATGTCGGACCAAATTGCGCAGGCAAGAATTCAAATTGTCTGAACGACGGTGAAATGATTGTAAATAATTTAGGAATTGAATCAATCGTTACAGAAGCAGAACCCGTCGAAGAATTAGAACAGGATGATGATGCTTGACACGAGATAAATGGTACTGCATGTTCAAAGACCGTCGCAGAACTAGAACTCGTACATCCGTTCGGTGCAGAAACGATTACGGAATAAGTTCCGGGAACCGATATACTGTCGCAATGCGATGTGCTTCCATTGCTCCATTGATAAGTCAATGGCGGGAATACCAGTGAATCAAGTGTACATAAAACGGTGCTTCCGCCATGACATATTCCGAGGTTGCCTGTTATTCTTGAATCCACATGACAACAGGTGATTTCCGCGATAAACGGGAAGGTTGCGCAGCACAAAAGACTGCCACCACTTAACTGATGAGGCATTGGTAACGTAAACGTGTGGCTGCTCTGGTAAATATTTGTTCCACCGATATTGTAGTTTGTATGGCCTCCGCTTTGATTGAAATTTGCCATGATCCAATAATTTCCTGCAGGAATTAATCGATCAACTACATTCAATGAAAACCGTCCAAATGTAACTACACCTGGATCTGAAACAGCGAATAACTCGCCAGGTAAACCGGAGGAATCACGGTAAATCGCCATCACCACTCCGGACCCTGTGCCTTGTCCGACCATGGCAAGCGATGTTAATAATCCGCCTTGCGTAATTGTGATCGGCTCCCCGACAAAATCATCCGGAATAAAATTAGCAAATGTTCCGGTAGTCGATCCGACATCACATGGAGATTCGGCCATCACCGGCATGCGCAACAGCACGATCATTAGCATAGCTAAGCATGCGCTCATTGTAGTTGTTTTCATATATGATTTAGATTAAATTCTTTAAAAAGTCAATGAATCAATCAGCAAACAGTAAATTAATTCAGGTTAAAACGATAAAAGCAAAATCGCAGGTATGCATTTCCGGAAACATCCGGATAAAAATAATAAATAGTGAAAGCCTTGTCAGGCAAAG
>Ga0070688_100001989_pt1 | contig 10298 bp, 8 predicted proteins | sample KBSS13HmetaG_FD_64679 | JGI IMG/M metagenome (GOLD analysis project Ga0070688, IMG submission 64679) | Switchgrass rhizosphere microbial communities from Kellogg Biological Station, Michigan, USA - KBS S1-3H metaG | ecosystem: Host-associated > Plants > Roots > Rhizosphere ...
CGAAAGCGAAGGCTGGCGGGTCCGCAAGGACGGCAGTCGCTTCTGGGCCTACGTCGTTATCGATCCGATCCGCACACCGACCGGCGAAGTCATGGGCTTTGCCAAGATCACCCGTGACCTGACCGAGCGCAAAGCTGCGGAGGACGAGCTCAAGAAAAGCCAGGAGCAATTCAGGCTGCTGGTGCAGGGTGTTTCCGACTACGCCATTTACCTGCTCGACACCGCAGGCCTGGTCACGAACTGGAACCTTGGCGCGCAACGCATCAAAGGTTACTTGCCCGAGGAAATTATCGGACATCATTTCTCGACATTCTACACGGAGGAAGATCGGCAAGCCGGCGAGCCGCAGAAAGCGCTGGAAACCGTCGAGCGAGCGGGACGGTTTGAAAAAGAAGGTTGGCGCGTCCGCAAGGATGGCACCCGCTTTTGGGCCCACGTCATCATCGACCCCATCCGCGACGACCAGGGCAAGCTTATCGGTTACGCCAAGATCACCCGCGACATCACCGAGCGGAAGAACACCCAGCAACAGCTCGAAGCGGCACGCGAGGCGCTGCATCAGTCGCAAAAAATGGAGGCGATCGGGCAGCTCACCGGCGGGGTCGCCCACGACTTCAACAACCTGCTGATGGCCGTGCTCGGCAGCCTGGAATTGATGCGCAAGCGCTTGCCTGACGATCCCAAACTTCTGGCGCTGCTCGAAAATGCGGTTCAGGGCGCGCAGCGCGGCACGGTGCTGACCAAGCGGATGCTGGCCTTCGCGCGGCGTCAGGAGCTCAAGAAGGAAGCCGTCGATATCCCGGAGCTCGTTCGCGGCATGACCGACCTGCTGCAGCGTTCGCTCGGACCATCCATTCTCATCGAGACCCACTTTCCGCTGATCAGCAAAGCGGTGGTGGCTGACGCCAACCAGCTTGAAATGATCCTGCTCAATCTTACCGTCAATGCACGCGATGCGATGCCCGACGGGGGCCGGGTCGTCATCGCGACGCGGGAGGAAATTCTGCGCGCGGGCGCTGGCACCCGATTGAAACCGGGCGCCTACATCTGCTTGACCGTCAGCGATACCGGCACGGGAATGGATGAGACGACTTTGCGGCGCGCAATGGAGCCGTTTTTCACCACCAAGGGCCTCGGCAAGGGCACCGGGCTTGGGCTCTCCATGGTGCACGGTGTCGCGGAACAATCCGGCGGATGGTTTACACTGCGAAGCCGACAAGGCGAGGGCACGATCGCCGAGCTTTGGCTTCCCGTTGCAGTGGGGCAAGCTCAGCAAGTTGGTCGAGGCGAACGGCGAACGATCGATGCGGTGGCGGATCAACGCCCGCTCATTGTCCTGGCGGTCGACGATGACGGGCTTGTCCTGACCAATACTGTCGCCATGCTGGACGATCTCGGCCACACCGCAATCTCGGCATCATCCGGCAAGGATGCGCTCGAAATCCTCCGGCAACAGAGCTCCGTCGATCTGGTCATTACCGACTACGCGATGCCGCAGATGAACGGCCTGCAACTTGCCGATGCGATCAAAAAAGAATGGCCCGAACTTCCCGTCCTCATCGCCACCGGGTTCGCCGAAATGGAGCCGGAGGCCGGGCCGAGTCTGCCGAGGCTTGCCAAGCCGTTCACCGAAGCCGAGCTTGCCAAAGAACTTGAGCGTGTCGTTCCCAGAGCGCGCATCGGCGGACGCGTGCTGAAGTTCCAAACCGGGGCGGGTTCTAAAAACTAGACGCGGGTAGGCAACCGGCAAACTCGACCGATGAACTCGCTTAAATCAAGCCTATGCGCTCGGCAAGCGCGACCAGCCAGACCAGTCCGCACAGCAGCAGTGCCAGCCCGACCGCGGCCGACGCCATATCCTTGATGCGGCCGATGGCGTCGTGGTGATGCGGCGTGACGTGATCGGAGAGCTTCTCGATCGCGGTGTTGAGCAGTTCGACGATCATCAGCAGCACGACGACGGCGATCAACATCACCCGTCGCCATGTTTCCGTGGCCAAAAAAAATGCCGCCGGCACGGCAATCAGAAGCGCGATGATCTCCTCGCGGAAGGCCTGTTCGCTGCGCGCCGCGGCGCGCAGGCCATTCCAGCTGTTCAGCGTCGCCCTGAGGAGTCGAAGCACGGTTGCGCCGTTGCGGTTGTCAGAGGCCGGAGACCGCCGGCAACGGCTTGGTGCGGGTAGCGCGCTCGGCCTTGAGCAGATCGGCCATCAGGAAAGCCATTTCGATGGCCTGCTCGGCGTTGAGCCGCGGGTCGCACAGCGTGTGGTAGCGCGCGTTGAGCCCCTCGTCGGTGATCGCGTGCGCGCCACCGGTGCATTCGGTGACGTTCTGCCCGGTCATCTCCAGGTGGACACCGCCGGCGTGGGTGCCCTCCGCGGCGTGGATCGAGAAGAACGATTTGACCTCTTTGAGAATGAGGTCGAACGGCCGGGTCTTGTAGCCGGTCGTCGCCGTGATGGTATTGCCGTGCATCGGATCGCACGACCACACCACCGAACGGCCTTCGCGCTGCACCGCCCGGATCATCAGCGGCAGCATCTCGGCGACCTTGTCGGCGCCGAGCCGCACGATCAGCGTCAACCGGCCGGGCTCGTTCTCCGGGTTGAGCACGTCGATCAGCCGCAACATCTCGTCGACCTTGGACGACGGCCCGCATTTGAGACCCAGCGGGTTCATGATGCCGCGGCAGAACTCGACATGAGCGTGGTCGAGCTGTCGGGTGCGATCGCCGATCCAGACCATGTGGGCGGAGGTGGCGCACCAGGTGCCGGGTCGCGTCGAGTCCTCGCGGGTCAGCGCCTGCTCGAAGCCGAGCAGCAGCGCTTCGTGGCTCGTGTAGAAATCGGTGGTCTTGAGCTCGGGGTGCTTCTCGAGATCAAGGCCGCAGGCCTGCATGAAAGCGAGCGCCTCGGAGATGCGGTCGGCAAGTTCGAGATAGCGCTGGCTGCTTTTCGGGTCAACGTCGAGCAGCCACTGATGTACGCGGCCGAGGCTGGCGTAGCCACCGTGGGTCAGCGCGCGAATAAGGTTCAGGGTCGAGGCGGAATGACGGAACGCCTCGATCAGCCGTTGCGGATCGGGCTGGCGGGCCAGCGCGGAAAACTCAGGGCCGTTGATGATGTCGCCGCGATAGCTCGGCAGTTCCTGGCCGTTCTTCTTTTCAAAGGGCGACGAGCGCGGCTTGGCGAACTGGCCGGCGATGCGGCCGACTTTCACCACCGGGACCGAGGCGGCATAGGTCAGCACCACCGCCATCTGCAGGAACACGCGCAGGAAGTCGCGGATGTTGTTGGCGCTGATGTTGTTGGCGCTTGGGTCGGTGAAGCTTTCGGCGCAATCGCCGCCTTGCAGCAGGAAACCCTCGCCCTGGGCAACCCGGCCGAGTTGCTCCTTGAGGTTGCGCGCCTCGCCGGCAAACACCAGCGGCGGATAGGCCGCGAGCTGCTTCTCGACGGCTTGCAACGCCGCCGGGTCCGGATACTCGGGCACCTGGACGATCGGCTTGCCCCGCCAGCTCTCACGCGTCCAACGCTCGGCCACGCTACGACACTCCCGCTGTTCGAATTTCCCGTGTGGGAACGGGGACTTATAGCGAGCAGCGGCACGAATATCCAGCGCGGGCAACGGCCACCCAAAGACGACCCAGGAACCCAGCAAATATCTGATATTTCGCCTGTTCCGCGCTTATTCCGCCGCCTGGCGGACATGGGTCGCGGTCTTCTCGCGCATCGTCACAAGCTCTTCGGACGCGGTCGGATGCACCGCCATGGTGGCATCGAAGTCGGCCTTGGTCGCCTTCACCTTCACCGCGATGCCGATCAGCTGGATCATCTCGCCGGCGTCGGGCCCAACGATATGGGCGCCGACCAGGCGATCGGTGAGGCCGTCGACCACGAGCTTCATCAAGGTGCGGGTGTCGCGGCCGGACAGTGTCGTCTTCAGCGACCGGAACGTGGTTTTGTAGATGTCCACCTTGGCTAGCTTTTCGCAGGCCTGCGCTTCGGTGAGGCCGATCACGCCGCATTCCGGCTCGGAGAACACCGCGGTCGGCACGTTGGTGTGGTCGACCGGCGTCGGCTTTTTGCCGAACACGCTGTCGGCAAAAGCGTGACCCTCGCGGATCGCGACCGGTGTGAGCGCGATCCGGTCGGTGACGTCGCCGACCGCATAGATGTGCGGTACGTTGGTCTGCGAATAATCGTTGACGGCGATGGCGCCCCGCTGGTCCAGCTTGACGCCGGCAGCTTCGAGCCCGATGTCTTTGACGTTGGGGCGGCGGCCGGTCGCGAACATCACCTTGTCGACAAGGACGTCCTCATGGTCGGACAGCTCGACGCACAGACCGTGATCGACCTTCTCGATGGCCTCGACGATCTTCTTTGTGAGAATCCGGATGCCACGCTTTTCCATCTCGGTGCGCAGATGGTTGCGCACGTCCTCATCGAAGCCGCGCAGAATGTTGTCGCCGCGATAGACCAGCGTTACTTCGGAACCAAGGCCGTTGAAGATGCCGGCGAACTCGACGGCGATGTAGCCGCCGCCCTGGATCAGGATGCGCTTGGGCAATTCCTTCAGATGGAAGGCCTCGTTCGACGAGATGATATGTTCGTGGCCTTCGATCGCCTTGCCGAGCGACGGCCAGCCGCCGGTCGCTATCAGGACATGTTTGGCGCGCACCGTTTCGCCGGTTGCGGTGAGCTTCACGGTGTGGGGATCGATCATCACCGCCCGGCTCTTAACGATCGTCACCTTGGCGCGGTCGAGATTAGCGATATAGGCCTTCTCCAGCCGATCAATCTCTTTGTCCTTGTTGGCGATGAGCGTGGCCCAGTCGAACGTCGGCTCGGCAAGCGTCCAACCGAAGCCCTTGGCATCCTCGAACTCTTCGGCAAAGCGCGAGGCATAGACCAAGAGCTTCTTCGGCACGCAGCCGCGGATCACGCAGGTGCCGCCGACGCGATACTCCTCGGCGATCATCACGCGGGCGCCGTAGCCCGACGAGATGCGGGCGGCCCGCACGCCGCCCGATCCCGCGCCGATGACGAACAGATCGACCTCTTCCGGCATTGCCCTGCCCCGTTTGGTCCGATGCGCGGCGGCTAGAACTCGTTGTGGCCGCGCTTTCGCATTTCCGCGCGCATTTTCGCGATGACGGTCTCGGCATATTTGTCGATCCAGATCTGCGCGCGCTTGGTCGACGCTTCGCCGGCCTTGGGCTCCTGCTCGATCATCTTCTGGCCGAGCGGTGTCTTGTAGAAGGTGATCATGTCCTTGAGCTCCTGCTCGGTGAAGGCGCTCGCATAACCGAGCGCGATCTCCTTGCGCAGTTCATCTCGGCGTGCCGCGCCCTCCTTCCGCATTATTTGCTCGACATCATTGATGTCCTTGGCGAGGTTGGGATTGATCTGCAGCAGCAGACCCTTGTGATGGATGATCACGCCGTCAATGGCCGGGTCATAAGCGCTGATGCCGCCCTTGAGCTCCAGGAGCTGCGTCGCCAGGAGCTGCGTCGAGAGTGTGACCGCCGCGGACGGCTGCTGTTGCGCCTGCGCGGGCTGGACCAAGGCAAGGCAGACGATGGCGCCTGCGCCAACGGTGTGGGCAATGAACCTAACGATCATGGTGACGTAACTCCCTGTGATATGTGCGGTCACGACCGCTCGACGACCCGAGCGCCGGTCGGGCCCGCGAGTATGACGGCCTGCGCGAGCCCAATAAAGAGACCGTGCTCGACAACGCCGGGAATGGCCGAAAGGCGATCGGCCAGCAGTTTGGCATCGGCGATCCGCTGCAATGACGCATCCAGGATCCAGTGCCCGCCGTCCGTGACCAAAGCGTGGCCGTCCTTGCCCTGCCGCAGCTTGGTCGGGCCCGGACTTCCGGCCGCCTGGGCGGCGGCCTCGACCGCGCGCCGGGTCGCCGTCCAACCGAACGGCATCACCTCGATCGGCAAGGGAAAGCGCCCCAACGTCTTCACCCATTTGCTCTCGTCAGCGATCACCACCATGCGGGCCGAGGCCGCAGCCACGATCTTTTCCCGTAGCAGCGCGCCGCCACCGCCCTTGATCAGGGTCAGATCCGGCCCGATCTCGTCGGCACCGTCGATCGTCATGTCCAGTTCTGGCGTCTCGTCGAGCGTGGTCAGCGGCACGCCCAGGCGCTGCGCATCAGCGCGCGTCGTCTCCGAGGTCGGCACGCCGACCACCTTGAGGCCGCCCCTCACCCGCTCGGCTAACAGCTCGACGAAATGCTTGGCGGTCGAGCCGGTGCCGAGACCGAGCCGCATGCCGGGCTGCACCCATTCGACCGCCAGTGCCGCGGCTTGACGTTTCTGCGCTTCGATGTCCATGAACGTCCGCGATTGGATATCGCGCCTTTTACCTGCGTTTGCGCCTGGAAGGATAGCCGAAAAGCATGGCCGCTTTGACCGTCGTTTTCGACCTTGATGGCACGCTGGTCGACACCGCTCCTGATTTGATCGAAACGCTGAATGTGGTGTTCACGCGCGACGGGCTACCGCCGTTGGCGTACGGAGCCGCGCGCGACATGATCGGCGGTGGCGCCCGCCGCATGATCGAAAGCGCGCTCAAGCTCCAAGGCCGGGTGTTGGCCGACGGCGCGGTCGATCGGATGTTCGCCGATTTCATTACGCGCTACGCCGCCCACATCGTTGACCGCTCGCAGCCGTTTCCGGGTCTCGACGCAGCACTCGATCGCCTCGCCAAGCGCGGCTGCCGCTTGGCGGTCTGCACCAACAAGCTCGAAGGCTTGTCGCGCCTCCTGCTGGAAGCGCTCGGCCTCAGCCCGCGCTTTGCCGCGATCTGCGGCCAGGATACCTTCGGCATGCAAAAGCCCGACCCCGAGATCCTGCGGCGGACGATCCAGGCGGCTGGCGGTGCGCTGCAACGGGCGGTGATGGTGGGGGATTCCGGCACCGATATCGCAACCGCCCGCGCCGCGGGCGTCCCGATCGTGGCGGTCGATTTCGGCTACAGCGAAGCGCCCATCAGGGACCTTCACCCCGACCGGCTCATCAGCCATTTTAGCGAACTGGCGGACGCCGTTTTCGCGCTGGCGCCGCCGGAATGAGCCCACAACGGGGCCCAACGTCCCGCAAAAAGCCACAGGTTAAGTCTTAATTTACTGTAATCGGACCACACTGGCCGCAGTATATTGTACCCGGCAGTCGGCCGGCGGGGATGCATGGGCGGGGGAACTGGTCGGCCTCACCATCGCAATTGAGTGATTTGTAAAGCGGCCCGTTGGGGCCTGAGTGAGTGGATGGTGTCGGTGATGAAACGAGTTGTCGCGATCGCAGCCTGCGGAATTAGTCTCGCTGCCTGCTCCAGCATGCCGAGCTGGATGCAATTCGAAACGCCGAGCTTCATGAAGTCGGCGCCGGCGGCAACCACCATGCAATTTGAATCCGAGCCGGCCGGCGCCGAAGCCCGCACCTCGCTCGGGCAGGCCTGCCGCACCCCCTGCACCCAGACGGTCACGGCCAGCGAATTCACCGTGAGCTTCGCGCTGCCGGGCTACCAGCCGCAGACCGTACCGGTGCGGGTGGTGGCTTCGGCCGACGGCAGCGACGCGGAAGGTGCGCGCCTCGTTCCGAACCCGGTGTTTGTCGAATTGCAGCCCGCCGGGCCAGCGCCCGCCAAGAAGCCCGCTCCGGTGGCGAAGAAGAAGCCGAAGGCCGCGCCGCGCGCGGCGCCGACCGCAATGGCGCCTGAACCGGCGCCCGCGCCTGCTCCGGCCTCGCCGTGGCCGCCGGCGCGCTAAAACCGCGCGATTTCCCCGATATGACAGAAGCGGCCACCGGTGGGCGACCGCTTTCCGTTTGCGTTCCTTGACATCACTCGCACCGGCTCCCTAAAACGCAGCCGGTCGGGCGCTTAGCTCAGCGGGAGAGCGTTCCCTTCACACGGGAGAGGTCATAGGTTCAATCCCTATAGCGCCCACCATTTTACTGCGGTTTTTGAAACCTATCGCGGCAGTTCCCGGAAGTATCAAGCAGAACAAAGCAGATCGAGACGCAGACAGCGCGTGGACGATGTTCCACGTCCAACAAGGCGCATAGCCTATTGAAAATTTGGTCTGCCTCTCCCTTGGACAATGTGCCCCCGCTGCGACGGCTGAAAACAGGCAGCGTTCCTGTTGGCTGGGGATATTGGCCTGTTTCGCCCCCAAACATGCACTGAACTGTTTTAGGGTGCTCCGGCTACGGATGCGATTTGGTGCAGCTTGAATAAGGTTGTCCTTTGGATTGTTGTTTTGGGTGGCGTGGTCGTGCCGATCGCCACGATGCTTGGGCTATTGCTGACCCTTTAGGCCGCGGCCCCTATTGCCGGTCCGGCTGTCACGCACTTGTGTTGCCCACCTGATACCATCCCGCCTTACGATCATCATGGGGTGCTCCTGCACAGACGTAGGAGTTGGGATCATGGAACGCATTTGGACGAGGTGGCGAGTCGAGTCGAGCCGGGGTTAGATCGCCAAGATCAGGACCGGCAATTCGAGAAATTGCGAATAGCCCGACATTTGGTTCAGGTGTTACGCGAGGCTGGGGCTTCTTGCGAACTTGCTGATCGGAATACGATCACGACCTCCCTGCCAACCGTCACGCTGCAGTAAGGCGAGGCCGCCCGGGGATGCTCGGACACCTTGGACGCCGCCATCCTAATTTAGAGCTTGCGTTGTTGGTGTTCTCTATGGCCATCGTCGGCGGCTTTGGCCTCGCGGCCCTTCGCTATGCGATAGAAGTCACCACCAAGTAGACCGCCCGCGGCGTTTTACCGGATCGAGATGCGCCCGAAACCTCTCTGGCGAACCACGTTGTCGTTATAGTCGCCGCCAAAGCGCCGAGCGACCGCAAGATTACCGACGCCCCTCTGCTGCGTCTGGTTCTGATTGTGAGCGCCGCCGAACTGCCATGAGACAGCGGTGTTGAGCGCACCCTTCTGCTCGGCCTTGTTTTCGTTATGCGCACCGCCGATCTGCCGGTTGACCGTGAGATTATCGACACCCTTCTGCCGCGCCTGGTTCTGGTTGTGAACGCCGCCGAACTGTGACGAGACGGCGGTGTTGAGCGCACCCTTCTGCTCGGCTTTATTCTCGTTACGCGCGCCACCAATCTGCCGGTTGACTGCGAGATTATCGACACCCTTCTGCTGCGTCTGGTTCTGGTTGTGAACGCCGCCGAACTGTGACGAGACGGCAGTGTTGAGCGCACCCTTCTGCTCGGTCCTGCTCTGATCGCGGGAGCCGCCTTGCTGGATCGCGTCCACCGTGTTCTGCAGGCCCTGCTGCTGGGTCCGGATCTGATCGCGGCTGCCGCCGGCCTGCGTGGCGGTCACCGCGTTGGCGACGCCCTTCTGCTGGGTCTGTACCTCGTTGCGGGAGCCGCCTTGCTGGGTGGCGACAGAAGAATTCTGCGCGCCCTGCTGCTGGGTCTGGACCTGGTTGCGGCTGCCGCCCTCCTGCGAGGCGCCCGCCACATTGGCGACGCCCTTCTGCTGGGTCTGAACCTCATTGCGGGTGCCGTCCTTCTGCGCCGTGACCGCGAGATTGCCGATGCCCTTCTGCTCGGTCTTGCTCTGGTCACGGGAACCACCTTGCTGGGTGGCGACCGAGAAATTCTGCGCGCCCTGCTGCTGGGTCTGGACCTGGTTGTGGCTGCCGCCCTCCTGCGAGGCGCCCGCAACGTTGGCAACTCCCTTCTGTTGAATCCTATCGAGATTGTCGGAGCCCCCGGCTTGATTGGTAGCTGCGACGTTTTGGCTGCCCTGTTGCTTGATCTGAGCGCGATTGTTGTCGCCAACGAGTTGCGCCGAAGCGGCCTGATTGTCATTGCCCTTCTGCTGGACTTGAATCTGATTGTGGGTGCCGCCACTGTCGACGGCCGAAGCAGAGTTGCCGTTGCCTTGCTGCTGAACTTGGACCCGGGTTTTGTTTCCGATGTCCACAATGGGCTGGGTCGAGTTATTGCTGCCCTTTTGTTGAATTTCGACGCGATTGTTGGAGCCGCCTACTTGAATCGGCGCGGTGCTGTTGTTGGTGCCTTTTTGTTGATTGATCTGCACCTGGTTCTTGGTGCCGCTGACTTGGATGGGCGCCTGGGTACCGGCATCAGCCTGCGTCCGGATCTGAACATGATTGTCCGAGCTCCCAGGCGCAAAGCTGATGTTGTTGGCCAAGGCTGCGAGCTGGGCTGGGGTACATGAGCCTTGGCAACGAATTTCTATCTTGTTGCCGCTGCCTGCATCCAGCTTCACATTGCTGTCTGCAAACGCAAG
>Ga0070688_100001997_pt1 | contig 10282 bp, 11 predicted proteins | sample KBSS13HmetaG_FD_64679 | JGI IMG/M metagenome (GOLD analysis project Ga0070688, IMG submission 64679) | Switchgrass rhizosphere microbial communities from Kellogg Biological Station, Michigan, USA - KBS S1-3H metaG | ecosystem: Host-associated > Plants > Roots > Rhizosphere ...
GCCGTCGCTCAACGGATAAAAGGTACTCCGGGGATAACAGGCTTATCCTCCCCAAGAGTCCACATCGACGGGAGGGTTTGGCACCTCGATGTCGGCTCGTCGCATCCTGGGGCTGAAGCAGGTCCCAAGGGTTGGGCTGTTCGCCCATTAAAGCGGCACGCGAGCTGGGTTCAGAACGTCGTGAGACAGTTCGGTCCCTATCCGCCATGGGCGTTGGGAACTTGAGAGGAGTCGTCTCTAGTACGAGAGGACCGAGATGAACAGACCTCTGGTGTATCAGTTGTCCTGCCAAGGGCACTGCTGATTAGCCACGTCTGGATGGGATAACCGCTGAAAGCATCTAAGCGGGAAGCCCACCTCGAGATGAGGTTCCCCATCACTTCGAGTGAGTAAGGGCCGTGGAAGACCACCACGTCGATAGGCGGGCGGTGCAAGCGCAGCAATGCGTTCAGCTGACCCGTACTAATTGCCCGAGGTCTTGATTTTGAACACGTTAGGTTGCTATGGAGTTTTGAGGGTTCGCGCGCTGTCATAGCGTCGACGCCGGTAGCGGCTCGACGCGATCGACTACGGCGCGCCCCTTGACATTTCGGCGGTCATAGCGACGGGGAAATACCTCTTCCCATTCCGAACAGAGAAGTCAAGCCCGCTCGCGCCGATGGTACTTGGGGCGCAAGCCCCTGGGAGAGTAGGATGCCGCCGGTTTCTTGGGTGGGGGAACCCATGGTTCCCCCACCAGCCCTTCCTTCTGCGCAGTGGCACGGCAATGGCGAGCCTGGCCACCCGGACGGCAAAGCCGGCCCTCGGTCGTCACCGTTCCGCTCCTAGGAGCGTTCTTCGCCGAGGTTACGGAGCCGCGACACCCGCTCGGCGAGCGGAGGATGCGTGGCGAACATTCGCGTCACGCGCTCGGCCTCGTCGAACGGGCTCACCGTGTAGAGCGGCTCGGTCGCCGGCGAGGCGTGGAACTCGACGAGTTCGGCGGCGCGATCGAGGCGGATCAGCGCGTCCGCAAGGTCGTGCGGGTCGACGACGCCCGCGGCGACGGCGTCGGCTCGCAGCTCCCGCTTCGAGGAGAGCAGCAGGTGCGTGAACGCCGCGCCGATCGGAGCGAGCACCGCGAGAAGGAACCGGGCCAGGAAACCTCCGACCCTGCTGATCTCGAGGAGCGTCGTCGAGAAGAGCACCGCGTAGGTCTGCGGGAGCACGTCCCGGGTGCGGACATGTGCCAGCTCGTGGGCGACCACGGCTGCCACCTCGGGCGCGGGCAGAGCTGTGAGAAGACCGGAGCTCACCGCAAGAGTCGCGCCACCCGGCCCTCGCCCCACGACGAACGCCCGAGGGAAGGTGTCGTCGATCAGCTGGAGCTTCGGGGGCGGGATCTGGAGCTGCGCCGCGACGCGGTCGGCCGTCGACCGGAGAAGCGGGTCCTCGGCGAGCGCGAATGGCCGAGCCCCGAGCATCCCGAGCAGCGCGCGGTCGCCGACGGCGTACGCGGCGGTCGCGGCGAGCAGCGAGCAGAAGGCGAACAGGACGGCCCCTCGCACGTCGGCGAGCAGCCAGCCGACGCCGGCGAATGCCGCCGCGAGCAGCCCGACCAGGAGCCAGGCCTTGAGGATGTTGCGTGCGACCGCCCCGCGCACGCCGCCGAGGTCAGCCTTCGTCGTCCTCGTCGTCGGGACGGTCGTCCTCGCGGTCGAGCTCCTCGAGCCCGCGCGGCGGCCAGTCCGGCTGCGGCGCGTCGCAGCGGCTCGAGCAGTGGAGGCTCGCCACGTTCTGGAGCGGAACGAGGATGTGCCCGTTCAACTCGACGTGCGGGACGTCCTCGATCGAGCAGTACGCGGTGAGCGTGCCCTCCTGGTACTCGCCCCCGAAGAGCGCCAGCTCGACCTGCTCACCCTTGTACTTGTTGGTGTAGTCCTCCACGGCGCGCAGCGTAGCCAAACCCACGGTTTCGACTGGTTGCCAACGTCGTATACGTCCTGAAAACCGTGGGCTGGTGTCGCTCCGGTGTCGTCTCGAATTCGGCCAGTCCGGACGCTGGTGATTAGCCAACAGCCCGAACGGGAACGATCATCCGCATGGGCCGCAGCGTTCTGGTCGTGGGGGCAGCCGAGCACGCCGAGGGAGCGCTGCGAGCCCGCCTCGGGAAGGACGTCGACGAGGTCAGGGTCGTCGTTCCGGTCGTGCGGCAGGGATTCCTCGACTGGCTCGCGAACGACGAGCGCGCCGCCTCCGAGGCCGAGGAAGAGGCATCGAGGCTCGCCGGCGAACTTCCGCACGTCACCGACGCGCACAAGGGAGAGGCAGACGTGATGCTGGCGATCCGGGACGCGCTCGTCGAGTTCGACGCCGACGAGATCGTCATCGCGCTGCACCCCGAGGAGGAGGCGTCGTTCGCCGAGCGCGTCGGCACCGCCGATCTGCGGCCGAGCGTCGACGGCGTGCCGGTGCGCACGATCGTCGTCCGCGACATGGCACCGTAGCCGGGCGCACTCCTGCACGGCACGGATCCCAAGCCGCCGAGAGGGAAGTGCGGTCACGATCGGGCCATCACGGAACAGAGCCGTCCGCGTGTGCCATTCTGGAAGTTCGCGCAGTGCCCGCTCTGCTGTCCACCGCGTCGAGGCGCGCCAGGAGGGAGCGAACATGCCACACGTCAACGTCGCCGGACTCACGATCAACTACGACGTGCAGGGAGAGGGCGAGCCGCTTCTGCTGATCCCTTACACGTCCGCCGACCACGCCTGCTGGGCGTTCCAGCTGCCCGCCTACACGGAACATTTCAGGTGCATCGCCATCGACCTTCCCGGCACCGGTGAGAGCGACAAGCCGCCCGGTCCGTACTCGACCCACGGCCATGCCGACCAGGTCGCCGCGTTCCTCGGTGCCATCGGGATAGAGCAGGCACACGTTGCCGGCATGTCGTTCGGTGCAGCGATCGGCATCCACCTGGCCGCGCGCCACCCCGGCCGCGTCCGCTCACTCTCCTTGCACAGCGGGTGGCACGCCAGCGACGACTATCTGAAGCTCGTCGTCGAGCAGTGGCGCACGCTCGCAACCACGCTGCCGACCGTCGCGGACGTCGTCATCCAGGCCATCTTCCCGTGGTGCTTCACGCCCGACATGTATGTGGAGCGACCGGAGTTCGTCGAAACGCTGGTGAACTTCGTGCGTAGCCGCCCAGCCCAGCCGGTCGACGCGTTCCTGGCCCAGACCGACGCGGTACTCGCCCATGACGCCAGCGCGGCACTGGGCCAGGTCGTGGTTCCGACCCTGATCACCTTCGGAGCACGAGACCTCGTCTGCTCCACGCGCTTTGCGGAGCCGCTCAAGAGCGGGATCGCCGGGAGCGAGTTGGTGGTGTTCGACCACCTGTCGCATGCGGGGCTGCACGAGGACCCGGAGACGTTCAACCGCGCCACGCTGGACTTCCTGCAGCGCCAGTAGTCCTCGACGGGCACGTCTAGCGGCTGGGCTGTCAGACAGCCTGCACGCGCAACACCCCGTCGACGAGCTCGAGTGAGCTCGTACCGCAGTTCTCGATCGGATCGCCCGGGTCGCCGTCGGCGTAGCGGCGCAGCGCCCGGATCGCGCCGCCGTGCGTGACGGCGAGAATCGTGTCGCCGGGATGCGCAGCGGCGATCCGCTCGACGGCGCCGACGACCCTCTCCGACAGCTCCTCCCGCGTCTCCCCGTCGTGGCCGATGTCACCGCGGAGCCAGCGGGCGTATCCCTCGGGGAAGCGCTGCTCGACCTCCGCGCGCGTGAGGCCGGACCACGAGCCGACGTCGATCTCGCGCAGCCCGGCTTCCTCGACCACGGCGAGCCCCAGCCGGTCGGCGACGACGTGTGCGGTCTGGCTCGCGCGCACGAGGTCGCTCGAGTAGATCGCGGCGATCCCGTCGCCGGCGAGCCGCTCCGCGAGCTCCGCCGCCTGGCCTCGGCCGGCGTCGTTGAGCGGGGGATCGGCGTGTCCCTGCCAGCGTCCCACGCGATTCCAGTCGGTCTCGCCGTGCCGTGCAAGGAGGATCCGCGTCACGCGACTAGGCTAGCCGCGTGGATCTCGGGCTCACGGGCAAGGTCGCACTCGTCACGGGCTCGAGCCGGGGTATCGGCCGAGGCATCGCGACGCGCCTCATCGAGGAAGGCGTCGACGTCGTGTTCTGCGCCCGAGGCGAGGAGGCGCTCGACGAGGCGGTCACGGCGGTCAGTGGCCCCGGGCGGGCCCACGGGATCGTCGCCGACGTGACGACGCCCGAGGGCGCAGCGGCAGTGGTCGACGGCGCCGTTCAGGAGTTCGGCGGGCTCGACATCGTGGTCAACAACGTCGGCGGGTCGGGCGCGCGGACGATCGACGATCTCGACGTCGTAGATCTCGACGACGTGCTCGGGCGGAACCTCGTTCCTGCGCTCGCCGTCTCTCGCGCGGCGCTTCCGGAGCTGCGGAAGCGAGGCGGCGGAGTGATCGCGCTGATTGCGTCGATCTGGGGTCGCGAGGGAGGTGGAAGCCCGAGCTACAACGTCGCCAAAGCGGCGGAGATCAGCCTCGCGAAGGCGATGGCGTCCGATCTCGCGAAGGACGAGATCCGCGTCTTCAGCGTCGCGCCCGGCTCGACGCTGTTCCCGGGCGGGAGTTGGGAACGACGCGTGCGGGAGGACCCCGAGGGAATGGCTGCCTTCGTCGAGCGCGAGCTTCCATGGGGACGGTTCGGCACGGTGGACGAAGTCGCCGACGTCGTCGCGTTCCTCGTCTCCCCGCGGGGCTCGTGGGTCGTGGGCACGTGCGTCGTCGTCGACGGCGGTCAGTCCCGCTCGTTCTGAGACGGCACGGCACCCGCGTACGAAGAACGCGCCGAGGCGGCGACTACCCTGGACACATGGAGGTCGCGGGCCGGATCGCAGAGACGTTCGTCGAGCGTCAGCGCGCGCTCGAGGAGGTGACCCTGTCGCCGCTCGCGGTGCGCTCCTACGAGACGCGCGGTCGGGAGCGCGACGAGGAGCCGTGTTCCGTGCGGACGCCGTTCCAGCGAGACCGCGACCGGCTCGTCCACTCGAAACCGTTCCGCCGGCTGAAGGGAAAGACGCAGGTCTTCATCGACCCGGACGGCGACCACTACCGGACTCGGATGACCCACACGCTCGAGACGACGGCGATCTCGCGCGTGGTCGCGCGGGCTCTCCGGCTCAACGAGGATCTCGTGGAGGCGATCGGGCTGGGGCACGACACGGGCCACACGCCCTTCGGGCACGCGGGCGAGGAGGCGCTCGACGAGGCGCTCCGGGAGCGCTTCGGCGGCCACTTCCTCCACAACCAGCAGTCGTTACGGATCGCGCGACAGCTCAACCTGACGCACGAGGTCTGCGACGGCATCCTCACCCACACGGGCGAGCGCGAGCCTGCGACGCACGAAGGCAAGATCGTCCGCATCGTCGACCGCATCGCCTACGTCAACCACGACATCGACGACGCGCTCCGGTACGGCGTCCTGACCGAGCGCGACCTTCCCTTCGACGAGATCGAGCTCCTCGGCGCCACGGGCTCGGAGCGGATCGACACGCTCGTCCACGATCTCGTCGAGGCCTCCGAGGCCGCCGGCGACGTCGTCCAGGGCCACGACGTGGGGGAAGCCATGCTCTCGCTCCGCTCCTTCATGTTCGAGCACGTCTATCTCGGCCCGCACGTGATGCCGGAACACGAGCGGGCGCGGCGCGTGGTGCGCGCGATCTTCGACGCGCTCGTCGGCGAGCCGGAGCGTCTGCCGCCGGGAGACGGGGAGCTCGCGACGCGCGTGACCGACTACTTGGCGGGCATGACCGACCGGTTCGCGCTCCAGTACGCCGCCGCCCTCGGCGCCGAGTAGGGTCGCGCCCGTGGCGCGGATCAAGGACGCGAGCGTCGCGGAGGTCAAGGTCGCGGCGGACATCGTCGACGTCGTCTCGGCGCGGACGTCCCTCCGGCGAGCGTCGAGCTCGCGCTTCACGGGGCGCTGCCCCTTCCACGAGGAACGGACGCCGAGCTTCTCCGTCGATCCCGTCGACAAGCTCTACTACTGCTTCGGATGCGGGAAGGGCGGCGACGTCGTCCGATTCGTCCAGGAGACGGAGAACCTCGACTTCGCCGAGGCGATCGAGTGGCTCGCCGACCGGTTCCGGGTCACCCTCGAGTACGAGGAGAGCTCGCCGCGGGCGGACGCCGCGCGACGGCGCCGCGAGCGGCTGACCGCGCTGCTCGAGCAGGCGACCTCGTACTTCGAGCGCACGCTGTGGGAGACGGAGACCGGCGCCCCGGTGCGCGAGTACCTCGCCGGTCGTGGGCTCGGCGAAGAGGTCGCGAAGGAGTTCCGGCTCGGGCTGTCCCGCGGCCAGGGGCTCGTCGCAAAGGCCCGCGAGAGCGGGTTCACGTCTGACGAGATTCGCGCCGCAGGGCTCGCGAACCAGCGCGGAAACGACTACTTCCCGTTCCGGCTCATGTTCCCGCTCGCGGAAGCGCGCGGGCGTGTGATCGGGTTCCAGGCACGCCGGCTCCGCGACGACGACCCGCTCAAGGGCAAGTACGTCAACACGCCGGAGAGCGAGCTCTTCAAGAAGGGCAACGTGCTCTACGGGCTCCATCTCGCGCGTCCGGCGATCGCGAAGCAGGATCGCGCGATCGTTGTCGAGGGAAACACGGACGTGATCGCGCTCCGCCAGGCCGGGGTGGAGGCGGTCGTCGCCTCGATGGGGACCGCGCTCACCGAGGCACAGCTCCGCGAGCTCGGGAGGCTGACGAAGCGGCTTTCCCTCTGCTTCGACGCGGATGCGGCCGGCCAGGAGGCGACGTTGCGTGGGATGGAGCTGGCGGTCAAGCAGGGGTTCGACGTCCGGGTCGTCGCTCTGCCGAAGGGCCAGGATCCCGCCGACGCGCCGGATGCGTTCGGGGCGCGGCTGGGCTCGGCCGAGAGCTACCTCCACTACCGCGTGCGGATCACGCTCGAACGCACGCCCGATCGGCAGGAGGCCTTCGTCCGGGCGCGGGAGATCCTCGCGCCGGTCGAGGACTCACCCGAGCGGCAGGAGGCGCTGCGCCTTCTCGCCGACCGTCTCGACCTTCCGCGCGAGACCCTCGCGGGACTGGCGCCGACCCGGGCCGGTGCCGCCCGACGCACGGTGGACGGCTCGACGCCGCGGCTGCTCGAAGCCGGGCTGCAGCGCGAACGTGACCTGCTGGCGGCCGTGCTCCGTCACTCCGAGCTCGTCCCCGAACTTGCCGCCCTGACGCCGGAGCACTTCGACGACCCGCTCCATCGACGCTTCCGTGAGGTGCTCGTCTCCGGCGTCGCGGAGGACGAGGAGCTCGTAGCGCTGCGCGCAGAGCTGGGCGCTCGGGCCGATCGCGACCAGCTGGACGAGCGGACCGGCAAGGAGCTCCTGCTCCGGCTCCACGAGCGGCGACTGCGGCGCGAGGTTCAGGGCGCCGGTCTCCAGAAGGTCACGGAGCTCCAGGCCCAGCTCGCCAAGGTGTCCAGGGCTCTGGCCGAGCTCGATTGAGGCCGTGAACCCGTACGCCGGGACGGTTCGGACGCTCGGCCGCACGCGCGCCTTCGCGTGGCTCTTCTCGCGCGTGCTGCCTCCGATCGACGCGCGCTTCGCGCGGCGCCGGCGCTCGCTCACGAGCCTGGGCACGGACTTCCCGCTCTGCTACCTGACGACGACGGGCCGCAGAACCGGTGCGCAGCGCACCGTGCCGCTGCTGCACGTCGCCGACGGCGAGCGGGTGGTTCTGATCGCCTCGAACTGGGGACGGCGGAATCACCCTGCCTGGGCGCTCAACCTCGACGCCAACCACGAGGCGCGTGTCTCGATCCACGGGGTGCAGCGTTCCTACCGCGCGCGACGAGCGACCACCGAAGAGGAAAGCCGCTACTGGCGCGAGGCGGTCACGTTCTGGCCGGGCTACGACGAGTACCGCGCCCGCGCACGAAGAGAGATCCGGATCTTCGTGCTCGAGCCTGCAGCGGAGTAGGCTCGGGGCACGGACGGCGTGCGCGACAAGGGCGGAATCCGCGGCGGCCGTCCCGACGAGGGAGTGGACACGGTCGTCTCCGACCCCGTGGCTCTCGAGTGCGTGTAGGCCCGCGGCCACGCGAACTGACCCTGTGGCACCTCGCCGCCGCAGTGACGATGCTGGCCGTCGTCGCGGGGGCGGGGATCGCGTGGGCGGTCTCGCGGGAGGAACCGCCGGACGAGAGCCTCGGCGCGCTGCTGGATCGCGTGGTCGAGGAGGGCGCGCCGGGCGTCCTCGTCGTCGTCCGAGACGGAGGTGCGACCAGGGCCGAGGCCCGCGGCCTCGCCGACCGTCGTCGGGCGACGCCGATGGCGGCCGACGTCCGGTTCCGCACCGGGAGCATCACGAAGACGTTCGTCGCAGCCCTCGTGCTCGACCTCGTCGCGGACGGCAAGCTGCGTCTCGACGACCCCGTCGCTCGGTGGGTGCCGGGCCTCCTTCCGCGCGGGAACGAGATCAGCGTCAGGCAGCTCCTCCGGCACACGTCCGGGCTCGCCGACTATGTCGACGACCCGCGTGTTCTCCGTGCTCCCGCGCGGCCGTGGCGGCCCGAGGAGCTCGTCGCCATGGCGGCCGCGCAGCCGGCGGCGGGCGCGCCCGGTGAGAGGTTCGCGTACGCGAGCACGAACTACGTCGTGCTCGGCCTCGTCGCCGAACGGGCCGGGCGCGCTCCTCTGGCCGTGCAGCTCGCCCGCAGACTCTTCGCGCCGCTCCGGCTCCGGCACACCGCATACGTGCCGGGTACCGTCCCGGGCCGGAGTGTCCACGGATACCGCTCGCCGTCGCACCAGGGAGTGGTCACGGGGGACGCGGTCGAGGTGGACACCGCAGCGTGGTGGGCGGGAGCCGCCGGCGCCGTCGTCTCGTCTGCGGAGGACGTCCAGCGCTTCTTCGGGGCGCTCCTCGGCGGACGGCTGCTCCGCCCGCAACTCCTTCGCGAGATGGAGACGCTCGTCCCCGCCGGGCGGAACCGCTACGGCCTCGGGATCGCGGTCTTTCCGACCCCGTGCGGCCCGGCGTGGGGCCACACGGGAAACGTCCAGGGCACCGTCGCCGTCGCCTGGAATACGCGCGACGCGTCGCGTCGGGTGGTCCTCGTGGTGAACACCTACCCGCTCTCCGGTGAGCTCGAGGCCGCCGTCCGACGCCTCCAGATCGCAGCGTTCTGCGGGCTCGCGGCGACGCCCTGAGGCGTGGAGCGCGGAGTAAGCTCGACGGGTGGACGTTCGGGTCACGGTTCCCGATGTGGGCCATCAGATCGGGGACAGCGACGTGATCATTCGGCTGCGCACCATCGCGGGCGACGTGGGAAGCTCGTCGTTCGAAGTCGAAGACGACCAGGGGACGCTTGCGATCGTCCTCCACTTCGCCGCCTCTGACCCGGACGAGGCGAAGACAGCCGCTCGTCGGTTCGCAGAGCAGGCGGGGTTCGCCGGTGCGTTCGTGGGCGCCGCATAGTCGCCGCGTCCGGCAGGCGGGGGTGGGCGGCCATCTGGACGCCGTGGCCCGGTCCCTCCGTCGGACACGATCGGGCATCCTCTCCGACGCGCGCGACTCCGCGAAGCCACTGCCAGTCAAGCGACCTAGCGCCCGAATCTGCGTCGGAGTGAGCGCCGGGCCGACACGCCATCGGGGTGATCCTGCATGTCCGAGATGCCGCCGTGATCGATCGTCAGAACCTGAGCCCACTCCCGAGGCCGACCATCACCGCCCACCCAGGAAAGGGCGACGGCGACGTGGTCGCCGACCTGATCGATGGAGTCGATCCGTAGTCCACGTTCGCCTAGTTCGTGACGCCAGCCGAGGGCGGACTTCAGGACCTCACGGGCCTCGTCGGGCCCGTGTCAGGATGGGACGGGCCGCCAGAATCGCCAGCCCCAGCGTCGCCCGCGCCACTCCATCTCGGGGCGCATGAGCGAGACGAGCGGCTCGACGTTGCGCTCGCCGAGAGCCAGGTACGCGGCGCGAATCGCGTCGACGCTCACGTTTCCACGCTACCACCTCGGATTTGTCCGAATTGCTCGGCCGGCGGCGCTCGCATGGCGACCGCTCGTCCGGCTTGACGATGGGGCGCGAGACTCGAAGCGGCCCACGAAACACCGTGACCGAGCTACGGTCCGGTCGTGCGCGGGCAGCTCGTGCGTGCGGCCGCCGTGGCGGCGCTGATCGGCGGGACGACGGTCGTCGTTGCCGTGCTCCGCCCGGTGGCGCCGGACATCAGCCTCGGCGCGCTGT
>Ga0070688_100002003_pt1 | contig 10269 bp, 7 predicted proteins | sample KBSS13HmetaG_FD_64679 | JGI IMG/M metagenome (GOLD analysis project Ga0070688, IMG submission 64679) | Switchgrass rhizosphere microbial communities from Kellogg Biological Station, Michigan, USA - KBS S1-3H metaG | ecosystem: Host-associated > Plants > Roots > Rhizosphere ...
AGAAATGGAAGGCGCATTTGTCGATGTGCGATACGTCACACGCAAATTCTCCAGGCTGGAAAATGTAAAGTTCAGATTCGCCCCGGGCAAAAAATTCCGGAACTCTCTATGCACTTCATATCGTAACGGGAAAATTTCAGTGCCGTCGAGCTGTGCATTCTGGTAATTCAATGCAAACATTAAATTTGATTTGGATGTTTTGATTCGCCAGGAAACTCCGCCTTTCTGAACCAGGTAACGGTTTCTAAACTGGTTGCTCAAGGCAGTATCCAATTGTGAATATTCATTTTCGGATGGCAGGAAATTATTTGTGAATTTATCGGTCGTATTCCAGGAATAGGAGGGAGCATAGCTCAGCTGCAACAGGGAACGCGTTCCAAGCGGTTCTGTATAATTAATTCCCGACGATAAATTATAACCTCCGGTTTCCTGTTTTGAATACTGATCAAGGGTTGCGGAATCAATGGCGCCGGCATAATCTGTTTCTGAAAATGTAAACCCATCTCCTTTTTTGTTTTTCCATTCCGTGAATGCATTGAATGAAATCGTGCGGCCGCGTTTAGAAAATTTATGCTGGTACAGAAAATTATTCTGAAAATCATAGCCGGAATTTCCGGATGAATTGGAACTGGTCGTACGGCTTTGTTCGCCGGAATCATCCAGGAAGCTGGTTCCTGAAAGCGAGGAATTGAAAATATTTTTTTGAAAACTCACTTTCGGCGTAAGTGTAATTGCATTGGACGAGTCGATCGAATATTCAATCCGCGTATTGATGCGATGATTATAATTCCGGTTATCGCTCTGATTTGTTTCCCGGTAAACCAAACCGCTGTCGCTAACCTGCACATACGTCCGCTGCAACGAAGACAGATTCCGGTTATCAGCGTAATTGTAAAAATAGCTTCCGCTTATTTTTATTTTCTTCAGCCAGGTGTCGGAATAATTAAAGCCGAGGGAATTCGTTTTTGCAATCCCGGCTTGTTGCCCGATCAGAAAATTATTTACCACTCCGCCTTGCGGACCATAGGCTCCTGCCTGGAATCCGCCGCCGCCGCCTCCACGTCCGCCTGTTCCTCCACGGCCTTGCCCGGAACCTTGTGCACTGCCGGAAATTCCGAGAACGCCCAATAAATCCTGGGTCGAGAAATTTTGCTGGTTGACATCGTTGCTCAATCCGATGAGAGCAATTCTCCGGTCGCCTTTGAAATAATTTATATTACCGCCGAACAGGTAATGCTCGTCTTGTCCGAAACCGGCGTAGACTTTTCCGAAGTTTCCATTGCTCTTTCCGGATTTAGTTGAAATATTTAATGTCTTTGTTGATTGCCCGTCGTCGAAGCCTGTAAATTGTGACTGGTCGCTCAGTTTATCGAAGACTTGTATATTGTCGATTACTTCCGCCGGAAGATTTTTCAATGCAATCATCGGATCGTCGCCGAAAAAAGGTTTTCCATCTACCAGTACTTGTTTTACATCTTCCCCGTTGACTTTAACAGCTCCACCGTCGCTCGTTACGCCGGGCATTTTCGTCACAAGGTCTTCGGCGCTTGCGTCTCGGTTTGTTTTATATGCGTTCGCATTGAACTGAATGGTATCGGATTTTTGCTCGGCCCTTGCCTGAACTGCGACGATATCCGCTGCTTTTAATTCTGTCGGAGAAATTACCAGGTTTAATATGCCCAAATCAAAATCATGATCGCTGACATTTATTTTTTGGTTCAATGGTGTATAACCAAGCAGCGAAGTTTTTAATAAATATGAACCGGGATGAACAGATGTAAATTCAAATTTTCCATCCATGTCGCTGGCCGTTCCCATTTGTTTGCTGCTGTCTGTTGCATCCGTCAGAAAAACCGTAACGGCAAACATCGGTGAGTGATCTTTTTCATCCGCCAAACGTCCAGAAACTTTAAACGATTGTGCATTTAAAAGATCAGCAGCAAGGATGAAGAAAATAAAAACGGAACGCCGGAAAACAAGAAGCATCAGGTGAATGGTTTGCGGTGTTCGACGCTGCAGATCTTAATAGTTTAACAGGTCGCGCAAATTATATTAAGTCGTAAAGGTAAGAGGTTCCCTGACAAAAAAGTTTCCGATTCGGAACCCGGCTATTTGTGAAAATGTGTTAACAGGAATCAGGATTCAAATGAACTTTAACAAATGGACTTGATCCTTATCTTACTTTGATCCCGGATCAGCCATTTGTGGAGCGTTCGCCACTGCAGGTTTGATATAGAAATCCGCATTGATCAGGCTTTCGACTTTTGTGCGTAAAGCGACCAGGATTGACGGATAACCATTATCATAATCATATAATGTGCGTATGTCCGCTCCCATTGCACGTTGATACGTTGTTGTAATAACCGGAACATCCATAATCAAATCATTGTTGTCGACAATGCTGTAAAAGTCAATGTCGTTTAATGTCCGGTTGAATGATACAAATGCCGCAGGCGACATCCGGTATTTAAATGTTCCGATGTGAGAAACATTCCGGATACCCTGGAACACAACACCACCATCACTGTTAACACTGACAATGTAATCCGGATTCGTAGTACGCGCTGCTTCGTGCGCAATACGCATGACCGTAAATAAAGGAGCCGATGCTAAATCAGTAACAGTTAATTTTGAATTATCGAATACAGGCATTCCCTGCTCAGTTCCAAAAGTAGCAACTGCTGATTTGGAATTATTCAATGAAGGTACTGATGTTTGAGTCAATGGAGCCACCTCGTCTTTTTGACAAGCGACAACAAGCAGAATTGCAATCAAACTCACGTAGTAATACTTCCTGGGTGAATTCATATTTGTTTTCATGGCTTTATAGTTTAAACATTCATAAGGGTAACCATCTGGCAGGGAAATTTGTTTGCATACCTTTTCAACAGCGCACAGACATCGTGATGCTGGATCCTGGCTAAATCAGCAAAATATTTTCAAAAATTATTGGAAGAATCCAATGATAAATTAATTATTTCAAGATAAAAATTAACGTTTCGAATGTTAAAAAAGCAAACTGTTAAAAATTTATATCCGGAATTTTGAATTTGAAAAACGTAATCTGTGAATTATGTAAATAATAATTTCGGACGAAAATTTATTTACTTATTGAATTGAAAAAATCCACGCTGAAAAATTAAAGCCTGTACGCAATTCCAAAACCGAAATTAATTGTTGTGAATTCCTGTGTAAACGTGCGCTTCGTTGCCGGGGCGAAATTCGAAGTTTGTTCAACATTCACAAATTCAGGCTGCGCAGCGAGATAGTCCAGGTTTAACAAGATGCAAATTCTTTTTCCGACATCGAATTTAAAGCCTCCGCCGAGCAGCACGGAAAACGCAGAAGCATTGGCTGCACTTTGATGGATATATATATTGTATGGAAAAAAATCGCCGGCAATTGTTGCTGCAGGAGAAGTAGCGTTCAGAAATCCAATTAACGCGCGTGCATCAAAACTGATTTTTTCAGAAACAGGAAATGAAAGATACAATCCGCCCATCAATCCGCCGATCCTCCAGGGATCGGAGTCGGCGCTCCAGCTATATCCCGGATATTGTTTTGAAACTTCTTCTTCAAATGCATTTTCATCCAATGGATTTGCCTGTCCGCGGATCAAACCGGCGATCCCGGCATTCTTCCCAAGTTTGTATGCAAATGTAATATCGAATATCGCACCGGTCATTGCATAGCCCGCGTGATCGTTGTTCGAATTTTTACTTGCAAAATTTCCAATCGGATTGCTTGCGCCAAAACAAATTCCGATGTATCCTTTATCCTGCCCAGCGACCGAACAACTGATTAAAACAAACAAAAGAAAAATTGAAGTACGAATTTGTGATCTGCTTTTCATGAGGAATATTCCGGAACAACAAAATAAATCAATTTAATTTAGAAAGTGGAAAGGTTTTAGATCCGCTGGTTTATTCTTCAATGATCCCGAAATCCAATGCGGTTTGAAATGTTGAATGAAAGTTGAAATCGGCGCTCCAGAATCCCGCCTGGCCTCCTTCGTTTTTTTCATCACCGGGCTTTACCATCAGCTTATGTCGCAGATTATTTACTTCATAATAAATCACTACCGGCTTATTGTTCCTGTCATGAAATTCCATCCGCGTCATTCCCTGAACGGACGCAAACGAAGAATCGATTTTATCGGGAATCGTATCGCAGCTGTGGATTCCGGTCCACTGGCGGATCAGGTATTTCGCATTCACCGGATTTACCAGTGCATCTTTTAATCCCTGGTAAATAATCAGCAATGGATAATTTCCATTGAAGCCCGGATTTTCATCGCGAACTTTTTTAACCAGGATGTCGGCAGAAAGATTTTTCTTTCCATGCATGACCATTGGCGCTGCGAGCGGATTTCCGGCCAGCTTATACGCAGTGCCGGCGAAGACCGCTCCGCTCTTCCAAAGTTCCGGATGAGTGGACATTAATGCAACACTCATCGCCGCTCCTGCTGATAAACCACTGATAAATATCCTGTTTCGATCGATTTTGTAATTCGCAAAAACGTATTGCACCATCTGGTAAATCGATTCGCATTCACCTTTGCCTTTGGAAATATCATTTTCATTAAACCAGTTGAAACACAAATCAGGATTGTTCAGAAATTTTTGCTCCGGGTAAATCAGCATGAAATGATTTAGTCGCGCAAGTTTATTCCAGCCGGTTAAAGCAGCAACGCCTTTTGCTGTTTGTCCGCAACCGTGAAGTACAATGACCAATGCTGTATTCGAACTGCTGTCTGACGATTCATTATAAACGAACATTTTCAAATTGCCCGGATTGTTTCCGAAATTGTCAATTAGAATCAGCGAGTCTTGCGATGCTCCAAATAAGGCAGCAGGAGAAAGCAGGACTAGGAAAAGCAAACGATTAACAAAAGTCATCCGGATAAAATCAGCAAAGTCAAAATTATTCATTCGAAATGAATTTTCCTTCCCCGAATTCTTTTTATTCAAGAAAACGGGACCGGATGTCATCGGATGGAATCATACAATTCGTTCGTTTCCCGAAAGCGCGGTAACGGATTCGCGCGACAAACTGGTACATGGCATCGCGAATAAATGAAGGAACAAAAATAAACACATAAAATATTTTCCATCCGCCGCCCAGGATTTTCAGGACAGTTAATGCCGCGGTTGAGCGCGTATAATATTTATCTCCGCACACGAGCACAAACGTATCATTATTAAATCCGGGAATGTGAAACGAATTCAGGATGGCTTGTCCCGCGGAAGATTGCATCGAAGCAAATTTAAATTTATGTGAAGGATCGCGGCGGATGATAAACTGCACAATCGAGTTACACAAATTGCAGACTCCGTCGAACAGCAAAATGGGATTTGATTCATTCTCCATTCAGGCCGGGAATTTTTTTCCATTCATCGCTTTCCGCAACCTGTTTGATCAGGTTATTCCGTTTGATCAAAAAACCTTTCATGTAATTTGCGAGGAAAAACTTTGAAAAAAGTTCGCCGAGAAATCCAAGCGGCGCGGTGAACTGGAAAATATCCGTCATCACGGTGGCCCCGTTTTCCGTTTTAAAAATATGCTGGTGATGTAATTTCCGGAAAGCACCTTTGACCATTTCGCTGACAAAGAAATCAGGATAACGATAAGAACTGATCCGCGAAGTAAGGTCCTGGTAAAATCCGAGATGACGTGCCCGCCAGGTGACCACATCGTTCATTTTCATGATCCCGGTTGTTACCCCGGCAATGGCCCGCTCATTTGTTTCGACCGTACTGAGCTGGTGTAAATCCACGCTGAGCGATAACAGGAAACAACGCTCCATCGGAGCGTTTATGCGGGTATTCAGTTCAATCGATGTCATGGAAGTTTGAGACCTGCTGCTTAACCCTTAACCGGTCAAATTGTTTTATGACTTTGGAAATAAACAAGGCGGTTATATGCTAAGCTGATTTTGTTTTTATTTATTCCTGATCGGCAACAAACCCCGGCCCGCTTCCAAAATACATTCGTTTAATGCCACTTATCAATTTAAACCGCCAATTGCACAATGCGGATGGTGATCGCTTTGTGCTTGATGTTTCTTTGACCCGTCAATCAGAAATAAAACAACCAAACATAAAAAACAAATCAAATGAAAACTACACAATCCCTCCGAATCCGCCTGATGAGTTTGACACTCGCAGCATCTTTATCCGGACTTTTAATGACCGGATGCACTAAAGAATCGATTGAACCAAGCCTGGCCGGCCAGCCTTCAGCGTTGCGCTCTGGTGAACAGCAATTACCTGAACCAATTGATCTTCGCGAAGCAAAAAAATCATTGACTAAACCAATTGCAACTGATGAGTTACTGATGATGGAAGTTGCGGCTCCTGCCGGACAAGCAGCATTCCAGGTTCAGATCAGCATGGATGGAAAAGTTCGCTTCAACGGAACACACGATGTCCAGGCAACAAGCGCAGAAATTATTCTTTCACAGGAATACATGAGTAAAATCCGCGAGCTGATGATGCGCCTTGATCGTCAACGCATGCTGGATTCAAAACGCAAGGCCGGTGAACAATCCACTATCTCCGAAACCACTTTCACTCTGACTACTTGCTCAGCTTGCAGCCAGACTACCGCGGTTACTACTGCTTCCGATAAAATGCCAAACGACTTGCTTGAACTCCAGGACGCAATTTTCAAAGGCGCACAAATCGACCGCCTGATCCGTCCTACCGTTAAACCGGTCGACATGAAATAACGGTATTCCTGCACCGTATCTTTTCTACATATATGAACAATTTTCTTGATAAGAGGCTGCCACCTGCGAGGCAGCCTCTTCTTTTTTTCAGGCAATTAAAAAGTTTCGTTAAGTAAAATTAACAACTGGCCGCTTTTATTCTTTGTACATTTCCCGCATCAAACGCTAATCGTTTATGCAAATCAAAAACATCCTGACCATTCTCTTTTCGGTTCTTATTTTCGGATCATGCCAGAACAAAATGAAAAATGATTCACCCTCCCGCGACATTCACATCTTATTTGAAAACTATTACCAGGACCGGCTGAAGATTTTCCCGATCGAAGCTTCCATCCAGGGCGATAACCGGTATAACAATTTGTTGCCGGTTGATATCAGCGAATCGTACCGCGAAACGGAACGAAATTTTTTCAGGTCATACCTGGATTCTTTAAAAGAATATAAGCGTGACTCGCTGAAGACCATCGACCAGGATAGTTATGATATTCTCCGGCATGAACTCGAAATTGGTTTGGCCGGACTTGCATTTAACGATTACCTGATGCCGGTCAATCAATTCAGTTGTTTAACGCTGGTCTTTGGCCAGATGGGAACAGGCACCAGTTTTCAGCCGTTTAAAAATGCAAAAGACTATGACGATTTTCTCGGACGTGTAAACGGATTCCAGGCCTGGTGCGATACGGCGATTTCAAATATGCGCCGCGGAATGGCTGAAGGAGTTGTGCAGCCAAAAATCTTAATGGAGCGCGTATTGCCGCAACTTGCAGCGATGGATGTCAAGGAAGCAAGCCAGAGTATTTTTTATATGCCGGTGAAAAATTTCCCGGAAACTATTTCTGCACCGGACCGGGCACGGTTGGATTCTGCGTATCGCAAAGCGATCATGGAACAGATTGTTCCGTCGTACCGCAAGCTGCATGATTTTATTAAGGACGAATATATTTCCAAATGTGTAAATACTGCGGGGATCGGCGCATTGCCTGGCGGAAAAGAATTGTATGCGTATGATGCGAAATACTGGACCACCACCGACATGAATACGGATGCGATTTTTGATTTGGGGAATAAGGAAGTCGCACGTTTGCGCGCGGAGATGGAAAAAATAAAAGAGCAAACCGGTTTCAAAGGAGACCTGAAATCATTCTTCACCTATTTAAACACCGATAAAAAATTCTTTCCATTTCATTCACCCGAGGAAGTGATTGCCGCATTCAACCAGGTGCACGAGCGGATGAAACCACAGTTGAAAAAATTGTTTGATGTCGAACCTAAAACGAAATTTGAAGTCCGCCGCACCGAACAGTTCCGCGAAGCAAGTTCCAGCGCCGAATATAACCAGGGAACTCCGGATGGTTCACGCCCCGGAATTTTTTACACGCCGATTCCGGATGCAACGAAGTTCAATACCTTCGGAATGGAAGATCTTTTTCTTCACGAAGCGATACCCGGGCATCATTATCAAATCTCGCTTGCACAGGAAAATGATTCACTGCCGAAGTTCCGTCGTTTCCTGAACTACGGAGCATACGATGAAGGCTGGGCATTGTATACAGAATCGCTCGGAAAAGAACTTGGGTTGTATACGGATCCATACCAGTACTTCGGAGCACTGAGTGAGGAAATGCATCGCGCCATCCGCCTAGTAGTAGATGTCGGAATGCATCTGAAAGGATGGACACGCGAACAGGCGATTGAATTTTCACTGGAGAACGAAGGAGAAAGCAAGGAAGCGATCATCAGTGAAATTGAACGTTACATGGCGTATCCCGGACAAGCGCTGAGTTATAAAATCGGGCAATTGAAAATCCGGGAGCTTCGTGCGCGTGCAGAAAAAGAGCTCGGCGCCTCATTCAGCATTGCGAAATTTCATGATGCGATCCTCGACAGCGGAAGTATGCCTTTGTCGGTGCTCGAAGGAAAAGTAAACCGATGGATTGAAGCGCAGAAGAAAAATTCCTGAGGGAAAAATAAAAATAATTTGTACGAACAGGCCGCATCGAAAGAGCGGCCTTTTTTTATCGCGTGTTTGTTTTTGATTTGTGTTGTTTAAGCTAATAAGGTTGGTTGCCTTGGGTTTATTATTATTACTACGGTAATAAGGTTGTTGTGTGCGCTATAATTTTAGCGCCAACCTTTGAGCTTTTTACTTCAGAATAATTTCCTTAAAAAGCAATCTTGTTACCTCAGTAACATTTCCTGAAAAAAGAAAGGAACCTTGTTACCTTATTATCCGGTTCTGAGTTCGTTTATTTAAAATCACATACATTTATTTTGTATAAGCTAATAAGGTTGTTGATTAGGATATATAATTATTACTAAGGTAATAAGGTTGTTGTGTTCACTATTATTATTGCTCCGACCTTTGAACTTACTATTTACTACTTCAGTAGAATTTCCTGAAAGAGGAAACCTTATTACCTCAGTAACATTTCCTGAAAAAGGAAAGAAACCTTATTAGCTTATTATCCTGCTCTGAGTTCGTTTTTTAAAAACCACAATCTTGTTTTTTGTTTAAGGTAATAAGGTTTGTTGCTTTGGGTATATTATTATTACTAAGGTAATAAGGTTGTTGAGTAATCTATTTTCGTTGAGTGGCCTCTTAACCTTATTACCTCAGTAACAATTCCTGATACAGGAAAGAAACCTTATTAGCTTATTTTCCAGTCCTGATTTCTTTTTTTTAAAATCACATTCTTATTTTTGTTAAAGGTAATAAGAGTGCGGATCATAGATCAGCGGTTTAAATGCAACGGATTACAAATCCGTCGCAGCGTTGGAAATTTCTCCGATGAACTAATCTTCGATTTTTTTTTCATTGTTCAAAACCTGTTTTAAACTTCCCGATGACCGTCATCGGATTCAGCGTCTGCCTGTGTAAATTTACGTGTACCTAAATCTGCAACGCAAATGAATGACGCACTTCACTGGAATAAGATTGCTCCCGATTATGAAAAGGAGATTTTTAATGTTTTCAAAAGCGACCGGAAGAAGAAGCTGAAAAAATATGTGATGAAATACGCCGACCGCGAACATACCGCCATTGATTTCGGCTGCGGTGTTGGAAATGCATTGCCGCTCTTGTCGCCGTTGTTTAAAGAAATTCTTGCGGTGGATGTTTCCGAAAAATGCATTGCCCGCGCGAAGTCGGTTCCGCATAAACACAATGTCACGTTCCGGGTAATTGACCTGGCCGCTAAAAAAATCAAACTTCCGCTTGTCGACTTTGCGTTTTGCTGCAATGTGGCCATGTCGGATGATGTCAAACGAAATCAGCGGATCATTAATAATGTACTTGCTTCAATCAACGTCGGCGGAATCGCCATGTTCGTGTTGCCATCGCTTGAATCCGTCACCACTTCTGCCATGAGTTTGATCGGCTGGCATGAACGCGAAGGAACTGAGCTCGGAGATATTCCGAAAAATGAACTGGCGAATTTCAAAACAGACAATAAACAGCACCTCATGCAGGGAATTGTCCGCATTGATCAGCATCCGACCAAACATTATTTATTTACCGAATTGTTCTCCATGTTTAATAC
>Ga0070688_100002004_pt1 | contig 10268 bp, 6 predicted proteins | sample KBSS13HmetaG_FD_64679 | JGI IMG/M metagenome (GOLD analysis project Ga0070688, IMG submission 64679) | Switchgrass rhizosphere microbial communities from Kellogg Biological Station, Michigan, USA - KBS S1-3H metaG | ecosystem: Host-associated > Plants > Roots > Rhizosphere ...
TGCATGCCGTAGATCTGTGCGCCTTGCTCGACGAGGAAGCTGGCGATGCGTGGCAACTCATCACGCTCGGCGACCTCGAGACGGATGGATTCGCTGTCCGCTGACATCCGACGGCCGAAGCGCTCGAGTCCGCGTAGGGTCTCGGCGCCGGCGCCTTCGACCCTGAGCTCGACCTCGAGCCGGTCGATGCGTCCGCGAAGCTCGAGCTCGCGCACCGTGCGGCCCGCCTTGAGGAAGACCACGCGGTCGCACGTGGCCTCGATCTCTCCGAGCAGGTGGGAATTGAGAAAGACCGCGGTGCCGTTGGCCTTGAGCTCGTGGATGACGTCGCGAACCAGCAAGCGTCCGATGGGATCGAGGCCCGACGTGGGCTCGTCGAGGAAGACGAGATCCGGCTGATTGAGGAGCGCTTGGGCGAGTCCGACTCGCTGGAGCATGCCTTTGCTGTAGGTGCGGAGTGCGCGATCCGCGGCTTCGACGAGATCGACCCGCGTCAGCAGCTCATCGATGCGCGAGCGCAACACCGACCCGGAGAGCCCGTAGAGCCGGCCGTGAAAGAGCAACAGCTCGTGCCCGGTGAGCCACTCGTGAAAGCGAAAATGCTCCGGAAGGAAACCGACTCTCGCGCGAGCGGCGCGGTTGCCGAGAGGTGCGCCGAGCACGCGCGCGGTCCCGGCGCTCGGCTCGATCAGTCCGAGCAGCATCTTGAGGGAGGTGGTCTTGCCTGCGCCGTTCGGTCCTAGAAAGCCGAACACCTCCCCCCGTCCGACGGACAGGGAGAGGTCGGCAACCGCGACCTTCGCGCCGAAGCGTTTTCGCAGGCCGCGGGTCTCGATGACCCGATCGGTCATCGCCCCGAGTTGGTCATGCGATCAGTTCACCGAATTGGCCATCTGCAGGATGTCGATTTCCGAGAGATTTCCGGACAGCGCGTACACCATGTCTCCCCTCGACCACAGAACGATCGCGCCCTCGCGCATCTGACCGCCGCTGCGCTCGCCTTTGGCGGCGACCAGCAGTCCGGGCTGACCGTTCACGCTCACTTGCCTGAAGGAGCCGGCGTTGCCTGGCACAGGGATCAGCATGGTACTGCGCCAGTCGATGCTCCGCGCGAGACGCTGGGCTTCCGCGCGCTCGAGCCCGAGAATCCGGAGCCCGATCTCGCCGAGCGCGGCCAGATCGACGCCCGCGGGAAGGCTGACTTCTGGGCTCTTCGCCTGGAGGAACTCGGCTCTCTTCTTGCCGGCGCTGAAGCTCTGACGGACGACCGCCGGCACCTTGACCTCGATCTTCTGGCCATCGATCGCCATGGGCACCGCGACGTCGCGGATGCCGAGCGTCTGCAGAACGGAGTTGAGCCGCTCGACGTCGGCGGTGACTCGCGCCTCACCGGGCCCCCGCCACGAGACCGAGTCGGGCTGGAGGCCCGAAGGCAGTGTGTTCGGGACCTTCACCTGGATCCCGGCGGCGGCTCCCGCGGCGGCGGCGGACGCCACGGTCTGCGGCGGACCTGGCTCGATCACCGTCTCCACGCGATCGCCGATCAGCGACTTCAGATCGAGCTTCCCTTCCTGCAACTGACGAATGCGCTCGGGATTGACGCTGACCGCAGTGAAGTTGCGAATGCGGAAGAGGTCGAGGAAGGCCTGAGCGGAGGCGCGCACGGACGGAAAAAGAATCACGCTCGCGAGCAACGCCACCGCCAGCGCCGGAGCGAGCAAGCCGACCCAGCGCGCCCGCGGCCGCTCCTCGGCATGGGAAGCCTCGGCGTCGGCCTCGTTCCCGAGCTGGTCGCGCAGCCGGCGCGCGAACTCGGGATCGGGGGCGCTCTTCAGCGCCTGCATGAATCGCTCGTCCATCGTCATCCTCCTCGTTGGTCCCATCCCTCCCGCAGCTGCTGCACCGTGCGGTGGAGGATGGTGCCCACATTCGATTCGCTCAGACCCATCATCTTCGCGATGTCGCGATTCGTCATTCCCGCGCCGTACTTGAGCGCCACCAGATCGCGCTCGCGGTCGCCCAACTTCTCCAGCATCCGAGCGAGCCGTGCCGCGTCGGACCGGCGCTCCGCCAGGTCCTCGGGGCTCGGGCCGCTCGCCACGTCCAATCCCGCCTCGAGCGGGAGGTGGCTCCGGCGACTCCGGAAGTGGTCGATAGCCAGCCGCCGGGCGATTGCCATGACCCAGGTGCTGAATCTTCCGAGGTCTCTTCGATACCGGTCCCGGGCCACCCAAGCCTTCTCGAAGGTGCGCGAGGTCAGGTCTTCCGCCTCCGCCGGACCCACCCTGTAGCGGAAGAAGTTGTAGACCCGTGGGAGCTGCTCGGCGTACGCCGCGTCCCAGTCCACTTCGGGTGCGCCGACCCAGGAGATCAGCCGCTGCATCACCATGCTCTGGCTTGCCATCCATCGGACTATACGCAGGCGGGTGACGGGTATCACAGGCGCTTCGCCCTGCACCGGCGCACCGAATACTTCGCCCCTGCATCGGAAGCCCCCCACACGTCCGTTCGGGGGGCCGACGCCCTAACGTCAAGGGTCGGTTATACTCCCCGACTTCCGCTTCGGGAGAAAGCCTTGCCACGCCGCTTCTACATCACCACCGCCATCGACTACGTGAACGGCCGGCCCCACTTGGGCCATGCCTACGAGAAGGTGTTGGCGGATTGCCTGGCGCGCTATCACCGCCAGATCGGTGACTCGACCTACTTCCTGACCGGCACGGACGAGCACGGCATCAAGATCGTGCGCGCCGCGGCCGAGGCCGGGAAGACTCCGCGCGAGTTCGTGGACGAGCTGGCACCCACGTTCCAGCAGGCTTGGAAGGCGCTGTCGGTCGGCTACGATCAATTCATCCGCACCACCGATCCGCGACACGAGCTTGCGGTCCAGGAGCTGTTCCGGCGCCTGCAGGAAGCACAGACTCCGAAGACCGGGTTGCCCGCGCTCTTCGAGGAAGAGTACGAGGGCCTCTACTGCGAAGGATGCGAGGCCTTCAAGCAGGAGAAGGATCTCGACGAGAAGGGGCGATGTCCGGAGCACAAGAAAAAGCCCAAGAAGATTCGTGAGACCAACTTCTTCTTCCGCCTCTCCGAATACGACGAAGCTCTGCTCCGCCACATCGAAGCCCATCCCGACTTCATCGCCCCCGACTACCGCCGCAACGAGGTGCTCAACGTCATCAAGGAAGGCCTCGAGGACGTGAGCGTGACACGACCTAGTCTGCCGTGGGGTATTCCGTTGCCTGAGGAAGTGCCGGGCTCTGCGGGTCACACCGCTTACGTGTGGGCGGACGCGCTGCTCAATTACCTCTCGGCCATCGGTTGGCCCGAGCGCCGATATTCGTTGTGGTGGCTCGCCAAGAACGACGAAGTCGGTGGACCCGGCGCGACCCGCCAGGACGAGTTTCAGCACCTCGACGGACAAGGCCGGCCCGGAGCGGCGTGGGCGGGAACCGCGACACCTCAGCTCACCAACGCTTTCCATCTGATCGGGAAGGACATCAGCCGGTTCCACTGCATCCTCTGGCCCGCGCTGTTGCTGGCGGCGGGCGTGCCGCTCCCGCGCCAGGTATACGTGCACGGGTTCATCTACGTGCGCGGCGAGAAGCTTTCGAAGTCCGTCGGCAACGTCGTCGACCCGGTCGAGCTGGCCGAGCGCTTCGGCATCGACGCGCTGCGCTTCTACCTGCTGCACGCCATTCCGACGGGGCGTGACGGCGAGTTCACGCTCGAGCAGCTAGTCGAGCACTGCAACACGCATCTCGCGAACGACCTCGGCAATCTCGCGAGCCGCACCGTCACCATGGTCCATAAGTACTTTGCCGGTCAGGGCCCGGACACGTGGGAGCCTTCGAGCTTCCAGGACCCTGCCGCGCGCGAAGCCTTCGACGCATTGCTCCGGGCGGCCGAGGAAGCGCAGGACCAGGTCCCGGCGCACTTCGAAGACCTCGAAGTCCACGAAGCGCTGGCCGCCGCGTGGCGTCCGGTCCAGCGCGCCAACGAATTCATCGAGCGCGTGAAGCCGTGGTCGCTCGCCAAGGATCCCGCACGACGCGCCGAGCTCTCGACCGCGCTGTCGGCGCTGCTCGAAACGCTGCGCTTGGTGGCGGTCTGGAGCTGGCCGGCGATCCCGGTGAAGAGCGCCGAGCTGTGGTCGCTGCTCGCCTTGACCGGGAAGCCGGGCGAGATTCGCGGCGACGACGCGCGGCCAGCCTTCGGCAATGGCCTGTTCAAGGGACGCGCGCTGGGCGAGGTGAAAAGCCTCTTCCCGCGCATCGAGCTGGAGAGCGCCGCTTCCTAGCTCGAGGTCGAGCCACCGGCGCTAGCTCCGGTGCTAGAGTCGCCCCATGATCGGCCGACAGATCGCCCACTATCGCGTGACCGCCGAAATCGGCGCCGGGGGCATGGGCACCGTGTATCGCGCCGAGGACACGCGCCTGGGTCGACCGGTGGCGCTCAAGTTCCCGCGCAGTGAATCCATGGCCGATCCCGGCGAGCGCGCTCGCTTCCTTCGCGAGGCGCGCGTCGCATCAGCGCTCGACCATCCCAACATCGTCGTGCTCTACGACGTCGGCGAGCTCGACGGCCAGGTCTTCCTGGCCATGCAGTACGTCGAGGGGCAGTCGTTGCGCGAGCGACTGGCTCGAGGACCCATGGGCGTGACCGAGGCATTGGCGGTCGGCCGCGCGGTTGCCGACGCGCTCGCCCATGCGCACGGCCGCGGTGTGGTTCATCGTGACATCAAGCCCGAGAACGTGCTGCTCACCGGCGACGGAAGGGTCAAGGTCGCGGACTTCGGGATCGCCACCCGCTTCGGCGAGGCCACGGCGGGGACGACCGGGCTGCTGGTCGGATCTCCGGCTTATCTCGCTCCGGAGATCGTTCGCGGCGAACGCGCGAGCGCATCGAGCGATCTGTACGCGCTCGGCGTCGTGCTGCACGAGCTGGTGTCCGGTGCGCCGGCGTTCGGCGGCGCCACGCTCGCGGAAGTGCTCTATCACGTCGCGCACGGCGAGCCATCGACCTTGCCCGCCGCGGTTCCTGATCGGGTGCGACGTGTGCTCCGACGTCTCATGGCGCGGCGTCCCGAGGATCGCCCCGCGGATGCGATCGAAGCGGCCGATGCCCTCGTGGCGCTCGCCAAGAAGGCGGAGAACGTGTCGTCCGAAGCGGCGATCGGGAGGTCGATCGCGGTGCTCACCTTCGAGAATCTCACCGGCGAGGGCGCCGACGAGTACTTGTGCGCGGGGATCACCGAAGACCTGCTCACCGACATTCTGAGGATCCCGGATCTTCAGGTCGCGTCGCGCAGCCTGGTCGGTTCACGCCGAAGCGGCGCCGCCGACGTTCGCGACGTGGGGCAGGATCTCGGCGTCGCCACCGTGCTGGAAGGCGGCGTCCGTCGCGCCGGCGATCGCGTGCGGGTCACGGCTCGACTGGTGCGCGCCGACACCGGCTACCAGCTGTGGGCGGAACGCTACGACCGCCGCATGGAAGACGTGTTCGACATGCAGGAAGACATTTCGCGCCGGATCGCGGAGGCGCTGCGAGTCGTGTTCGAGCCGGAATCCGAGGATGGTCGTCTCGGTCGACGAACGTCGAGCCCCGCGGCTTACGACCTACGGCTCCGAGCCCGGGCCCTGTATCAGCAGTACGAGGGCGCGGCGATGCGGCGGGCCATCGAGCTGCTCGAAGCCGCGCTGCGCGAGGACCCGAAGTACGCGCTCGCACATGCGGACCTCGCCGAGTCCATCACTCAACTGATCTGCAAGTACTGGGATTCGGATCGTTCCCTCCTCGAACGCGCGAAACAAGAAGCGGATCGTGCGCTGCAGATCGCGCCGGAGCTTCCGGAGGCATTTCGCTCTCGCGGCCACATCTGGATCCACCGTCGCCGTCCGGATCTGGCGATCGCCGACTATCAGCGCGCGGCGGACCTCGATCCACGGCTCATGCACCCGATCAACAGTCTCGCGGTCGCTTACACGATCACCGACGACATCAGCCGCGCCGAGATCTACGCCCGGCGCGCGCACCAGGCGGATCCCCACCACTTCGCACCATTCGCCAACCTGTCGATCCTCATGCGCAACACCGGACGCCTCGAAGAGGCCCGGGAGTGGGCCCGGCAGGGGCTGGCGATCGCCGCGAGCCGTCACGGCCGACTGCAGATGACCGAGGCGTTGATGTTGTGCTGCTTGGTGGGTGGCGACCGCGCGGGGGTCGCCGAGCAAGTACCCGAGATCGAGAAGCATGCACCCGATCCTCAGGCGCTTTCTCTGCTCGCCGTGGCGGCCGCGGCGCTCGATCGGCCCGACGAGGCCCGCTCCCGGCTCGCCGATCCCGTCTTCACGGACACGCCGAACAACGCCGCGCACGTGAGCCTCGCACGCGCCTGGCTCCTGCTGGGCGATCGGCCGCGCGCGCTGGCCGCGCTCGGCCATGCCTTCGAGCTCGACATCGTCGACGTCGGCCTCGATCGCCGCGATCCCATGCTGGTCGAACTGCTCGAGGATGCGCGTTTCGACGAGATGCGATCCTTCACCTGGGCGGGGACGCCGTGATCGACACTCACTGCCATCTCGCCGACAAGCGTTTCGACCGCGACCGCCAGCAGGTGTTCGATCGCGCGCGGGTGTCTGGAGTGACGCACTTCATCGAGATCGCCTACGCGCCCAAGATCGTGGCCAAGGCTCACGATCTGGCCCGCGAGCATCCCACGCTCTTCATTTGCGTCGGCGTTCACCCGAGCGAATCGGCCAAGGTGCCCGAAACGTATCTCCCCGAGCTGCGCGATCACGCGCGCCACCCGCGAGTCATCGCGATCGGAGAAACCGGTCTCGACTTCTATCGCGACCATGCGCCGCGCGCCGACCAGGAGCGGTGGTTCCGCGCGCAGCTTTCGCTGGCGGACGAAGTCGGGCTTCCGGTCGTGATCCACCAGAGAAGCGCGCTCGAGGATGTGCTCACCATCCTCGAGGAGGCGCGGCCCGAGGCCGGCGGCGTGCTCCACTGCTTCGACGACGGCCCCGAAGTGCTTCCGCGCGCCGAGGCGCTTGGCTTCAAGCTCGGCCTCGGCGGGTGCCTCACCTACGGTCATGCGGCGCTCGACGAGGCCGTGCGCATGGCTCCCGAGTCGATGCTGATGCTGGAGACCGATGCCCCGTACCTCGAGCCCGAGCCCCGTTCGCTCAAGCGCAACGAGCCCGGCTTGCTCCCGCGTGTGGTGAAGCGACTGTGCGAGATCCGTGGGTGGACGCCTGAAGACGTCGACCGGATCACCACCGCCAACGCGCGCGAGCTGTTCCGCATTCCGGCCGGCGCGCACGGCTGAGACGCTTCAGTCCAGCCCAGAAACTGCCGAAAACTCGAGGCCATGACTCCGTCGCCACTCGCCTCCCCTTCCGCACCCCTCGCGGTGACGGTCATCCTCGCCAGCATCGCGGGTGGCCTCTACCTGGGAAGAGCGCTCGCTCGGCGGCAGCGCCGCCTGGATCGCAGCGAATCCCGCTCGCTTCTTTTCCTGATGCGGGGAACGCTCGGCGGGGAGCCGTGGGGCGACCGCATGAAGCGCACGGCAGCACGCACCGACGCGGCCACCTTCTGGGCGGCCATCGAGAGGCTCTCGCTCGGACCTTATCGCCGAGGCCTCAGGCGCCTGGCGGTGACCCTCGATCGCAACCCTCACGTGGCAACCGAGCGCACGCGCTTGCAGGACGACTCGCCCTGGCGTCGAGAGTTGGCGGCTCGCAGGCTGGGTCTCTTGCCGTGCAAGGGAACCACGCCACTCTTGCGCCGCGCCATGCGGCGCGGGCCGGAGTCGGTCCGACTCGCGGCGGCTCACGCGCTGGCGCGGGCGCGCGACCTCGCCGCGCTGCGCTGGCTGCTCGCGCATCCGGACAAGCTCGCGCGACGCTCTCGCCGCGCCTGGGCGGATCTGCTGGTCGCCTTCCGCCGGCGCGGCTTGCCCGAGATCGCCGCGGCGTTCGAACGCGGGATGACGCACCCGACGCTCGAGCTGGCCGCGATCGACGTGCTCGGACGCGGCGGTTATCGCGGAGCCCGCGACCGGATGGAGCGTTACCTCTCGGAGGGAACGCTCGAGCAACGGGTGGCGGCCGCCCGCGCGCTCGGCCATCTCCACGCGGTGGAGTGCGGCACCTCATTGATCGTTGCGCTCGGGGACGAGTCATGGCAGGTGCGGGCCCAGGCCTCGCGAGCGTTGGGACGCGTGAAATCCGTGGTCGCGATCGATGCGCTCGCGGTGTGCCTCACCGATCGATCGTGGTGGGTGCGCCATCATGCGGCGTACGCGCTCGGCGGGCTCGGGCAGGACGGCCAGGAGGCCTTGAGACGCGTGGCGCAGACCTCATCCGATCCCTACGCGCGCGACATGGCCCGAGAGGTCCTTGAAGGCGGCATCCACCGCGACGTCGCCTGATCCCACCAGCGCTGGTCGGGAGACGTGACGCGCTGGTCGCTTCTCCCACCTCACCCTCACGGCTCGTGCAACCGTTCCTCTCTTCGCGCCCGTAGTACGCTTCGCCGCCTGCCGAATCTCGGCGCGCCTTCCCCTGCGAAGGAGGTCTTTCGTGTCCGTTTCGAATCGAGTCCGATCGGCGCTCGCCGTTCTCACCGTTGTCTGCTGCGCGAGCGCCGCGTTCGCAGCGACACCGGCCGCCACGACGTCCGCAGCTGCCGTGAAACCCGCAGTGCCCCCAGCGCAGCCTGCCTGGGTTACGAAGAGCAACCAGAACGCCCAAGTCCTTCTCGACGTGATGGCCAAGTTCGGCCCCGAAGGCGCGGCCCGGCTCGGGGTCCCCGGTTACGACGAGGCCATCTTCGATCTCAGCGCCGGCTTCGAGGACCGGGTCAATGCGGCGACCGCTGCCGCCACCCACGAGCTCAAGAAGCGACTCGAGGCGGAAAAAGACGTTCAGGTGCGCCAGGATCTCGAGATCCTCATCCGCGCCGGTGAGCAGCAGCTCAAGGGCAACGAGCTCGACCACAAGTTGAACCAGCCCTACTTCAGCGCCAGTGCGGTCGTGTTCCAGGGACTGCGCGCGCTGCTCGACGATCAGGTGCCCGCCGAGCGTCGCGCGGCTGCGCTGGTTCGCCTGCGGCGCTACGCCGGCCAGGAGAAGGGCTATACGCCGATCGCCGAGCTGGCGACCGAGCGGATCCGCGAGCGGATGAAGGAAGACTTGCGCAAGCCCTTCAAGGACGAGGTCGAGAAGGATCTCGCCAACAGCGCGCGCTACATCGACGGCATCGGCCAGCTCTTCGCCAAGTACAAGGTCAAGGGCTACGAGAAGAACTACGCCAAGCTGAAGACGCAGCTCACCGCATTCGACGCGTTCGTGAAGGCCGAAGTCCTGCCCACCGCACGCACCGACTTCAGGCAGCCGGCCGAGCTCTATGCCTTCTCCCTCGAGCAGCTCGGCGTCGACATGCCGATCGACGAGCTGCAGAGCCGGGCGAAGACGTCATTCCAGGAAACCCAGCGCAACATGCAGGCGCTGGCGCCGCTGGTGGCCAAGGAGAAGGGTTGGACCTTCACCGACTACCGCGATGTCATCAAGGAGCTCAAGAAGTCGCAGCTCACCGGTGACGCGATCCTGGCGCACTACCTCCAGCGCGCCAAGCAAGTCGAGGAGATCATCCGGCGTGAGTCGATCGTGACCGTGCCGGCGCGAGCCATGGAGATCAAGCTCGCGAGCGAAGCCGAGAGCGCGGCGATCCCTGCCCCGAACATGCAGCCCCCGCGGATGATCGGCAACACCGGGGAGCGCGGCACTTTCATGCTTCCGCTCCGTGTGCCGGGCGCGCCGGGTGAGAAGGAGAAGCAGTTCGACGACTTCACGAACGAAGCCGCCTCGTGGACGCTGTGTGCGCACGAGGGGCGCCCCGGCCACGAGCTGCAGTTCTCGTCCGTCGTGGAGCGTGGCGTGTCGCTGGCGCGCATGATCTTCGCGTTCAACAGTGTCAACGTGGAAGGCTGGGGGCTCTATGCGGAGGCGGAGCTGCTTCCCTATGAGCCGCTCGATGGTCAGCTCATCGCCCTTCAGAACCGGCTGATGCGGAACGCCCGCGCGTTCCTCGACCCGGGCCTGCAGCTCGGCACCGTGACGCGCGACGAAGCCTATCGCGTGCTGCATGACGACGTGTGCCTGTCGGACGCGATGGCGACCCAGGAGGTCGAGCGCTACCTGTTCCGGTCTCCGGGGCAGGCGACGTCGTACTTCGTGGGCTACTCCCGATTGCTGGAG
>Ga0070688_100002005_pt1 | contig 10268 bp, 11 predicted proteins | sample KBSS13HmetaG_FD_64679 | JGI IMG/M metagenome (GOLD analysis project Ga0070688, IMG submission 64679) | Switchgrass rhizosphere microbial communities from Kellogg Biological Station, Michigan, USA - KBS S1-3H metaG | ecosystem: Host-associated > Plants > Roots > Rhizosphere ...
GGTTCATAACCAAGTGGTGCGTGGCTGAATCTCCTTGGAAAAATCCGCCAGTGATTGCTCCGCTTGAGACATTGAAAGTATTGAAATCGCCCGGAGCATATTCACCGAGGCCACCTACTGAAGGTGAAACAGTGACCGCAACGCTGTCTGCAGCTTGGCCAAGGGTGTTGTCTTCGAGGCCCGATATGAACCCGTGAATGTTTGCAAAAGAAAACTGGAATGTTAGCGCGTGAGATGGTGAGGCGAAGACGAGTATAATCAGCGTACTGATCAGGGTACCAATTCGCGTCATAGCGTATCCCCCAAACATACTGCCACGCTCGTAGGATTCCATGCGGGCGTTTGGGTCGTCAAGGTAGGGTTGTACCGGGTGTCATGAACCAGTCATGCGTGCTCTATCAATTTGGGCTGCATCGTATGTCCGCTTTGGGTCAAAAGCCGACATGTGCATCGGAAAAAACCATGTCCGCTTTCCACCCAATAGCGACCGCGAAAGCGACTTCTCTCAAAAATCCATGTCTGCTTTGACCCCAAAGCGGACGTGTGCAGCACAATCAGGAATGTCTGCTAAGGGCCAGAAGCAGATATGCATAGAAGGCAAGCCGGGGCTTTCAAAAAGCAAAGAACCCGGCCGCTTGGCCGGACTCTTGCTCATGTGTCAACTAAAGGCAAATCAATCGTAGTGACGGTGCCGGTGCTTCTTAATGACCACGACCTTGGCATTGTGATTGCGCCAGTCATTGTGATTGCGCCATCCATAGTGATGACCGCGTGTCCACCCACGATGAAGGCCGCGATCGTGATCGCCGTCTCTCGTGACAACCACTGTTCGATCCTGCGCGTTTGCGGTTACGGCTGGTAGTGCAAATGCGACAACGCCTAAAGCAGTCAAGGTGATAAGAAATGTGCGCACGTGTTTCCTCCTAAATCGCTGTTGACCTCTGACAGAGAACGGACGGGCAGACGCGAAGTTCCAAACCTTTTTCTGAGGCTTTACTGGAAGTGTGGCTTCAGGACCGCAGCATTGTTCCGCTCTACCTCTGAAAGCGGACATGTGCGGTGCACTGGTTCATGTCTGCTTTGGGCCAATAGCGGACATCGCTCAGTGCATTCGTTCGCTTTACCCCTGTAAGCAAAAGTCGCTTTACGGTCACCGCTGCCATAGTGGCCGACGTGTGGTGCGCTCAACGCCAAATCTGGTTGATCTGATCATTGATTGTGTCGCTAAATTTTTGCCCTATGCGCTGAACTTGCTGCCACGCATCTGCGCTATTTTCGCCTTCGAACGCGAAGACATCGATTACGCAAAACAGGCCGAGGAAAAAGACAAAACAAAAGGAAAATTGGCGCATGTAAATCTATCCCCGCAGCTAACGGCTGAATGGCTCGCTCATGCTGCAGCGTTTATCGAAAGAGTCGTCTTCTGCCTCTCCTGCTCCGCTGCCATTGTTGACCGCTTGAGCACAAAGACCCGTATCGCCGAGGATAGATTGTTCTTGTTTCGTGTTTACTTGACCGACTAACGAAACCACTGTGGTTTTGTCGCGATACGCGATCGCACGTAAGGCGTCCCAAAATTCATCTTCGAGCGTCACGCTCGTTTTATGTCCATCGAGGGTGACCGAGCGCTTAACAACAAGAGACATCTTCGCTTTTGCCTGCTGATGACCGAAAGCAAAACAGGCGTTTACGGAAAGCACGCCGCAGCTGTAATCGGCACGGAAACTTTCTTGAGTCCCATATCAACGACATAACTGATTGATGCGGTCACCGAATGACCGCAGGCCGCCACGGGATCATAGGAAAAAGTCGGAACGCCGCCTGGGCCAAAGTAATGGGCTTTTGTATAGGCAATAGTCGTATCTTCGTCGTTGCATACCATTTTTCGCACGGAGGCACAGCGCGCGCCTTCTTCCACGGCATAATGCATGCTGCCGGCCACGGCGAGGCCCATGCAAAAAAACGCGATGCCGATAACGAGAAAGATGAAGATGGGGCCGACGATGGCAAACTCGATTGCCGTCGTGCCCCTTTCGTCGCCACGCATTTTAGTTTTAAGGCGTCGCATGATTAGTTCAGCCGCATCATAGATGTTCTCATGATCGGCGTGGGAAACACACCGGCGACCGTGACCCCTGGAAACAGCGGCGCATAAGAAAAGCTCGTCGTGACCTGAATGTAATCCCCCGGTTGCTGACCTGGCAGCCCGGTTGAGGAGCAATCAGCTGGCGGATTAAGGCTCGCATTCGCGATATGCTGAAGCGCGCCCGCGTCATTAAGGCAGTAGAATCCTTCCTGCGGCGAACCCGTCGCTATTGTCACCTGATTGCCGAGCCCGGTGCTTTGTGCGGCCTGCGTCATTAGTGTCGTCAGGTTGGGGCAGCTCAACGTTGCAGGAAGGTACCCTTTGGACGGATCACAAGCCTTCCAGGCAGCCTGCGCCGCCATCTCCGTGGCGTTCTCGACTTGCATCCGCTTGTAGATGTAAATTGAAATGTCGGCCGTATTCAGCAGGCCAAACGCGAGCATGCCGGCAAAAATCGCAAATTCGAGCGCGGATGCACCGCGCTCATCCGTCTGCAGCGCGGATGCACTACTGGTTAGTTTTCTGAAAGTGCCGACGCGAACTTTTTTTAGGTTCAACATGGAAGGGATCCGCGCTTTTTAATAGATCAATTGACTTCTGCTCGGGATCGTGGCGGTTGGCACATTCAGGCCCGCCGTCTTGCATCCCGCCGCATAGGGGCTTTGCTGATAGATATTGCTCGTACCATTGATGAGTACTGTGTTGGCGATCATCACAAAGCAGTCTGCCCCATTGCTGGACTTGTTGACGTCTCCACTCATCGTGACATTGGAATTCGGCAAGTAGACTCCGCCGGTAATGTCCCAGGCTGGATTGTTGCCCTTGTAGGTAATATCGACGCCGTTGTTGATATTCGGATCCTGGTAGATCGCGATCCCAGGAAACAGAGCTTGCGGGGAACTCGGCGCTTGAATGTTGAAAACACCACCTTGGCCAGTCGAATTGTCGGTTGGTGCGTGAACGTAGTTGGCGCTGCTGCTCGTCCCTGAGAACACAATCGTCACTGCAGAGCCGCCAGCAGTGCTTAGCGTTTTGCCGTTAAGGTCCAACTGGCCATTATAAATGACGATAACAGCCCCAATCAGATTGTCGGGAGTGCTGATCACCACGTTTCCGGTCAGCTGCACGTCACCGCACATCTGTTTGACGCCGCTAATTGACTTGCTACCCGACCAGGTGTTGGTCGCCGGCAATGGCGGATCATTGTGTTTTCTCGGCTCTTGCGGATAAGCGTTCTCACCCGTGCCGCAGTTGTTCGCTGGAATATTGACCACCAACTTGGCATAGGGATCATCTACGGGTGGGATGTTGGATTTCTTTTTAATGCCACAGCCATCATTGCTGCTGGCCGCCAAGCCGTAATTGGCCTTGAGATCGGAGCCATTACAGGTTGCTTTTGAATTCGACATAACGCTGCACCCGTTAAAATCAGAATTTGGTGCACCGTTTGTACGCAGGCCCGTGCCCGATTTGCTAAGGGTCAACAAGCAAAGCGGTTGCTGAATGGTCGTCTGCACCGCGACCGCAGCGCTGGTCAAAAGTTTCTGTGCCACCCCATTGCTCTTGAGATCGCCCACGAAACCGAGCAATTGCGACAGATAAAGTGGCACAATGCTTGATATGCTAACGCTGTAACACGACGAATTGACCTCCGCCCCTTCCGGGCAAGGCGCATTGTTGGAAGCCGCCACACTGACGTTGCTGGCGCCGTCCACAAATCCGTAGTGCGCGGCAACGGCCGTAGCTTCGACGTTGAAATTGTCCTCGCCATTGCTGGCTGCGGCCATGACCGCCGCATCCGCAGCGTTCTGCATTGCTCGAGAACGCAGATACCAGTTGGAAATTTCAAATCCCAATCCCAGTCCAGCAAGGAGTACCGGGAACAACAGGCCCGCCACGATGGCCACCCCACCGCGCTGATCCTTGCGCAGGCGAAGCAAGGCGGTTGCGATCATCGAGAAAGACAAGCGGTCGGACATCGTGAACAGCCTTCTGATGAAGTCATTCCGAGGTGGCAGCAAAATACCGTTCACGACCTAAAGGGAGCTTTCGCGGACAGCCTGCATTCGCAGCGTAGTTGCCTAAACTGTTATCGAAATTTTTTACGCGTATGTCGGCTACGTGAGCGCTCCCACTAATTGGAGCACAATGCGTTTGTGGAGAGCAGGCCTTGGGCGGACCGGTCTTACGTCAGAAAACCAGCTTCGGGCGACCTGGGATCGTGACTTTTGGCATATTCAATCCCGCCTCCTGGCAGCCGGCGCCCGCTGGTGATTGCGCGTAGATGGCCCCCGTGCCATTTATCCTGATATCGTTGGCGACCATGACAAAGCAGATCGCGCCGTTGGCGGACTTGTTGATGGCGCCGCTGATCGTGACACTCGCATGCGGCATATAGACCAGGCCGGTAATGTTCCACGTCGGATCATTACCTGCGTAGGTAAGGTCCACGCCGGTGGTCAGGGCCGGGTCTTGATAAATCGCGACGCCCGAAAACGGTCCAGAGAGGGGTGCCTGAATATCAAGCACGCCTGTGCCGCCCCCCGATTTGTCTGTGACGATATGTTTGTAGCCTCCGTTATCGCCAGTAAGGACGATGGCTAGCTCGGAGCCACTGGCGGTACGGAAAGTATGCCCTTGCAAATCCAGTTGTCCGTTCTGAATGTAGAGAACGGCGCCGTCCGGAGCATCAATCGTAACATCTGCGGTCAGCCGCAAGTCGCCGCAGATGAGTGTGTTGCCTGCAAGATCCGCCGTCCCAGTCAGGGATTTTGTCCCAGACCAGGCGGTGCCACCCGACCACGTGCCACCGTGCTTCGATTCCTGCGGGTATGTATTTGAGCATTTGGTACCCAAGTTGTTTGGAATGTTGCTCGCGAGAACAGCGTAGGGATCGGTGACTGGAGGAGCGTACGAATGCTGTCTGACGCCGCAGCCGTTGTTAGTGGCGTGAGCAACGCCCATAAACGCTTTGAGATCAGAGCCGTTGCATGAGGAACCAGAATTCGACATCACGGTGCACCCACTAAAGTCCGCATTGGGCGCGCCGTTCGATGTTATCGCTTGACCGCTAGTATCCAGCCCCAACAGACAAATCGGTTGCTGAATGACCGTTTTCGTGGCGGTTGCCGCGCTGGACAACTGTTGCAGTCGCGCGCCGTCGACCACCGCATTCCCTTTGTAACCAACGATTTCAACTAACGCGAGCGAGACGATGCTTGTGATGGTCACTTTATAACACGGCGGAGTAACGTCAGGGTCGGCCGGACAAGCTGCCGAATCTATTGCTGAGACGGTGACGTTGTTGGTGCCGTTGGTGAAACCGTAATTGGCCGCAACGGCCGCGGCTTCGATGTTGTAGTTTGACGCCGCATTTGTCGCGGCAGCAATTACCGCGGCATCAGCCGCGTTCTGCATGCCGCGCGTTCGCATATACCAGTTCGTCACCTCCATACCGAGGCCAAGAATCCCAATCAAAGCAGGAAACAATAGCGCCATCATCACGGCGATGGTGCCTCTTTGATCGCGCCGCAGGCTAACCAGAGCACGCATAATTCTTACAGCCGCCGAATCGCATCCCTTGTCACATTTCATCTTCAGTGCCCTTAAGACTTGAAATAACCTCGCCCATCACCGGTGCACGATGATGTTTTCGAATTAAAAACAGTTTCCGGCATTGCCCAAAAAAAGAAATTCAATTGACTAAAATGAAGCTGAGGGCCCGTTAACTCGGGCGCTGGTTACAGACGTGATAGTTGCAAAAATATCCGGGCCTCCAAGTGGGTGAATTCTTGGAGGCCCCGGCTGGGCTCTTTCTTGGTAGGTGATGCATGATGACGACAAAAACCTAAATGACCGTCAACCTTGAAGCAGCAATCAACGGTGTGATTGAGCTAAATTGCTCTCTCTTTGCCGGCCATAAGGTAACCTCGCCATTGGCTCCTAGCGATTAATTCAAACTGCTTCGGAATGTCTGCCGTCGGGTGCCAACTCGGAGCGCTAGGCGACATCGACGCGAGCCCATCACCGGTTTGGCCAATGAACAAACCGCGAAGCGGACAGTTTTCGGGCGTCATTCAAACGGTCGTAGATGACGAGCATTCGCTTCGCACCTGCGGGGGCCGAAGCGTGCATTTGCACTGCAAGACTCGTGTCCGCATTACCCTCGAAAGCGGACACGTGCGGTGCAAACAGGAATGTCTGCTAAGGGCCAATAGCGGACATTGCCTGCACAAACAGAAAAACCGCCTCGCGGCGGTCAATCTGAAACTCAATTTTGTTTATTCACGCGGTGAGCGCTGCTGCTTTCTTCTTCCTGCGCCAAACTGTCAGACCCAGTGCGCCGAGACCGCTGGCGAAGAGAGGAAGCGCCGCGGGGAGTGGTGTTGCCGACACTTCGCTTGAAACCCATCTGCCGTCCCCTACCACCTGTGCCTGAGCCAAGTCGGTGGAAAAAAGAGAACACGCCGGGGGATTTACGCAGAGGTTGATGCCCCCCGCGTCGGCGGCAGTGCGAGAGGTGAAGATAAGTTCCTGCGTAATACTGTCACCGAGTCGGAGTTGTATTAACCAGGTTCCGATTTCCCCCGATCCTCCTGTGCCCATCTGCAAGGTAGCTTCGAACAGATTCGGCGACAAATTTGTTATCGTGTTTCGTCCATCAAAAAAGGAAAAGCTTTGCAGATTTGGACCTGTAATATCGTGGAGCGGCTCATTAGGTCCTAACGGATTAGTGAGCGTGAGGCTCCCGGTCACGTTCATACTCGTAGTGTAGGTGCCGCCTATGTCGGCGCTATCGGTGATGAAGACGAAATCATTGCCTGTATAGGAATAAACCGTCGCCGCTTGTGAGGCGCTAACGGTGGCAAGAATTGCAATTAGAGTTCCCGCTGCAGCAGCCGTTATCTGAGCCACAGGCGTCAGCTTCAAATTCATGATGTCGCCCCCAAGTCTCGCCACGCGCCACGGGGCAATAATGGCGCAACCCTTGGTTGGGTCAATTGTCATAATAGATGGCACGGGGATTCAAAGAGTTAGTCCCCAACAGTGTCCGCTTCGGGTCAAAAGCCGACGTATGCGTTGCAAAACCTCATGTCCGCTTTACTCCCGATAGCGACCGCAAAAGCGGACTCCCGCAAAAGGCCATGTCCGCTTCACCCCCGAAAGCAGACATGTGCAGCGCACCGGCCTAGGTCCGCTAAGGGCCAATAGCGGACATCGGCTCCAAAATTTGTGCGTCTAATTTACAGCCTTAGTGCCTAACACGTTGTAAGCCGTCAGCGGGCGGCGAATGCCCTTAAGTGCAAAATCGCCGACCGGTTCAACCATTATGTCCTTCTCAACAGCCATCAACACACGAGGACTAATTAGTATTTGCCCGGGCTTTGCCTCGTCGCAAAGCCGAGATGCGACATTGGACACCGTTCCAATGGCGGCGTAGTCGAAGCGCCCCTCGAATCCGATGGTGCCTAGCGTGGCAAATCCGTGCGCGATCCCAATACCGAAGCCAATGTCGTGCCCAAGCTTACGCCACTTCTCGATTAACTCTCCGATAGCCGCTCTCATTTCAATCGCCATCCGCACGGCTTGAAGGGCGGGGCCATCGACCGGAATTGGATCATTGAACACCACCATCACCCCGTCACCGGCATAGCGCTCAAGCGTGCCACCATACTTGTTTATAATCTCACCAATCGCCGCATGGTATTCCCGCAATAGAGCCATCACGTCTTCTGGATCAGAACTTTCAGAGAACCCGGTAAAGCCGCGTAGATCGCAGAACAACGCGGTTATTTCTCGGCGGTGGCTTTCGAGCTGCTTCTCTGTCCCAGAAGCAACGATCAGATCCGCCACTTGTGGAGGAAGGAACCGTCGCAGTTTACCCATGCGTTCGATTTCGCTGACTTGGTCCGTGACACGCTGTTCGAGTTGTTGGTTCAGCTTGTTGAGATCATTGAGCAGCCGCGCGTTCTCGATGGCGATGACGGCTTGGGTGGCGAAATTTCTGACCAGATCGATCTGCTTCTCGGTGAAAGGGCGCACTTCCTGGCGATAAATGCTGAGCACACCAACCAATGCACCTTCCTTCAGCATCGGGACAGCCAGCACCGTGCGGGCACCGGCCAGGTGAGCAAAACCGACCACAACGCGATCGCCCTCAAGATAAGGTTGACAGGTTCGAATATCCTCAATGTGTACAAACTGTTTGGTTTTTATCACCTGACCTAGAGGGCCCGCCGGATGGGGACGAAATACTTCGCCGCGCCGCGGCGAATATTGGGGCGGTGCATTATGAAGTGCGACCCTGCGTAGGGCATCGCCTTCACAGAGGTTCAAAAGACCAAACCGTGCCCTGCAAATTTGCGTGGCATTCGTTAGCATAGCTTGGAAAATCGGTTCGAGGTTACCCGATGAGGAACTAATAACCTTGAGCACGTCGGCGGTGGCGGTCTGTTGTTGGAGCGATTCACGCAGCTCGTTGAGTAGCCGCGTGTTCTCGATGGCGATGACGGCCTGAGAGGCGAAGTTCTCCAATAAATTAATCTGCTTGTCCGTAAAAAGTCGGACTTCTTGCCGAAGGATGCTAATGGCACCGACGAGTTCATCATCTCGGAGCATGGGCACCATAAGGCAAGTTCGGAACCCGCCGAGTTCCACAGCCGCGACGAGAGTTGGATGACGCTCACGATATGGCCGCAACTTTTTCAGGTCGGCGATATGGACAACCTGCTTTGTGTCGATGACTTGCTGGAGTGGGCCACCTGTCGATACCTGTAGCAGGTTGCGTTTGCGCGCCTCGACATACCCAGGGGGCGCGTCGCGAGTGGTGGCAACAGCGCGCCATGTGCCGCCGTCGCGAAGATACAATGTGGCAAATTTGGCGTCGCAAATGCGCGTTGCCTTCTCAAGCATCGCATCAAAGACTGGCTCAAGCTCGCCCGGCGATTTGCTGATAATCTTTAATATCTCGGAGGTCGCCGAAACTTGATCCAGCGCCTCGTCGCGCTCACGGGTACGTTGGTCGAGCTGCTCCTGATTAGCATCGGAATGGCGTGCGGTCAGCGCTTTCCGAGGCTTGGGCCTGATCGCTCTGTGGCGTCGCCCCTTCACCGGCCGTTCGCTTTGACCGCGTCGCTGCATGTCACCCCTACGGCGGGTTCACGACGACGCTCAATCCTACGCAAATCCCAGCTTTTGCGCTACGGCAGGATGTCCGCTTTGGGTCATAAGCAGACATGTGCGGCGCAAAAGCTAATGTCCGCTTTACCCCCAATAGCGACTGCGAAAGCGACTTCTCTCAAAAATCCATGTCTGCTTTGACCCCAAAAGCGGACGTGTGCGGTGCACTAGCCGATGTCCGCTAAGTGCCAATAGCGGACATCGATGTGATTCCGTGGCGACGACTTTAGACAGACTTGTCAATCGCCCAACCTATCCCACGGACGATGCCGTATGCGGCCAATGAAACCAATCCGATGCCGGTCAGGCCGATGGCAATTCCGCGCGCAAGAATTGGAATATCGGCTGGCAACAAATCCCACAGCCTCAGGCCAAGCGCATCCTTTGCCATCAACAAAAGGCCCGCCGTGAGGATGATGGCTGCAACAAGCAGCCCAAGCCGATGAAAATTTCGGCTTACCTCCGAATTCCGCCAGCGAGCGTAGTGCTGCGTGTTTTCATCGTTGCTCATGGGACTTCGGTTTCCCCTGAGAGATCGCGCCGAGCGTGAGCGGAGGCTGTTATTGTCGTTAGGCTAGGAGCGCTTTCGTTGATGTGCGATGGGCCATCACGCCGGAATAAGCTCGGCCAATACAAGAAGCGTTCCAACGGCCAGTGCGACTGCGAAAATCTCTTGCGCGTATGCGCGTCCTGTCCAAGTAAACATGGTCGCCTCCAATCCTGGAGTTCTGTATAGAGAGCTTAGACCTCCGCTAGATTCTGGATGTGACCGCCATCACAAGATTTGCGATTGGTATCGCGTTAGGGCGATGCCTCCCGGGCGAGTTCACCGAGATCAGAGTTATTCTGCCGCGCGTCGCTGTGTTCGTCTGAGGTCGACCCGATGTCCGCTATTGGCCCAAAGCAGACATGACCGGTGTCCTCCGGCCATGCGGCGTCCATCCGGCTTCATCGCCCCGTGCCTGCCGTCGAAGGTGTCCCGGCCACCGTCCGGCCCACTCTG